>Ga0208316_1001250_pt1 | contig 15806 bp, 16 predicted proteins | sample MalvireepMed_231_FD_184240 | JGI IMG/M metagenome (GOLD analysis project Ga0208316, IMG submission 184240) | Marine viral communities from the Global Malaspina Expedition - Malaspina viral metaG DeepMed_231 (SPAdes) (version 2) | ecosystem: Environmental > Aquatic > Marine > Oceanic | place... | reverse complement strand
GCGCGAGAACAGCTTCACCGCGCCGACCAGCTTGACGCCGGCCGCATAGCCATCCTTCAACCCGAAGGTGAAGACCGCGCCGGCGCCCTTGGGGGCGTAGCGTTTGGCCCGCTCATGGCTGGGATCGCCGGGGAGGCCCGCATAGGAGACCCAGGCGACCTTGGGATGGGCCTTGAGCCACTCGGCGACTCTCTGGGCGTTGGCGCAGTGGCGTTCCATCCGCAGGGCGACGGTCTCGATCCCGGTAAGGATCATGAAGGCGTTGAACGGCGAGATGGCGGGGCCAAGGTCGCGCAGCCCCAGCGCCCGGCAGGCGACGGCGAAGGCCGCCGGTCCGAAGGCCTCGGTGAAGACCTTGCCGTGATAGCTGGGATTGGGAGCGCTCAGGTTGGGCCAGCGGCCGCCGGTCCAGTCGAACCTGCCGCCGTCGACGATGGCGCCGCCGATGGAATTGCCGTGACCGCCGAGGAACTTGGTCAGGGAATGGACGACGATGTCGGCGCCGTGATCCAGCGGCCGGCAGAGATAGGGGGTGGCGAGCGTGTTATCGACCACCAGGGGCACGCCCTTGGCGTGGGCGACCTCGGCGATGCCGGCGATGTCCATCACCACCCCGCCGGGATTGGCGATCGACTCGATGAACACCGCCCGGGTCTTGTCGTCGATGGCGCGGGCGAAGGCTTGCGGCTCCAGCTCTTCGACGAAGGTGACGCCCCAGCCCATGCGCTTGAAGCTCTGGCTGAGCTGGGTGATCGAGCCGCCATAGAGCTTGCGCGAGGCGACGATGTTGCAGCCGGGCTCCATCAGGGTGTGGAAGACCAGCAGCTGGGCCGCATGGCCGCTGGCCACCGCCAGGCCGGCCACCCCGCCCTCCAGGGTCGCCAGCCGCGCCTCCAGCACGCCGGCGGTGGGATTGCCCAGGCGCGAATAGATGTTGCCGGCGGCCTCCAGGTTGAACAGGGCCGCGGCGTGGTCGGAGTCGTCGAAGACATAGGAGGTGGTCTGGTAGATCGGGGTGACCCGGGCCTTGGTCACCGGATCAGGCGTGGCCCCGGCGTGGATGACCAGGGTTTCGGGGCGCAGGGCCGCATTGTCCGACATGGGCGTCTTCCCTTGTGAAGCGTTCTCGTTGGCCTTGCGCCTAGCACGACGGGGCGGCGGCGCCCAAGCCGGGACGCTTCGCCGCAGCTCATCTGCGGGCGGTTAACCAATCGGTGGGGGATGGCGGCCTAGCCTCTCCAGCAAGAAGCAGGCCAGGAGGGCTGAAACTTGGCGCTGAGCGCGCGACTCGAAGTCCGTCAGGGGCAGGGGCTGGTCATCACCCCTCAGCTGCAGCAGGCCATCAAGCTGCTGCAGCTGTCGAACCTTGAGCTGGAGGCCTATGTCGAGGGCGAGCTCGAGCGCAATCCCCTGCTGGCCCGGGACGAGGGCGAGCCGGAGCCTGCGCCGGAAGTTGCCGACAGCGCTGGTGAGGCCCGCGCCGAGGCGGCCCTGGACGAGGTCGCCGCAGGCTCCGCCCAGAGCGATCTGGATTCCGCCCATGACGAGGTCTCCCCCGGCGAGCGGGCCACCGGCGACGGGGCCGAGGCGGGCGAAGCCGGCGGCGCCATCGACTGGTCCAAGGCCGGCAAGGGGGGCAGCTTCGAAGGCGATGGGGACGGCCTCGACGGCCTGGCCGCCCACGAAAAGACTCTGGCCGAACATCTGCAGGACCAGGCCGCCCTGCTGGGCTTGACGGCCGCCCAGGCGGCCGTCGCCGCCGTCCTGATCGATGGCGTGGACGAGGGCGGCTATCTGCGCCTGGACCTGGCCGAAACCGCCGAACGCCTGGGCTGCGCGCTTGGCCTGGTGGAGAGCGTGCTGGGCCAGCTTCAGGGTCTGGAGCCCACAGGCGTGTTCGCCCGGGACGTGGCCGAGTGCCTGAGGCTGCAGCTGATCGAGCGCGATCGCTGCGACCCGGCCATGTCGGCCCTGCTGGACAATCTCGATCTTCTGGCCCGCCGGGACATGGCGGGGCTGAAGCGCGCCTGCGCGGTGGACGACGAGGATCTGCGCGACATGCTGGCCGAGCTCAGGGGGCTGACGCCCCGGCCGGGCGCGGCCTTTGGCGGCGAGCCCAGCCAGCCGGTGGCGCCCGACGTCTTCGTCCGCGAAGGGCCCGGCGGCCTGTGGCTGGTGGAGCTCAACAGCGAGACCCTGCCCCGCCTGCTGGTGGACCAGCGCTATCACGCCCGGGTGTCCGGCGGCGCGCGCTCCGACCAGGAAAAGACCTTCGTCGCCGACTGTCTGGCCAACGCCAACTGGCTGGTCCGCAGCCTGGACCAGCGCGCCAAGACCATCCTCAAGGTCTCCAGCGAGATCGTCCGCCAGCAGGACGGCTTCCTGGCCTATGGGGTCGAGCACCTGCGGCCGCTGAACCTCAAGACCGTCGCCGAGGCCATCGGCATGCACGAGTCCACGGTCAGCCGGGTGACCTCCAACAAGTACATCGCCACCCCCCGGGGCCTGTTCGAGCTGAAGTTCTTCTTCACCTCCTCGATCGCCTCGTCCTCGGGCGGCGAGGCCCATTCGGCCGAGGCGGTCCGTCACCGCATCCGCCAGCTGATCGACGCCGAGGCGCAGGGGGCCGGCGTCCATTCCGACGACCAGATCGTCGAAATCCTGAAGACCGGCGGCGTCGACATCGCCCGCCGCACCGTGGCCAAGTACCGGGAAGCCATGCGAATTCCCTCCTCGGTGGAGCGCCGGCGGGCGATGAAGGAAGCCGTCTAGACCTCGCCCGCCCTCACCAGGGTCTCGGCGATCTGCACGGCGTTCAGCGCCGCGCCCTTCAGCAGCTGGTCGCCGGCGATGAACAGCGACAGGCTGCGGCCCGAGGGGTCCGACAGGTCGGTGCGGATTCGACCGACCAGCACGTCGTCGGCGCCGGAGGCTTCGCCCGGCATGGGGAAGTGGTTGGCCTCGCGGTCGTCCACCACCCGCACGCCCGGCGCCTCGGACAACCAGGCGCGGGCCTCCTCGACGCTCACCGGCTCGGCGAAGCGCACGGTCAGGGCCATGGCGTGGGCGCGGAGCACCGGCACCCGGATGCAGGTAAGGCTGGCCGGCAGGTCCGGGGCGGCCAGCAGCTTGCGCAGTTCGGCCATCACCTTGAGCTCCTCGCCATTATAGCCGGTCTCGGGATCGATCTCGGCGTCATGGCTGAACAGGTTGAAGGCGTAGGGATGGGCCAGGACCTGGGGCGGATAGGCCTCGCCGGCCAGGGCCGCGGCGGTGGAGTCCCGCAGCTCGGCCGTGGCGGCGGCGCCGGCGCCAGAGGCCGCCTGATAGGTGGAGCCCACCAGCCGCACGATCAGCCGCCGGGCGTGCAGGGGCGCCAGGACCACCGCGGCGATGGCCGCGACGCAGTTGGGGTTGGCCACCAGCCGGCCGGGCGCGTCATCCAGCCGCCAGGCGTTGACCTCGGGCACCACCAGGGGGGTGGCGGCGTCCATGCGGAAGGCCGACGAATTGTCCACCACCCAGGCGCCGGCGGCGACGGCGACCGGGCCATAGCGCCGCGACAGGCTGGCCCCAGCCGAGAAGAAGGCCACATCGACCCCCTCAAAGCTCGCCTCGTCCAGGGCCTGGACCGTCACCGGCGCGCCCTGGAACATCAGGGCGCGGCCCGCCGAGCGCGCAGAGGCCAGCAGGCGGAGCTCGCCCACCGGAAAGGCGCGGCGCTCCAGACAGGCGATCAGCTCGGCCCCCACGGCGCCGGTGGCGCCGACAATGGCCACCGTCAGCGGACGAGGCGCGCGGATCTTCGGCGCCGCCGGGCGGGCGAGGATCGAGGACAGGGATTGCGGCATGGGAGCCTCCGGAGTCTGGCCGGAGGGGGGCTGGCTTTCCTTGGCCGACCCCATCCTTCCGGCGGGGTCAAGCAGGGATCGTCAGTCGGCTGCGTCCAGCCACGACCAGACCCCTGCGCCCGCAAGCGCAGTGGTTTTAATAATCATGGTCATGGTGGCCGAATGCCGCATGGATCGCCCGATAGGCCCTGGCGCAGGCCTTGTAAAGTGGCGGCTCTGCTGTGGGCGCATTGCCGGCCGGCGTCTCAGGCATCATAGGAGCGCCATGAGCCTGGCCGCGCCCACCCCCGAACGCCGCATGAGCCTCTCGGAGATCCTCACCGATCTCTGCGACGAGACCCATGCGGCCGAGACCTTGGGCGCGACCCTGCAGCGCTTTGGCCGCCGCTCGTTCGGGGTGCTGCTGTTCGTCTTCGCCGCGCCGAACATGCTGCCCCTGCCGCCGGGATCGTCCACCTTTCTCGGGGCGCCCCTGGTGCTGTTCACGCCGCAGCTGGCGGCCGGGGTAAAGACTCCCTGGTTGCCGGCCCGGCTGAAGGGCCAGGTGCTCGACATGGGCCAGCTGCGGGCGGTGTTCATGCGGCTGATCCCAAAGGTGGCGCAGGTGGAGCGGGTGTCCACGGCGCGGCTGACCTTCCTGTTCGGCCCGGTAGGCGACCGGGTGATCGGCGCGGTCTGCACGCTGCTGGCCCTGGTGCTGATGCTGCCCTTGCCGCTCGGCAACCTGCTGCCGGCCACCGCAATCAGCCTGTTTGGCCTGGCCCTGGTGCAGCGGGACGGGATTCTGGCCTTGGCCGGCTACGTCATGGCGGCGGTGAGCTTTACGGTTCTCGCCCTGGCCGCAGGCGTTATCCACAGGCTTCTGGCGACGGCGCTCGCGGCATTCTGATGGACTTGACACCATCGGGCGGCAGGCGCGTTGATGTGGGCATGCAAGTCCAAGTCACCGGCAAACACGTCGATGTCGGAGAGGCCCTGCGTTTGCGGGTCACCGACGAACTCACCAGCAGCATTGGCAAATATATCGACCGCACGGGCGGCGGCGCCGATGTTGTCGTCAGTCGCGAGGGCTACACCTTCAAGGTGGACTGCGCCCTGACCCTGGCCACGGGGCAGCAGCTCCAGAGCCACGGCACCGGCACGGACGCGCACACCGCGTTCGACTCCGCCCTGCAGAAGATCGAGACCCGGGTCCGACGCTATAAGCGCCGGCTGAAGGACCATCATCAGCAGGCCCTGGCCAAGCAGGCCGAGACCGCCTCCTATTTCGTGCTCCGGACGCCCGAAGGCGAGGACGAGTCCGATTGGGAGGACGGCCAGGACGGCGGCGCCTCGGATTCGGCCCCGGCCAGCATGGTCATCGCCGAGACCGAGAAGCCCATCCGCACCATGACCGTTTCCATGGCGGTCATGGACCTGGACTTGACGGGAACTCAAACAATCGTGTTTAGGAACGCCGCGCACGGCGGATTGTCCGTGGTATATCGCCGGCCCGACGGGAATATCGGCTGGATTGACCCCGAACGCACGAAGTCCGTGAACGGGAACGGAGCAGACGGCGCAGCCTGAGGCGGCGGCGCCATCTCCAGTTCTCTCAAAGATCGGCTTTCAGGTTCGGGATCCGTAAGAACAGGCCTTCCGAACCAAGCATGCAGATCGGCGACATCCTTGACCGCAGCGCCATCGCGCTGCGGGTCGGCGCGACCGACAAGCGGCAGATTCTGGCTCACCTGGCCGAACTCGCCGGGCGACATTTTGGCCTGGACGCCGGCCTTGTCCTCGACGCCCTGGCCGAGCGTGAGCAGGCCGGATCGACGGGCATCGGCTATGGCGTGGCCGTGCCCCATGCGCGGATCGAGGGGCTCGACCGGATTCGCGGCGTCTTTCTGCGCCTAGACCATCCCGTCGCCTTCGACTCGGTGGATGACCAGCCTGCGGACCTGATCTTCGCCCTGCTGGCGCCGCCGGACGCCGGCACCGAACACCTGCGGGCCTTGGCCCGGGTGTCGCGGATGATGCGAAGCCTGGATCTGCGCGAGCATCTGCGCCAGGCGCGTACGCCTGACGCCCTCTACGCCTTGCTGGTGCAGGAGGCCGCGCCCTCGGCGGCCTAAAGGCCCCGGCCTTGCGACCGGGGCTAGGCTTTAGTGAACCGAGACGGGGGCCAGCTCGTGAGCCAGGGCCGCGGCCATGGCGGCGTTGCGGTCGGTCAGCACAGCCAGGCGCTCGCCGTCGGCCCGGTGGACCGCATAGAAGGTGCGCTCGGGATCCAGCTGCAACGGCATGGCGTCGCTCTCGGCCACGGTGGCGAGAATTTCCGCGGCCTTGACGGGCCGGACATAGACCAGGTCCGGGGCGCCCAGGGCGGCGAAGTCTTCAGTCGTTAAAATCGGCGTCATGATGACCACCTCCAGATACATGCAACGCGCCGGAGACCCCGCCGGTTCAGCCGGGGATCGGACGCAGGGCTTCGCCGCCGCTTAAGGGCCGGCGAAAGGATGGGGACGGGGATTGAGCAGGCTCAGCCCGTCGTCCGGATGGGGATTCGCTTGACCGCGGTCTCAGGCTCGGGCCGGGCCAGGTCGATATGCAGCAGGCCGTGCTCCAGGCTCGCCCCATCGACCACGACGCGGTCGGCCAGGACGAAGCTGCGCAGGAAGCCGCGGCCCGCGATGCCGCGATGCAGATAGGCGTCGTCGTCCTTGTGCGCCTCGTCCCGGCGGCCGGCGACCACCAGCTGGCGGTCCTCGACGCTGACATGGAGCTGGTCGGGGCTGAACCCGGCCACCGCCAGGGTGATGCGTAGCCGCCCCTCGCCGAGATCCTCGACATTATAGGGCGGATAGGCTTCGGCGGCCGCCTTGGCGGCGCGCTCGATCAGGGCCCGGGTATGCTCGAACCCGAGCAGGTAGGGGCTGTCGAATAGGATCGTCCGGCTCATCTCTGTCTTTCGAGTCCTCAAGCAGCAAGCGACTCCCCGAAAGTCCCGCCCAGGATTGGCGCGAGTCTTCCGGTTGATGATTATCTGGCGATCCAGGGCCTCTGTTTCAATATCTGACTGTGGCGGACGGCGCGGGATCTAGCGGAACAGCAGCACCGGAACCTTGCCGGTGCGGATCATGGCCGTGGTGGTGCTGCCGACGATCAGCTCGCGAATGCGCGAATGGCCATAGGCGCCCATCACCAGCAGGTCCCCCTGGCCCTGGCGAAGCTCACCCTTCAGGGCGGCCTCCACATCGCCGTCCAGGGCCTTGACCGAAGCCGCCGGGCGCCCGGCCAACAGACCTTCGGCGGCCTGGACGCGGGCGTCGCGCTGGGCGCCGGGGTCGCCGACGATGGCGACCACGACCTCGATTCCGGCGAACACCGGGCTCTGCAGCACATGGTTCAGCGCCTTGGTGGCGCTGGCGCCGCCGTCATAGGCTGCGACCACCCGGGTGGTCGGCATGAAGACCCGCGGCGCCACCAGGACCGGCCGGGTACTGGCGCGCACCACCCGCTCGACCTTGGCGCCCAGATGGCCCTCGGCGAAGTTCTGGCTCTCGCCGCGCTTGCCGATGATCACCAGGTCGGCGTCGTTTTCGAGCTCGATCAGGGTTTCGGCCACCTCGCCATGCCGGTGCACGAGGTTCACCTCAGGCACACCAGCGGCCTGCAGCCGGGCGCGGGCGCCGTCCAGCATGGCGCGGCCATGGGCCTGGGCGGCCTGGCCCCGGGCCTCGTCGGCCTTCGTCAACTGCTCCAGCAGGGCCTCGCTGGCCCCCAGGCCGACGCTGCCCGACAGGTCGAGGCCGGGGCCCGAGCCCCGCTCGGCCCGGTCGAGCACGTGCAGGACGTCCACGGCGGCGCCGGCGCGCAGGGCGAACCAGGCGGCGTGGTCACAGAGGCTGGGGCCATAGGTCGAGGCGTCGATGGCGCAGAGAATCGTCTTCACGGTCGTTCCCTCCTAATGGGCGCTGAGCGCGGTCTCGGCGCCGGCCTTGTCGTGGACGCCAAAGCGATCGACCAGGGTGGCGCTGGCGGCGTTGAGGCCGACGATATCGACGCTGGTCCCCTCGCGGCGGAATTTCAGCACCGCCCGGTCCAGGGCGCCGACGGCGGAAATGTCCCAGAAGTGGGCCTGGGAGACGTCGATGACCACGTGCGCGATCACCTCCTTGAAGTCGAAGGCGGCCGCAAAGGTCTCGGCCGAGGCGAAGAAGACCTGGCCCTCGATCGTGTAGCGGCGGGTGCGGCCGTCGTCGGACAGCTGGCGCTCCACCGTCAGGAGGCGGGCCACCTTGCGGGCGAAGAAGATGCCGCTCAGCAGCACGCCCACCAGCACGCCGCGGGCCAGGTCGTGGGTGGCGACCACCACGGCCACCGTGGCGACCATGACCACCGACGAGGACCAGGGATGGCTGCGCAGATTGCGGATCGAGTCCCAGTTGAAGGTGCCGATGGAGACCATGATCATCACCGCCACCAGGGCGGCCATGGGGATCTGGGCGACCCAGGGGCCCAGCACCACGATCAGGAACAGCAGGAACGACCCCGCCACCAGGGCCGAGAGCCGGCCCCGGCCGCCGGATTTCACATTGATCACCGACTGGCCGATCATGGCGCAGCCGCCCATGCCGCCGAGGAAGCCCGTCGCGACGTTGGCGATCCCCTGGCCGCGGCACTCCCGGTTCTTGTCCGAGCCGGTGTCGGTCAGGTCATCGATGATGGTGGCGGTCAGCAGGCTCTCCAGCAGGCCGACCACGGCCATGGTCGCCGCATAGGGCAGGATGATCTGCAGGGTCTCCAGCGTCAGCGGAACCTGCGGCAGGTGGAGGAAGGGAACCCCGGTGGGCAGCTCGCCCAGGTCGCCGACCCGGCGGACGTCGAGGCCCAGATAGATGGCCAGGCCTGAGAGCAGCACGATGGCCACGAGCGGCGAGGGGACGACCCGGGTCAGGCGGGGGAAGAGGTAGATGATCCCCAGGCCCGCGGCGACCATGGCGTAGGTCTGCCACCCCATGCCGATCAGCTCGGGCAGCTGGGCCATGAAGATCAGGATGGCCAGGGCGTTGACGAAGCCGGTGATCACCGAGCGCGACACATAGCGCATCAGCCCGCCCAGTCTGGCGAGGCCTGCGCCGACCTGGAAAATCCCCATCAGCACCGTGGCGGCGAACAGGTACTCCACCCCGTGGTCGCGCACGAGGTCGCCCACCAGCAGGGCGATGGCCGCCGTCGCCGCCGAGATCATGCCCGGCCGACCGCCGGCGAAGGCGATGATCACCGCGATGGAGAAGGAGGCGTAGAGGCCGACCCGGGGGTCGACGCCGGCGATCACCGAAAAGCCGATGGCCTCCGGGATCAGCGCCAGGGCCACCACGATTCCGGCCAGGACGTCGCCGCGCACATTGGACAGCCAATCGCGCCGCAGATTAGCGAGCAGGGTCATAGGTTGGGATCAGTCGTTCTACGGGCCCGGGCGGACATGCGCCTCAGACGAGCCGTCAGTTGTCCGGGGGATAGGCGCCCGGCCGAGCCACCCGGTCACAGCCAGGTCCGTCGATGGGGCGGCTATGCCTTGGCTGGGCGGCGATTGCAACCGCAGGGCCGCTGAATGCAGGATCAGGGCTGTGGCGGAGTCCAGAAAAGGCGAAGGCCCGCAGCGTTAACTGCGGGCCTCCATGGTGGAGCTAAGCGGAGTCGAACCGCTGACCTCTTGAATGCCATTCAAGCGCTCTACCAGCTGAGCTATAGCCCCAGGTCCTGGGTTCTTCGGGCGGGCTTGCCCTCCCGAAGAGGCGCGGAACCTAGTCAAAGGTCTGACTGCGATCAAGCACCATTTTCAGGGCTTTTCGTCGCGACCTTAATCTTCGTCCGGTTCGGGGATTCCATCGATGTCGGAGTCGTCGAAATCTTCTTCCTCTTCCTCGAGGAAGGGCACGGCTTCGTCCTCCTCGTCGTCGTCGAGGTCGTCGTCATCGAGATCGGCCAGATCGGGATCGGGCGTCTTCTTCTTGGCGACCCGTTCGACCGGCTCGGCGTCCTCGTCCTCGTCATCCTCGACGACGGTGTCTTCGATATCCTCGTCGATCTCGGGGGCGTCGGCCTCTTCGTCCTCGTCCTCGTCGTCGTCGGCGCTACGGGCCTTGACCTTGTCTTCGACCTCGGCCTCCGGCTCTGGCGCCGGGGCGCGGCCGCGAACCCGACGGCTCTTGACCGCCTCGTCCGGGTCGAATTCGGTCTGACACTTCGGGCACACGGCCGGGCGCTTGGTCAGATCGTAGAACTTGGCCTGGCAGTTTGGGCAAACCTGCTTGGCGCCCAACTCTGGATTTGCCACGTGGGCGATCCCCTACAGAGTGCGGTTTGTCGGAAGCCGGCTCCCTTGCCACGCGCCAGAGCGGCTGTCAAAAGCAAAGCCCCACGGAACACCTGAAGGCCCTGAGGAGGCGTCTTATTTCATGACGGCGGCAGGACTGACCGCGACGCGCGGCGGCCCGCTGCGGGGCCGTGTGCGCGCTCCGGGCGACAAGTCGATTTCCCATCGTTCCCTGATCCTCGGCGCCATGGCGACCGGGACCACCGAAATCTCCGGCCTGCTGGAGGGCGAGGACGTCAAGCGCACGGCCCAGGCGATGGTCGCCTTCGGGGCCGAGGTCGAGCGCCTGGGCGAGGGCGCCTGGCGGGTGGTCGGCCAGGGCGGCTTCGCCGAACCGGCCGACGTGATCGATTGCGGCAACGCCGGCACCGGGGTGCGGCTGATCATGGGGGCGGCGGCGGGCTTCGACCTCAGCGCCACCTTCACCGGCGACGCCTCCCTGCGGGGCCGGCCGATGAACCGGGTGCTCAAGCCGCTCGGCGAGATGGGCGCGACCTGGATCGCCCGGTCCGGCGGCCGGCTGCCGCTCACCTTGCGGGGCGGGAACCTGAAGACCATCGCCTACCGGCTGCCCGAGCCCTCGGCCCAGGTGAAGTCGGCGGTGCTGCTGGCCGGCCTGCATGCGGCGAGCGGCGCCCAGGTGATCGAGCCGGAGGCCACCCGGGACCATACCGAGCGGATGCTGCGGGCCTTTGGCGCCCAGGTGGAGGTCGAGCTGATGGCCGACGGCGCCCGGAAGATCACCGTGGCCGGCGGCCAGGCCCTGAGCGGGGCTGCGGTCAAGGTGCCGGGGGATCCGTCCTCCGCCGCCTTCCCCCTGGTGGCGGCCCTGATCACCCCCGGATCGGAGGTGACGGTCGAGGGCGTGCTGCTCAACCCGCTACGCGCGGCCCTGTTTCTCACCCTGCAGGAGATGGGCGCCGACCTGGTGATCGACAATGTGCGCGACGAGGGCGGCGACCAGGTGGGCGACGTCACCGCCCGCTGCTCGGCCCTGCGCGGCGTGGTCGTGCCGCCGGAGCGGGCGCCGGCCATGATCGACGAATATCCTATCCTGGCCATCGCCGCGGCCTGCGCCGAAGGTCAGACGGTGATGCGCGGCATCGGCGAGATGCGGGTCAAGGAGAGCGACCGCATCGCCCTGACCGCCGCGGGTCTCGCCGCCTGTGGCGTGGGCGTGGAGGAAGAGCCGGAGGGCCTGATCGTCAACGGGACCGTGCGGGCCAATCATCCGGTGGCCGGCGGGGCGCGGGTGACCACCCACGGGGACCACCGGATCGCCATGGCCCATCTGATCCTGGGCCTGGCCGCCGATCGCCCGGTCAGCGTCGATGAGCCGGGCATGATCGCCACCAGCTTCCCGGGCTTTGTCGAGATGATGCGCGGCCTGGGCGGCCAGGTCGAGACCGCCGAGCTTAGCCCTGCATGAGCGGCGCCCAGGTCATCACCGTCGATGGGCCGGCCGCCTCGGGCAAGGGGACCATCGCCGCGGGCCTCGGCCGCCAGTTCGGCCTGCCGGTGCTGGACTCCGGCCTGCTCTATCGCGCCGTCGGCGTGCTGCTGGAGCGGGAGGGGGGCGATCTGGATGACGCCGCCGCCGCCGCCGCCGTGGCCGGGCGCCTGACCGCCGAGATCCTGGCCGACCCCGCCTTCCGCACCCGCGGCGCGGGCGAGGCCGCCAGCCGGGTGGCCATCCACCCGCAGGTGCGCGATGTGCTCTTGAAGTTGCAGCGGGCCTTCGCCGGACAGGCGGGCGGGGCCGTGCTGGACGGGCGCGACATGGGCACGGTCATCTGCCCCGACGCCGGCGCCAAACTCTATGTCACCGCCAGGCCGGAGGTCCGCGCCGAGCGCCGCTGGCGCCAGCTCACCGGCCAGGGCGAGGCCGTCAGCCTGGACGAGGTGTTGGCCGATATCCATCGCCGGGACGCCCGGGACTCCGGCCGGGAGGCCGCGCCCATGCGGCCGGCGGCCGACGCGGCCTTGCTGGATACCTCTGAAATGACTATAGAGCAGGCCGCCGATGCGGCCCGCCGCATCGTCGAGGCGGCGCGCGCCCGCCAGGCTCCCTGAACCGGAAGACTGGCCGAGCAAATCCAACCCCTAACCTGACGTCAGGACTCCGTCCTTGGACCGTGCGCGGCCAGGCGCCCGGCGTCAATTCGAACGAAAGAACACTATGGCTGACGATATGAGCCTCTCCCCCTCCCGCGACGACTTCGCCGCCCTGCTCGACGAGTCGCTTGGCGGCCGCGACTTCATGGAAGGCACCGTGGTCAAGGGCCAGGTGGTGGGCGTCGAGAAGGACTTCGCGATCATCGATGTGGGCCTCAAGACCGAGGGCCGGGTCCTGATGAAGGAGTTCACCCAGGACGACGGCACCCTGACCCTGAAGGTCGGCGACACCGTCGAGGTCTTCCTTGAGCGCGTCGAAAACGCCATGGGCGAGGCGGTCATCAGCCGCGACAAGGCCCGTCGCGAAGAGGCCTGGACCCGTCTGGAAGGCGTCTACGCCCAGAACGAGCCGGTCATGGGCTCCATCGTCGGCCGCGTGAAGGGCGGCTTCACCGTCGATCTCGGCGGCGCCTCGGCCTTCCTGCCGGGCAGCCAGGTCGATATCCGCCCCGTGCGCGACGTCGGCCCGCTGATGGGCAAGGAACAGCCCTTCGCCATCCTCAAGATGGACCGTCCCCGCGGCAATATCGTCGTGTCGCGTCGCGCCATCCTGGAAGAAGCCCGCGCCGAACAGCGCACCGAGCTGGTGGCCCAGCTGCAGGAAGGCGAAGTCCGCGAAGGCGTGGTCAAGAACATCACCGACTACGGCGCGTTCGTGGACCTGGGCGGCATCGACGGCCTGCTGCATGTCACCGACATGAGCTGGAAGCGCGTCAACCATCCGAGCCAGGTGCTGGCGGTGGGCGACACGGTCAAGGTGCAGATCGTCAAGATCAACCCCGACACCCAGCGTATCTCGCTCGGCATGAAGCAGCTCCAGTCCGACCCGTGGGACGGCGTGGAAGCCAAGTATCCGGTGGGCGCGAAGTTCACCGGCCGGATCACCAACATCACCGACTACGGCGCCTTCGTGGAGCTGGAAGCCGGGGTCGAGGGCCTGGTCCACGTGTCGGAAATGTCCTGGACCAAGAAGAACGTCCATCCGGGCAAGATCGTCTCCACCAGCCAGGAAGTCGAAGTCGTCGTCCTGGACGTCGATCCGTCCAAGCGTCGCGTGTCGCTGGGCCTGAAGCAGGCCATGGCCAATCCTTGGGACGCCTTCCTCGAAACCCACCCGGTCGGTTCGACCGTCGAGGGCGAGGTCAAGAACGCCACCGAGTTTGGTCTGTTCATCGGCCTGGAGAACGACATCGACGGCATGGTCCACCTGTCCGACCTGGACTGGACCGCGCCCGGCGAGGAAGTCATCACGCGCTACCAGAAGGGCGAGATGGTCAAGGCGCAGGTCCTGGACGTCGACGTCGAGAAGGAGCGTATCTCGCTCGGCATCAAGCAACTGGCCGGCGACCCGATGGCTGGCGATTCCTACCGCAAGGGCCAGACCGTGACCGTCACGGTCACCGAGGTCACCACCGGCGGCATCGAAGTGCGTCTGGGCGATGAAGAAGCCCCGATGACGGCCTTCATCCGCAAGTCGGACCTGTCGCGCGACCGCGCCGACCAGCGCCCCGAGCGCTTCGCCGTGGGCGACCGCGTCGACGCCCAGGTGGCCAATGTCGACAAGGCGGCCCGTCGCCTGTCCCTGTCGATCAAGGCCCTGGAAATGGCCGAGGAAAAGGAAGCCATCGAGCAGTTCGGCTCGTCGGACTCCGGCGCCTCCCTGGGTGACATCCTGGGTGCGGCCCTGCGCGAAAAGGGCGGCAAGGACTAAGCGTCCTCCAGCCTCTCGTAGCTGAACGAGGCCCTGTCCGGTTCATCCGGGCAGGGCCTTTTTCTTGGTCGATTTCTGGGCCGATCCGGGGCCTACAGCGAAGCTTGCCCGGATCGAGCCTTGATCATCCCCAGGGACTCGCCCATGGTCGCGGCCGCCGAAAGAGCGAAAAAGACCCATGATCAAATCTGAACTGATCGCCCGCCTGGCCGAGGAAAATCTGACGCAACGCGACATCGAGCGCGTGGTGGGCGTGATCCTGGAGCGGATGATTGTCGCCCTTGAAGAGGGCGGCCGTGTCGAGCTGCGGGGGTTTGGCGCCCTTTCGGTGCGCGCCCGCGACGCCCGCTCGGGCCGCAATCCCCGCACCGGCGAGCCGGTGGACGTCCGCGCCAAGCACGTGCCCTTCTTCAAGAGCGGCAAGGAGCTGCGCGAGCGGCTGAACGCCGACTAAGCCTGCGGCTTTTTCGGCCTCCGCCCACGATTTTCCCGAAGTCCCGCCCGGAGGAGTCCCGGCTTGAGTATCGTCTCCGAATTTCGCGAGTTCATTTCCCGCGGCAATGTCATCGACCTCGCCGTCGGCGTGATCATCGGCGCCTCGTTCAACGCCATCGTCAAAAGCCTGGTGGATCAGGTCATCATGCCGCCCATCGGCCTGGTGACCGGCGGCATCGACTTCTCCCGGCTCAAATGGGTGCTGCGGCCCGAGGACCCGACGACCGAGGCGGTGGAGCAGGTGGCCATCCAGTATGGCGCCTTCATCAACACGGTGATCCAGTTTGTCCTCGTCGCCTGGGCCGTCTTCATGCTGGTCAAGCTGGTCAACTCCATGCGCCGCAAGGAGGCCGAGCAGCCCCCCGAGGCCAAGCCGCAGCCGACCGCCACCGAGGTGCTGCTGATGGAGATCCGCGACCAGCTCAAGGCCCAGAATGGCCTTCAGAAGGACGTCCGGAATGACGGGGCGCCCACGGCCTGAGGCGCCAGGCGCTTGCCCTGAGGCCCCGCCATCCCCTAATCCACGGGACCATGAGCCCTCCCCGCATCGCCACCAAGATCTGCGGCCTGTCGACGCCGCAGGCGGTCAGCGCCGCCCTGGACGGCGGGGCGGCCTATCTGGGCTTCGTCTTCTTCGACAGAAGCCCGCGCAACATCGACCTTCTGGACGCCGCCCGCCTGGCCGAGCCGGCCCGGGGCCGGGCCCAGATCGTGGCGGTGACCGTCGATCCCTCCGACGCCCTCCTCGACCGGATCGAGACGACGCTCAACCCCGACCTCATCCAGCTGCACGGCAAGGAGCCCGCCGAACGGGTGCGGGCCGTGGGGGTGCGAACCGGGGCCAAGACCATCAAGGCCATGTCGATCTCCACCTCCGCCGACCTGGACGCCGCCGCCCGCTATGAGGGCGCGGCCGACCACCTGATGTTCGACGCCAAGCCGCCGGACGACGCCGTGATCCCCGGCGGGACCGGCGCGCGCTTCGACTGGAGCCTGATGATCGGCCGCCGTTTTGCCCGGCCCTGGTTCCTGGCCGGCGGTCTCGATCCGTGGAATGTGGCCGAGGCCATCGCCCTGTCCGGCGCCCCTGCGGCGGACGTTTCCTCTGGCGTGGAACGCGGTCCCGGACTAAAGGACCCGGCCTTGATCACGGCGTTCCTGGACGCCGTGCGCCGCGCATGACGAGCATTTTGCAAGGACGCGCCGACCTGTG
>Ga0208316_1001248_pt1 | contig 15810 bp, 10 predicted proteins | sample MalvireepMed_231_FD_184240 | JGI IMG/M metagenome (GOLD analysis project Ga0208316, IMG submission 184240) | Marine viral communities from the Global Malaspina Expedition - Malaspina viral metaG DeepMed_231 (SPAdes) (version 2) | ecosystem: Environmental > Aquatic > Marine > Oceanic | place... | reverse complement strand
GTGTTGGTGAGCGGACCCGGGAAGGAAACGACTTCTACTACGAAATGAAGGAGTCCAACGTTCTCGATAAGGTTGCCATGGTTTACGGCCAGATGAACGAGCCCCCTGGAAACCGTCTGCGTGTGGCCCTGACCGGTCTCACCATGGCTGAGAAGTTCCGTGACGAAGGCCGTGACGTACTGCTGTTCGTTGACAACATCTACCGTTACACCCTGGCCGGTACCGAGGTATCTGCACTGCTGGGTCGTATGCCTTCAGCGGTAGGTTACCAGCCGACCCTGGCGGAAGAGATGGGTCAGCTGCAGGAGCGGATCACCTCTACCAAGACCGGTTCCATCACTTCTATCCAGGCGGTCTATGTACCGGCGGATGACTTGACTGACCCGTCTCCGGCCACCACCTTCTCGCACCTTGACGCGACCGTGGTACTGAGCCGTGACATCGCTTCCAAGGGTATCTACCCGGCGATCGACCCGCTCGACTCCACCTCCCGTCAGCTGGATCCGCTGGTGATTGGTGAGCAGCACTACAACGTTGCCCGTGGTGTTCAGAACGTTCTGCAGCGCTACAAGGAACTGAAAGACATCATCGCGATCCTGGGTATGGACGAGCTGTCTGAAGACGACAAGCTGATCGTATCCCGCGCCCGTAAGATTGAGCGTTTCCTGTCGCAGCCGTTCCACGTTGCTGAAGTATTTACCGGTTCTCCGGGTAAGTACGTGTCTCTGAAAGAGACCATCGCCAGCTTCGAAGGCATTCTCAACGGTGACTACGACGACATGCCGGAGCAGGCGTTCTACATGTGCGGCGGCATCGAAGAAGCGATTGAGAAAGCTAAGGCAATGAAAGAGAAGGAAGGTAAGTAAGACACCTTTTTTCCTTTCTGACCCAAGAGGCGTATGAAATGGCTATGACCGTACATTGTGACGTCGTAAGTGCCGAGGAAAAAATCTATTCGGGCCTGGTGGAGATGCTGATCGCCACCGGTACCGAAGGTGAGCTTGGCATCCAGTATGGCCATGCTCCGCTACTGACCGAGCTGAAGCCCGGCGCAGTGCGGATCATCAAGCAGGGTGGCAGTGAGGAGATTCTGTACGTATCCGGTGGTTATCTGGAAGTACAGCCCAATCTGGTTACCCTGATGGCCGACACCGCCGTTCGTGCAAAGGATGTGGACGAAGCAGCGGCCCTGGAAGCCCAGAAGCAAGCCGAGAAGGCACTGGCGAACAAGACAGGCGAGTTCGAGTACTCGCGTGCTGCCGCCGAGCTGGCCGAAGCTGCCGCTCAGCTGCGCACCATCCAGAAGCTGCGCAAGCACCTGCGCTAAGCAGAGCCTGTGTCAGCGCCCGGACTGGCCTGACAGTGAACCGCATCCTCAGGTGGAGGGCCCGGTACTCCGGAAACGGAGTGTCGGCGATTCCACCGGGACGCGGTTTTTTCATTTATGGACGTTTTGAATACCGGAGCTGATTGCCCCATGAGCCCGTTACACGTTGTGATCCTGGCCGCAGGCCAGGGCTCCCGCATGAAATCCTCCCTGCCCAAGGTGCTGCATCCGGTGGCGGGTAAAGCCATGCTGCACCATGTGGTTGATACCGCAAAACAACTGGGCGCGGAGAAAATTCACACGGTGATTGGTCACGGAGCCGATCAGGTTCGGGCGTCTCTGGAAGACGACTCGGTGAACTGGGTGTTGCAGACCGAACAGCTGGGCACCGGCCATGCCGTGGCCCAGGCACTGCCGGCACTGCCGGATGATGCCCGGGTGCTGGTGTTGTACGGTGACGTCCCTCTGACTCGCAAAGATACCCTGGAAACCATGGTCGCCGACCTGGACGAACGGAATCTGGCTTTGCTGACGGTGGATATGGACAACCCCCACGGTTATGGCCGGATCGTTCGCAACGAGCAAGGCCTGGTTCAGGCCATCGTTGAGCAGAAAGACGCGACCGCTGAACAGCAGCAGATTCAGGAAGTGAACACCGGCATTCTCGCGGTATCCGCCCGTCATCTGAAGCAATGGCTGCCCGCTCTGTCCAACAGTAATGCCCAGGGCGAGTATTATCTGACTGACATTATCGCGATGGCGGTCGACCACGGCTTGTCAGTGACGGTTTCCCAGCCGCTGAATCCGTTTGAGGTTCAGGGCGTGAACAACCGCCTGCAACTGGCGGAACTGGAGCGCTGGTACCAGCGTCAGCAAGCCGAGCGTTTGATGACCGAGGGTGCATCCCTGGCGGACCCGGCCCGCATTGAGGTGCGCGGTGAGCTCACCATTGGCAACGACCTGTGGATAGACGTAAACGCGGTCTTTGAAGGCCGGGTGAGCCTCGGCAACAACGTCGTGATCGGACCCAACTGTGTGATCAAAGACGCCACCATCGCCGACGGTGCCGAGATCAAGGCCAACAGCGTGATTGAAGGTGCTGTAGTGGGTGCCAACGCCCAGATCGGGCCATTCGCACGTCTGCGCCCGGGAACTGAACTGGCCGCCAACACCAAGGTTGGCAATTTTGTCGAAACCAAGAAGGCCGTGGTGGGTGAGGGCAGCAAGATCAATCACCTCAGTTACGTTGGTGATGCCTCACTGGGCCGTAATGTGAATGTGGGTGCAGGTACCATCACCTGCAATTATGATGGTGTGAACAAACACCAGACGGTATTGGGTGACGGGGTATTTGTCGGCTCCAATACCTCACTGGTCGCTCCGGTGAACGTAGCGGAACAGGCCACCATTGGTGCCGGCTCCACCATTACCCGCGATATCAGCGAAGGGGAACTGGCGGTGGCCCGTGGCAAGCAGCGCAACATCGCCGGCTGGGAACGGCCGAAAAAAGCGTAACCAACGATTAACGAACAGGTGATAACAGCATGTGTGGGATTGTAGGAGCGGTATCTGAACGGGATGTCCAGGGTATTCTGCTGGAGGGCCTGCGCCGCCTGGAATACCGGGGGTACGACTCCGCCGGCATGGCCGTCATCAATGGCCAGCACCTGGTGCAGCGAGCCCGGGAAGTTGGCAAGGTGGCGGCCCTGGCTGATGCCATTGAAGCAAACCCCCTGGCTGGTCACCTGGGTATCGCCCACACTCGCTGGGCCACCCACGGCGAGCCCTCGCAGGTCAATGCCCATCCCCATATGTCCGGCGAGCGGCTGGCCATCGTCCATAACGGCATCATCGAGAACTACCAGGAACTCCGGGATGAACTCAGGGCCGAGGGTTTTGAGTTCACCTCCCAGACCGATACCGAGGTGGTCGCGCACCTGATCGAGAAATACTTCCGTGAACAGGGCAAACTCTATGAAGCGGTAAAGGCGGCCATTCAGCGTCTGCGCGGTGCCTACGCCCTGGCCGTTGTTCATGCCGATGAGCCGGATCACCTGGTGGTCTGTCGCGAGGGCAGCCCTCTGGTAGTTGGCGTCGGTATTGGCGAGAACTTTATCGCGTCTGACCAGCTGGCCCTGTTGCCGGTGACCGACCGATTCATGTTCCTGGAAGAGGGCGATATCGCCGATATCCGCAAGGACAGCATCCGCATCCACGATCGCAGTGGTCAGCCGGTGGAGCGGATCATTACCCGTTTTGAACACGGTGCTGACTCTGCAGACAAAGGTGAATACCGCCACTTCATGCTCAAGGAAATCTACGAGCAGCCGAAAGTGATCAAGGCCACCATGGAAGGCCGGATTACCGACAGCCGGGTCCTGGAGCAGGCGCTCGGAACCGACGCGGCCAATCTGCTGGATAACGTCCGTCACGTTCAGATCATCGCCTGTGGTACTTCGTACCATGCCGGCATGGTAGCCCGCTACTGGATTGAGGAACTGGCCGGCGTGCCTTGTTCGGTGGAAGTCGCTTCCGAGTTCCGCTACCGCAAACACGTGATTCAGCCCGACACCCTGTTCCTGTGCATTTCCCAGTCCGGTGAAACCGCCGACACTCTGGCGGCATTGCGTCAAGCCAAACAGGCGGGCTTCCGCGCGGCTCTGGCCATCTGCAACGTGCCGGGCAGTTCCCTGGTGCGGGAATCCGATCTGGTCATCATGACCCAGGCCGGTCCGGAAATTGGTGTGGCGTCGACCAAGGCGTTCACCACCCAGCTGACCGCCTTGCTGATCTTCACCCTGGCCCTGGCGCGCCATAATGGCCTGAGTGAAGAGAAAGAAGCAGACATCGTTGCCGCCATTCATCAGTTGCCCAAGCAGGTGAGTGATGTCCTCGCCCTGGATGCCGACATTGAAGAGATGTCCAAGGCGTTTATGGACAAGAACCATAGCCTGTTCCTGGGCCGTGGCTCCCAGTTCCCGGTGGCGATGGAAGGGGCCCTCAAGCTCAAGGAAATCTCTTACATCCACGCCGAGGCCTATCCCGCCGGCGAGCTCAAACACGGTCCGCTGGCCTTGGTGGACAGTGAAATGCCGGTAGTCACGGTGGCACCGAACAACGACCTGGTGGAAAAGCTGAAATCCAATCTGGAGGAAGTTCGCGCCCGTGGCGGTGAGCTGTTCGTGTTTGCCGACAAGGCGGCGGATGTGAAGCCGGAAGAAGGCATCCACGTGATGCAACTGCCGTCCGTGCACGAGATCACCGCGCCCATCGTGTACACCGTACCGCTGCAGTTGCTGTCTTATCACGTGGCGGTGTTGAAGGGTACGGATGTGGACCAGCCGCGGAACCTGGCCAAGAGTGTGACGGTGGAATAACCGGTCTTTCCCTTCCAGGTGTTTGAAAAGCCCGTTGCGCGCATCAGCCAGCGGGCTTTTTTTGTGCTCTCGGTGTTTTAAACGATTTCACAAACTAGATGCATTGTGTAACCAAGTGGTACTGGCTGAAAATCGCGCCCGCCACTATGATGCCTGTCCAAATAATGATCAGAAGGGTGGGTATTTCCGATGAATGATCGTCTCCGATCAATGTTAGGCCTGGCCATTCTCCTCCTCATTACCTTCGGCTCGGCCTCTGCCCAGACGCTCGAAATTACCGATGGAAAGGAGACTCTGGTGCTGGATCGGGCACTGTTGGAGAGTTTTCCACAGTCAGTCATCGAGACCACCAGTCCTTACTACGACGGCACCGCCGAGTTCTCCGGCCCAACGCTGGCAAGGGTCATTGAGCATTTTGGCAGCACCGGGGCCAGCGAGGTCACTCTGGTGGCTCTGAATGGTTACAAGGTGTCAGGGTCCATGAAGGAACTGATGAGCCTGGACGCCATTGTGTCGACCCGCCAGAACGGCGAGCCGATGAGCATCCGCCAGCGTGGTCCCTACTGGATCATGTTGCCGTTATCCGAGCGGCCTGAGCTGGACAGTGAAGATTTCCACCGTTACATGGTCTGGCAGCTCAACCGGATTGAACTCACGCAGGAATGAACAGCCAATCTGTTCTGGCGGGACTCTTCTCCCGCATCACCGTGGTCCTGTTGTTCTCCGTGGTGGGTGTCTTGCTGTCCGCCAGTTTTTACACCTATCTCCAGGATCGCAAACTGCAGAGTGTCTCGCTCAGTGCCCTGAGAATGGCGTCGTGGAACCTGGTTCGTCTCGGCAGCGAAGCAAGCGCCCTGGATAGGGAGTTGTCGCTGCTTGATCGCGGTGTCGGCGAGCCTGCTCAGGTTACCCTGAGGTACGACGTTCTCTGGAGCCGCTACGATTACCTCCTGACCAGCAAGGAGTCTGCGCCCACCCGAGAACACGACAACAACGCGGCTCGCCTGCAGGATCTGTTCACCCGTTTGCAGGCGCTGGAGGACCCTCTTACCCGACGCCTCGCCGGAGACCCTACCGGCTGGTCTGACGCCATGGCGGCATGGCATCGGCAGTGGCAGGACGTTATGCAGCTGGTTACCGATAACTTTGTGGGCGATGAAACCAGTCGGTTGATGAGCAGCGTGGAAGCCTCCCGGGACAGGCTGGCCAAGCTCCGGATACTGACACTGGTCGCCTTGGCGGTAGTTTTCGGCTATCTGGCGCTGGGAATGGCATTCCTGCGTAAGCAGTCAAAGACCGATCCGGTCACCGGGTTGCCCAACAGCCATTATTTGCATTCCCTCGGAGGCGTGGACCCTCGCGTCAGCATCATTACCTGCGCCATTCAGAAATACACGCTGGTGCTCAGTGAATATGGCCAGGAGGGCGCAACTTCGCTTACCCAGGCATTTGCTCGTAAACTCCAGCGCGAATTGTCGTCTGATGATCAGCTCATCCAGGTGTCGGCCAGTGAGTTTGTGATTCTACTGGCGCCCCTGGAGCCCGAGTTCGTTGAGTCTTCGGTCTACCAGCTGGTGTCTGCGACCCGCTTTGACTGGCGGATTGGCGATTCCGTCTGGCATGCCTCAGCCGTTTTCGGCGTGGCGCCGCCCTGCGCCGGAAAAGCAGGTGACTGGCAGATCCGCTATCAGCAGGCGCATCGTGCATTGGTCCAGGCCTCGGAGGAAAACCAGTCCTATTTCATTGACGGAGAAGCTCTGCGTCGGCGGATACTGGAAGAACGCCAGATTCACGCGGGTTTGCTGAGTCTGTTTAATGAGGAACCCGGTGCGTTGATACTCCGGCTGGTCTATCAGCCCATCGTCAGTGCGTCCGACGTGAACCTTGTAACCGGGGCCGAAGTCCTGTTGCGCTGCGAACACGAGAGCCTGGGATTCATCCCGCCCAATCGCGTGGTAGAGCTCTGCGAGCGCTATGGTCTGGGGGAACAGCTGGGTTGTTGGCTGTTCAGCAGGGTTGCCGCGGAAACCCGGCAGCTGTATTCCGGGCTCCGGTATACCGGCAACCTCTCGATCAACCTCAACCCCGCCATGCTGTCCATGAAGCTGATCGGAAACGTTGAACGGCTACTGCTCGAGCCCGGTATCCCCGCGGCGGCCTTATGCATGGAGATTACCGAGGACAACGCGGCTCTGGAGTTTGGCAACATCAATGATGTGATTGAGGCGCTGCATGGTCTCGGCATTACCTTTGCCCTGGACGATTTCGGCACCGGCCACTCGTCCCTGGAATACGTCCGGGAGCTCAAGGTCGACAGGCTGAAGATCGACCGTTGCTTCGTTGAGGGCATTGAGCTGGATGCCAACAAAGCCAGGTTCCTGGCATCCATTGTGTCGATGGCCAACCAGGCGGTCATTGGTATCGGCACCATTGAAGTAGCGATACTGGTGGTTCTGTTGTACTCCGTATTCCACTTCATGGATGACTCTATCCACCAGGAGGTGGATCGCCGTGCCCAATCCATCGCCCGGGTCTTGGCAGCCAATGCCGTTGATAACCTGCTGCTTGGCAATCGAGTGGGACTGCAGGATCTGGTCAGCGCCACTGCGCGTGCTGATGGCATCGAATTCGCCCGTATTCTGGATTACGAGGGCCGGCTGTTGGTGGAAGCGGGCTCTCCCGAGAGCTTGAAGCAGCCGTTCGAGCGTTCCCGCAGAGCCGAGTTACTTCCGGACCTTTACATGGCGAAGGCGGTGATTACCCAGGCGGGACTGGGTTATGGGTCGGTGGAAATCGGACTGGATTTATCCGGCCAGAAACGGGCCATGGCCGGGGCTAAGCGGAACAGCGTGATGATCGCCGGGCTTGAGGTGCTGACGGCCGCGCTGTTCTCCATGCTTGCCGGTCATTACCTGGTCCGGCGCCTACGCCGGATTCGTCGTTTTCTGAAGTCCGTGAACCAGGGGGATTACCTGCAACGCCTGGATGACCACGGAACCGATGAGGTATCCGACATTGCTGCCGAGATTGATCAGCTTGCGGATCGGTTGGTCTGGGAGAAAAGTACGCGGGACGCGCGCATTCATGAGCTTGAAGTACAGAACGAGCTGCTGCAGACCAAGCTGGCAGAACAGCTCCGAAAAGGTTGAAGGCAGAGCTATTCCTGATCTCCGGCCGGCACAGCCATGGCGTCGTCTGTGTGGTCCAGACCGTTGAAGAACCGCACCTGATTCTTGCCTCTTTGTTTGGCCTGGTACATGGCGATGTCGGCTTGCCTTAGCAGTACTTCGGCATCAATATCCGGCACCTGTGGATAAAAACTGACGCCAAGGCTGGCAGAGACCTGAACGGTTCGTTCGAGCAGTTCGACCGGCTCCGACAATGCCGACAGCAGTCGGGACAGGATGGTTTTGCAGTCAGGCCCGGACGAAAGCTCCGGCAGCAATACCACAAACTCATCCCCACCCAGTCGTGCAACGGTGTCGCATTCCCTCAGGATGCCTTTCATTCTCCGGGCCAGTGTGACCAGGAGTTCGTCGCCGGTGGCATGGCCATAGGTGTCGTTAACGGCCTTGAAGCCATCCAGATCCAGAAACACCACGGCCAGTACATCCCCGTGCCGGCGGGTAGAGGCGACTGCGTGCTGAAGCCGCTCGCCCAGCAGCAGCCGGTTGGGAAGGCCGGTCAGAGGATCGTAGTGGGCAATATGACGAAGCTGTTCTTCGGTCTGTTTGAGATGGGAAATATCCGCGAACAGCGTGACATAATGCTCCACCTCTCCCTCCCGGCTGCGCACCGCCGCGATGGTCATCAGCGAGGGCAGCAACGAGCCATTCTGGCAACGTATCCAGTACTCACCACTCCATACTCCCTTGGCATCAAGCGATGCCAGCACCTGATGCCGAAAATCCCGGGAGTACTGGTCAGAGGCCAGGATATCCTCGTAATACTGCTCCAGAACGTGTTCCCGGGCGTATCCGGTCAGCGCGCTGAAGGCGGCGTTTACGTCCAGAATTCGTCCCTGTGCACTGGTCAGTACAATGCCTTCCCGGGCATGGCGAAACACACCCGCTGCCATCGACAGGCTGGCCTCCGCCCGCTTGCGTTCCGTAATGTCCTGATGGGTGCCGTACATAAGCAAGGGCTGGCCCTGGTCATCCCAGGATTGCACCTGGCCGCGGTCGAGAACCCAGACCCAGTGACCGTCCTTGTGTCGCATCCGGGCCTCACATTCGTAATAGGCCAGCTCGCCGCGGAAATGCCGCTCCAGCAGATCGGCGCTGCGCTGCAGATCATCCGGATGCGCCAGGTTCATCCAGGTGTCGATCGATACCGGCGCCAGTTCCTCCAGGGTATAGCCTGCGATCTCGGCCCAGCGTTTGTTGTAGACGGTTTCTCCCGTCTGGACATTCCACGCCCAGGTACCCGACCGGGTCCCGCTGATAATGTTCTCCAGCCGACTTCGTTCCAGCTTCAGTTGCTCCCGTGAAGCTTTGATGGACTCGAGCATGGTGTTGATGCCATCACTCAGCACGGCCAGCTCCCGATACTGGAACGGAGGCACGGGCTGTAGCGGAATACCCTCGGCATCCTTGTTCCTGAGCGCGTCATCGATGGCGACAATCGAACGGAAAACCGAGCGGTGGAGCACCGTGCCGAGCAGAGCCGACAGGGTGAGCGCAAGGGCCAGTACCGTCAGCAGTTCCTCAAGCACTACCCGCTCCAACTTTGCCACCAGCAGGTCATCCGCGGCGTAGATCCGGATTGTACCCAGTACTTCATCGTTGCCGCCCACTATGGGCGCACTGGCTTGGTAAAACGCTTGGGCAAGCTCATGCTGAACCGGTTTGGTGCGTTCCTGGAACAATCTGTATTGGCCGTTCTGTTGCCGCAGTTGGCCATACAGGTAGTAGGGCTGGCCGAGAATCCGACCCATCTCATAGTCTTCGAGTATCACCGCGAAGTGTTGTTTCAGGGCCATCTCGGTGGCAATCAGGTTTTCGTATTCGTGCACCGAGTAGGCTTCGATAAATGGGGCAATGCTCCGGCTCAGGCGTTCAAGACTCTCGTGGACATCCTGTTCGATGCCCGCCGTAATCTCTGCCCGGGCGGTGCTGTAAACATACACCGCATGCAACAGAAATACGCCCGCGATAACGGCCACTACCAGGAACGTAGTGCGACCCAGTAACGAGGGGTAATCAGAGGTGTTTGCGGCCACTTGTTTCTTCATGGTTGCGACGGGTTGCCCAGAACGTTGCGCTGGATGGTGGGCAGGAGTTGCTCCAGATTACTTCGATGTACCGGTAACACCGGCAGCCGCTGGAATTTTTCAACCGATGCACCCGACAGGTGCCGATGCATTGCCTCCACGGCGGTTTCGCCCATCAGGAATGGCTGCTGCATCCCGGCCGCCACGAGGTCGCCAGAACGGATCATGGCCAGAAACTCGGGCTCGGCGTCAAAGCAGATCAGCAGGATCTGGCCGGTTTTGCCGGATTCCCAAATGGCATCCAGCGCGCCCCGGTATCGATTGGAGCCCTGTAACCAGATGGCTCGGAGCTGTGGATTGTCCTGAATCAGACGTCGACTGAATTCATAGGTCTCGCGGTAGGAAAAGTCCGCTTGCTGGTAGATACCGGCGGTGCTGACACCATGCTCCTCCAGGGCCCGCATAAAACCTTCGGTCCGGGCCTTGCCGTTGGCTCGTTTCTGGGGAATGGCGACAATCCCCACCGTCCCGTCCATCCAGCCTTTCTCGTCCAGAGCGGCAACCAGCAGTTCGCCCAGATCGTAGGCGCCCTGGTCATTGTCGGATTCGATATAGCTCACATAGTTGTCCGACTTGGCGCCAATATCTGAAATCACCACCGGAATACCGGCTTGTTCTGCAAGCTTGAGAACCGTGACGGCGGCCGAAGATTGGGTGGGGGAGAGGATGATGCCGTCAACGCCGGAGTCAATCGCGGCAACGGTCGCTTCCAGTTCTCGTCGGGCCAGGTTGTCGGCGCTGTGTACCGATAACTCATAGCCCAGTTCAGTAGCCTTCTGGTGAATGCCCCGGGCCATGATGTCCCAGAACGGGATACGAATGTCGGGAACCAGATAGGCCAGCGTGCGTTCCTGAGCCGCAGCGTCGGGTGCCGGGTTGAGCATCAGGATCAGAACAACGGGAAGTGCCCGGAATATCCGGACCAGAGAGTGTTTCATGCCGACATCGTATTGCTGGAAAGCGGCCTATTTTACTGTGTGTAACTTGGCGACATATAGTTCTTTGGGATGATCTTTATCAAATTGTTGGTGAATACTTGCTTCCCGCAAGGTCGCTGGCAAAGGCGGAGGGCCGCCGCTGGATAACTCGCGTCGTTGACCAATTCCCGGTAAACTAGGCGCCCTGCCAGGGGTACGCCCCGCCTACACCTGAATGTGGGCCTTTCTACCACCTTCGGGCCATTACCCCGGGCACAAATATCAAGGAAGATAACGGCTTCATGCCGCATACTTCTCCGGCAGTCATCTTCAGAAGAATTGTGTAATGCCCAACACCGTAATTGCTGGCTTCACCCATAATTTTCTTGGCAAGGCACCCGTCTGGTACAAGCAGGTTATTCTGCTATTCCTGATTGCCAATCCCGTCGTGATGTACGTGCTTGGACCGGGCGTTGCAGGCTGGCTGCTGATCGGCGAGTTCATTTTTACCCTGGCAATGGCGCTGAAATGCTACCCACTGCTCCCGGGGGGCTTGCTGGCGGTGGAGGCCCTGCTGATCGGGCTGACGTCAGCGGATGCGGTGTACCATGAGGTCCTGACCAATTTCCCGGTCATCCTGCTGCTGATGTTCATGGTGGCGGGTATTTACTTCATGAAAGAACTGCTGCTGGTCACCTTCACCCAGATTCTGGTGGGGGTCCGGTCCAAGTCGGCGTTGTCCCTCCTGTTTTGTGGTGCGGCTGCCGTACTTTCGGCGTTTCTGGATGCCCTGACCGTCACCGCCGTCATTATCAGCGTTGCGGTGGGGTTCTTCTCGGTCTATCACAAGGTGGCATCCGGCAAGGGCTACCAGCAGAAAGACCACAACACCAACAGCGACGATGAAGTGATTGAGCTGCACCGGGAAGATCTGGAAAACTTCCGGGCCTTTCTTCGCAGCTTGCTGATGCACGGTGCCATTGGTACTGCCCTGGGCGGCGTGGCCACCATGGTGGGTGAGCCCCAGAACCTGTTGATTGCCAAGGTGGTTGGCTGGGATTTTGCCGGCTTTTTCCTGCACATGGCGCCGGTCAGCGTCCCGGTATTGTTTGCGGGCCTGGCCACGTGCTGGGCGCTGGAGAAACTGCGCTGGTTTGGATATGGCGGTCGACTGCCCAAGCCGGTGCGCCGGGTGTTGGAAGAGTTCGCTGATAATGAAAAGGCTCGGCGCACCAAGTCTGATCAGGCGGCGCTCTGGATTCAGGCGGTGGCTGCGGTCATTCTGGTGTTTGGTCTGGCATTCCACATCGCCGAAGTAGGATTGATTGGCCTGCTGGTGATTATCCTGATTACCTCCTTTACCGGCGTGACGGACGAACACCAGATTGGCAAGGCGTTCCAGGAATCCCTGCCCTTTACCTCATTGCTGGTGGTGTTTTTCGCCGTGGTGGCGGTGATTCACGAGCAGCACCTGTTCAAACCGATCATTGATTACGTACTGGCGCTGCCTGAAGGCCAGCAGCCGGGCATGTTCTTCATTGCCAACGGTCTGTTGTCGATGATCAGCGACAACGTGTTTGTGGCCACGGTTTACATCAGCGAAGTGAAACAGGCGCTGGACGCCGGCAGTATCAGCTACGAGCACTTCCAGACCCTGGCGGTGGCCATCAATACTGGTACCAACCTGCCCAGCGTGGCTACACCCAATGGCCAGGCGGCGTTCCTGTTCCTGCTGACCTCAGCCATTGCGCCCCTGGTGCGGTTGTCCTACGGGCGCATGGTGATCATGGCGTTGCCTTACACCATCGTGATGGGGGGCGTCGGTCTGTACATGGTCACCCACGCGTTCTGAGTCATGGTTTTGCATATTTCACCGCACAGTTTTCATAGGATCTGTTAACCTTCAGGTAAACAGATAAAAGAAAAGCGGTATACATGCGCAGTTGCCAACAACCCCAATCGATCCTTTCGCGCGCCTGTCTGATGGCGCTTTTTCTTGTTCTGGTTTTCTCCTATTTGTTCTATCCCACCGCTGTCCGTGCCTCAGAGGCGGAGGCTATTGTCGATAAAGCCATACGGGTTGCTTATGTCGAGTTTCCGCCGGTCACTTATCGGGATGACAGGGGCGAGCCCGCCGGAGAGTTTGTGGACATCACCCGCAAGGTGGCGGCAGAGGCGGGTTACCAACTGGAATTTATCTACCTGCCGGTGGCACGCACCTACCTCTATCTGAAAAACGGCACGATCGATTTGTGGATGGGGCTAACCGACATTCCCGCTTTAAAAGACGACATTCTCGAAAGCTGGATCAGCCCGATTCCGGTGGAACTGAGCGCGTGGTATCTGGAAGGCCTGCCGCCAGTGGATCATATGGATCGCCTGCGCAACAAAACCGTGATTCTGATCGGCGGCTATACCTACGCCGGCCTCAGAGACTGGCTGACCTCCCAGCCCGATATCCAGATTACCGAAGCACCGAACCATCGCTCCGGCCTCAACATGCTCAAGCGTCATCGCGGCGATTACCTGCTGGACTACCGGCAACCGGTGCAGGAAACCCTGAGCCGGACGACAGATGCCGAGATTCGCGAATCGGAAATGCGCAGCCGCAATGGCGCCTGGCTGTTTTCCCTGGCCAATCCGCGTGCGGCCATTCTACGTGAGGCCTTTGACGACGCTTACCTGCGCCTGGCCGAAAAGGGCGAAGTACCGCCGGTGCGACGGTTTCAGCAAACCTATTTGGTGCCTGGATTTCCGGAGTAGTACCGGTAACACCGGCAGGTTTTAAAGCGTTGCCAGCACCCGAATGGCATTGGCCGCTGCCGCCGTCCGGTTTTCCACATTCATCTTCCGGAACACCTGCTCCAGGTGTTTGTTCACGGTGCGGGGGCTCATCTCCAGAATCTGTCCGATTTCCCGGTTGGTCTTGCCATTGGCGATCCACAGCAGGACATCCGACTCCCGCAGGGTAAGATCAAAACGTTCCCGCAGCGCCGCTGAGGCGCTGTTCTGGTTCTGGGGTGTTTTCAGACGCAACAGGTATTCCTGACCATCCACCAGGGCCAGATATTCAATAGAGCGGGGCGTGTCCAGTAACCGGATGGGCAGACTGTGGCCGGGATCTGGCCGGTGGCCCAGCCAGTCCTCAAGTTGTTCGCGTACTCCCTGAAAGTCCTCGTGATCCGGCGGCGGCAGGCAACGGCATACTTGCGGGGTACCCCACAGCAGGTTGCCCTCGCGGTCGACCGCAAACAGGTTCTGACCGGCGGTATCGAGCGCGCAACGGGCGCTGCGGGTCATTCTGGCGTTGGCCAGGTGCACCGCCATGCGGGCCAGTAACTCGGTGGTGTCGATGGGCTTGGTAACATAGTCCACGCCGCCGGCATTCAGGCCCATAACCACGTGTTCGGTATCGCTCAGGCCGGTCATGAAAATGATCGGAATGTCCGCGAAGGCTGGGTTTTCCTTGAGTCGCCGACACGTCTCGAAGCCATCCATATTCGGCATCAGCGCATCCATCAGCACCACATCGGGGGTGATGTTCTGGCTGATGGTCAGGGCCTGATTGCCTTCCAGCGCCACCAGCACGGTCATGCCTGCTTCTTCCAGTGCATCATTGATCATGCGGATGGAATCAATGGCGTCGTCGACGACCAGTACCACGGTTTTGCGGTCATCAGGATGCTTCATGTTCGGCTACCTCAAGAAGTTCGAGAATCTTCTCGAACTGGAAATCGTTGGTGAATTTGGTGATCTCCTGAACGAAGGCGTCACTGGCGTCTCCGGCATACTGCAAGCTGTGCAGTGCCTCCAGCAGGCCCTTGCGATGGCCGATTCTGGCCAGGTCTGCCAACGCCTCGCAGTGCTCCCGGGCGGGCAGTTCAAGCGCGCCGCTGGCTGGCAGCGGTAGCGCGGCCAGGGGCTCCGGGCTTTTCTCGAAGCGCCAGTCCAGGCCCATGACCCGGCCAATGGTGTCCAGCAGCAGGTTCAGTCGCACCGGTTTGATGATGTAACCGTCGTGCAGGCGCGGTGCCTCGGCGCTATGGTGGCCCTCGTTGGCGTCGGCCGAGACCATCACCACGGGCAGGTTGTATTTCATTTCCCTGAGCTCGGCCAGCGCCTCCCAGCCGCTTTTCCCGGGCATCGACACATCGAGAAGAATCAGGTTGGGGCGCTCCTGTTCCACCCGTTCCGGAACGGTCATGGCATTGCCGGTGTCGCTGATTTCAAAGCCAAGTGGCGACAGCGTGGCCCGGATCACCTGACGATGGGAGTCGTCGTCATCCACCAGCAGGATTTTCCGGCGGGCGCCATGGTAGCCGTAGATCCGGCGGGCCGGTGTCGAGATCGAGCGAGGGCTGGCGGAATGCAGGCTCGACAGCATCAGGCTGACCTTGAACACGCTGCCCTCGCCAGGTTCGCTCTCCACCGAGATGTCGCCGCCCATGATTTCCGTCAGCAGCCGGGTGATGGTCAGGCCCAGGCCGGTTCCGGTGCGGCTCTGGCCGGGATTGCGGATACGCTCAAACGGCCGGAAGATGCGTTCGATGTTCTCTGCGGCAATGCCCTCGCCGGTATCACGCACGGTGAATTCCGCCACCTGGCTGCGGTAGCGGAGGGTCAATGACACGCTGCCCTGGTCGGTGTATTTGATGGCGTTCGACAACAGATTGATCAGTATCTGGCGCAGGCGTTTTTCATCGGTGGTCACCAGCTCCGGCAGAGGGTGAGGGCAGTGGTAGTCGAACGCCAGGCCCTTTTCTTCGGCCTGAAGCCGGAACATGGTGACCAACTGCTCCATCAGCAACCCGATGCGTACCTGGTCCCGGTGCAGATCCAGCCGGCCCGCCTCAATTTTTGAGATATCCAGCAACCCTTCAATCAGATCCGCCAGGTATTCGCCGCTGCGGCGAATAC
>Ga0208316_1001244_pt1 | contig 15839 bp, 17 predicted proteins | sample MalvireepMed_231_FD_184240 | JGI IMG/M metagenome (GOLD analysis project Ga0208316, IMG submission 184240) | Marine viral communities from the Global Malaspina Expedition - Malaspina viral metaG DeepMed_231 (SPAdes) (version 2) | ecosystem: Environmental > Aquatic > Marine > Oceanic | place... | reverse complement strand
GCACCACTTACACCTATGTCGAAGGTCAGGATCCCGATACCGGCGTCTATTTGGACGCGCGCAAGATTTCTCCACCCAAGTTCACGGCCTGGGCCGATTATGATCTGGGTAATGGCCTGTCGGCCAGCGCGCAGTGGATGAAGGTGATGAACCGCGATCGTTTTGCGCCCGTGGATTTCGCGACAGGGCGCTACAGCGGTGCCGAGGCCCCTGTGGAAGGCTATGACGTCTTTAATCTTAGCGCACGCTACGGGCGTGACAACTGGCGCGTGTCACTGGGCATCGAGAACCTGTTCAATGAGGCCTATTTCCCGGCCCGAGCCCAGGCCTTTACTTACGCGGGCTATAACACCATGGGGGCAGGGCGTACCATCAAGGCGGGACTGACGGTCGAGTTCTGATCCAGAGATCATCCACCACGACTGGCCGAAATGTTCGGCGCGGATGTTGAGACCGGCGTTTTTCAGGGGGAGCAAATCTCCCCCTGAATGGGTTATCCCAAGGCCTGCGGTCGGCTTTTATACTCATGTGCTTGATACTCTCAGCATGAGGTTTAAGCGCCGTGGAACGTCTACTGAATAGGCATTCTCTGATTAGTCATTTTCGACAGTTGGCACCTGTGCTCCTTTGGCTGGCTGTGCTGCTGGTCACGCCTAGCGCCCATGCCCAGCCCTGGCCTGAGTACAGCGAACGTAATTTCAGTATCACACGCCTGCAGCGGCAGACAGTAACTGGTTCGACAGCCGATGGCGCCAATGTGCGCTTTGAGATCGGGCTGATGAGTTTGACCGCGAGACGCAATGTGCGCTTTAACGGTGAACGCCTGAGCGAAGGCGATCAGCTGTATGGCTGGGCGCGATATGCTGACGGTGGGGCTCACTGGCTGGTACCACCGTCCCGCCAGGTGTATCTGATCAATAACAGGGCGCTGGCCTTTGCACGGCAGACAGCCGACGCGGAGACCCTGATCAAGGTTGATCTGCTGACGGGGGAGATCAGCGATTCCGGGCTGGCTGGACTGCAGTTTGTGCCCAGCTCTTATCCATTGGCGCAGTATGAGGAACGTAACGGTCAGTGGGTACAACAGTATTCCTTTGCACCGTCACGAGGCCTTTATGTGGGCATGTTGCCGGGATCGCCGGCTAATGAACGGGTGATCCTGGGGCCCCGCGGTGAGCCAATGACGCGATTGACAAATATCGACGATGCCGTGCCGCGGCGCATTATCCGGCATGCGGAGCACGAGGCATTGTTGGTACAAAATCCCTTGCTGCAGCACGACATGCGATTGTTTGATCCGAACCCTGACGCCGAACATGTCAACTTGCCCCCGCATCTGCGTCCGCCACGTTTTTTATCCTTGTTTGACTATCCGATTATGGCGACGCCCAGCGGCGCACTTGTGGTTCGTCACCGACAGGATGACGGGCAGATTCTCTGGGGGGTTTATGGCACCGACGGTGCGCTGACCATGCCACTGCTGGAGGACCTGCACTTTACTTTTCGGCCGGAGCAGGTCGATCGCAATGACAATCTGTATGTCCCACATTTTGTTTTTATGATTCCGCTTGAGGCGGAGCAGGGGCTTTACTGGCCCATTAAAGATGATGGCCTGCCAGTCCCGGCCGCGGAGGGAATCGTCGGATTCAGGCCTGTCACGGGTGGTCAGTCCATGCGCAACTTTATGCGGTCCTGGTCGAGCGGTTTTGCTGACCCCTGGGCTTATACAGCTGTTCTTTGGGAGAATGATGGTCAGCGGCTATGGGCATTGGCCAATGGCGCCTTTAATGATGAGCGCCTGACCTTGACGCGGCCCGGCGCTACCTGGCAGGACTGGCAGGTCATCGAGTTCGGTGTTGATGAGGTGCAGGTGTATGTGCCGACCACTGATTATTACGGGCGGCCGTTCCCCAGTGGCGCATTGCCGCCGATGATGGCGCGCGCCGGGTCTACTCCCGGAATCATGGCGCGTATGGCAGATGGGCCGGTATTTGTGCTGACGCCGGACACCAGCAGTCAGCAGCCAGGTGCCTGGCGTGAAGTTGGCATCGGCCCGTTTGCCAGTTATGAAGAGGCCCAACGGGGCCTGCAACTTTACAACAACAGCGTGCGCAGTGCTGCGGCGGTTCGTTCCGAAGAATTGCTGGCACGCTACCGAGAACAGCGTGCACAGATGGCGGCGGCCAACGAGGCATCGTTACGCGATCTGAATCTGCGCACGATTGAGCAACGCGGCCCGGGCAGTGATACGGATGTTGAGTATTACTGCGCTCACCGCGACGCCGATGCCTGTATCGGTATGCGCAATGAGTGGGAGCGCATCAAGGCATTACCACCGCCGCCTCCACCACCGGCATCGTTCGGCTCGCGCGAGTCGATCTGGTCCACCTGGCGGGAGGAGAGCGGCAATCAGGGTTATTCAGGTCCCAGTGATCTGGGCGGCGGCTATCGCTGGTCAAATGGATCGTTGATTGGACCGTTCGGGCATACGATAGATACGCTGTAGTGCTGTTGCGCTCGTGATAGACTCGTGTCAATTCTCCCGGAGGGAGCAATGGCACGAGGTGACAGCATGAATAATAAAAAACACGTGATCGGCGGCACGTTTGTGGCAGGCGTTCTCAGCCTTGCCACAATCGGCCAGGCAACAGCCCAGCCAGCACCGGTGGAAGAATTGCGACCGGGCATGCTGATCGGCTATCTCACTCCCGAAGCGTTGCCGCATGCACTCAGTCTGGTCCCGCCGCCACCTGAGCCGGATTCCGCCGCGTTTGCCTGGGAGCAGGCCGTTAATCAGAACATGCTGGCCCTCCGGGGCACCCCCCGCTGGGACCTGGCCACCCTGGATAATGATCTGAGTTTCCCCACTGCCGCTGGCACCTTCTCCTGTGCACTGGATATGCCCATCACTGAGCAGGACACCCCGTACCTTTATCAGTTGTTACGGCGCACCTTACCCGATGCGGGGCTGGCTACCTACAGCGCCAAGGATCACTATCAGCGCACCCGCCCCTTTGTCGTAAACGGACAGCCTATCTGCGCAGAAGGGCAGGAGGAGCGTCTGGCCAGTGATGGGTCCTATCCGTCGGGTCATACGGCCATTGGCTGGGCCTGGGCATTAATTTTGAGTGAACTTGCTCCCGAACGTGGTGATGCCATCGCACAACGTGGGTTGGCGTTCGGTGACAGCCGGATGGTGTGTAATGTGCACTGGCCCATGGATGTGATTCAGGGGCAGATTGTTGCAGCCGCTACCGTGGCCCGCATGCAGGCCAATGCCACCTTCCGTGAAGACATGGCAGGCGCGGCGCGAGAGATCGAACAGTTCAGCGGCAAGGGCATGGGCACCAACCGGGATTGTGCCGTCGAGGCGGCTGCGCTGCAGATTGAGGTTAAACGCTGATATGACCGAAAAAATGCACCACTGGCTCAATCTTGCTACCGGCCTGGCCGTGATTCTTGGTATGGTGTTCCTGGCCTTTGAAATCCGCCAGAACACCGAGATGATGCGTTCACAGACGCGCGACTCCATCTCCGAAAAACAGATGATGTTCTCCGAATGGGTGGCCACCGAGATTGATCTGGCAGCGGCCATCGCTAAAGCCAATGCCGGCGAGCCACTGGCGCCGGACGAAGGCGTGATGTATGCCTATTTTCTGGCCGGCGTGTGGCGTGAGTGGGAAAACTCCTATTATCAGTTTCAGCGTGAACTGTTTGATCGCGACGAGTTTGAGCCAAGGCTGCAGCGCTGGCGTGCCAGCATGCGCACCGATCTGGCGCGCGTGAACTGGCTGGCGACACGGCAGAATTATGCGCCGGCGTTTCGGGCCGTGGTGGATGAGATTGTCGCGGAATATCCGTCACCCGTTGAACTGCGTGATGATGACCTGGAAGAAACGGCGGTGCCGTGATCGCAAAGCCTGCAACCATGGTCGAGATCGACTACAACTATTGACAATCAAGATGGCTGCACCCATCTTCATCCACTAAAGTGTCTACATTTGTAGATACGAATAGGGGGCAGTCCATGCAAAGCGAGATTAAACAGTGGGGCAACAGTGCTGCCGTCAGACTCTCCAGAACCATCCTGGCGCAGGCGGGTCTGGATGTCGCCAGCCCCGTGGAAATAGAAGTCATGGAGGGCCGAATCGTGATCAAAGCCGCCACAACACCGGTTAAAACTCTAAAGCTGCCTTATAGCGAAGAAGATATTCTGCGCGGAATGACAGCGTACACGGCACATGCTGATGAGTTGGCGAGTGTCACCGGAACGGAACTTGATTATTGATGTCGGGCTACATCCCTGAACGTAATCACATCATATGGCTGGATTTTGAGCCATCTAATGGCAAAGAAATTGGCAGGTACCGACCGGCGCTGGTATTGAGTTCGCGCGAATACAATGCGCTGACTGGTCTTGTCATTTGCTGTCCGGTGAGCACAAGCATTCGCGGCGCGGCAACAGAGGTTCCTGTCGACAATCTGGAGGCACCCTCGGTTGTTGCAGCAAATCTTGTACAGACCCTGTCATGGCGAGAGCGCAGCGTAAAATTTGCCGCCAATGCCAGCCCCGGTGTGCATGAGCAGGTGATTCTTCGCATTATGCCGCTGATTGGTGCTGGCGATTTAATGGGTTAAGGTTAAACTTCCAGCACCGACTTACCCCCTCAAGGATTGAAGCAGCATGAAGATATTAGTGACCGGGACCGCCGGCTTTATTGGATTCCACCTGGCACAGCGACTGGTGGCCCGCGGCGACGAGGTCGTCGGCCTGGACAACATCAACGACTACTACGATGTGAATGTGAAGTACGGGCGACTGGCCGAGGCGGGCATTGCCCGGGAGTCACTGGCTTATGGCAAACTGGTTCAGTCATCCACCTCTGCCAACTACCGGTTTATTCAACTGCAACTGGAAGACAAAGCCGCGCTGGATGCTCTGTTCGCCGCCGAGAAATTTGATGCCGTGTGTAACCTGGCAGCGCAGGCGGGGGTGCGTTATTCCCTGACCAACCCCCAGGCTTACATCGATTCCAATATCGTCGGATTTATCAATCTGCTGGAAGCCTGCCGTCACTATGGCGTGGAAAATCTGTCGTATGCCTCCAGCTCTTCGGTGTATGGCTTGAATGAGTCGCTGCCTTTTGCGACGACACATAATGTGGACCATCCCATCAGTCTGTACGCGGCCAGCAAAAAGTCCAATGAGTTGATGGCGCATACCTACTCACACCTGTTCGGCATTCGCACCACCGGGCTGCGCTTCTTTACGGTCTACGGGCCATGGGGCAGGCCGGATATGGCGCTGTTTCTGTTTACCAAAGCGGCACTGACCGGCGAGCCCATCAAGGTGTTCAATCACGGCAACATGCGCCGCGACTTTACTTACATCGATGACATCATTGAAGGCGTCGTGCGGGTGATTGATAACCCGGCAAAAGCAGATCCGAACTGGTCGGGTGCCGATCCGAATCCAGGCAGTTCATCAGCGCCCTACAAGATCTATAACATCGGTAACAACAACACCGTCAAACTGCTGGACTTTATTGAAGCGATTGAAAAGGCGCTGGGTGTCACAGTAGAAAAAGAATATCTGCCGCTGCAGCCCGGTGACGTGCCTGCCACTTTTGCCAACGTGGACGACCTGGTGGAGGACATGGGTTACAAACCGGGTACGCCGGTTCAGGAGGGCATCGATAACTTTGTTAAGTGGTATCGTGAGTTCTTTAAAGTTTGAGCTTAAGACCCAAAAGGGCCTAAAGGGGACGGAGGGATTTAGTGGGTTAAATCCCTCCGTCCCCTTTAAGGATATGCATGATCGCGCATAAAACGTATCAGTAAGCTCATAATACGGCAAATATGCGTCATCGTACATATTAGTATTGCCGCACGCCGCTAATCCTATTAATATGCGTGATAACGCATTTTCTAGGACAGGACTGCGCGCCATGGACACTCAGACGATTGGATCCCTGATTCGCGATACGCGCAAAGCGCTGGGCATGCGACAGGATGAGCTGGCCAGTGTTGCGGGGCTCAGCACACGTGCACTGAGCGATATCGAAAACGGTAAAGCCAGCGCACAATGCGGACTCGTCCTTAAAGCGCTCCAGGCACTCGGCATTGGTATTAGTCTGCATCCCCCGACAGACTCGGACCTGATTGAGATCAGGGACTTCTGATGGAGCTCCTGGTCCAGTTTCATGATCGTGCCTGCGGCCAACTCACCATAGACAACGCCCAGCGCATGAGTTTTGAGTATCTGCCGGACTACCTGGAATCCGGCGGCCCTCCCATCTCGGTTGTCATGCCTCTCAGGCACGGTAGCTGGCCTGACGCTGTCACATTCGCTTTTTTTGAAAACCTGCTGCCCGAAGGCCGCATCCGGCAACTTATTGCCAGCCGTCTGGGTACCGCCGACAACAATTTTCGCCGCCTGCTACAACAAACTGGCGGTGATGTGGCGGGTGCTATCAGCCTCGTCAACGCGGACCAGGATGATTTGCCAGTAAGCCTGCCTGAGCCGCTTGCGTTAACCGATCAGACACTGGGTCAGGTGCTGGAACAGATCAAAACGGAGCCATTCCTGACTGGAAATCAACAGGGGATGCGATTGAGTCTGGCCGGCGCCCAAAACAAACTACCCGTTGTCATTGATGCTGAGGATCAGATTCGTCTGCCAGGCTCACAGATCTCTACGCATATCATCAAGCCGCCCAGCGAACAATACCCGGCCCTTGTGGAAAACGAAGTCTTGTGCATGAGGGCCGCAGCCCGTGCCGGGATCAATGTCCCGGAGACTGCTCTGCGCACCTTTATTGGCCCGGATGGGCAATATCGCGACTGCTACGTTGTAAGGCGCTATGATCGCAAGACAGTCGAACACGGCACGGTCCGTCTCCATCAGGAGGACCTTTGCCAGATTACAGGCATTGTGTCGGCCTGCAAGTATGTCCAGGATGGCGGTCCGGGTTTCGCCGAACTGTTCAGCGCAGTCAGGCAGTACACTCGCCCCGCGGCGCTGTATCAGCAGGAACTTGTTAAACGGTTCCTGTACAACCTTCTGATTGGCAACCAGGATGCGCACGGCAAAAATTTCTCTTTGCTGCATGGGGACAGGGGTATTTCTTTATCGCCAGCCTATGATCTGGTTAGTACACTGGTTTACCCTGATTTGCAGGACAGGTTTGCCATGCCCATTGGTGATGCCTGGCGTATACAGGAGCTGGATGCGAATGCCATGAGCCGTTTTCAGCAGCTAACCGGTATTCAGCTGAAACGACAGACCAGGTTGTTGCAGCGCTTTGTTGATAATGCCGCCAGGTCGGTTGCGCAGGAAGCCGAGCTGCTCAAAGACCTGACCTTCCACGATACGCACACAACACTGGACCGCATTGTGCAATTGGTCAGAAACCATGCCGTACTGTTACATCAATGGCTGGGGGCGTAGCGTGACGTGACAGCTAAACAAATGAATTTTGATCCGAATTTGAAACATCAGATGGTTGTCTGGTTTACCGGACTGTCAGGCGCGGGTAAAACGACGCTGTCGCAGCGAGTGAATTCCCTGCTGCAGGAACAGTCGCTGCCTGTGATTACGCTGGATGGTGATGAGTTGCGGGCCGGTCCCTGTCGGGATCTGGGGTTCACGCCAGAAGACCGGACTGAAAATGTGCGACGTGCGGCGATCCTCGCTGGCGAACAGAGCCAGGCAGGCACGATTGTGCTGGTGGCACTTATCTCGCCGATGCGGGCCGACAGGGATCAGGCGCGGCGTATCGTTGAGAGTCGCGGATCAACTTTCATTGAGGTCTTTGTTGATGCACCATTGTCGGTAGCGGAGGCGCGCGATCCTAAGGGGCTTTATAAACGCGCGCGGCGCGGTGAGCTCACGCATTTCACCGGCATCGACGCGCCTTATGAGACACCTGACAATCCAGCGCTTGCCATTCGCACCGACACGGAATCACCGGAACAATCGGCGGCTCGTGTACTGGACTTTCTGCTGGGGCTTAATGGGGACGGAGGGATTTAGCTTGAAAATTCCCTCCGTCCCCATTAAGCGACAAGAGGATCAAACGATGAATCAGACACAACTGCTTAATGACATCAACGTCATTGCGCGTCGCGCCGGTGAAGTCATACTGGATATCTACGCGACTGATTTTACGGTATACGACAAGCATGACGATTCACCCGTTACAGAAGCTGATGAACGTGCGGAAGCCGTGATCACGACTGCGCTGCGGAAGCTGACGCCGGATATACCGATTGTGGCCGAGGAGGCCATGGCGGCCGGCAAACAGGTGACACCCGGCAGACAGTTCTGGCTGGTTGATCCCCTGGATGGTACCAAGGAGTTTGTCAGCCGCAATGGTGAATTCACGGTCAATATTGCCTTGATTGAAGACGGCGTGCCGCTGTTGGGCTGCGTGTATGCGCCCGTCACCGATACGCTGTACGCGGGATGTGAGCGTGGTGCCTACATTGTCGAAGCCGGCGTTCAGCGATCCATTACCGTAAGGAAGATACCTGACGCGGGGGCGACGGTACTGACCAGCCGCTCCCACGGCGACTATGCGGCGCTCCATGCACGCCTGGAAGACCAGGCCGTTGCGGACTGGCGCCTGGTGGGTTCATCGCTGAAGATTTGCCTGATTGCCGCCGGTGAGGGCGATCTGTACCCCCGGCTGGGTCGCACCATGGAATGGGACACGGCGGCCGGGCATGCGGTGTTGCGTGCTGCAGGCGGGCGGCTGCTGGTGCTGGACGCCTCTGTTACAAAGGTGCTGCAGGACGGTCACGATCTGCGTTACGGCAAACCCGGTTTAGAGAACCCGAATTTTTTGGCTTGTGCCTAAGTCTCCGGCACACTCCCTTCTTTTATGTAAACCATAATGGTTTAGTTTTGATTATTAAACCAATATGGTTTAGTCTTGGGTTTCTAAACCAAAGTGGGTGAGTGGTATGAAATACCTAGTATTGATCGGGGATATCGTCGACTCGCGAAATCTTGCCGACCGGGATGCTGCTCAGCAGATTTTCAAGCAAGCCTGCCAGCAGATTAATCGCCGCCGCAAAGCTTTAAATATCGCTTCGCCGCTAATGATTACACTCGGAGACGAATTTCAGGGAGTGTTATCAGGCCCGCGAGCGCTGTGGCAGGTGATTTCCAATCTCGAACTTGCCCTGTTTGATACCTGCCAGCTGAGGTTTTCAGTGGGTGTTGGCACGATCACCACAGAGCTGAATTCGCGCTCATCGCTTGGCATGGATGGCCCGGCATTTTATCTGGCACGAGAAGGTATAGAAACTCTCCGAGGCCGTGAAAGCCTCTACGCGGTTGGTGGGATTGGCGAGGGGCAGCAACTGGCTCAACATGCTCTGGATCTATGGGCGGCAAATCGTCGCAAGTGGAACTACAATCGTATGTATACATTCAATCGGCTGCTGAACAAGGTACCGGTGCCCGAGATCGCCGCCAAGCTGGGAGTGACCGAGCAGGCCGTCTACCGGACGCGACGCGATGGGGAACTTGATACAGTGATAGGTCTGCTTCGGGAGATCAGCGCACTGATTGCGCGGGAGATACAACGGTGATCAATCACTGGTTGGTGTTTGCCTGCGTTGTGCTGGTTACCCGACTTTGTTACCTACCCAATGACAGGCGACTGTCACCGCTCGTCAGCGCGCTGCAGTATCTGGCACAACTGGTGGCGTTACTGGCGTTCTTTGAAATAAGCACCGCTTTGCTGTTGATTCTGGTTTACCTTGGACTTTTTGCTGCCTTGATTTACTGGCTGGAAACACCGACCCGCATTCTGGCCGGCAGCCGCTTGTTGACTCTGGCGGGACAGTTGCTGATCCCTCTGGCAGCCATGACCTGGTTTGGTGGTGGGATCTCAAGCCGGTTGGATATGTTGCTGCCGCAACCGGGACTTTGGATAGCCTTTGTTCTGTTATTGCTTCTAAACGAAGCCAACTACCTTATACGATTATTGTTTAACTGGTGTCATCTGGTCCCCCAAAAGGCAGCCGAAGGCGCCGAACCTGCCAAAGTGGACGAAGATGAATACAAGGCAGGCCGAGTCATAGGCATGCTGGAGCGGGTTGTGATTGTGCTGCTGATCTATTTCACTGAGGACTTTAGCTCGGTTGGATTCATCCTGGCAGCCAAAGGATTGATCCGTCTGCGGCAGTTACGTGACCGGCAGTTTTCAGAATACATTCTGATCGGGACGCTCGCCTCTGTCCTGTGTGCCCTGGTCGGCGGGCTGTTCTTGCTGGCGATGCGTTAACGGTTAGAGAACCCGATTGCCAAAGCCTGAGCGGGCGGAGGAACATACACGTTTCCTTCCCTCCGCCCTCACACTGGTGTACCCCGGACACCAGTCAGTGACGGCCTTCAGCCAGCTCCTCGAGGATTTTGGCATTGAAGTCCGGTATATCTTTGGGGTTGCGACTGGTCACCAGCCCTTCATCCACTACAACGGACTTATCCACCCAGTTGGCACCTGCATTTTCCAGATCAATCCTGACTGTCTTATAGGACGTCATGGTTCGGCCTTTGACCACGCCAGCGGTGATCAGCACCTGGGGACCATGACAGATGGCAAAGGTGGGCTTGCCTGCTTCTACGAAGGCGCGCGCGAACGCAACGGCGTCGTCATTACCCCGCAATGAGTCCGGATTGGCGACCCCACCGGGGATTAGCAGGGCATCAAAATCGTCGGCACTGACCTCATCAATTGTTTTATCGACCAGAAAGTGATCGCCCAGCGTGTGGTGATGCATGCCGTGAATCGGGCCGTGGTCCAGCGACACAACGGTAGTCACCGCTCCGGCATCATCCAGCGCCTGGCGTGGCTCGGTAAATTCGCTCTGTTCAAAGCCGTTTGCTACCAGAATGGCAACTTTCCTGCCTTTTACGCGCTCATTCACGTTGCTTTTGTGAGCCTGATTATCCATAACTTCTCCCTCCATTGCTTGCCGTGGTTACTTGATATTGTTTATTTCAGGAACAGATTGCGCCTGACACTGACCAAATAACTAAGGGATATCAGTTTAGACAACTGAACCGCTTGCATGTTCACCACAAATTCCTGTGCAAGCGTCTGCCATGCAAAGGAGGATTCCTGATGAACAGCTATCGAAGTATGCTGGCCATGACTGCCTGTGCGCTGTTGGTTGCCTGTGGCCACGAAGCCGAACTGCCAATTGAGGCTACCATGGGCGAGGACCCGCAGTTGCCCATGCCGACAGACTCAGTCGTCCCAACACTGAACATTGCGGAAGCCGAGGGCTGGCCGGATGGAAAAATGCCGCAGTCAGCGGCTGGAACCGACGTGTCCGTATTTGCCGATGATCTGCTCAATCCTCGCTGGCTTTATGAACTGCCCAATGGGGATATTCTGGTGGCGGAAAGTCGCGGGCCGGCAGGCGGCAGCCCGGATAACCTGAAAAGCTGGGCGGCAGGCATGGTACAAAGTGAGGCCACATCGAGTGTGCGTAACGCCAACCGTATTACGCTGCTGCGCGATTCTGATGACGACGGTCAGGTGGATGAACGACACATCTTTCTCGCCGACCTCTATTCACCCTTTGGCATGGCGCTGGTGGGTGATTATTTCTATGTGGCTAACGCAGATTCACTGGTACGCTTTCCGTATGAATCAGGGCAGACGTCCATCTCTGGGCAAGATGAACTGGTGCAGGATTTAACGCTGGGGACCCTGAATCATCACTGGACCAAAAGTCTGCTGGCCAGCCCCGATGGTCAGCATCTTTACGTAGGTGTCGGGTCTAACAGTAATGTCGGTGAAAATGGCATGGATGAAGAAAATGGCCGTGCTGCTATCTGGGAAATTGACGTGGCCACTGGCGAGCCGCGTATTTTTGCTGAAGGCCTGCGCAATCCGGTCGGCATGGCCTGGCATCCGCAAACCGGTGAGTTATGGGTGTCTGTCAATGAACGCGATGAGCTTGGCAGCGACCTGGTACCGGACTATATGACCGCGGTAGAAGAGGGTGGCTTTTACGGTTGGCCCTGGCGCTACTGGGGCAACCATGTTGACCAGCGTGTTGAGGCGCCCATGCCCTGGGATGAAGACGAGGTGCTGGAGCCTGACTACGCGCTGGGCGCCCATACGGCGTCGCTGGGTCTTGCCTGGATCGGCAACGATGCGGATCTGCCCGAGCCCTTTGCCCAGGGCATGATTGTGGGTCAGCACGGCTCCTGGAATCGTGATCCACTCAGTGGTTACAAAGTGATATTTGTCCCCTTTGAGAATGGCGAGCCCGCCGGTGAACCTGTCGATCTGTTGACAGGTTTTCTCAGCGATGACCAGTCAATGGCCTATGGACGACCCGTCGGCGTGCTGGTCGAAGACAGCGGCAGCCTGCTGGTTGCCGATGATGTGGGTGGCCGCGTGTGGCGTGTTGAGGGCAGTTGATTTAATTGCCGCGAATAAACTCACCCTCGATCACGGTTGGATATCCACCCCAGATGCGCTGCTTTCCGGTAGGTGAAAGCAGGATGTAGTTTAGTGACTCATCGGCGTTGATGCTGTCAATCTGCAACACAACGCCAGTTGGATCACCACTGGATTGCAGCGTCAATTGATCAGTTGTCGTCAGTGGCAGGACATAAAAGTCTGGCAGAAAAACACCCACGTTCTCCACACTGATCGTGCCGTATCTATTGCCTGCGAAATAGTCCAGATCATCCCGAACCATCATGGAGTGAAACTCTGTTTCCGCAATGACTGGGATAATGTTCTGGCTCAGGCCGCTCTCGCACGTTGCCTGAAATGCCACGATGTCAGGAGCAGCATTTGCCCTTAATGACCAGCCCTGTCGGATTGTGATCGCTCCACAAGGTTGATTGGCACTGCCTTCTGGCTGGTGCGGATACGCCGAGAATTTACCTACAAAACGGACGTTGTCGGGCATCTGAATCGTCAGCAGATTTTCTGCCGTGATGTTCGCATGAAAGCCCATGTCGTCTATCGCAAGAAGCAACGAGTTTACATCGACGATAGGCTCGGGCAGCGTCGTTTCTGCCTGACCGGCTGTAGCACCCAGCATAGTCCCAATAAAAATGCCTGCAGTAGCAAGTTGTGTCGTCCGGTTCATGTGCACGCCCTCCTGGCGGTTATATCAGTCGCTGCCAAACAGATCGCGCGTATACACCTTGTCTGCCACATCGGCCAGCAGCTCGGTCATGCGGTTGGCGATGATGATGTCGCATTCAGCCTTGAAGGCCTCCAGGTCGTGGGTGACCCGGGACTTGAAGAACTCGGGCTGGTCCAGTTCTGGTTCGTAGACCACGACTGGAATGCCCTTGGCCTTGATGCGTTTCATGATGCCCTGAATGCTGGAGGCGCGGAAGTTGTCGGAGCCGGCCTTCATGATCAGTCGGTAAACGCCAACGGTTTTGGGCTGTCTCGCAATAATCGCGTTGGCGATGTAATCCTTGCGTGAGGTATTGGAATCCACGATGGCGCGGATCAGGTTCTGCGGCACGTCCTCATAGTTGGCCAGCAGCTGCTTGGTGTCTTTGGGCAGGCAGTAACCGCCGTAGCCGAACGAAGGATTGTTGTAGTGATTGCCGATGCGTGGATCCAGGCACACGCCGTCGATAATGTGGCGGGTATTCAGTCCGTGCGTGGCCGCATAGCTGTCCAGCTCGTTAAAGTAGGCGACGCGCATGGCCAGGTAGGTGTTGCTGAACAGTTTGACGGCCTCAGCCTCGGTGCAGTCGATCAGCAGCACTGGTGCATCCGGTTTCAGGGAGCTGCTGCGCAGCAGTTCGGCAAATTCACGGGCACGATCGGAACGTTCGCCCACGATAATGCGGCTGGGATACAGGTTGTCGTGCAGGGCGCGGCCTTCGCGCAGAAACTCCGGCGAAAAAATCAGATTGTCGGTGCCAAAACGCTCGCGTGCCTCAGCGGTGAAACCAACCGGCACCGTGGACTTGATCACCATCACGGCTTTGGGGTTGATCTGCATGACATCCTGGATGACGGCTTCGACCGACCTTGTGTTGAAGTAGTTGGTGACCGGATCGTAATCGGTGGGCGTGGCAATGATGACAAAATCGGCGTCTGCATAGGCCTGCTGCTTGTCCAGTGTGGCGGTGAGGTGAAGCTGCCGGTTGGCCAGAAAGTCTTCTATCTCGGCATCTACGATCGGGCTTTGTCCGGCATTAATCATGGCGACTTTTTCCGGGACAATGTCCAGTGCCACCACCTGATGGTGCTGGGCCAGCAGCACGGCGTTGGATAGTCCTACGTAGCCGGTGCCTGCAATCGTAATCTTCATCCTGAATAACGCTCCTGTATGATGCCTGTTTTTAAATGCCTGATTTTGAGATTCACGGGAGTTTAGCACGAGCCCGTGTCATTTGTGCTACGCTCAGGACAGGACGGAAGCAAGGGGATCGCAGCATGGCAGAGCCAGGCAATTTCTATCGCGCACCGGTGTCGGCCGGCGAACTGGTTAACAGAATCAGTATATTGCGCATCAAACAGCAGCGTATCAATGATGAAGACAAGCTGCTCAATGTTGAACGGGAGCTGGCAGCACTGGAGATGGTCGGGTCGGGTCTGTTGACCAATCCGGCCCTGCAGCCGCTGATCGAGGAACTGCAGGGCATGAATGAGGCGCTGTGGGAGATCGAGGATGCCCTGCGCGAGTGCGAGCAGGTGCATGACTTTTCGGAATACTTCATACGGCTAGCGCGCAGCGTCTACATCACCAAGGATGAACGCACCCTGGTGAAACATCAGATCAATATGATTTCGGCTTCAACTATTGTCGAAGAAAAAAATTACGCAGCGCATTAATCCATGGTCTATAACCTCTGAAAGGAGGCGAGACCATGCGAAACATACTGATAGCTCTGGATGGTACCTGGAACCAGCCCGGTCAGCGCGACCAGGACCGGGTTGTGCCCAGCAACGTAGTCAAAATGGTCCGTGCCGCGGCGGTTGGCGGCCCTGAGCAGCGTCGTGTGGATAGGGAGGCGGCTGCGCCGGATGATGCTGTATTTCAAGCCCGCTCGGACGATGCCAGCTCATGTGATTCCAGCTTAGATAAAGCCAGTGCAGGTCAAGCCAGCGCAGGAGAAGAAATACAGCTGCGCTACTACGATGCGGGTGTCGGGACAGCCGGCCGCATCGATAAACTCTGGGGCGGTGTCGCCGGTCGCGGTTTGTTTGGCAATATGCGGCAGGCCTACGCCTGGCTGATGCGCCACTATCAGGACGGCGATCGCCTGTTCCTGATTGGTTTTAGCCGTGGCGCGTTTGCGGTGCGCAGCCTGGCCGGCATGCTGGACGTCTGTGGCATCCCCCGACAGGTATCACCGCGCTCACCCAGATATGCCCCGCCCAACACACAGCAGGCTGAGCAGATTGCACATCAGGCGACGCGTATTTACCGCATGCCGCCTGGTCCCGAACGCAATATCGCCGTCCGCGAATTCCGCGCCCGCCATTACAGTAATAACGGTACCGTGCATTTTATAGGGGTGTGGGACACGGTGGGCGCTCTGGGTTTGCCGACGCGCGGTCCGCTCGGCTGGCTGACACGGCGCCGACATGGCTTCCATAACGCTCGTCTCGGCACCAACATCATTAATGCCTACCATGCACTGGCCATCAACGAAAAACGCGCACCCTTTCAGCCGACTCTGTGGCAATGGCCGCTGCCGCAGCAGATTCAGAACATTGAGCAGGTCTGGTTTGCCGGCGTGCACTCCAATGTCGGTGGTGGCTATGTGGATGCCGGCCTGTCAGATATCGCCCTGAAGTGGATGCTGGAAAAAGCCGAGC
>Ga0208316_1001237_pt1 | contig 15918 bp, 14 predicted proteins | sample MalvireepMed_231_FD_184240 | JGI IMG/M metagenome (GOLD analysis project Ga0208316, IMG submission 184240) | Marine viral communities from the Global Malaspina Expedition - Malaspina viral metaG DeepMed_231 (SPAdes) (version 2) | ecosystem: Environmental > Aquatic > Marine > Oceanic | place... | reverse complement strand
CGAGGATGGAGGGAAAGACCCCTTCGGAATCCAGGCCGTCCAGGGTGTAGGCGTCGGTGTGGCAGATGCCCGTGGCCTTGATCTCCACCAGCACTTCGCCCGCCTTGGGCCCCTCCAGATCCAGTTCAACGATCTCCAGCGGCTTCTTGGCTTCGAAGGCGACGGCGGCTCGGGTCTTCATGGGGGGCTCCTTAGGCTGACCCGCCTTCGGTGGCGCCTCGCGAGCGACAGATCAAGCCGGTTAGGGAAGACATGGACCGGGCCGCGGGCCTAGACTTGCCGCCGAGCGGACGGAGAGGGATGCGGTGATGCGGCGTCAGACGACGCAACCGACCACTTGGGGCCTGATGGCGGGACTTTTCCTGCTGATCGCCGCCGTCTGGATCACCTACGCCCCGGCCGCCCGCGCCCAGGAAGGTCCCACGCCGCTGGTCCTGGTCCTCGAGCTGGACGGGGCCGTCGGGCCGGGGACCGCCGAATATCTCAGCCAGGGCCTGGAAACCGCCCGCGAGCGCTCGGCCGAGCTCGTGGTCATCACCATGGACACGCCCGGCGGCCTGGACTCCTCCACGCGCGACATCATCGCCGACATCCTGGCCTCGCCCGTACCGGTGAGCGTCTTCGTGGCCCCGGCTGGATCCCGGGCTGCCAGCGCCGGGACCTACATCCTCTATGGCAGCCATCTGGCGGCCATGACTCCTGGCGCGCACCTGGGCGCCGCCACCCCGGTGCAGATGGGCGGGAGCAGCCCTTTGAGCCCCGCCCAGCCCGAGGGCGAAGAGGGTGAAGCCGCCCCCGCCAAGGGTGGCGACGCCATGACCGCCAAGATCACCAATGACGCGGTGGCCTATATCCGCTCGCTGGCAGGCCTCCAGGGCCGCAATGCTGAATGGGCCGAGCTGGCTGTGCGCGAGGCTGCGACCCTTACCGCGCGGGAGGCCTTTGATCAGCAGGTGGTCGAGATCCTGGCGCGCGACCTGGACGACCTGCTGACCCAGGCCGACGGCCGGACAGTGCAGCTGAACGGCGACCCTCGGGTGCTCAGCACCGCCGGCGCGACCGTGGAGCGGTTGTCGCCGGACTGGCGCGCCCGGGCCCTGGCCGTGATCACCAATCCCAACATCGCCTACATCCTGCTGATGATCGGAATCTACGGCCTGATCTTCGAGTTCATGTCCCCTGGCGCCGTAGGTCCTGGGGCGGTGGGTGCGGTCTGCCTGGTGGTGGGACTGTTCGCCCTCAACATGCTGCCGGTGGACTATGCAGGCGCAGCCCTGATGCTGCTGGGGGTCGGCCTGCTGGTGGCTGAGGCGGTGATGCCAGGTCTCGGCGTCTTCGGGGTCGCCGGCGCGATCAGCCTGGCCATCGGCTCCATGCTGCTGATCCGCGACATGCCGGGCTACCGTCTCTCGCCCTATGTGGTCTTCGCCACGGTGGGCGTCAGTCTCGCCTTCTTCCTGATCGCCCTTCGCTCGGCCCTGAAGGCCGCGCGGCTCCAGGTGATCACCGGCGCGCAATCGCTGAGCCACGCCCTGGGTGAGGTGCGCCACTGGGCCGGCGGTGAAGGCCTGGTCCACGCCCAGGGCGAGGACTGGCAGGCCCGCTCGCCGGCCGCCCTGGCGCCTGGCCAGAAGGTGCGCGTCACCGGTCGGGACGGCCTCACCCTCATCGTCGAACCCGCCCCGGAAACCGAGCCACCGGCCCCCTGAAGGCCAAAGGAAGGAAAGCCCATGTTCGATATCGCCAGTTACGGCGCACTTCTGATCCTCGTCATCGTCGTCCTGCTGCAGGCCGTGAAGGTGATGCGGGAATACGAACGTGCGGTGGTCTTCACGCTCGGGCGCTTCTCCGGCGTCAAGGGACCGGGCCTCATCCTGCTGATCCCGGTCGTGCAGCAGATGGTTCGGGTCGACCTGCGAACCATCGTGCTCGACGTGCCGAGCCAGGACCTGATCAGCCGAGACAACGTCTCGGTGAAGGTCTCGGCCGTGATCTACTTCCGGGTCATCGACGCCGACCGGGCCGTGATCCAGGTGGAGAACTACATGGACGCCACCAGCCAGTTGGCCCAGACCACCCTGCGCTCGGTGCTCGGCAAGCACGACCTAGACGACATGCTGGCCGAGCGGGACAAGCTGAACCAGGACATCCGCTCGATCCTCGACAGCCAGACCGAAGAATGGGGAATCAAGGTCGCCAATGTGGAGATCAAGCACGTCGATATCGACGAGAGCATGATCCGCGCCATCGCCCGCCAGGCCGAGGCCGAACGGAACCGCCGCGCCCGGGTCATCAACGCCGAGGGTGAGAAGCAGGCCGCCCACGCCATGCTGGAGGCCGCCCAGACCCTGTCGACCATCCCCGAGGCCATGCAGCTGCGCTATCTGAACACGCTCTCCGACATCGGGGCGGACAAGAACACCACCATCGTCTTCCCCATGCCCATGGAGATCGGCGCGGCGCTCGCCAACATGGCCAAGCCGAAGGCCTGAGCCGAGCCCTCAAGCCGAGGCGACGATCCCTGCGTCGTGCAGGCGGGCGATCTCTGCGGCGTCCAGGCCCAGGAGATCGCCCAGCACCTCCTCGGTGTGGGCGCCCAGGGCCGCGGCCGGCGCTGGCGGCTGGCGCTCGTCCTGCGGCAGGGTCGCCGCATAGCCCGGCGCGGGATAGGTCGCGCCGCTGGGCTGGGTGAGGTCCGAGAAGATCGGGTTGTCCTTGAACAGGCGCGGGTCGTCCATCGCCTGGGCCAGGGTCTGGTAGGGCCCCCAGCAGACGCCGAGCGCATCGAACCGCGGCGCAAGGTCGGCGCTGTCGGCGCGGGCGAAGCCGGCCTCGAAGATCGGCATCAGCGCATCGACATGGGCGAAGCGCACACCCTCGTCCTTGCGGAAGTCGACGCCGCGCGACGCCTCCACCGCCGCCACGGCCTCGCCCACGCCGAGCACCTCGATCAGGCCGGTCCATTGGCGGGGCGTGATGGCCACCACCATCAGCCGTTGGCCATCGCGGGTGAGGAAGTCACGGCCGAAGGCGCCGAACAGGGTGTTGCCCTGGCGAGGCCGCTCGCCCTCGCCGGCCAGGATCTCGGCGGTCATGCCCATATTGGCCAGGGCCGAGGCCGCCACATCGGACAGGGGAATGCGGATCTCGCGCCCCCGCCCCGTTCGATAGCGATCCAGCAGGGCGGCGGTCAGGTTGAAGGCCGCAAAGGCGCCGGTCAGCAGATCCCAGGCCGGCAGCACATGGTTCACCGGCCGCGGATCGTCGGGATGGCCGGTCATCAGCGGCACGCCCACGGCGCTGTTGATCGTATAATCGACGCCCGGACCACCGTCGGCCCAGCCCATGACGCGGACGCAGATCACATCATCCCGGATGGCCTTCAGCCTGTCGTAGGCGAGGAAACCCTCGACCGGGAAGTTGGTGACGAACAGGCCGGCGTCCTTGCCCGGGGCGGCGGCCAGGCGCTGGGCCAGCTCCCGGCCCTCGGGGCGCGACAGGTCGATGGCCACCGACTTCTTGCCCTTGTTCAGCCCCTCCCAGTAGAGGCTCGATCCATTGGCGGCGAGCGGCCAGCGGCGGAAGTCGGGCCCCCGCCGATATTGTCGAACCGGATCACCTGGGCGCCCAGCTGAGCCAGATAGAGCCCGCAGGTGGGGCCGGCGATGAAGGCCGAGCCCTCGACCACGGTCAGGCCCTTGAGCAGGTCGTACATGGCGGCGTCCTCCTGTCGATGCCGGCGGCGGTGAGCGTCCGGCCATAGCATGCGGCCCGGTTGACGCTTGGGGCGCCCTGGCCCATCGCGCCCGGGCAGTGTCATATCCTGCGCCGACGACTCGCAAAGCCCGCCTGGAGGATGCTTGGCCCAGTTCCGCTCGCTCCTGTTCACGCCGGCCAGCCGGCCCGACCGCTTCGACCGCGCCCTGGCCAGCGGCGCCGACGCCGTCTGCCTGGACCTGGAGGACGCGGTCGCCCCGCCAGACAAGGCGACGGCGCGATCGGCGGCCCTAGACTATCTGGCGAGCCGCCCGGTGGGCGAGGTCAAGGTGGGCCTTCGCCTCAATGGCCGCGCCACCCCCTGGTTCGACGAGGACCTGAAGGCCGCCGCCCATGCCCGGGCCGACTTCTTCATGATCCCCAAGGCGTCGGGCGCCCAGGAGTTCGCCATGCTGCAGCGGGCGCTGGGCGAGGCCCGGCCCTTCTGGCCCCTGGTGGAGACGCCAGAAGGTCTGATGCGCTGCTGGGAGATCGCGGCGGCTCCGGCCGTGGGTGGGGTTCTGTTCGGCGCCTTCGACTACAGCGCCGAGGTGGGCTGCGAGATGAGCTGGGAGCCGCTGTTGTTCGCCCGCAGCCAGATCGCCGCGGCCTGCGCCCGGGCCGGCGTCGAGGCCCTCGACGCCCCGCCGGCCGCCGTAGACGACGCCGCCGCACTGCTGGCCGAGACCGACCGGGCCCGGCGCCTGGGCTTCACCGGCCGGGCCTGCATCCATCCCAGCCAAGTCGAGCCGGTCAACGCCGCCTATACGCCCAGCGCCGAAGAGCTGGCCAAGGCCCAGACGGTGGTCGCCGCCTTCGACGCCGCCGCGGGCGGCCCGGCCCTGCTGGATGGCAAACTGATTGAACTGCCCGTGGCCCGCGCCGCGCGGCGGATCCTGGAACGGGCGAGAGGATGAGCCGATGAAGACTGTCAAGGAGATCGCGCCGGGGCGCTACCGCGAGACCTTCGGCCGCTACTATGACGACTTCGTCGTCGGCGATGTCTATGAGCACCGCCCGGGCAAGACGGTGACCGAGGCCGACAATCACCTGTTCACCCTGCTGACGCTCAACACCCATCCCCTGCATTTCGACGCCGAGTACGGCAAGCAGACGGAGTTCGGTCGCAACCTGGTGGTCTCGACCTATACGCTCGCCCTGCTGATCGGGATGAGCGTCAGCGACTGCTCGCAGAAGGCCATCGCCAATCTTGGCATGGACGAGGTGAAGTTCCCCGCGCCGGTCTTCGCCGGCGACACCCTCTATGGCGAGAGCGAGGTGCTGGCCAAGCGCGAGAGCAAGTCGCGGCCCGGCCAGGGCATCGTCACCATCCGCACCCTGGGCAAGAACCAGGACGGCAAGATCATCGCCACCTTCCGCCGCGACATGCTGATCCCGGCCCGGGGCCAGGCGGTCGAGGACAAGCCCGGCAGCCACTACTGAACCGGGGACAAGACCAACCAGGGGAAACGCCATGACCGCACCCAAGGACGCCACCGACGCCACCTTGCGGGCCCACGCGGCCCTGCGCGGCGGACTGCCAGCCGATGACGGCCAGGACTTCGCCGACGCCCGGCGCGGCTTCATCGGCACCATCCCCGACGCCCGCGTCGAGAACGCCACAGGCGGCGTGGTCTGGAACATGGGGGCCTTCGCCTTCGAAGAGGCCGAGGAGGCCCCGCCCACCGTCAATCCCAGCCTGTGGCGCCAGGCGCGGCTGAACGCCCTGCACGGTCTCTTCGAGGTGACGCCCGGCGTCTATCAGGTGCGCGGCTTTGACCTGTCGAACATCACCTTCATCGAGGGCGAGCGCGGCTATCTCGTCATCGACCCGCTGATCTCGGCCGAGCCGGCCGCCGCCGCGCTCGCCCTGATGCGCAAGCACCGCGGCGACAAGCCGGTGACCGGGGTCATCTACACCCACAGCCACGTGGACCATTATGGCGGCGTGCGCGGGGTGATCTCCGACGCCGACATCGAAGCCGGCATGCGGATCATCGCCCCGGAGGGCTTCCTGGAAGAGGCGGTCAGCGAGAACGTCCTGGCCGGCAACGCCATGGGTCGGCGGGCGACCTACATGTACGGCGCCCTGCTGCCCCGCGACGCCCGCGGCCATGTGGACTCCGGCCTCGGCAAGACCACCTCCATGGGTTCGGTCAGCCTGATCCCGCCCACCGAGAGCATCAGCCAGACGGGCACGAAGCTGACCATCGACGGGATCGAGATCGAGTTCCAGGTGACGCCGGACACCGAGGCGCCGGCGGAGATGAACTTCTTCTTCCCGCAGTTCGGCGCCCTGTGCATGGCGGAGAACTGCTCCTGCCACCTGCACAACATCTATACGCCCCGCGGCGCCCAGGTGCGCGACGCCAAACGCTGGGCCTATTACATCGATGAGGCCGCCGACCTGTTCGGCGAACGCACCGAGGTGCTGTTCGCCAGCCACCACTGGCCCCGCTGGGGTCAGGACCGGGCGCGCAAGTTCCTCAAAAACCAGCGCGACCTCTACAAGTTCATCCACGACCAGACCCTGCGAATGGCCAATCACGGGATGACGCCGCTGGAGATCGGCGAGGCGCTGAAGCTGCCGCCCAGCCTGGAGACCGAGTGGTACACCCGCGGCTATTACGGGACGCTCAATCACAACGCCAAGGCGGTCTATCAGCGCTATCTGGGCTGGTTCGACGGCAATCCGGCCAACCTGCACCCCCACCCCCCGGTGGAGGCCGGCAAGCGCTATGTGGACCTGGCCGGCGGGCCTGAACCCCTGCTGGCCAAGGCCCGCGAGGCCTTCGCCGCCGGCGACTATCGCTGGACCGCGCAGCTGGTGAACCACCTGGTCTTCGCCGATCCCGCCAACGCTGAAGCGCGCGAGCTGCAGGCCGACGCCCTGGAGCAGATGGGCTATCAGGCCGAGTCCGGCCCCTGGCGGGCCTTCTATCTCACCGGCGCCCAGGAGCTGCGCAACCCGCGGCCGCCCTCCCCCACCCCGCGCCAGGGCGCGGCCGGCCAGATCCGCAACCTGCCGGCCGAACAGCTGCTGGACTCCCTGTCGGTGCGGCTGAACGGCGAGCGCGCCGGGACGCTGGAGCTAGCCCTCGACATCACCTTCACCGACACGCAGGAGCGCTTTGGCCTATCGGTCGAGAACGCCGTGCTGCATCACGTCCGTGACCGCGTGGCCCCCGGCGCCGCCCCCGTCCGCCTGAGCCGGTCAACCCTGGTGGCCCTGGTGCTGGGCGAACTGGACCTGGAGGCCGCGCTGGCCGATGGCGCGGTGGACACCCGCGAGCCCGACCGTCTCGCCGCCCTCCTGGCCGGCCTCGACCGCTTCGACTTCTGGTTCGAGATCGTCACCCCCTGAGACGCCGCACCTATAGGCGTCTGCAGAAACTCTAAACCGCCTTCTGTCGAATCCTACTATTCCGATAGGATTAGATGTGTCCCACTCTCCCCCAGCCAAACGGGAGAGTGAAGATGGCGAACCTGAATCGACGTGGGGTGCTGATGGGGGGGCTGGCGAGCGCCGGCGCGTTGGCCGCCTGCTCAGCCGAGCCATCAGGCGGGGCGCGCGCGGCCACCCTTCTCAATGTCAGCTATGATCCGACGCGGGAATTCTATCGGGACTACAACGTCCTGTTCGCTCAGCTCCAACCGGAGATCGCCGCCGGCGTGAGGGTCGAGCAGTCGCATGGCGGCTCGGGCAAGCAGGCGCGTTCGGTGGTCGATGGGCTCGAGGCCGACGTGGTCACCCTGGCCCTGGCCGCCGATATTGACGAGATCGCCAAGCGTGGCCTCGTCGCGCCGGACTGGGCCACGCGACTGCCCGACAACAGCGCGCCCTACACCTCGACCATCGTATTCCTGGTTCGCCAGGGAAACCCCAAGGCGATCCGGGGGTGGGACGACCTCGTCCGACCTGGCGTCGAAGTCATCACGCCCAATCCGAAGACCTCCGGCGGCGCCCGCTGGAACTACCTGGCCGCCTGGAACCATGCGCTTAGGACGAACGGCGGCGATGCGGGCCAGGCCAGAAGCTTTGTCCGCACGCTCTTCCAGCAGGTGCCTGTGTTGGACACCGGCGCCCGGGGCTCCACCACCACCTTCGCCCAGCGCGGGATCGGCGATGTCCTGCTGGCCTGGGAGAACGAAGCCTTCCTGGCCCTCAACGAACTGGGCGACGACAAGCTCGACATCATCGTGCCGCCGACCTCCATCCTGGCCGAACCGCCCGTCTCGGTGGTGGACGCCGTGGTGGAGCGCCACAAGACCCGGGTCCTGGCCGAGGCCTATCTGCAGGGGCTCTACACCCCTGAGGCCCAGGACCTCGCCGCCCGCCACCACTTCCGTCCCCGCAACGCCGAGGTCGCCGGGCGCTACAGCGACAAGTTCGCGCAGCTGGACCTGGCCACCATCGCCGACTTTGGCGGCTGGCCGGCGGCCCAGGCCGAGCACTTCGCCGACGGCGGCGTGTTCGATCAGATCTATCAGCCGCAATGAGCCCGGCCCTCATCCTTGCGGCGCCGGCCGGCGCCCGTCGATCCTGGCGAAAGGACTCGGTCCTGCCGGGCTTTCCGCTGGCCCTCGGCGTCACGCTCACCTGGCTTTGCCTGATCTTCCTCATCCCGCTCAGCGCCCTGATCCTCCGACCCTGGGAACTGGGACCGGCGGGATTTTGGGCGGTGGTCACCGATCCCCGGGTGCTCGCCGCCCTCAGGATCAGTTTCGGCGCGGCCGCCCTGGCCGCCCTGGTCAACGCCGGCCTCGGCCTGCTGATCGCCTGGGTGCTGGTGCGCCATCCGTTTCCGGGGCGACGACTGGTCGACGCCCTGGTTGATCTGCCGTTCGCCCTGCCGACCGCCGTGGCCGGCATCGCCCTGACCGCGATCTACGCGCCCAACGGGCCCCTGGGGCGACCGCTGTCGGAGCTGGGGCTCCAGGTGGCCTACACGCCCCTGGGCATTATCCTGGCCCTGATTTTTGTCGGGCTTCCCTTCGTCGTCCGAACCGTCCAGCCCGTGCTGGAGGACCTCAGCCAGGATGTCGAGGAAGCCGCCCTGACCCTGGGCGCAAAGCCGCCCCAGATTGCTTGGCGGGTCGTCATGCCGGCCATCGCGCCGGCCCTGCTTACCGGCGTCGGGCTCGCCTTCGCCCGGGCGGCCGGGGAATACGGCTCGGTGATCTTCATCGCGGGCAACATGCCCCTGCGTTCGGAGATCGCGCCGCTGCTGATCGTGATCAAGCTGGAGCAATTCGACTATGCCGGCGCGGCGGCGGTGGGCCTGGCCATGCTCGTCCTGTCCTTCACCGGGTTGCTGATCCTCAACAGCCTGCAGGCTGTCCTGGCCAGACGGGGGCGCGCATGACCCTCCGATCCCTGCCCCCCGGCGGCGCAGCCCTCATCCTGGCGGCGCTCACGGCCCTGGGCCTGCTGGTCGTCCTGCCCCTGGCCATGGTGTTTCACGAGGCCTTTCGTCAGGGTCTGGGCGCCTATCTCACAGCCCTGGCCGAGCCCGACGCCTGGGCCGCCCTGCGGCTGACCCTGCTGGTCGCCGCCATTTCGGTCCCGCTCAACGCGGTGTTCGGCCTGGCCGCAGCCTGGACGATCGCCAAGTTCGAGTTCCCCGGCCGCAGCCTGCTGGTCACCCTGATCGACCTGCCGTTTTCGATCTCGCCGGTGGTCTCCGGCCTGGTCTGGGTGCTGCTGTTCGGCGCGCACGGCTGGCTCGGGCCGCTGATGCAGGAACTGGGCGTACAGGTGATCTTCAACGTCACCGGCGTCGTCCTGGCCACTGTGCTGGTCACCCTGCCCTTCGTGGCCCGGGAGCTGATCCCGCTCATGGAGCAGCAGGGGGCCGATGATGAAATCGCCGCCATCACCCTGGGCGCCGGCCCGTGGACCACCTTCTTCCGCGTCACCCTGCCCAATGTGAAGTGGGGCCTCCTCTACGGGGTCCTGCTCTGCAACGCCCGCGCCATGGGCGAATTCGGCGCCGTCTCCGTGGTCTCCGGACACATCCGAGGCCTGACCAACACCCTGCCGCTGCATGTGGAGATTCTCTACAATGAGTACGACTTCGTCGGCGCCTTTGCGGTCGCCACTGTTCTCGCCGGCCTCGCCCTCGTCACCCTGGCGCTCAAGTCCGCCCTCGAATGGCGCCACGCCGGCGAGCTGGCCGCCGTCCGCCGCCACTGACCCCAGCATGCCGCTGATCGTCGAGGACATCGCCAAGCGCTTTGGCGACCACGTCGCCCTGGATGGGGTGTCGCTGCAGGCCCGGCAGGGGGAGTTCCTGGCCCTGCTCGGTCCCTCGGGCTCCGGCAAGACCACCCTGTTGCGGGTGCTGGCGGGCCTGGAGCGGCCAGACCGTGGCGCGGTGAGTTTCGGCGGCGAGGATCTTCTGGCCATGGACGCTCGGGCCCGGCGGATCGGCATGGTCTTTCAGCACTATGCGCTCTTCCGCCACATGAGCGTGGCTCAGAACATCGCCTTTGGCCTGGAGGTTCGCCCCGCCAAGGCCCGGCCAAAGCCCTCGGAAATCCGCAAGCGGGTCGAGCGCCTGCTCGAACTGGTCCAGCTCCAGGGCCTGGGCGGGCGCTATCCGGCCCAGCTTTCCGGTGGGCAGCGGCAGAGGGTCGCCCTGGCGCGCGCCCTGGCCATCGAGCCGCGCATGCTTCTGCTGGACGAGCCCTTCGGCGCCCTGGACGCCCGGGTCCGCCGCGACCTGCGCGCCTGGCTGCGGCAGATTCACGACGAAACCGGCCTGACCACCATCTTCGTCACCCACGACCAGGAAGAGGCCATGGACCTCGCCGACCGGGTCGCCATTCTGCGGGATGGACGCCTGGAACAGGTCGACACCCCCGAACGCATCTACGAGGCGCCAGCCTCGGCCTTCGTGTTCGGCTTCGTCGGCGAAGGCGTCCAGCTGCCTGGGGAGGTCACCGATGGCGTGCTCTCTGTAGCCGGTTGGCGCAGCCCCGCCCCGGCTGGAACGCCCCCCGGCACCGTCACAGTCAGCTTCCGCACCGAAAGCGCCGACATGCTTCCGGCGACCGCCGATGGCCTAGCCGCACGCATCCTGACCCTGTCGCGACGCGGCGGATCGTCGCGCGTGACCTGTGAGATTGGCGGCCAGACCTTCACCTTGCAGGCCCCGAAATCCCTTATCGCGCCAGGGGTTGAGGTCCGTCTCGCCCCCCACGCCGTGATCATCCACCCCAAGTGAAGCTTAAGTTTCAGGCAATCTTTGGCCGCTAGCTCGCTCCTTGCGGAACGACGCCGAACGTCGTTGTCCGAACAGAGAGAATTCTGAACCATGACGCTGACCTCGCGCGCCCTCGGCGCATCCCTGATCGTGCTGGCGAGCGCTGTCGCCGCCAGCCCCGCCGCCGCCCAGGCCGCCCCCTGGACGCTCCACGAGGCGATCGGCGCGCCTGACAACCTCAAGCTCTCCGGGTCTGTGCGGGCTCGCTATGAGACCCTGGAGGGCCAGTATCGCCCGGCCTATGGGGACGGTTCGGATCAGGGCCTGGTCCTGCGCTCCACCCTGTTCGCTGAGCTGGACCTGACGCCGATCCGGATCGGCGGGGAGATCATCGACGCCCGGGTCTATCTGAACGACCGCGGCTCGCCCACCGGCACAGGCGACGTCAACGCCCTGGAGCTGGTGCAGGCCTATGTGGCGGTGGACGCCAACGATCTGTTCCTCACCGGCTCCGAAGCCTCGCTCGCGGCCGGGCGGTTCACCATGGACCTGGGCTCTCGCCGACTGGTGGGCCGCTCATCCTACGGCAACGCCACCAACGCCTTCGCCGGCCTGCGCGCTGACTGGAGCGCCGACGCGGCCGGGGACGTGACCCTGTTCTACACCTATCCCCTGCAGAAGCGTCCCAACGACCGGACCAGCATTCTGGATAACGAGATCGAGACCGATCGTCAGAATGACGACCTCGTCTTCTGGGGCGGCATGTACACCACGCACAAGTTCGCCGACGGCGGCAAGCTGGAGCTCTTCGCCTTCCGCCTGGAAGAAGAAGATTCCCCCCGCGTCGCCACCCGTAACCGCCGGCTGACCACGGTGGGCGGACGCCTGGTCCGCAATCCGGCCAAGGGCCAGTTCGACTACGAGATGGAGGGCGGCTGGCAGACCGGCGAGACCCGCAACTCCACCAGCGCCGCCGATCGCCGCGACCTGGACGTGGACGCCCAGTATCTGCACCTGGAAGTGGGCAAGACCTTTGACGCCGCCTGGTCTCCGCGGGTGTCGCTGGAATACGACTTCGCCAGCGGCGACGAGAGCGCCACCGACGGCGACTACAACCGCTTCGATGGCCTGTTTGGCCCCCGCCGTCCGGACTTCGGTCCGCCCGGCGCCTACGGCCCGCTCGGCCGCTCCAACCTCAACTCGCCGGGCGTCCGCCTGGAGGTCGCGCCCAACAAGCGCTGGGACGCCATGGCCTTCTACCGCGCCCTCTATCTGGACGAAGCGACCGATTCCTTCGCCAGCACCGGCGTGCGTGACGCCACCGGCCGCTCCGGCGACTTCGCCGGCCATCAGTTCGAGGCCCGCGCCCGCTACTGGATCGTGCCCAAGTCCACCCGCCTGGAATTTGGCGTGGCCAAGCTGTTCAACGGCGAGTTCCTGGACGACGCCCCCAACGCCACCGGCGCCGAAACCCTGTTCGGCTATGTGGAGCTGAACCAGACCTTCTAAGGCGTCCTCTCCCGTACGCTGCTGACTGGGCAGGGTTGGGTGGTTCTGCGGAACCGCCTGCCCTGCCCTCTTCTTTTGGGCCGCCGGCTGTTTATGGGCCGGGAGGCGCCGGCGCCGCTGGCGTGATGGGGGCGGCCTCCCCATCTGCCAACAAGCCTGACCATTTGGAGAGACCCGTGCCCCTGACCCTCTATGACGCCTCGATCCCGGTCTATGTGCAGATGCTGCGCAACCTGGCCGCCCTGCTGGACAAGGCTGAAGCTCACGCCAACGCCACAGGCCTGCCGCTGTCGGAATTGACCGAGGCGCGGCTGGCGCCCGACATGCATTCCCTGGTGGGTCAGATCCAGCTGGCCAGCGACGCGGCCAAGGGCGGCGCAGCGCGACTGTCCGGGGTCTCCCCGCCCAGCATGCCCGACACCGAGACCACCTATGACGACCTGAAGGCCCGCATCGCTAAGACGCTGGCCTTCGTGGAGAGCATCAAGCCCGACCAGATCAGCGACGACCTGGAGCGCACCATCGAACTGCCCCTGCCCAAGGGGGTCATGACCTTCACGGCCAAGGACTTTGTCTTCACCTACGCCCTGCCCAACTTCATGTTTCATGTGACCACGGCCTACGCCCTGCTGCGCCACAAGGGCGCGCCGATCGGCAAGCTGGACTTCCTGGCCGGCGCCCGCCGCGGCTGAACAGGATGTGCCTGGCGCGGCCCGCTAAAGGTCGCCCCACATGCGCAGCAGGTTGTGATAGGCGCCGGTCAGCGAGACCAGTTCCGGCGCGCCGGCGCCCACCTTGCCCGCCAGCTGCTGGATGGCGATGTCCATCTGGAACAGCAGGCTGCGCTGAGCGTCGTCGCGGACCATGCTCTGGATCCAAAAGAAGCTGGACACCCGGGCGCCGCGGGTCACCGCGCTCACCTGATGCAGGCTCGAGGCGGGATAGAGGATCATGTCCCCGGCCGGCAGCTTGACCTCGTGGACCCCATAGGTGTCCTCCACCAGCAGCTCGCCGCCGTCATAGTCGTCGGGCTCGGTGAGGAAGAGGGTGGCCGACAGGTCGCTGCGGATGCGGACCGCGCCGTCGCGGCTTTGGCGCACGGCGTTGTCCACGTGCAGCCCAAAGGTCTGCCCGCCGCCATAACGATTGAACAGCGGCGGAAACACCGTCTGCGGCAGGGCGGCGGTGACGAACAGAGGATTACGCGACAGGGCGTCGAGGATGCGTTCGCCGGCCGCGCGGCCCTCTGGCGAGGCTTCCGGCAACTGTTCGTTGCGCTTGGCCAGGGCCGATTGCGTGCCTGAGGTGACATTGCCATCGACCCAATCGCCAGCGTCGATCAGCCGCCGCAGGTCGGCCACCTCGGCCTTGGTCAGCACCTCTGGAATATGCAGCATCATGGCGAAGCTCCTGGCCTGCCCCGTCTTAAGCCCAACAGGCCCCGCAGGCGAACCCGCGGGGCCTTCGTCGAGCGCCGGTCCTGGTGGGGTCAGAACTTGGCGTTCAGCGTCAGCATGGCCTGGCGGGCCGGGCCGTAGTCGGCATGGTGAACGCCGTTGGTGCGGGCGATATAGTCCTCATCCGTCACGTTCTGCACGTTGAGCTGCAGGTTCAGGCGCGGATTGATCTGGTAGCTGGCGAAGGCGTCGAAGCGCCAGTAGTCCGGAGCGTAGACCCCGTTGCCGCCGCCGCCGGCCCCGCCCTGGTTGCCGCCGAAGCTGTCGGAGACATAGTAGGCGCCGCCGCCCAGGCTGATCGCGTCGGTCACCGCATAGGTCGAGAACAGGCTGAAGCTATGCTCCGGCGTGTTGGCCAGCTGATCGCCGACATTGACGTTGTCGTACGCGCCCTTGACCAGCTCGCTGTCCATATAGGTGTAGCCGCCGAACACCGACCACGCGGGGGTCACCTGGCCCGTGACGGCCAGTTCCAGGCCGCGGACCTCGGTTTCGCCAGCCTGGGCGTAGACGCCGGGCTCGATCTGGATCTGGGCGTTCTCACGGGTCACCTGGAAGATCGCCGCCGAGGTCGTCAGACGTTCGCCGAAGAAGGCCCATTTGACGCCGACCTCGGCGGACCTGGTCTCTTCCGGATCCAGCACGTCATTGCCGAGATTGCCCGATCCCAGGGACGGGGCGCCGTTCTGGTCGCCGCCGGAAATGGTCGGTGGGGTCGAGGCCGTGCCGTAAGACACATAGATGCTGCCATTGGCGCTCGGCTTGTAGACCAGGCCCGCCTGATAGTTGGTGAAGCTCCAGTCGGCGTCGCTGTAGGTCGTCTCGCCTGCCCTTGAGATGCTGCTGCCCTCGACAGCGTACTCGTCGTGGCGGACTCCCAGGTTCAGCTTCCAGCGCTCGCCGAAGGACAGCGTATCGAAGAGGTACACGCCCACCGTGCGGGTGCGGTTGTCGGCCGCCGGACCACGGACGATCGTACCTTCCCACGGATCAGACGGGTTTGGCGCATAGACCAGGGTACAGTCGCCCGTGCCCGCGCCGGTGAAGCCCGTCGGGCAGGGTGACCCGGAAATCGTCGTCACCGTGTAGGAGGCGTTCTCGTTCTTCTCGCGCGAAAGTTCGAGACCGACATCATAGCTGTGCTCGATGGCGCCGGTGGTGAAGCGGCCATAGATGTCGGCCACCGCCGCCACCGTCGTGGCCGGGTTCCAGCGCGACTTCAGGCCACGCTTCATCCACCATTCGCCGTCCACGAACTGGGCCGAGCCGCCGTCGCCGGGGTTGGTGACCACATAGTCGTTGAGCGTCTTCGAATAGCGGAAGACGCCCCGGAAGGTCATGGCCTGGTTGATGTCGTGCTCACCAGTCAGGGTGGCGATATCGGCCGTGGTTTCCTGATAGTCCCGGGCGGTGAGCCCATAGAAGGAGTCCCGCGGCACGTCGAGGATGCCGGTTTCGGTCGGCGTGACGCCCGGCAGCTTGCGCGACAGCGGCACGCCGTAATCGGGCATGTCGTTGCGGGTCAGGTGGTAGTAGCTCAGCGTCATCCGGCTGTCAGTGCCCAGACCCAGGGCGGCCGCGACGGCTGCGCCCCAAGTGTCGAAATCCACCGCGTCGCGCTGGGGCACGTCGCCTTGGGCGCCCATCAGGTTGATGCGCACGGCGCTGGTGTCGCCCAGCACATAGTTGGCGTCGATCGCCCCGCGCAGATAGGAATCGGTGCCGACGCGCAGGCTGGCGCTGGTCGCCTCGACGAGCTTGGGCTGCTTGCTGGTCAGATTGATGCTGCCGCCGCCGGAGCCCCGGCCGTTATAGGCGGAGTCCGGCCCCTTGATGACCTCGACCTGCTCCAGATTGAAGACGTCGCGGACCTGACCGCCCGAGTCGCGCACGCCATCGACGAACACGTTGTTGCCCGAGGCCTGGCCGCGAATGAACGGACGGTCGGCCAGGGGCTGCCCCCCCTCGCCGGCGCCGAAGGTGATGCC
>Ga0208316_1001231_pt1 | contig 15975 bp, 10 predicted proteins | sample MalvireepMed_231_FD_184240 | JGI IMG/M metagenome (GOLD analysis project Ga0208316, IMG submission 184240) | Marine viral communities from the Global Malaspina Expedition - Malaspina viral metaG DeepMed_231 (SPAdes) (version 2) | ecosystem: Environmental > Aquatic > Marine > Oceanic | place... | reverse complement strand
CGGGCGGGTCACCAAAGTCACTTACCCGGACGGCCATACCACGCTCAGCGAGTACGACGAGAACGGCAACCGAACCACCCTGGTGGTGCCAACGCCGGCTGACCACGACAGCGCGTACAACGGCATCAACCGGGTTACCTCCGAAGCGACCCCGCTGGGTGAGACGACTCAATACGAGTACGATCGGGATCGCCGCCTGACCGTCATTGAGCTGCCATCCGGGCAACGGCTGGAACACACCTACAGCCAAAACCGCCTGACCCGGACCGATACGCCGGAAGGGGCAATCCTCTACGACTACCACCATGGCGATCAGCTGAGCCAGATTACGGAAGGTGGAGAAAGCCTGAGCTACAGCTGGGACGGCACCCTGTTGACGGCCGTGAATTACCAGGGCGAACTCAACGAAGGGATCCAGTACCAGCACAACCCGGATTATCAGGTCAGCCAGATCACCTACGCCGGTGACAGCTCCAGCCTGACCTATGACCGGGACGGCCTGTTAACCGGCATTCACGGCTTCGCCATCGGTCGCCACGCCGATCACGGCCTGCCGGTCAGCCTGGACGATGGCACCCTGAACCGGACGTTTGGCTACAACGGCCACGGGGAAGTCACCGTTGTCAGCACCGAGTTGAATCAGGCGGCCACCTTCGACTACGAACTAACCTACAACAAGGTTGGCCAGATCGTTGGTAAAACCGAAACCCTGCCGGATGGCACCGTCAACCAGTACGGGTATGAGTACGATGATCGCTACCGCCTGACCGAGGTGACCAAAAACAGCCAGTTGGTGGAGCAGTACCAGTACGACGCCAACGGCAACCGTACCCTGGCTACCAGCACCGAACGAGGCGTCTCGGGTGTTTCCGCCAGCTACAACCTGGGCGACCAGTTACAGAGCTTCGGCAATACCAGCTACACCTACGATGGCAACGGACGCCTGAGCCAGAAAACCACGGGCACCGACGTCACCACCTACGACTACGACAGCCAGGGCCGGCTCAAACAGGTGCAGACCCCGGACCACACCATCGAATACCGCCACAACGCCCTGGGTAACCGGGTGGCCAAGCTCAAAGATGGACAAGTGGTGGAGCGTTACCTGTGGCAGGACAAGACCACGCTGCTGGCGACCTATGATGGGGACGGAAACCTCAAACAGCGTTTCAACTACACGCTGGGCCATGCTCCGACAAGCTTTACCGAGAATGGCGAGACCTATTACCTGCTGACGGACCACCTGGGTAGTCCAAGGATGATCACGGACAGCTTCGGGCAAGTGGTCAAAGCCATTGAATACGATGCGTACGGCAATGTGATCAGTGATAGCAATCCCGGCTTTGAGATTCCGTTTGCGTTTGCCAGTGGTCTGAGAGATCCGGACACTGGCCTGATCCGGTTCGGCTATCGGGATTACGATCCAACAACCGGCCGTTGGACGGCCCGGGACCCGATTGGCTTTGCGGGCGGGGATACGAATCTTTATGGATATGTTCTCAACAATCCGTTGTTGTATACGGACCCAAGTGGGCTAGCTCCACCGCAAAACATACCGCCCGGTGTTGATGTGGCGCAAAACATTGCGGAGGCAAAGAATATGTCGTATGGCCAGTGGTATAACGCTGTCAGAAATGGTGGTAAGTGGGATTACAAGCAACAAGGGGCACAATATCAAGAGTTTGGAAATTACAACTTTGGTGTGACTGCTAGGGCTGTAGGTATTCCTGGCAACATACCAAATAGAGGTGCCGGGTGGGCTCAAGGGGAAGCCGGTACTAGCTTGCCGCAATGGGGCAATTGGTGGGACTGGCCTTCGTCTTCGACAAGCTTTGGAGACGATCCGGCAGATCAACATTGGATCAATGAGGGAATCAAAGATTACGAAAATGGGTATTATGATCCAAAGGTGTGTAGATAAAGTGCGTCGTTTAAGAAATATAGCTGCTTGTTCGATGTTACTCGTTTTTCTCTTCCTTTCCGGGTGTGGAAAAAATGACCTGTGCGTCGGAGATGAGGTTTCCCGTGTATCATCTCCTGATAATAGAGTAGATGCTGTGCTTACAAGAGGTAATTGCGGTGCCACCACAAGTTACTCCTATCGCGTTTATCTAGTTAATGTTGGCAAAACTCCGAATGAGAATGACATGGTTTTTCTTTCGGATAATGCTGAAAGCATAAGCGTCACTTGGCAGACTTCGAAGAAGCTTTTAATTTATTATGGAGAGGCAAGAATATTTAAATTTAGGAATTTCTGGAGCTCGACTGAAATCGAGAACTCTAAATACGTAGTCTCTATTGATCTAATGAGGCGTAACTAACCTTTGATAGCGTGTCTTGTTGGTTTAGTATCCTATTTCTGAGATGTTTCGGTTAATTTTGCCCAGTGTTTTCAATATAACTTTTTAAGATACAGCTACTTCTGGAGGGAGCTCCTTTGTAGCGTTAGTGCTGGGTGTATGGTGGGTTAATTTTGTTGGTTTTTTAAGCTTACATGGTCTTAGTGTTTTGAAATCCAAAATGGAGCTATAATCAGTAAATATTATTGACTAGAGTGAGGTTTCTGGATTATAGGAAAATTTCGATTTCGGAATTTTTAAACGGTTTCGTTCTAGGTGAATTTTGCCGGCCGCGATCAGTGTATGGAATCTAGCCAACGCAGGATGGCTACCTTGGGCGGGTTAACACCGGTAAATCGTGCAGTGGCTGGCAAGAGAGTACCAGGAGCCCCTGAATCTGGCGGAAGCAATGAGCCTCGGAATACCGAGGCCAACCGCTTCTGCCATGAGCCCAAATAGTTAACGGAGAGCTGGCATCCTGCGCTCTGGAATCTGTCCTAACCCTCCAACCCCTTGAAAAACTGCTGGACGTTCTCGCTGAGGGCGTCCAGATCATACCCGCCTTCCTGCACCACCAGCGTGGGTAAACCCAGCTGACGAAGGTGCGTGCTCAGCCGACAGAAGCCTTCGGAAGTCACCGATACTTTCGCCTGCGGGTCGTTCTTGTAGATATCGAAACCCAGGGTCAGGATCAGCACATCCGGCTGGTACAGGCGAATGGCGGCCACGGCTTCATCCAGTTTGGCGAAGAAATCCTCCTCGCTGGAGCCGTGGGGCATGGGCAGGTTGATGTTGTAGCCATAGCCTTCGCCTTCCCCACGTTCGTCCTCGAAGCCGCTGACCACCGGATAAAAGTTGGTGGGGTCGCCGTGGATGGAGATGTACAGCACGTCGCTGCGGTCGTAGAAGATCTCCTGAATGCCCTGGCCATGATGCATGTCGGTGTCCAGGATGACCGTTCGCGGGAACCGGCTCTTCAGGTGCTCGGCCGCGATGGCGGCGTTGTTCAGGTAGCAGAATCCACCGGCGGCATCCTTGCGGGCGTGATGCCCTGGTGGCCTGCACACAGCGTAGGCGTTGCGCTCTCCGGCGATCAGCGCGTCGGCGGCACCCAAGGCGGTCTGGGCCGACCAGTAGGCCGCCTTCCAGGTATTTTCGCCAATGGGGCAGCTGCCGTCTGCCAGGTAACAGGCGGCTTCGGCCAGGACGCCCCGCATGGCGTTGGGGGAACGTACGAAAATATTCGACATTACCTCGTCGCCCCAGTCTTCCATTTCCATCCAGCGCCGGTGGGCGGATTCGAGGAATCGCAGGTAACCCAGGTCGTGCACCTTGGAGATCGGGCCGGCGCCCTGGTCGGCCGGCTGCAGTACCGGGATGCCCATGGCTTTCAGGCCTTCGAGCATCTGGCCGGTGCGATCAGGCACCTCCTGAGGCTGGCGCATCTGGCCACGGGTGAAATAGGTTTTCGGGATGTGCAGGTCCTGCGTCGGATGAAAAAATGCTTTCATGAATCCGTCTCCTTGGGGTGTCAGGGAGAGCCTGTAAAAACTCTCCTTCGAGTATAGGCAGTCACCCGCCCGGGTCAAAAATGACGGCCAGGAAATCTCCCCCTGACTTTACAGGCCGCCACTCAGGATCCACTATGAAAGGCACGCGTTGCTTTTGAACTCCGCCCCGGTCCGGGGCGTCACCAGTCATGCAAGAGGAGCCGAGATGATCGAGTCACCACTACTGGAAAACCTCACAGGCTACATTGGCGGGCGCTGGAAAGACTCTGCCGGCGGTGCCACGTTCGACGTTTACAACCCGGCCACCGGCTCGGTGATTGCCAAGGTTCCGTCGATGCCGGAGGAAGATGTTGTGGCAGCGGTGGAGGCTGGACAATCAGCGCTCCGGCTCACCAATCCCTGGCCGATTGAAACCCGCCGCAAGTGGCTGGAGGATATTCGTGACGGCCTGAAAGAAAACCGCGAAGAGATTGGCCGCATCCTGTGTATGGAGCATGGCAAGCCCTGGAAGGAAGCCCAGGGCGAGGTGGATTACGCCGCCGGTTTCTTCGATTACTGTGCCAAGCACATCAGCGCTCTTGATTCCCACACGATTCCGGAGAAGCCCAAGGACTGCACCTGGACGGTTCACTACCGGCCCGTGGGCGTGACTGGCCTGATCGTGCCCTGGAATTTCCCCATTGGTATGATCGCCAAGAAGCTTTCGGCGGCCCTGGCAGCGGGTTGTCCTTCTGTCATCAAGCCAGCCAGCGAAACCCCGCTGACCATGATCGCGTTCTTCAGCGTGATGGATAAACTCGACCTGCCGGATGGCATGGTCAACCTGGTAATGGGTAAGGCCAGCGTGATCGGCAAGGTGCTGTGTGAGCACAAAGACGTACCCATGCTCAGCTTCACCGGCTCCACAGAAGTGGGCCGCAAACTGATTGTCGACACCGCCGAGCAGGTGAAGAAGCTGGCACTGGAGTTGGGGGGCAATGCCCCGTTCATCGTCTTTGACGATGCCGACCTGGAGGCCGCCGCCGATAACCTGATTGCCAACAAGTTCCGCGGTGGCGGCCAGACCTGTGTCTGCGCGAACCGTATCTTTGTGCACGAGAAGGTGGCGGATGCCTTTGGTCAGAAGCTGGCGGAACGTGTGAACAAGATGACCGTGGGCGATGGTATGAACGATGGCATCGACATTGGCCCGCTGATCAACAAGCAAGGCTTTGATAAGGTCAAACGACACCTGCAGGACGCCCTGGATAAGGGCGCCAGCCTGGTGGCCGGCAAACAGCCAGCGGAACTGGGTGATGGCCTGTTCTTCCCGCCCACGGTGGTGCAGGGCGTGGACCGGGAGATGCGCTGTTACCAGGAAGAAACCTTCGGCCCGCTGGTGCCCATGGCGCTGTTCCGGACCGAGGAAGAAGTCATCGAAGCCGGTAACGATACCGAGTTTGGTCTGGCCTCGTACGTGTTCACCGCCGATGCCGAGCGTGCCCAGCGGGTAGCCGCCGGTTTGAGGTTTGGCCATGTGGGCTGGAATACCGGTACCGGACCAACGCCGGAGGCGCCATTTGGCGGTATGAAAGCCTCGGGTATTGGCCGGGAAGGTGGTCTGGAAGGGCTGTTTGAATTTGTGGAGGCCCAGACTGTGCCGAGAGGCTTCTAGGCGACTGTTTCCCCAAGCAGCAAAAAGGCGAGCCGGGGCTCGCCGTTTTGCGCTCTGCACGGCTGAGATCAGGGCGTCAGGATAACCTTGACACTGTCGTCCACATCCGCGGAATCGATGTAGCCGATGGCGCCTGGTGTGGAGGCGACCTGGGCCTTCATGCCCGAAGCACTGCCGGCTTCCGCCGGAGGCTGACCACGACCAGTGAACACCTGCTGGGACCAGAAGGCCTTCAGTTGGGCGTCGTTACGGCCGGTCACCTTGTCATGGAATTCGGCACGGGTGGCGTTGCCTTCCGGGAGTTCAAACGGCTTCGCGCTCTGGCCATTTGGCAGGGCTTTGCTGCGGTTCAGATACAGATCCCGTACTTCGTTGGCGCTGATGCTGTCCGGGCCAGACGGGTTGCCGATCACCACGACTTCAGCCAGGGCCAGGGGGCTTGCCAGCAAGCTGGCCGCAAACAACAGGCTAAGCTTTTTCATGGGGCCTCCTTAGAATGCCGAGTCGATTTTGAGGGTGTAGACGTTGGTGCTGTCAGGGTCTTCCGCCAGCATGTAGGCCGTGTTCAGGTTGCCATAACCGTTCTCAAGCCCGCGCACATGAGTGATGTCCGCCTTGATGGCCACGCCCGGAGTAATGTCCCAGCGGGTACCGATGCTGTACTCGTTGCGCTGATAGTTCAGGATGGACTCGGGGACGGCGCCGGGGATGAAGAAACCGGTGCGCTCGTCGTCATCCTTGCTCTCGGTCCAGCCGGCTGCAACGTAAGGTGTCCAACTGCCAAACCGATGGCCCACAGACAGGTAAGCAGAATCGGTATCGGCAAACTTGCCATCCACTTCAACGCGGGTGACTTCACCGATGATCTGCCAGCTGCCGTCGTCGTAGCTGGCGCCCAGGCCGAAGAAGTTACCGCGATCACCGTCGGCAAGTTGAGTAATGCCGGGCGGAAGAGTAATGCCGCTTTGGGCTGCCAGTGCGCCAAGCCGGGTCGCATCAATATCCGCCTCGGCGGTCGCCGCCACACCACGCAGGGTCCAAACGTAGTCGGTCCAGGTCAGGTTCATGCCTGCGATGTTGCGCAGCTGTACGTCGCCGGAGTTGCCATCTTCATCGGTAAAGCCGGTGAAGCCGGTCGCAGTCAGCGAGGAGTTGTCGAAATTCAGGTTGTAGCTGGCATCCGCACCAACATAGCTGGTCACGGCAATCGGGCCATACACGCTCTGGGGCGGGCGTGCCCACGGCTGGGCGTAGCCGACTTCCAGGGAGTCGGAGTACATGAAGAACGGAATCCGCATCTTGCCGGCCCGAATCTGCAGGTTGTTGGTGGGGCGGTGGCTCAGATAGGCCCACTCCACCTGGGGTTCCCAGTCATCTTCGCCCCGGCCGACCAGTTGCATCACAATCTGGCTCTTCTGTGTGACGTCAAAGGTGCCCTGCAGGGCGAACAGGCTCAGATCCGCCACTTCGGATTCGTCGGTGATTCCGGCGTAACCGGCATCGTTGCTGGCCCGGGCGAAACCGGTGCTGAAAAAGCCGTTGAAGCGAATGCCGGTGTCTTTCGCGGAGTTCAGCTGTTGTTGCATGGCATTCAGCTGCTGCTGCATGCGCTCGAGGGTGTCCTCGGTACTCTGTGCCAGAGCCGGGGTCGCGGCAATGGCGAGCGCCAGAGGCGCTGCAGTAAACAGTTTTTTCATCAGGAGTTTCCTTTTTCTCGGGTTTTACTTAAACGCGGAACTGCCCGGCCACGCTCTGCAAGCCATTACTGACGTCCTGGATCTTGCGACTGACCGTATCCAGCTCATCGGTGCTTTCCATCACGGCCTCGGCGTTGCGATGCATGTCGCCCATATGGCCAGTGACTTCGCTGAAGGTGGTGCTTTGTTCATAGGTGGCCGCGGCAATCTGCTCGTTCAGTTCGCTGATCTGCTGAACATTCTCGAGAATCTTGCGCAGGACCTCGCCAGACTCGGTGGTGGCATCCACGCCCTGCCTGGCCATGTCTACGCTGCCTTGCATGGAATGCACGGCGGCGCCGGAGGCTTTGGAGAGTTCTGAAATCACCTGCTGGATTTCTTCCGTGGCCTTGTGGGTGCGCACCGCCAGGCCACGTACTTCATCTGCGACCACGGCAAAGCCACGGCCGTGTTCACCGGCGCGGGCGGCTTCAATGGCGGCATTCAGGGCCAGCAGGTTGGTCTGCTCGGCCACGGTCTGAATGGTTTCCAGCAGACCGCCCACCTTCACGGAGAACTCGTCGAACTGGTTGACCAGGCTGGCAGTGTTCTCGATTTCTGCCATCAGTCGCTGGATGGTCTGTATGTTGCCCTCGACCTTCTGCTGCCCGGTGGTCGCAAACTTGGATGCGTCCTGGGTCTGGTCGGAGGCGCTGGAGGCAAAGCCCGCCACTTCCTCAACGCTTTTTACCAGCTCTTCCACGGAATTGCGGGTGGAGGAGATGGCCTGGGCCTGCTGGCTGATGCGTTCAAGATTGGTACGGCTGGTGCTGCCCAGATGCGTGGCGACGCCGTTAAGCTCACCGATGTCCTGCTGGATGGTGGCAAAGGATTTATGCAGTTTTTCAACAAAGCGGTTGAACTGGTCCACCAGATCCCGGAGTTCATCCTTGCCGGTGTACTCGATGCGGGAGGTCAGATCGCCTTCGCCAGAAGCCATGTTCCGCAGGGAACTGATGATTTGCTGCAGGCTGCCGGAGACCGATCGACCGATAATCAGGCTCAGTGCAATCAGGACAACCAGGGCGACCACCACGATCGTCACGGAGACGGTGGCGGCTTCGCTGCTGGCCGCCGTGGTGTCGTCAATGGCCTGGGTTAGGCGGCTCTCCATGGCATTGCGCATCTGGTCGAGATCCGAGCGCAGACCCGCCAGGCGCTCGGCGTTGGCGGATGCTTCCTGGCCTATGCGACTGAAATCGGCGGTGCCCTCAATAATAGCGGTGGCGATGCGAGTGGCGGTGCTGTAGTAGCCGTTCAGTTCGGATTTCAGCGCTTTTACGTCGCTCTGCTGGCTCGGGTTAAGCTGGGCAATGCGGTCAAGATTCTCAATAATCTCGGCGAGTTGCTCTCGGGTAGCCGCGATCTGCTGATCGTCGCCTGTGGTCACGGCGCTGTTGATCTGGTTTTCGATGAGTTGCAGCAGACCCCGGTTGATGGTGGAGAGTTCCAGGGACGGATAGAGCTGGTTGCGCACCTCACCCAGTCGTTCCGAGTTGTTTCGTTCCGTGATGATGGAAAAGGCCTGGCTCACTACGAAAGCCACCACGGCTACAATCACCAGCAGCGCGAGTTTGTGTGAGATCTTGAGAGATGAAAGCATGTATGAAATCCCTGTATGCGTGGCCCACAACTCTGAACGGCGTGAGTGTAGGTTGTTTTTTGAACGCATGACACAGAATTAATGTGTCAGTGTGTTAAGTGCTGTATCGGCCACACTGGCTGTCTCTTTAAGCCTAGAGCCTTGAATTGGCCTGTATATACTCTTGAGGGGGTAGTTTGTGCCAGGGGAGGCAGCCGGGCTCTTGGCTGGTATACTGGGCTGTAAATTTAACCAGTAATGAAGCCTTGCTCCATGGATGTCTCTCATATTATTGATTCCCTGAACGACGCCCAACGCGAAGCGGTGACGGCGCAGAACGACCATTTGCTGGTGCTGGCCGGTGCCGGCAGTGGCAAAACCCGGGTGCTGGTGCACCGGATGGCATGGTTGATGTCGGTTGACCGGGTGCCGCCCACCTCTATTCTTGCGGTGACCTTTACCAACAAGGCCGCCAAGGAAATGCGTTATCGCGTGGAGCAGATGATGCAGATTCCCACCCGTGGCCTGTGGATCGGCACCTTCCACGGCATTGCCCACCGATTGTTGCGTTCCCACTGGAAAGACGCCGGCTTGCCGGAAAACTTCCAGGTGCTGGACAGCGACGATCAACTACGGTTGATCAAGCGGGTGATGCGGGAAAACCGCATTGATGAAAGCCAGTGGCCGCCGAAACAGGCCCAGTGGTTTATCAACAGCCAGAAAGATGAGGGCTTGCGGGCGGATCATATTCAGGAGAATCCGGGCGATCACTTCACCAATACCATGCTGAAGATCTACCGCCAGTACGAGAAGCTCTGCCAGCAGGGCGGCCTGGTGGATTTTGGCGAACTGTTGCTGCGGTCCCACGAACTCTGGCTGCATCGTCCGGAATTGCTGAGCCACTACCAGCAGCGCTTCCAGCACATACTGGTGGACGAGTTCCAGGACACCAACACCATTCAATACGCCTGGCTGCAGGTGCTGGCCAGCAACCGGGTGCCGCTGACGGTGGTGGGCGATGACGACCAGTCCATCTACGGCTGGCGGGGCGCGAAGATCGAGAATATCCAGCAGTACCAGCGGGATTTCCCCAAATCCCGGCTGGTCCGGCTGGAGCAGAACTACCGCTCCACCAAGACCATTCTGAAAGCCGCCAACTCGGTGATTGCCAACAACCAGGGGCGTTTGGGCAAGGAACTCTGGACTGACGGGGTGGAAGGTGAGCCGATCAGCCTGTACGCCGCGTTCAACGAGCAGGATGAAGCCAATTATATTGCCGATTCCATCTCGGCCTGGGTCAGTGAAGGCAATCTGCGCAGCGAGTGCGCCATTCTCTATCGTTCCAATGCCCAGTCCCGGGTGCTCGAAGAAGCCCTGATGCGCCAGGGTATTCCTTATCGAGTTTACGGCGGGTTGAGGTTCTACGACCGTCAGGAAATCCGAAACGCGCTGGCTTACCTGCGCCTGGTACATTACCACCGGGACGATGCCGCTTTTGAGCGGGTGGTGAATATTCCCACCCGCGGCATTGGTGCCAAGAGCCTGCAGGAAATTCGTGAATACGCCACCGGCCAGGGTATTTCCCTGTGGGAATCGTCCGAGCGGTTACTGGCCGCAGGCCAGGTGAAGGGTCGGGCGAAAACAGGCCTGCAGCAGTTTATGGAGATCATCAACACGCTGTCTGAAATGGCGGGGCACGCTTCCCTGCAGGGGCTGATGAAGCAGGCCATAGAGTCCAGCGGCCTGAAGGATTATCACGCCAGTGAGAAGGGCGAGAAGGGGCAGGCCCGGGTGGAGAACCTGGAGGAACTGGTCAGCGCGCTGGCGGATTATGATGTAGAAGAAGGTGTAGATCCGCTGGCGGAGTTTATAGCCCAGGCGGCGCTGGATGCCGGCGAATCACAGGCCGATGCCCATGAGGACAGTGTGCAGTTGATGACGCTGCATTCGGCCAAGGGGTTGGAGTTTCCGATGGTGTTCCTGGCAGGTGTTGAGGAGGGTTTGTTCCCGCACAGTATGTCGCTGGAGGAGCCCGGGCGCATGGAGGAAGAGCGCCGCCTGGCCTATGTGGGCATTACCCGGGCCATGAAGAGGCTGGTACTTACTTACGCGGAATCCCGTCGCCTGTATGGTCAGGAGAAGTTTCATGCACTGTCCCGGTTTGTGCGGGAGATCCCGGGGGACTGTCTGCAGGAGGTGCGGTTGCGTAATACGGTGACGCGGCCGGCGATGGTGGAGCGACCGAATGAGAGCCTGTTTGCCCAGGATTCGGCCCAGCAGTCTGGCTTCAGTCTGGGGCAGCGGGTTCGGCATCCGAAGTTCGGTGAGGGTATCGTGATGAACTCCGAGGGTACGGGGCATCATACGCGGGTGCAGGTGAACTTCGATGAGGGCGCCAAGTGGCTGGTGCTGGCTTATGCGCCTTTGGAGGCCTGTTAAACGGTTGAGTTAGCGTCATGCAGCCTTCGAGTAAGGGGGCTGCATGACGGTGGGAACGTCTTTCCAAAAAGCGCTCGAGCCGTCCATGGGCGCTTGTGTTCCGCCATCCCTGGCTCCACAAATTTTTGGAAAGACGTTCCCACCGCCATGCTCTGACGTTTCGGCAATCCGCAATAGTTCATGATCCCTGATTTCTTGGAAGGCTAGCTCAGAAGTTCGGGGCAGGTATCGGGGTGTGCCTCCCAAAAATGTGTGGAGCCAGGGATGGCGGAACAGAAGCGCCACAGGGATGTGCCGCCAGGAGCGGTTTTTGGGAGGCACACCCCGATACCTGCCTGACTCCAAGGTCAGCAATTCAAACTGCAGACGGTCACATCAAGACGGCGTAGATTACACCCGCCAAAATGATCCGGTAGATCACATACGGCCACATGCCCACCTTGTTCAGCCACTTCAGGAAGAAGTGGATGGCGGTAATGGCCATCAGGAACGAGGTGACGCCGCCGATCAGAAAGCCATTCCAGTCCACGATCACGTCGGATGTTGCCACTTCCAGCAGTTTTACCGCCGACGCCAGCACGATAATCGGAATCGCCAGCAGGAAGGAAAACCGCGAGGCGGTTTCCCGGGTCATGCCAAGGAACAGGCCGGCGGTGATGGTGACGCCCGAGCGGGAGGTGCCGGGGACCAGAGCCATGGCCTGGGCGACGCCAACGATAACGGCGTCTTTCCAGTTCAGGGAATCCATGGTGCGCTGGCGTTTGGGCAGCCAGTCGGCGATGCCCAGCAGGATGCCGAACACCAGGGTGGTGAAGAAGATCACCGACGCGCCGCGCAGTTCGTTGTCGATCATGTCGAGCAGGGCCAGGCCGGCGAGGCCGGCGGGGATGGTGCCGATCACCAGGTACCAGGCCAGGGCGCCCTGGCCGACGATTTTGCGCTGGCCCATGGAAATCAGGCCGTCCCGGGCGATGCCGAAGACATCCCGGCGGAAGTAGAGCACCACCGCCAGCAGTGTGCCCACGTGCACCGACAGGTCAAAGCCGACGCCCTGGTCTTCCCAGCCAAAGAAGGCCGGTGTCAGGATCAGGTGGGCGGAGCTGGATATGGGCAGGAATTCGGTCAGTCCCTGGAGGAGGCCAAGGAAAAGGGCCTGGAAAATATCCATTCTTTTAATTCCGGTCGGTGGTGCTGATTAACGGGTTCGACGCTCAAAAAACGAGCGCGATATTAGCAGGGTGGTTGTCGGCTGAACAGGCGCGGATAGCGACGCGCCTGTTCAGCTTAATCGTTCAGGCCGGGAACTTGTCCCGGGTGTTATTGGCGATGCGCACCAGGGCGAGCATCAAGGGCACTTCCACCAGTACGCCCACCACCGTGGCCAGGGCTGCGCCGGATTTCAGGCCGAACAGGGCGATGGCCGCCGCCACTGCCAGCTCAAAGAAGTTACTGGCACCGATCATGGCCCCTGGGGCGGCGATGCAGTGGCGCACGTTCCACAGCCGGGCCCAGCCATAGGCCAGCAGAAAGATAAACACGGTCTGGATAACCAGTGGCACCGCAATCAGCAGTATGTGCAACGGATTTTGCAGAATGACTTCACCCTGGAAGGCGAACAGCAAGACCAGGGTGACGATCAGCGCGGCAGGCGTCACGGGGCTGAGGCGTTTCATAAATACGTTGTCGTACCACTGTTCGCCGTGGCGGGCGATCAGGGTCCGGCGGGTCAGGTAGCCGGCGGTGAGGGGAATCACGATGTATAAGACCACCGACAGAATCACCGTATCCCAGGGCACCTGGATGTCGGAAATCCCCAGCAGGAAGACCACAATGGGCGCAAAGGCGAACAGCATGATGATGTCGTTCAGGGATACCTGCACCAGGGTGTAGGCGGCATCGCCTTTGGTCAGGTAACTCCAGACAAATACCATGGCGGTGCAGGGCGCAGCCCCCAGTAGAATGGCGCCGGCCAGGTATTCGCTGGCCAGTTGTGGGGCGATCCAGGGTTTAAACACCACCATCAGGAAAAACCAGGCAATGGCGAACATGGTGAAGGGTTTGATCAGCCAGTTCACGATAGTGGTGATGGCGAGGCCCTTCGGCTCTTTTCGCACCCCGACCACGGCGCTGAAATCGATCTGCGCCATCATCGGGAAAATCATTGCCCAGATCAGGATGGCGATGGGGATGGAGACCTGGGCGTATTCAAAGCGGGATAGAGTTTCCGGCACAGATGGCGCCAGTTGACCCAGAGCCACGCCGACAACAATTGCCAGGCCAACCCAGACCGACAGGTAACGCTCGAAGACACCCATGCCGCCGGGTGAGGATTCCTCGGACAGCTCCTTACTACTCATCGGTTCAACCATTGGCTTTCTCGCTTTACGTCATCACTGCGTCACATTAATATGCGAAAAACTGCATATTCGAATAAGCGTATATATTGGTCGGTCTATATGAAAGGTCAAGTCCATTACAATCCGATGACCGTGTTCAAGGCGCTCGGAGATGAACTCCGGCTGGCGGCTACGCTGTTGATCTATCGTCAGGGTGAGTTGTGCGTGTGCGAATTGATGGCGGCGTTTGAGGCGCCTCAGCCAAAAGTCAGTCGCCACCTGGCATCGCTGCGTGAAGCTGGCTTGCTGGAAACAGAGCGGCGGGGCCAATGGGTCTATTATTACCTTAGTCCGCACCTGCCAGACTGGATGGAGCGGGTGCTGGAGGAAACTGCCGTTAACAACCCGGCACTGATTAAGCAGCCGCTGGCCAGATTAAAGGCCATGGCGGATCGCCCGGCGGTGCAGTGCCCCTGATCATTTATCGCACATACGGATCGCGAAGGTCGCAAGGAGAACATCATGAGCAAGATCAAAGTAGGCATTAACGGGTTTGGCCGCATTGGCCGGCTGGCGCTGCGGGCGGCCTGGGGCTGGCCAGAGTTCGAATTCGTCGCCATCAACGATCCCGGCGCGGACACCCACACGCTGGCGCACCTGTTGAACTTTGACAGCGTACACGGCACCTGGAGTCGTGAAGCGATGGCCGATGGTGACGATATGTTGATTGACGGCCAGCGCATCCGGGTAACCCATAACAAGGCCATCGCCGAGACCGACTGGTCCGGCTGCGACCTGGTGATCGAAGCCAGCGGTGTGAACAAGAAGGTGGCTGTGCTGCAGGGTTACCTGGACCAGGGTGTCAAACGGGTGGTGGTCACCGCCCCGGTGAAAGAGCCGGGTGCGAAAAACATTGTGTTGGGCGTAAACGAGCACATCTTCGACCCGGCCAATGACCGCATCATCACCGCGGCCTCCTGCACCACCAACTGCCTGGCCCCGGTGGTGAAAGTGATCCACGAGAAACTCGGTATCAAGCACGGTTCACTGACCACCATCCACAGCCTGACCAACACCCAGACCATCATCGATGCGCCCCACAAGGACCTGCGCCGGGCCCGGGCCTGTGGTAGCTCGCTAATCCCCACCAGCACCGGTTCCGCCACGGCGATTATCGAGATCTTCCCGGAGCTGAAGGGCAAGCTGGACGGCCACGCGGTGCGGATTCCTCTCACCAATGCTTCGTTGACCGATTGTGTGTTTGAAGTCGAGCAGCCCACGGATAAGGAAACTGTGAATCAACTGCTCAAGGACGCGGCCGAGGGCGAGCTGAAAGACATTCTGGGCTATGAAGAGCGCCCGCTGGTGTCCATCGACTACAAGACCGACCCCCGCTCATCCATTGTCGATGCCCTGTCCACCCTGGTGGTCAACGGCACCCATGTGAAAATTTACGCCTGGTATGATAACGAATGGGGCTACGCCAACCGTACCGTGGAACTGGCGCGCAAGGTAGGGCTGGCCTGATATGAGCGCGGCCATCCGCCAGTACCTGGTGATCACCGGCAACTACTGGGCCTTCACCCTCACGGATGGCGCCCTGCGGATGCTGGTGGTGCTGCACTTCCACCAGCTGGGCTATTCGCCGCTGGAAATCGCCCTGTTGTTCATCTTCTACGAGTTTTTCGGGGTGGTGACCAACCTGGTGGGCGGCTATCTCGGCGCCCGTATGGGCCTGAACCGCACCATGAACATCGGGCTGTTTCTGCAGATTGTGGCGCTGGCCATGCTGGCGGTGCCGGCGGCCATGCTCACGGTGCCCTGGGTGATGGCGGCGCAGGCGTTGTCTGGCATTGCCAAGGATCTGAACAAGATGTCCGCCAAGAGCGGCATCAAGTTACTGGTGCCGGATGAGCAGCAGGGCACCCTGTACAAGTGGGTGGCGATTCTCACCGGCTCCAAGAACACCCTGAAGGGAGTGGGTTTCTTTCTGGGCGGCGTGCTGCTCATGGCCTCTGGTTTTACCGGTGCGGTGATCATCATGGCAGTGGCCCTGGGGCTGGTTTGGCTGGCCAGCCTGTTCCTGCTGGGGCAGGATCTGGGCAAGAGCAAGGCGAAACCCAAATTCAGTGAGATTCTGTCCAAGAGCCGGGCCATCAACGTGCTGTCGGCCGCCCGGATGTTCCTGTTCGGGGCACGGGATGTGTGGTTTGTGGTGGCGCTGCCGGTGTACATGGCCACGGTGTTCGGCTGGGATCACTGGCAGGTGGGTGGCTTTATGGCCAGTTGGATTATCGGCTATGGCTTTATCCAGACCATTGCACCCAGAATCACCGGACACTCCAACGGTAAATCCGGTGCGGTGTTCTGGGCGGCGG
>Ga0208316_1001222_pt1 | contig 16107 bp, 24 predicted proteins | sample MalvireepMed_231_FD_184240 | JGI IMG/M metagenome (GOLD analysis project Ga0208316, IMG submission 184240) | Marine viral communities from the Global Malaspina Expedition - Malaspina viral metaG DeepMed_231 (SPAdes) (version 2) | ecosystem: Environmental > Aquatic > Marine > Oceanic | place... | reverse complement strand
GGCGCCGGGGGCGCTTGGAATCCGCCCGGAGGCCCGCCCGACCATGTCATTAAAGACCCGGTCCCAGCGTTCTGTTACAAATGAAGTCAATGGGTCTACGGCGGTGGCCTGGGCGATCATGTTGTTGATGGCAAATTTGAACTCCTGCTCAGTAACCACAGCACAAGCGTCCGTACCGCCTTTTTTCAACGCAATGAGCATCTCATCCATCTCGTCGTATGTGATGTCCACGCCTTCACGCACTATCACATCTACGACGGCTTTGGTGTCGCCCATGCAGATGGCGTCCCTGAGATGCAACCACTCTTTACCCGGTCTTGCGTGCGGCATAAACCTACTCGTTCTCTAAGACTTTGAGACTGACCCCCCCCAGGAATCCAAAAATGCCGCCGATTATGGCCGTCATTATTTCTATGCCACCCATCAAATAAGCCAGATAGCTGACAAACATGCTGAAAACCGTCGCACAAATAATAGCGACCAGTATCTGCGGACGAATCTTACCCATTTCTGGCACCTAAACAGACCAGTAGAGGCAGACTGACCCAACTATCGGGATGCCCACCGTGATGGAGTTCTTTTGGAACTGCACCGGCATCTCCGGCTTTATCAGTGACCGGACACGCACGCCGAACTTGTCGAATATACTAGCGTCTATCTTTATTCCTGATCCCATGATTCCCTCCGTTGGTTAGACCAGCTCCATTATTGCATTTGCATAGCCATCTATGCCATCAAATGCGGTGGGGGTACGCGGGGTTCGCTGGTCTGGATGTGGAAGTTCCATATCAACACTGCCAGACGCATCTGTTCCAGAGATACGCCGCCATCCGTACCGCTCGTAGACCCTGGCCCGTATGTCACCCCGCTCCTCGTCCCGGGTTGCGGTCGCGACTATCCGGAGGTTGGGATTCGAGCGATGTATCCTGTCCAGTAGGTCCGTTACCTTTGCGATCGGGCCGCCCGGCGTAAACATATAGCTGTCAAACGGGGCACCGCCGTACCTTTCGATACTTACCCAGGCGGCGTGGTCTATGTGTTCCCCCAAGCGAGATGTCCAGGGGCCGTAATCTATCTCTACCTTAACGTCATCTATATCCCAGATTGCGTGTGACTTGCTGGTCTCACCGCTCAGGAACTCCGCCTTCCCCATGTCTTCATGGAAGCTGACTTCGTCGTCTAGCAGTTCGCCCTCGCCACTGACCTCGGTGCCCTGATGCTCGTAGGCATCGATGTATGGGCTGTCATCTTCGTCCAGTGGCCCATATTCATAGAAATGGTATTCCTGAATATTGGGGTCGTAATGTTCGGGTGTGTAGAACACGCCCAACTCGGCGCTGGGGGTAAGGTCGTCCTCCTCAAGAGTGGGTGGCCGGTAGCGATATTCAAAGCTCTGCGAGAAAAGCGGCAGCATATGCAGTAAGGGTAGGGTTTCTTCGATGGCGGGACGGGATGCCTGGACCAATATCTGGTTGGCGTCCAGCCTTACTTCCTCGCCCTTCTTGTGGATGGGGTAGAAAATAAACCACTGTCCACTGGCGTTAGACCAATTAAGGGTATAGCTGGGATAGGCCGTTGCAATCTCAGTCCGCACACCGTAGCTGACCAGCCGGTCGATATTGGCATTGATACGGTCTACCAACTCCGGGTCGTAGGCGGCGGGGCCATTGCCAATCCCACGGGCGATGGTCTGCTCCTCCCCTTCCATGATGGCCTTTAGCATCTCAAAGTCTTCGGCCTCCAGTTCTGCTCTGATCGTGTCCATCTTGTCTACGAGGCCCGCCAGTCCGGCGTAGGTGCGTACCCGGCGGGGGAGTGCATTCCGTTTTACTAGGGTGCTGTAGATTCTGCCGCCTATGTCGCCGTACAACTCACCATGGAGGGTTCTCTCCGCCATGGGGTTGGCATGGTTGCGCCAGAACAGTTCATATTGTGACTGGACTTCCTCATCCATCTCATCAAAGTCCATGTCGCCCATACGCACATGATGGTCTATCGTATACATGATGTCTTGGAGGTTAACCGTGGCATCTTCAACGTCTTGTGCCTCGGTACTTTGCCGGTCAACGAAAGAGAACCATGCGGGGTCGTCTGGCAAGATGTTCGGCCCTGTTTCTTGTGGTTCATAATGCAGGCGAAACAATGCTTCATTTTCGCTTATCATCTCGCCGGTGCGTGGGTCTTTGATCAGCTTATCGGTGCCCGCTGCGTCGAGACCCCGGGAGTATGCAGCCTCCACAGCGTCGCTGCGGTGGTCAAGCCAGGCATCTGGCGTTGGGGGGCAGTCGCCAGACGCCTGGCCTTTCTCGATGGCTATCTCTTCGGCGGCCATGATGGCGGCCTTGAGTTTATCGTCATCACTGATCAGCCCGTCCCGGCGCTGCTTGGCTTTGTCCTCTAGGTCCATCAGTTGCTTCACGTCCCTGATACGGCGAGGAAGCATACTCAGCATCGGGGCTATCTTTGCTTCTGCGGCCTCTATGATATGGTCCGGAAGCTCATACCAGGCATCAACATCAAATCCGAGGTCTCTTAGGACATCACGGCGGTCACTGTCGGTGCCCGTATCGGTCAGTCCGGCGTACATACGGTCGTATGCTTCAGCGGTACGCCTATCTATCTCTGCCGAACTTATGCCGTATTCTTCGCTATCCCATTGCAGTTCAAAGGCAAAGGTCACGGCAGACTCCACTACCGACAGGACATCGTGCAGTGCCTGCCCGGGTGAGTCTTTGCGCCATTCAAAATACCCAGTAAGGTCGCTATACTGCCAGTGCAAACGCTCCTGGGCCTCGCCGTTGGTGAGGGTCTCTCCCGTCTTGGGGTCAGTTACCTCCAGGCCACCACCGGCGTCGATGAGGCACTGAACCTGCTCGGAGCGTATGGGCCAGACGGCCTCGGGGACGAGAGGCGGTATTTCGCCAGGCCATATGCCGTCGAAAGTCTGCTGGCGGCTACTGCCATACAGATGTGTTAAGCCCTTCACTACATCAAGCCAATCGGTCTGTAGTTGTAAAACAATGATGTCCCTCGCCTCTTCGCGGGTAACCCTAGCCTTTGCTAATTCGTCAAACCCTGCATCGGTAAGTCCGTATTCCTCAAGGACACCCTGGACAGTCTTTAGCATCGAATCAAGCGGCCCTACCGACATGAGGGCACCACCGACGTAAGCGGACTCCTCATCCAAAAGCTGGTCTGTAAAGGCTTTCCGGCAGGCGGAACCACGGGTTAGCGCCACAAGCTGGTCTTGCAGGTTCTTTAAGGATGGGACATTCCACCGTTCACAGCCAAAGGCAGTGCCATTGATCTGGCCAACGCTCTGGGAGATGGCCGTCAACAATACCTGGCAATTACGCTCAAAAGGAAGTGGCATTATATCCCCAGGCTATCAAGTATGACTTTTGAGTACATATTCCACTCGCTAAACAACCGTTTTTGTTCGTCAGGTCTAAGCCTGCCGTGTCCCGTCCCCTCGGGCGGCGTATACATATCTTCCAACGTATGCAATACACCTATGAATCTCTGGCTCGCGTCCCGGTGTTCGGGCGTTATCAGGGGGCAGGTCCGGTCAGTGAAAGTAAACCCAAAATCTATGGCTTCTCGTAGAAGGCCCATATCTATATCCCCATCTTGGGCCACCATGGCACCTGTAATGATACCCATGTACTCTGCCAGCTCAAGCAGACCCTCTACACATTTCCTGTCGTTTTCCATGCTATAAAGGTCTTTGGAAGACCGCGATACATGCGCCGGAGTTCGTTTAGGCATCGTACTAGCGTGCAAAGTGGTGCCGGTTAGGTTCCACTATCTGGAGCCACCCCTGATCGTCTTCAGGCCACCCGGCAAACGGCTGCTCTTGGACTATCTGGACACCCACAGCGGCAGTGTCAACCATGCACGACAGGAAGTACATTAACCCCTCACCTATCCCTTGCACCATAGCGTCTATATCGTCTGGGCCTTCCTCATCCAAGAGAGCCTCGCCGAGTGAGGCAATAGCCCTTGAGGCTTCTTCCACACAACGGCTGAGTACCGCTATATCGCATTTTCCTTCGTCGTGAAGATGAATGAGGTCATAGCCCAGGTCTCGGATCGCATCTCTATCCACATTATCGTGTTCCAGGGCTTCGTTACGGATAATACCGTAGAGTTGGGTCAGATTGAATAAGTTCATCCAGCATTCTGCGCCTAGTTGGTATGGCATCAGTATTCCTCCGGCAGCAACGCGGTCGTTACGCTACGGTCCCATTCGGTGATGATCCAAATCTTGTTTCCCGCAAGGTCATGTGACCCCATGATGCGGTCACCTTGCTCAACAGCTTCATCGTTCAAGGCTGAGTCTTCCGTTCCCATGTCTCCCCAGTCACCCTCTCGGTGATGGACGAGAATGTTCCGGAGCCGCTGCATGTCATCTTCGCCGGTGAGAAGATTTTGCACACCCGGGGTCATCACAACCTGGCCTAGCTCGAATTGCGGTTGCCCCGGCGTCCATTTATCAGGGTCATAGGGTGCCATACGGTAAAGGGTACGGGCATAATCATCCCTTCTAGCTGCCAGCATCCATCCGACAAGCCCTACGGCTAGTATGGGAATGCCAAGTTGAAAGATGAGGCGCATTAACTCTTCCCCTTCTTTGCCCGCCAGGCGGCGGCGCATTCAGACATAGTCCGGTGCCCACCTTTCATACACTCGCCCGTATGCTGCTGGTAGGCACTGGGTGCCCGCTTCTTTCTAGGAGTGGCGGCCTCAGCCACCGGCGCCGGCGGAGTCTGCCGGGCCGGAGCAGTCTCGTATTCGATGGCGGCGTCATCACAGGCAACCATCCCCCGGAGGGTCTCGATGGTAGCGGGGTCTACCTCCAGGTCTTCCAGTACCTCAATGAGGACATCACGCACCTGGGGGCTTAAACATTTAATGGCAGCCATCTTGCCTACTCTCCGAAATAATCAGGATCGACACCCTCGAAAGTGGGGAGGAAACGCGGGTCAGGTACACTGGGTGCGGGTGCAAAGGGTATCGGAGGGACGATCCGCTCTCCCGGCAGGAAGCTGCCTTCATCCTGATCTCCAAAAGGCGCATCATCTCGCCCGTTTCGGCCCATCGTGGTGGCAATTAGCAGAAGTGCGCCCGCCCCAAGGATTATTATTGCAAAGTTCATCAGTCATCTACCTCAAAGATATTCTTCCAAGTATGTTCCCCCAACCATGTCGCACCGGCGCTCTTCCAAAAGAAGTCAACATCTCTACCGCTATCATAGGGGTCCAGATTCGTCCCGTCGTGTGCGTAGAGCTTGACCGTAAGATGGAACTTCAACCCCTGGCGGAATTGGCGTAGCATCTTTGTCCAGAACTCTCCGGCTGCGGGGCTGGCTCTGCCGCCGGGTATCGTAAGTTCGCCCCTGGCATCTGTCGTCGCGCCCGCCGCGATGCCTTGATTGCCGCCCGGGATTATTCCATAATCTCCCCGTAATGCGTAAAAGCCCTGTGCTTCAAGTGGGAATATCTCCCCGAAAATCCCCCCTCTCTGCGGGCCTTTGTATTGAAGCCCTTCAGGGCCAGGGCCAGCCAGGTTAGAAGGTGCCCCTGGCTCATATACAAGCCAGCTTACGTCATGCCCCCAGCCCATGTCGTGCGTCAATTCTATCCAGTAATTCACATAACCCGTTGCAACGCTCGTGTTCGTTACCGGCCAGTACCATTCCATCGAAACGGTACGCACGTTCATAATATCAATAGGGCTAGTTAGGAAAGGTTGGTCCACATACTCATGGTGGGCTGGGATGATTATGCTTGCCATAGCTGACTCCCTTATCTTGTGACGCGAACGCCCCGGTCCCGGTGCAGGGCTGGGCCTTTCGCGCTACCAACAGCTATCCTTATCTTTGCTCTTGGCGTTTCGCCCCGTGCGCGTGCCGCTGCGGCTGTCTCTTCTGCTTTCTTCTGCAAGGCGAGTTGTTTCTGCCGGTCAAATTCTGCCTGTCGCTCTTCCGCAGTCATACGAGTATCCTCACCTGCTCTTACACCGGTGCCGACATCCGCCCTTGCCCCTCCCGGCTTTAGCAGGAAAGTAGCACCAATCAGGGCGGCACCGCCGATGAGAAGGAGCATTGCCATGTTATCGTTTGCCATGATTATCTCCTACTGAGTAGTACGGCCCCGATCCCTACAGCGACTATACCCATCACGATTGGTGCGCCTACTGCCCCGATAAGTGCCTCAGTTGCCTTACGGGCTATCTTCCCGGGCCATTTCAAGATTTGAATCCGCTGGTTGGTATCTAGCATAACCCAGATAGCCGCCCCGGCGCCGACAAGCTCAGCCCCAAGCAACACTTTCCCAACGTAGGGGATTCTCCTAACCTGGCGCAGTGCGCTACGCGCTAGGCTAAAGACCTTTGATGCCGCTGCTGTGTTTCTCAGGACGGGGAATTTCTGACCGATTCTGGCTAATAGTCTAATCGCAGTGCCGGACTTCATCACAACCGAGGCACCCCGTATCATCACTGGGGCGAGCAGGAACGCAGCCATGACGAACGCACTTGGGCCGCCCTGTGGGGTGTCAGTCTCAAACGCAACGAAACGGATATGGACCGTTCGTGAGTTCCAATCCAGCTCTACAAGAGGCTCTCCCTGCCACGGTTGCATCCCCTCTCTGACCAATTCAAATTCGAGTTCATCTGCCGCCCGGGATATGCCGTACCGTTCCTCCTGGGTAGCTAGGTCTCGGTCTAGGAAAAGACGAATCTCACCATGCTCACCCGGCTCAAAATGCCGGTCTACATACTCTAGGTTGGAGAGTTCTTCAACATCGACCGTAGCAACCAGACGTGGCTGCGTCATAGCAGCTCCTCTGGCGTCCAGGCCGACTGGTCATTCATCTGGTATTCCCAGCGTGTCCGTATCCCCGTGATGGTTTGGCCGCCTATATCATCACCCAATCCGAACTGTGGCATATGGGTGGGCCTGCGGCTGTTGCCGTTACCACCACCGCCGGTGAAGAACCATGTAAAGATGCCGGCAATCCCCATGCCGAGCAAAATGGCCATGGGGTTAACCCTGGATAATATACCCTTGCCACTCCCTTCAGGGATGGGGATTGGCTGCACCTGCGTGACCTTGCCTGGCATTACTCTTTATACCCTTGCCCCAGAAGATATTGCTTAACGCTCTCTTCAAACTCATAGGCGGGTTTCTCATATGGGTTGTCCCAGGGTTGCTTCCCCGCTGCCTCTATCTCGTCTGCAACCCGGGCGAACTTATTGGCAAAGTCCGGGTCTATGGACCTCTGCCAGACATGGTAAAGCTCATGGGCACGCAGCGCTTCACCGGTCGCTGTCTCCGGCTTGTAGAAATCCGGATGCAATACGATCACCCCGGGCTTCGGGTTTGATCCAATCTTGACCAGGGCCGACGGCCCCGCACCGGGAGAACTTCAACCTATCGCATTGCGTTCTGGCACCCTTATCTGGGTCTCAGTCGCGTCAAGTATCCAGTCGGGGATGATACCCCGAAGCGGGTCCTGTTTGCCCGGGAAACTCATTATTTGAACACTCGCCATCGGTTATTCGTCCTCAGCGCCGCCGTACCAGTCGGGTGGTGTTGAATAGTCGTATGAGGGGGTACTCTCATAAACCTCCTCAAAATCGGTCCAATCGCCGCTGTCTGTTGGTGTGGCGGCTTCTACTACGCTGGAGTACACTTCCTCAAAATCAGTGGGGTCGCCACTGCCTGCATCGTTAAAATAGTCGTCGCCACCGAATCGGGGTTCATCGTCGCTGGGGTCGCCTTGCCACCATGTCTGTCCGAGGTCAATAACGCCGCCGAAGTCGTCACCTACTTCTTGGGCAGCCTCTGCTTCGAGCCGTTGCCGACGCGACTCCGCTTCCCGGCGCTGGATGTCTCGTTGTCTTTGCTCTCTTTCTCGTTCCATACGTTCTTCATAAAGTGCTTGCTGGTATGCTTCTTCCTCATCCAGCCGTTGCTGGTTGATGCGGTCTTGCTCACGCTGTTGCCGGGCGGCGAGGTCTTCTTGAACATTATAGGCGTCTTGTTCTTCGAGACCGAGTTCATTCTGCCAGCCTGGCGAATAAGTCCATTGATTAAGCTGGCCACTCGCCGCTGGGTATTGGCTTATCAGCCCCCGCTTTGCGTCATTAAAGCGTTGCCTATCCTCCCGCTCTTTGTTGCTGGTTTCATTTATAAGCTCGCTCCGTAGCTGTCCCTGGAACTGACGCCAATCTGACCTGTAGCCGCTCATGTGTAGGTTAATCAGGTCACGCTCTGCGGGAAATTCGTCGCGTAGGTCTAGTTTCGCATCGTCATACGCGTCCCTGTCCGCTTGTGCTATCTCCGCGTCTATTGCCTGCTGCTGAGCCTGCGCCTGCGCCCGAGCTTGCGCCAGTGCCTGCTGCTCTAGGAACTGCTTATGTATTGCGTCCTGTTCCCTTATCAAGCGTTCTTCTTCCGCCAGGGCTGCATCCGCAAGCGCTTGCTGGCGCCGTTCCGCCATCACACGGTCTGCGTATTTACCGGATGCCTCCTGTACTTGCTGATCCATAGCGGCTTTCCAGTTCCCCTCGATGTATGTCGGCGCCACGAAGTCATCACCCCACTGTGCTATGGCGGCGGCCAGGTCAGACTTGAACTTGGCTTCATCCATTAAGGATGCTTGACTCCTTGGTGGTGCTGCGGCAGCCTGCACCTGTCGTGCCTTGACAAGGTCTAGTTGTGCCTGCATTCCCAAACTGGCGGCTTCGCTATATCTCTCATTCATTTCCTCTAGCCAGTCTGGGTCAGTGTCCCAACCCATGAACCAGGGAAGTTTTTCCCAATACATGACATAGCTGCCAGCGGGGTACTTTGCAAGCGCTGCCTCTGTCTCTAGGACGAATTTGTCATATGCTTCTTGGCTTAGCTGTTCGGGTGTTTTCACTCCCGGCGGCGCTACCACCGCTTGGTCACTCTTCCAATCCCTGTAGGCTTTATCAAAAGCATCCGTTAACAGCCTTTTCCAATTCTGGCCTTCTTGCCAAGGGAGTGGCTTAAAGTATTCGGCAATCTCGCTGGCTGTTAAGCCACTCGCCAAAAGACTGTTCCGGTATGCGCCTAACTGGCTAGTGTATTTGTTCTTGTCGGCCTTCGCCTCTTGCCTAGCAAGGGCTTCCTGATGAGCGCGTTTGGCATCTAATGTGTTTTGCATCATTGGGCCTCGCCACTCGCCATACACATAGGGCGGAACCTTGAAGAATACCCATAACTCCTTGGACTTTCTCATCTCGGCGACGGCATTGTTATAGGCGGTCTTGTCATTAGCCCGGGCGGCTATCTCGGGGTCAGCCACTGGCGGCGTCTGCTTTTCCTGATCCTTCCTTTGGTTCTTCACTTCCTTGGAAACTTCTGCATCGACCACGATGTCGGCTATCTTGTCATCAATAACACTGATTTCTTCGATGACAATTACCATTACGGCTTCATCACCTTGCTCCACGGCGTCCGCCAAGACTTCTTCCAAGGCGTCTTTATCCACATTTAGGGCGGCGATTGCCGCATCAGCCACAGCATCTATCACTTCATCTTCGGTATCACCTTTTCGGCCCAGGGAAAGTGCAAATACGCCCGCTAGTGCGATGCCGCCCATAATCAACTGTGTGGTCATATCTTGCCACCTTTCAATCTAACTATTAGTCGCCTTGGCCCTTCGTAGGCCCATCCTAGCATCAATGGGATACCAATCCCAAATATCATAGCAATCAGGATAATCGCCGCCAAGACCCTCACCGGAATCTATCCGCCCTCAGCCATACACTCTTTTCGCCGTAGACGAACCGCCCGCAATCCCGGCACTGAGGTTCCGAGTTCTGGTTCACCGGGTTCACGCCCCATTTCAACTTGCGGTGATAACCAATCCAGCACAGCTTCATTACTTCACACTTATGGGCGTATCGACTAAATTATCGGTGACTATCCTTGCCTTAATATCGTTGCCGAAAGTTGCCGAGGCAGAATTTATACCCGTGCCATTCCCAAACGAGTTCGTCGAGTCCATCGAAATAGAACCGGCCTTGATATAATCCCAGTCCCATGCTCCGACACTGGCGTCCACGTCCTCGATGATTAACTCACCGATAGTCGCCCCATTTGTGCCCATAGATATGACCACCCTGTCCACAACAGAGTTTTCCGCCGTGTATGTACCCGCACCCCGGTCTGAGTCGATTATCACCACTGGGATGGTGCTGTCCACCGTCATCTCCTGGGTGTGACCATCTACTCGTGCGCCCAGAGAAATGCTACCTGCTTCCATATTGTCCCATGCCAGAGTGGGTGCGCTAGAACCAGTGATGACGATAGACCCTATCCATAGGTAGGCTAAAGAGCCGGTGACACCGGTAGACCTCTCCACGCTGAATGATTCAGAGAGAGATTCCTTGCCCAAATCTAGGTTCTTCAAAACCAGCTTGTCCAGCCTGGCTTTATCAGCCAGCTTCACAACCAGTGTTTGGCTGATTTCTGATGGCGTTTCGGGGTCAGGCGGCAGGGGGTTGCCTACCGTATTCGGCAAGGCATACTCTGCGCCAGCTTCGGGCCACAGTTTCTCACTGGTTGTACCAGCGATGACCAAAAAGATTGTCCCCGCGAACCCGATAGCAACGACTCCCAAGGACAGCAGCCCCATCTTTGCGCTGCCGAACCGGAGTGTCTTGGGAATCGGGATGTGCAAATATGATATGAACCGTAGCTGCGGGATATTGAACCGTGGCAGCCGCGCCGATGGGATAGAGAATGTTCTTGACCCCAGTTTAATTATCATTGCTTCCGCTGCCCTCCTTGGCAAATCTCCCGGTTATCGCTGCTAGGCCCGCCGTTGTCGGCGTAGCAAAAATTGCATATGCAACTAAAATTATGTCCAAATGCGGCGCGACCGAAGCTGGATTCGACGTGGTCTGCCAAACGATGATAATTCCTAAAATCACAAATGCGGCGACGACGGGTGCTAACATTATGAGTGTTAGAAATTCGGCGCCGCTGAGTGTAGTAGTTGCTCTTAATTTTACTTTCTCCAGTTCTATTCTGGTTTCCGTAAGTTCTGCCCTTAAATCGTCAATCTCAGCCATAACTCAGTTCCGGGTCATACAGGTGGGCTACCCCGGCTTCGTCTATTATCTGCGAGCCTTGGTGGAAGATATGGGCCACCCGGTCATTGACCCTCCACTCTACGGCGAAATCGCCCACCACATCGTTCACGGCTACCATGGCACCCTCGGCTTCCCAGTCCATCCGCTCATCCCTGGCCCGCCATTTCCTATCTGATCGCCGGTAGCATGTCCGGTACAGGGACACTGGCCGCTCCAGTCCTTCCACGATGGGATGTACCGGGGCATCAGGTGGACGGTACATCGTGAGGGTCTCCCCGTCGATGCGGGCCATGCCGTAGAAATGCAACCGGCCCTTCGCGTTGTCGGCGTGGGTGACTATCGCCTTCCCGATGAGTTCCTTGAACCACCATTTCTGACCCTCGATGATTATCCGCATGTAGCCCCTGCTACGGTCCCAGGACAACTCGATGTCGTGAACCCCGCCGGGTATGGCGGGCTGCGGCCCGATAGGGGCATCATTCTGGTATTGGGCGTCTTCGTAGACGCCGGCGTTAATCAGTACCATCATTTCCTGCGGTTACGAGTTCGCCGCTTGCTTTTGGGTCTGAACCATTCTTCTTGACCTCCGGAACCATCTTGGTTACCTCTTCGACACAGGTCATCTGCGGCGCCGGTGGCAGGACGCGGACGCTGCCGTCTTCCATCAACTGTATCTGCTCCAGCTTGATCTCGCCCTGCTTCAGTGCCCGCAGGACCGTGCGGCACTGGTTCAGTTGCTCAACGAAAGGGTCGAACCTGTTGAGCAGAAATGTCGTGATTTGTCCCACAGTTTCTCCGGCGATTCCATTTGTGTTAGCCATCCTCTTCCTCCTATGCGTCCGTGATACTGCTGGCGATGCTGGCTATCTTGGTCTTCAAGTCGGCGTAAGCCTGTGCGTATGGATTGTTATTGCTGGTCGGGTCGTAGGTACAAGTGAAGTGGTCAATCTCCCGGCTATTGAGCCGGTTGCCCCACTCTGGGGATTCCCCGCTGGCGTTACGGACAGCAGCAGACGCATGGAGAATCACGTCATAAAGACACCGCCACTGTACTGCCACACTGGGGTCTGTCGTTGCGTCGTACTTCTTGACCGTCACGCTTTGAATCCTGGCGTAGACACCCGCTACCGATGTGGGCAGTCCTTGCAGTTTATCCGTGGTGAACGTGATTGCCATTACTTGCCCCCCGTTAGTGCGTGGAATTGGCCTTTCAAGGCCAGGATTTCTTCTTGCTGGTCGTTCAGTTTGGAGTGGAGTTGCCAGATGGCGCTATTGTGTAGACGTTGCAGTTGGGTCAGGTTAACCAAACCCCGATGACTAGGGTCAACACCTACAACACGGTCACCCAGTATTCCCAGGTCGAGTAGCGTCTGTTCATTATAGGTTACAAAATCGTCCCACTGGTTTCGGACAACCTGAGTCGGCTTGCACGTTGCTTCCTGCATCGTGGTGGCTAATGCTCTGGTCAACTGTGCGTCACAATAGGTGTCGAAAGCGGCGGCAGACCCGTCATAGAAAATGTCCCCTTCCAAGTCAACGATGAACTTTGTCAGAGTATTATCAGCCACGACAAACACGTTGGCATTAGCGGCGTTGGCTTGAACGCCTGTCCCATTCGCTTTGAACGCACTAAGATAAAAATTGCCAGCACCATTGGCAGAATGAGTGGTGCAATCAGTGCTAGCGACGGCTTTAAGTTCCATCCCGTAAGTACCCTCAGACAGACCGATTATCTGGGGGCCGCCTGCGCCACCACACCTTTTCTTGATGGCAAAATATGTATCGGTTTCAGCGACGGTAGTGACCCCAACCGCTACATCGCTCGATTTCAGGGCGAAAATCTGGTCATCGGCATCGGCTTGTTGAAGCGTCACCCCAGAGGATACATCGCCATTAGCGGTATCTTGGATAAACAAATGCCCCGAAGTTAACCGGAACCTTTCTGTACCAGCAACAGCAACCCCAATCACTCCACAAGCAGCCCGGTAGATTCCCAGATTGGTGTTGCTGGAAAACGAGTAGGTCGGGGTCGTGGCGCATCCGTTGCCAGCTTGGAATTGGTTGTTGTCAGTCAAGATAACGGCTGACCCCTGTGACGTTGAACCACCAGTACCGTCAGCACGAAGAATGGCGTTATCGGTGCCGCCAGAAACAACGCCACCACCAGCCGACGCCCAGGATAAGACCCCGCAACCATCACAAGTTAACACCTCCCCACAGCTACCCTTTGTAGCAGGCCAAGTCCACGTTTGATTAGCACTTAGAGCAGGGGGCTTTAACCCGATATAGTTAGCGGCCTCATGTATTCTCAACTCGCCTACACAGGAAGTATTGACTATAGCTGCAAGGGCTAATGAGGCATCCTTGAAGTTAATGCACCCACCGTCAGCGTTAATCTCAACGTCTCCAGCTACGTCCAGGGCGAAGTCGCCGGTAGACAGGTCGAGTTCCGTACCGTCGAGGGTGAAATTGTCTACAACCACGCCAGCGTTAGCCGTTAGAACGCCGGTCACTCCCAGCGTCCCGCTCATGGTGACGCCCTCTGAGCAGTCGGTGGTCACGATGTTGATAATGCCCGTTTTGCCCGTGGAGTCGAAGCTGAGGGCCGATGTTTGGTTGTCGTAAAGGTCCCAGTCGATGTTGGTGGCGGTAGTTGTAATATCGCCGCTTAGCGTCACGCCAGCAAGGCTAGGGGCACACGTCCAATCTGGTATGCCCGAGGAAAGCTGTAAGATGTCGCTATTGCAGCCCTTACTCAGCACCGTCGCCGTATCATCGGCGGTGGCGTAGACAATATCGCCCGCCGCCGCCCAAATCGAATCGGTCGCGACATCGCCGCCACAAGCTGCACCATTAAAATCAGCCATGGTTAATTATCCTTCTTCTTAAAGAATCTCCCCATCAGCCCGCTCTTAGGCGGTTCCTCTGGGGTTGGTGGTGCCTGCTTGGCACGGGTTCCTTTCCCACGCATGGATCGCCGCTTCCTGGGCGGCGCCTCGGGGACCGTGGGTGGCCCAAATGTGCTAACCGCATACCGCCCCGGCGTGAGGAGGGCTTCTGGTTCTGGCTGTACTTCCACCGTTGGGTTCTCCGCTGGGTGATTGCCCTCGAACGCCTGACAGACCGGACAATTAGGATGCACGGTCTTCATGGCTTGCATCCTGCTGGCTTTGCCGGCGGGCGTCATGTCGTCGCCCATCTTCTCCATATCACGGGCCGCATTCATCAATGCGCGTGCTTGGTTCCTGACCACGGCCCAATGCTGGAAGATGTCCTGGGTGTCAGGGTTACCCTGTGCGTCTGGCATAAATACTCCCGTTCAAAAACTCAATCATTGCATCATCAGCCAGGCCAGCGAGGTCTTCCATCTAGTCTGACCGATGGAAGCTTTCTAGAACAGCCTCCCGTCGCCTTGGTTTCCAGGCTACCCTAACCGCTGTTTCACTGGGGCTGTCCGGGTCGGGGATTACCTCATACGTGAAGTCCTCGTTTTCCATAGACTCCCCGAGGGCGTCCCGTCGCAGGATTTCTTCCTCAGTCATCCGTAAACGACTGAGATACAATTCTAAAGCCCGCCTAGCGTTTTCGTTGATTCCGAGTAGTTCCTTTGCGGTGATACTTGGTAGGTGTAGCGGTTGCCGCTCGAGTATCACGTATTCGTAGGCGGAAGGTATCGTTTCATTACAGTCCATTATTCCCCCTCCGCTTTTGTAGGTATTGCCCGGAATGTGACACACGCATCACGGCAATCGCTCATGGTTTCAAACGCCGCATGTGTAGCCTCTGCATCACCTGCATCAGAGGCCACTTTCCAGGCTCGGGATGCGTCCTCAAACGCACCTACCAAGGCCAGGTTAACCGTTAGCGCTTTCCCTCTCCCGATGGGGTTATAGTACCAGGGGATACAGCCGTATACGTCGGGAGCATCCTCCCGGTTATATCGCCACACCAGAAAATCATCCCCGGTCAGGTCATACCCCGCACCGCCACCAGAGCCAAGTCCAACGACCACGCCGTCAGCTTTCAAATAGAACAGATAGTAACATTTTCCCTTCGCTTCTACCACGCAATTAGGCATCGTCCTCTACTCCACTCACATTGATATAGCCGTCAGTACCGCCGGAACCAGTCAGAATGAATTTCACCACATCTGCCGTAGACAAGAAATAATCAATACTCAAAGGCGCGACAATCCATTCAGCATTGTGGTTGCTATTATTGAGGTCAACTAAGTCTGAACCACCAGCCATGATGCCAAACGACCCGGCCATGTTAACTGACCCTGTTGGGTCTGGTGTGTTTTGGCGTTCACTCCCAGTCCACGAATCCTCATTTGCAGACGCCCCGTTATGCAGGAGGATTTCATCACCTGGCCCCATCATAATCCCGCACTCCCACTGAGCTGTGCCCCCCTCAACCACCCACATCACACGCACTCGGGCCGCTTTATCTGCCGGAACCGTGTATAGCGTTGTCGTCGTTTGTGTAACATCGGTTGTCTCGCCGAAGATGCCTATCTTTGCTGCCATATATTAACCCTCCTAATGCGAAGATATTGCTAGCTGTCCATAAGCCATGACCTTAGAGGGTGAAGCCCCAGCCGCAGCCGCCGCCCACTTGACCCCGGTCGTTACCCCGCTGTCAGCGGTCAAAACTTGGTCATTACACCCAACACTCAACATCTGTGGTGGGCCGGACCCGTCCCCGATCAATAGCTGCCCCTTGGTGGTTTGCGTCACCATTGTGACAGCGCTCGACCCATTCCCGATTAAGATGGCTCCGGTGGTCAAACATGACCGGCCCGTTCCGCCACGGTCAACGCCAAGAGTCCCTGCTCCTAGCGCAGAGGTGTTGAGTGTTCCACCACTATTGCTGGCTCCGTGGGCATGGTTAGCACAAGTCCAGCCCGTGGACCCCATGGCAAGGGTGCCGCCGGTAATCAGCCCCGAGGTCGTGATAGCACCGGAACCCGTG
>Ga0208316_1001213_pt1 | contig 16187 bp, 21 predicted proteins | sample MalvireepMed_231_FD_184240 | JGI IMG/M metagenome (GOLD analysis project Ga0208316, IMG submission 184240) | Marine viral communities from the Global Malaspina Expedition - Malaspina viral metaG DeepMed_231 (SPAdes) (version 2) | ecosystem: Environmental > Aquatic > Marine > Oceanic | place... | reverse complement strand
CCGCAAAACAAACGCGGCGTCGCGTCGCGATTCGTCTCACGCCCCCGACCAATCCCGTGGCTGGATCGCTTAGAATGCGTTTGGCGCTTTTTCAACCGGACATTCCGCAAAACGTTGGCGCAGCCCTTCGGCTGGCCGCCTGCCTCGACATCGACCTTGAGGTGATCGAGCCCTGCGGATTCCCGCTATCCGATAAGGCGGTGCGCCGCGCAGCCCTCGATTACGGCCGTCTGGCCCGCTGGACGCGGCGCTCGGGCTTCGCCGAATTTATGGCCGCGCCCGAACGCGCCGAGGGCCGGCTGGTGCTGTTCACCACCCGCGGCGCCCAGCCCCTGCACAGCTTCGCCTTCCAGCCGGGCGACACTTTGCTGTTCGGCCGCGAGAGCCAGGGCGTCCCGCCCGAGGTGCACGCCGCGGCCGAGGCGCGCCTGCTGATCCCCCTGGCCCCGGAGGCCCGGTCGCTCAATCTCACCGTTTCGGCGGCCATCGGTCTTTCGGAAGCGTTGCGCCAGACCGGCGGATTCCCTAAGCCCCTGGTCCCATGACAGACGCCGCCGATCTCGCCGCCACCCTCGACGACCGCAACACCCGCGCCCGGGCCTGGTTCGACGCCCTTCGCGACCAGATCGTCGCCACCTTCGAGCAGCTCGAGGACGAGGCGCCGGCCGACCTCTATCCCGGCGATCCTGGCCGCTTCGAACTGACTCCATGGGACCGGCCGGCCGGCGGCGGCGGGGTGATGGGCTTCATGCAGGGCGGCCGGTTCTTCGAGAAGTGCGGCGTCCATATCAGCCTGGTGCACGGGGTGTTCACCCCGGAGATGGCGGCCACCATGCCCGGGGCCGACAAGGACCCCCGCTTCACCGCCACCGGCATCAGCCTGATCGCCCACATGCGCAATCCGCACGTGCCGGCCGTGCACATGAACACCCGCTTCCTGGCCACCAGCCAGAGCTGGTTCGGCGGCGGCGCCGATCTGACGCCGACCCAGGACTATCAGCGCAATCAGGAAAATCCGGACGCCCTCGCCTTCCACGGCGCCTTGAAGGCCGCCTGCGACCGGCACGATCGGAGCTGGTACGAACCCTACAAGGCCCGCTGCGACGAGTACTTCTTCCTGCCCCATCGCAACGAACCGCGGGGAATCGGCGGGATCTTCTACGACCACCACAATTCCGGCGACTGGGAGCGAGACTTCGCCTTCACCCAGGACGTGGGCCGCGCCTTCGCCGAGGTCTATCCGGCCATCGCCCGGGGCCGGATGGCCACCCCCTGGACCGAGGCCGACCGCCAGGAGCAGCTGGTGCGCCGGGGCCGCTATGTGGAGTTCAACCTGCTCTACGACCGGGGCACGATGTTTGGCCTGAAGACCGGCGGCAACATCACCTCGATCCTCTCCTCCATGCCTCCCATGGTCAGCTGGCCCTGATCGGCGTGCGCCCTGGGTTTGCCTCATGGACCTCGGCTGTGCGAGGATTGGGCATGCGAAATCTGATGTTTACGGTCGTGGCTGGCGCTTTTCTCGCCGCCTGCGGGCCGCAAGGTTCCCCCGCCAATGATCGTTCAGAGGTCCCGGACCCCGCGCCCAAGCCGGCGGTCGTCGGCCCCATCCTGATCACCTTCAGCGAGCAGGGGGCTGGCGAAATCGACGGCCAGACAGCCATGGACGTCCGCCAGCTGGGCGGGCTGTTTCCGGAGTCCACGGTTCAGCGGGCGCCGCCCACCGGCGGAAATACGACCCCGACCATTACGGTGCGGCGGGACGACGGGCTGGAGCTTGACCTTCAGTCGGCGGCCGAGGCGCCGACCGTCGGGCGCATCTTTGGTCGCGCCGGCCCGGTCACCGGCCCACAGGGCGAGGAGATCGGCGCCTCCTGGACGGAGATGGGCTTCCTGACCGAAACCTGCGTCCGGGGCTCAGGCGAGATGACCGCCAGCCTGATCTGCTACCGACAGGGTGCCCCGCGGCTCGGCTATGTGTTCGGCCTGCCGGGCTTCACCGGCCCCGCCAACGCCGTGCCCGAGGCGGATTTCCTGACCGACAATGCGCGGCTCACCGCCTTCATGTGGTCGGCCCAGGCCGGCTAGGTAATATCGTCCAGCAGGGCGACAAAGCCGTCGGGTGAGAGCGGCTGGGGATTGGCCGCCTGGCTCTCGACGCTGGCCACCAGCAGAGCCGCCACGGCGCTGGCGACGACGAAGATCAGCTTCGGGGCTTTCATGCCGGGCTCCCTGGGATGGCCTGCGGTCTCCAACCCCTAACCTCTCCGGGCCGGGATCGTTGCGAGAAAGGCGTCGATCCAGCCGCCGACGCGCAAAGCATCGTTGGGCGCCGCATAACTGGCCACCGCCTGATCAGCCTGCGCATCGTCATAGCGGCTGCCGCGCCGGGCCTCGATCAAGGCCCTCGCATAGGCCGGCTCGAACTCCGGATGCAGCTGGATGGAGATGGCCGGCTGGTCGTCATAGGCCAGCATGCCGAAGGGCGTGAAATCGCTGGCGGCCACCACTCGGGCGCCCGGCGGCGGCGCGACCACCTGGTCCTGATGCGAGGCGGCGACGGCGATGGGCGCGGCGCGGTCCATCCAGGCGGCCGGGTCCCTCACCTCATAGGTGTGAAGACCGACGCCCCAGCCCTTGGGGGACTTGATCACCTGGCCGCCGAAGGCCTGGGCCATGATCTGATGGCCAAAACAGACGCCCACCAGCCCCGCACGCCCCTTGGCCGCCCGCAGGAAGTTGCTGAGCGTCTCGATCCAGGGCAGAGGGTCATAGACGCCGGCCGAAGAGCCGGTGACCAGATAGGCCTCGCAGACTTCCGGCGCCGACGGCAGCTCGCCGGCCTCGGCGTCGAACACCACATAGTCGTGGGCGTCTGGCCCCAACAGGGCCTGAAACATGGTCGGATAGTCGCCGAACTGCGCCTCCAGCGGCGCCGGGGGCGCGCCGGTCTTGAGGATGCCGAGCTTCATGGGCGGTCCTAGTAGGCCATGCCCTGGGCGACGGCCTTGAGCTTCTCGATGGCCGAGAACTTGTCGTCGAGGAAGTCGTGGTCGATCCACCAGTCCTCAACCTCCTGCAGCACCTGGCCGACCATAGGCCCCTTGGGCACGCCAGCATGGACCACCTCTTCCCCCGTCAGCGGGAAGGGCGGCGGGCTCCAGCTGTCGCCCAGGGCCAGCAGGCCGCGCCATTGGGCGGCGGTTGCGGTGCGGTTCGACCGCGCCCAGGCGAGCTTGACCCGGTCGTGGAAGGTCTGGGCGCCCAGGGCGTAGACCGCCCGGCGGGATTCCCGCGGGCTCATCCAGCTGGTGATCCGCGGCCCCTGCCCCTTGGCGGCGACCAGGCGGTCCCGCTCGGCGTTGGAGAGGCGAAGACGTTCAGCCGCCTGGGCCACGCCGATCTGGTCGGCCGGCAGCAGGCAGGCCAGCCGCAGGATCGGATCGCATTCGAAGAGCATCTCGCTCTCGATCTCCACCAGGGCCTCGAAGTCGTGCAGATCGTCCACGGGCGGCAGGATCACGGCCAGCACGCCGGTCTCGGCCATCAGCCGCACGCTGGCCCGCGGATCGTCGGCGGCCAACAGCTTGAGCAGTTCCTTGCAAACCCGCTCGCCCGGCCGGTCGGTCAGGGCGTCGCGCAGGGCCTCACAGGCCGCCAGGGCCTCGGGATCGGGGGCGCCGCGGCCGTACCAGGCATGGAAGCGGAAGAACCGCAGGATGCGCAGATAGTCCTCGGCGATCCGCGTCCGGGCCTCGCCGACAAAGACCACCTGCCCGGCCCGGGCGGCCGCAAGGCCGGTCCCCAGGGGGTCGTGGATCGTCCCGTCGCGGTCGGCATAGAGGGCGTTGAGGGTGAAGTCCCGGCGCTGGGCGTCCTCGGCCCAGTCGGTGGTGAAGGCCACCACGGCGCGGCGGCCGTCGGTCTCCACATCCCGCCGCAGGGTGGTGATCTCCAGGGTCTGACCGTGAGCCAGAGCGGTGACCGTGCCGTGGTCAATGCCGGTGGGAATGGCCTTCAGACCCGCCGCGACCAGGGCCGCAGTCACCTCGTCAGGGGTCAGGGTGGTGGCGATGTCGATGTCGCTGACCGGCTGCCCCATGATGGCGTTGCGCACCGCGCCGCCCACCACCCGGGCGCAGCCGGCGCCGCCCCGGGCTTCCAGGGCGTCGAACACCGAAGCCGTCGCCGGCGCGCTCAACCAGGGGCGTAGACCAAGGCTCTCGCTCATGGGGCGGGTGTTCCCTTTTCCTCGAAGCGGCCTGGGGTGACCCGGCCGCCTTCTGTGACTTCCGCCGGCACATAGACCTCGCCGCGGTTGTCCGATTGGAACACGACCATGAACAGCAGCGAAAGGCCAAACAGCAGCGCTGAGCCTGTGGCCAGCCAGGCCCAGGGGGTCGCGCCCATGGGGCGGCCGGTGCGCTTGGAATATTCGGCCCAGATGAACCAGACCACGAAGGGCAGCGCGATCAGCACCGAGCGGAGAAGAAAGACCCTAAGCAACCGCGCCTCCATAGAGCCGGTCGTAGAGCGACCGCAGCATGCCGGCCGTGGCGCCCCAGATGAACCGGTTCTCGTGCGTCATGGCGTAGAAGCGCCGGAGCTGGCCAGAAAACTCCCGCTCGTGCTCTTCGTGATTGGCCGGGTCCATCAGGAAACCGAACGGCGTCTCGAACACGTCGGCCACTTCGGCGGGATTGGGGGCTAGCGTGAAGTGCGGCTCGATGAAGCCCACCACCGGCGTCACCAGAAAGCCCGTACCCGTACGATAGGGGGTCGACAGCCCGCCGAGGGTGACCAGGGCGCGGGGGATGCCCACCTCCTCCTCGGTCTCCCGCAGGGCCGTCTCCCAGATGGTCTCGCCGGGATCGCGGCGGCCGCCGGGAAAGGCGATCTGGCCGGTGTGGCGGCGCAGGGTGTCAGCCCGCCGGGTCAACAGCACCGAATAGCCCTGCTCGCGCTCGACCAGCCCCACAAGCACGGCGGCCGGCGTCAGGGGCGCTGGCTCCTCGCTGAGGTCGGCCGAACGTGGCCCGTCGTCCGACGCCACGACACCGTCGACCGGGTCGCGATCCTCCAGGGGGTCGAGCCGCTGGGTGATCCATTCGCGTAGCGCCCCGACGGGCGAACTGGGACTCACGAGACCGGCGCCTCCGACCGGCCAAGCGGAAACCAGGTTCCGGCTGATTCGACCCCCAGCACCCCTTTCCGCTCCTGCGCCATCTCCACCAGTTGGTAGAAGACCGGGCGGCTGATCAGGGCCTCTAGCCCGCGGCGCACATGCAGATAGGGCCGCGGCTCCTGGGTGGCCGGGTCGATCTCGACCCGAAGGGCGTTTTCGGGGCCGGCCTCGACCACATCGCCGACATTGGTGGTGAAGGCCAGGACGGGTGATCCGTCCGATCCGGTGGCGACGTCCAGGCCCGTGGCGATGAAGGGCGCATCCTCCACGGTGATCTTCATCTTCTCCACCGGCGTCACCAGCCAGTAGCCGTCCGGATCCTTGCGCAGGACGGTGGAGAACAACCGCACCAGGGCCGCCCGGTTGATGGTCGCGCCTTCATGAATCCAGCGGCCATCTGCGGTGATGACGATGTCGATCTCGCCGGAATGGGCTGGAGTCCAAAGGTGGACGGGGGGCAGGCCCCGGCCCGGCGCCTGCTTGGCCGCCGCGATCACACCATCCAGGCCAGCCTGGGAGTCGAGCTCTGTCATACCCGGAAGGTAAGCGTGTGCGGCAGGCGCCTCAAGGCGCCGTAACGGCGCCCTCCAGCGGGGTCTGGCCCTGCTCCTGATCCCGCAGGCGCTTCAGCAGCAGCCGGCGGGGATCGACCGGGCCCGGCATCACCGCGCCCGCCGTCGCCTCGGCCGAAAAGCCCAGCCGGCCGAAGAAGGGCGGATCGCCCACCAGCAGCACCTCGGCAAAGCCCGCAGTGGCCGCCGCCGCGCAGGCGGCCTCCACCAGCCGGGCGCCGGCCCCCAGGCGCCGGGCTGTGGCGTCCACCGCCAGCGGGCCCAGGAAGATCAGCCGGCGCTCGCCCACGGCGATCTCAGACTGGCGCACCACGCCCACCAGCCGCGCGCCTTCCCAGGCGCAGAAGGACAGATCGGTGCGCAGGGGGGCGAACTCCCGCACCCGCTCCGAAGCCTTGGCCAGGCGGCCGGGACCAAAGGCGTGGTCCAGCAACGCCTCGATGGCGGGGCCATCCTGCGGCGTCTCTAATCGGATGTCGGGGGCCGGACTCGGGACGGAGTCCGCAAGGGGAATGAAGGCGGCGGTCATGGGCGAACTTTGCGGGCTGCGAGACAGACGGACCCGGCCCGCGATTTCGGCGGCGCCAGGCGGCTCTAGAGGACGCGGATCTCGCGTCCGGTTCGTCGCAGCGCACGCATGGCGCCCTCGCGGTCAGCCTCGGCGATCATGTCGCCCGAAGCGCGCCCGATAAGGCCACCGCGACCGGAGGTCAATGGAAACCGAATCGGCCGTTGCCGGGGGCGCCTGCTCGGGCCAAGTTGCGCCGCCCATGTCCCAGTCCCCTCCCGAGTCGCCGGCGTCAGACCCTCTCCCCTCCGCCCGCGCCCTGCTGGGTCAGCGGAGCTACCTGCTGTTCTGGGGCTCGCGATGGGCCAGCTCGATCGGCGTCCAGGTGCAGAGCGTCGCCCTGGGCTGGCAGATCTACGAGCTGGCGCGCCGGACCATGGACGTCGCCGAGGCCGCCTTCGTGGTCGGCATGGTGGGGCTGGTCACCTTCATTCCGGTCTTCCTGCTGACCCTGCCGGCCGGCGAGGCCGTCGACCGCTATGACCGGCGCAAGATTCTGCTGGCCTGCTACGCCGTCGAGATGACCAGCGCCGGCATACTGGCCGTCGCCACCTGGCGCGACTTCGCCTCGGTGCCGCTGCTGCTGTGCGTGGCGGCGATCTTCGGCGCCGGCCGGGCCTTCATGTCTCCGGCCGGCACGGCCCTTGGCCCCATGCTGGTGCCCCGCAGCCTGCTGCCGCGGGCCATCGCCTGGAATTCGCTCGCCTGGCAGACCGCCGCCATCGCCGGCCCGGCCATCGGCGGGCTGCTGCTGGCCCGCTCCACGGCGCTGGCCTATGAGACCGCCTTCTGCCTCTACGTCGCCGGCGCCACCCTCACCTTCTTCATCAATGGCCGCACCAAGCCTGACCTTCAGCCGGGCTCGCGCCTGGCCCTGATCAAGGAGGGCCTGGTCTATGTTTGGCGCCAGAAGATCGTGTTCGGCGCCATCTCGCTCGACCTGTTCGCCGTGCTGCTCGGCGGCGCCACGGCCCTGCTGCCGGTCTTCGCCCGCGACATCCTGCACGTGGGCGAGGAGGGCTTTGGCCTGTTGCGGGCCGCGCCGGCCATGGGGGCGACCCTCATCGCCCTGGTGCTGGCCGCCCGGCCGATCCGCTCCAACGCCGGGGTCACCATGTTCGCCGGGGTCGCGGTGTTTGGCCTGGCGACCATCGTCTTCGGGGTCTCGCGCTCGCTCTGGCTGTCGGTGGCGGCGCTGGCCATCCTGGGCGGGGCCGACATGCTCAGCGTCTATGTGCGCCAGACCCTGATCCAGCTGGTCATTCCCGACAATATGCGCGGCCGGGTGGCGGCGGTCTCGACCCTGTTCATCGGCGCCTCCAACGAACTGGGCGAGTTCCGGGCCGGGGTCTTCGCCCGTTTCATGGGGGTGGTGGCGGCCGCCGTGGTCGGCGGCGTCGGCACGTTGATCGTGACGGGCCTTTGGGCCAAGCTCTTTCCCGACTTGCGCAAGGCTGACCGCCTCGAATAACAATCCGCGCAATATTCTTTTAGGGAGATAGATCCATGGGCGTATTAGACGGCAAGGTTGTCCTCGTCACCGGCGGCGGCAACGGTATTGGACGTGAGTGCGCGCTGATCGCCGCGCAACAGGGCGCCAAGGTCCTGGTGAACGACCTGGGCGGCGGCTTGAAGGGCGAAGACGAGGGTTCCGCGGGCCCGGCCGAACAGGTCGCCCAGGAAATCCGCGCCGCCGGCGGCGAAGCGGCCTCCAACTCCGAGAGCGTCACCAACTACAAGGCGGTCGAGGGCATGGTCGAGCAGGCCATGGACACCTTCGGCGGCCTGCATGCGGTGATCAATCCGGCCGGCATCCTGCGTGACGTGATGTTCCACAAGATGTCGGAAGACGACTGGGACAAGGTCATCGACGTGCACATGCGCGGCTCGTTCAACGTGGCCCGGGCCACCATCGAGCTGTTCCGCAACCAGAACGACGGCGCCTACATGTTCTTCACCTCGACCTCGGGGCTGTTGGGCAATATCGGCCAGGCCAATTACGGCGCGGCCAAGATGGGCATCGCCGGCCTGTCGCGGATCATCGCCATGGAAGGCGAGCGCAACAACGTCCGCTCGAACTGCCTGGCGCCCGTCGCCTGGACCCGCATGACCCAGTCGGTCCCGGTGAAGGACGAAGCCGCCGCCAAGCGCCGCGAGGCCATGGCCCAGGCGATCCGTCCCGACCAGCCGGCCCGCCTGTCGGTGGCCCTGGTCTCCCCGGCCGCCGCCCACGTCTCGGGCCAGGTGTTCGGCGCCTCGGGTGAGAACATCATCCTCTACTCGCAGCCCCGTCCGATCTCGACCCAGACCAAGGAAGAGGGCTGGAGCGTCGACACCATCCTGTCCGAAGCCGTCCCGGCCATGAGCGAGAAGTTCTTCCCGCTGTCGCGCGGCCCGCTGGCCAGCCAGGGCGCCGCCCCGGCCAAGGCCGGCTCGTAAGACCTAGCCGCTCGTTCAGAGCTCGAAACGACGAGGCCCCGGTTCGCAAGCGCCGGGGCCTTTTCGGCCCTTTGGAGCTTAGCGACTCGTCGCGCCTCCTCGTCGCGAGCGCCATGTCTCCTGAGTAAGCCGCCAAAAAGACGTCTCTCTCTCACCCTCGACGTACTCACCCACGCCCACATTGATACGTGTGAACCCTTGCTTCTCCTTGATGCGTTGCGACCCCCGGTTGGCGCTGTTCGTGCTCACCTCGATAAAGGGCCAGTCCAGCACCTCAAAGGCGTAGGCGTTCACCGCATCGGCCGCTTCAGTCATCAGGCCGCGGCCCCAATATTCTTGGGCCAGCCAAAAGCCACGCATCGCGCCTAGACCAGCGTCTGGCCGCAAATCTATGCGGCCGATGAGCTCATCGTCCCCATGCTTGAGGGTCAGAGCCCAGTAGAACTGCTCTCCGCGCGCTCGTTTATCCAAGCAATCGCGGACATTGGTTTCCGCGCCATCATCTGGATAGGGCCAAGGAACCTTCGTAACGAGGTGGCGCACCATCGCCCAGTGCGGGAAATGACGCTGGACAGCCGAAATGTCCACTAGCCTCAGGGGGCGAAGAATAAGGCGGTCCGTATCAAGACGGGGCGTTTCTGGAAGTGGCGACTGGAAAGGCATGATGAAGGTCTCCTGAAATGGGAGGCCAGATGCATGCTATCGAAATAGGAGCCCCAGCCGTCCTCGGCGGGGCTTGGGTCGACGGCTAAGCTTCGCGCGCACAGCCGGCTCCATGCCCCGCAAGGCGGGAGCAATTGGTCGCGGCTGAGGTCTTGGCGAAACGGGCCATGCCTTCGTCATTATCAGGGGCGGGCGCCAAGATCTATGGAAAGCCTCGTACTTCCGCTCGTTAATAGGCCAAGCGGCGTGAGGCGTCTTCAAGACTGATAACTACTCTCTGATGAATAAGAAGCCGCCACTCTTGATGGCGCTCACGCCCGGGCGCCCTCTTCAAGCGCCATGATCTGAGAGAAGTCGCATACGCTTTTCCTGACATGCCTTTGAAAACGGGCTGGCCAATTCAGGCTTGATCGCAGGCAGGACGATTTTCTGCCTGCCCAATCCTATACGCACAGCGCCGCCCTGGGCGATCACTTCAAGCGCCTCGGGGTTCAGCGAGCCATAGGCGTAGAATGCCAGATCGTGTTCCACCTGCCGACGCAACTCCAGATTGAGACTGCCGATGCTGAACGGTATCTTGTCGCCATCGGCGCCCCTGGACCTATGTGGACCCGCGATCAAAAGCGAGACGCCATCCGGGCAGCCGACGAACCAGTTTCCAGTCGAGCTGAAGACTTGGAGAACCGAGGGATCCCCCTTAACGACTTCCCATTCGAGGCGCTCAGGATCGGCGTAGGCGCGAGGCGCGCTGTCACAGCCAACGACACAGGCTGCGACGGCGACCATCACAATGACCTGTGTCATGTCTTCCCCGTCATGGCCCTGCTCCGCCACATTCCGACACACGAGGAAGGTCTGCAATGGACGAACCCAGCACGCCTCGCCATTTCACCGATAGGCCCGTCGCCATTGCATCCGACCATCGTGGGGTCGCCTTGAAGGCGCACCTCGTGGCGTGGCTGGTCGCCAACGGCTACGGCGTGAACGACTGCGGGACAAACAGCGCGGCCGAGCGGGTCGATGCGATGGACTATGCGCTTCGGCTGGTGGACGACATCCGGGCGGGGCGCGCCGACTTCGCCGTCGGCATATGCGGCAGTGGGCAGATGATGGCCATCACCGCCAACCGCTTCCCCTTTATGCGCGCGACGCTGCTCCACACCGCTGCCGAGAGCGCGCCGGCCCGGGAGCACGGCGACGCCAACATGCTGGTCCTAGGCGCCGACACCACCGAGCCCGCCGCCGCCGAGCATATACTTGCGGCCTTCCTCGCCACGCCGGCCCTGGGCGATCGCTACGCCGACCGTCGCGAACGTCTGGCCAGGCTCGATGTCTCCAAGCCCCTGACCTAATCCGTCTCCCGACCGAAGGCCTTGCGCAGTTCGTCCTTGGCCGCCTCGAGGGTGTCGCGGCGGTCCTTCGACAGGTTGTCGCCGGCGCGGTTGATATAGAAGGTCAGCATGGACATGGCCGACTGGAAGGGCGTGCCCTTCTTGCGGTGGCTGTGCTCGGCCGAGCGCTTGAGCGAGGCGGCGATCTCGGCTGGATCGTCGCGGGTGAAGACATCGTCTTCCAGGTCCAGCGCGTCGCTGTGTTCGGTCACGTCCTGGGACCATTTGTCGGTGTCGCGGGTCATGGGATCTCCTCCTGACCGGAAGAACTCGCGCGACCAACCTGCGGTTTCGGCTCATCAGTTAAGCAGCCACTTGACTCTTCCAGCGCCCCGGCTAAACACTTAAGTCAATGCTACAGCATCAACCCGAACCCCTCGACGTCGCCTTCCAGGCCCTGTCCGATCCGGGCCGCCGCGCCATGGTGGAGCAGCTGAGTCTTGGGCCGGCCTCGGTCAGCGATCTGGCCCGCCCCCTGCCCATGACGCTCTCGGCCGTGGTCCAGCACCTGAAGGTCCTCGAAGAGGCGGGGCTGGTGAAGAGCCAGAAGGTGGGGCGCGTGCGCACCTGCAGCCTGGAGATCGGGGCCATCGCCCAGATAGAAATCTGGATCGCCGAGCGCCGACGGTTCTGGATGGAGCAATACGACCAGTTGGAGGCCTATCTGGCCCAGACCGCCCCGCAGGAGCCGGACCGATGACGCTGATCAACGCCACCTTCACCATCGAGCGCGTGCTGGCCGCCACGCCGGCCCGGGTGTTCGCCGCCTATTCGAGCCTGGAGGCCAAGATGGCCTGGTTCAAGGCGCCGGCCGATATCGAGACCCTGGACCGCGACTTCGACTTCCGCGTCGGCGGCAAGGAGCGGTTCCACGCCCGCTGGCCGGACGGCAAGGTCACCGACTTCCAGGCCACCTATCACGACATCGTCGAGAACCAGCGGATCGTGCTGGTCTACGACATGTTCCACAACGACGAGAAGCTGTCGGTCTCGCTCCAGACCCTGGAGTTCCGCGCGCAGGGCGACAAGACCCGGCTGATCCACACCGAGCAGGGCTCCTATTTCACCGGCGGGGTGGAGGCGGTTCGGGGCCGAGAGCACGGCACGACCTGGCATGTCGACAACCTGGTCGCCCTGATGGAGGGGCGGGAAGCCCGAGCCTTCGCATGACCCTGGAATTTTTCGCCCACCCCTTCTCGTCCTACTGCCAGAAGGCGCTGATCGCCTTCTATGAGAACGAGGTCGCCTTCACCTACCGGATGTTGGAAGACCCCGGCGTCGGCGAGGACTTCGCGGCGCTGTGGCCGCTGAAGCGCTTCCCGATCCTGCGCGCCGACGGGCGGGTGGTGCTGGAGGCTTCGGTCATCATCGAATATCTGCAGGTCCATCATCCGGGGCCGGTGAAGCTGATCCCGGAGGATCCCGACCTGGCGATGGAGGCGCGCATGCTGGACCGCGTCTTCGACAACTACGTCATGACGCCCCAGGGCAAGTTCGTCTACGACTCCCTGCGCCCGGCCGACCAGCGCGATCCCCTGGGTGTGGATGAGGCGCGCCAGATGCTGGAGACCAGCTATGCCTGGCTGGACCAGCGGATGCAGGATCGCACCTGGGCCGTCGGCGAGACCTTCACCCTGGCCGACTGCGCCGCGGCCCCATCGCTCTTCTATGCCGACTGGACCTATCCGATCCCAGAGGCCTGCGCCGCGCTCAAGGCCTATCGCCAGCGGCTGCTGAAGCGGCCCTCCTTCGCCCGCGCGGTGAACGAGGCCCGGCCTTTCCGCCACTATTTCCCGCTGGGGGCGCCGGACCGGGACTAGGCGCGACCGTGGCGCCGATCTTGCTTAACGGCAGGCGAGATCGAGCAACGGAGCCGAACCATGGTCGCCAGCATCGGCGCATCCAACCCCTTCGCCGCCATGGCCGCCGCCAACAGGCCGGCCTCGAAAGAGGTCACGCTGGAGTCCACGACGACCACGAGCCCGCGCGACGAGATCCAGCAGGCCGGCGGCTTCTACGAGTGGCAGAAGAAGGTGAAGCGCGAGAAGCTCGAGGCGATGATCCGCGAGCAGGTGGAGACCGAGTTCGCCGCCCAGGGCGGCGGCGATCCGCAGGCGCTGAAGTCCGCCATCGCTGAAGAGATCGCCAAACGCCTGCGCGAAGCCATCGAGCAGGAAGCCAAGGCCGACGCTCAGTCCGGCGAGGCCAAGGGCGCCATCATCGATATCGCGGTCTAGGGGCGCCTAGCCCGCCCTGGGAGCCGCAAAGCGTCCCCTAACCGTCATGGTCGGACTTGATCCGACCATCCATGAACACCGCGGCTGGCAAGGTGTTCATGGGCCCTCGGGTCAAGCCCGAGGGAAGCGGGGATGAGTCTAGGCCTCGCGCACCTCCCCCAAAAGAGCGGCCAGATCCTCAGCCGATCTTCACCCCGGGCGGCGGGACGGAGTCCTCCGGCACGAAGAAGTCGGGCATCAGGGGCGCGGTGGGATCGACGCGGTACTTGTCGAAGTCCCGTTCGCCCTCGCCATAGAGGAAGGTGTCGTCGATCAGGAAGTTGCCGCTGAAGTCCCGCGCGGGCTTGTTGAAGATGGCGTAGGCCGCATCAGCCATGATGTCGGTGGTGCGGCAGCTCTTCATGCCTTCTTCGCCGGCCAGGGCGAACTGGATGGCGGCGGTGGCGATGCCGGTCCGGGGCCACAGGGCATTGAAGGCGATCCCGTCCTCGCGGAATTCCTCGGCCATGCCCAGCACGCACATGCTCATGCCGAACTTGGCCATGGTGTAGGCCACGTGGCCCTTGAACCAGCGGGGGTTCATGTCCAGCGGCGGCGACAGCATCAGGACGTGGGGATTGGCGCTGCGCTTCAGGTGCGGGATGCAGGCCTTCGAGGTCAGATAGGTCCCGCGCGCATTGACCTGGTTCATCAGGTCGTAGCGCTTCATCTCGGTCTGCAGGGTGCCGGTCAGCTGGATGGCCGAGGCGTTGTTCACGCAGATGTCGATGCCGCCGAACCTGGCCGCCGCCTGCTCGACGGCCTCCATCACATTGGCCTCGTCGCGGACATCGACGATCAGCGGCAGGGCCTTGCCGCCGGCCTTCTCGATCTCCTCGGCGGCCGAATAGATGGTGCCGGGCAGGTGCTTGTGGGCCTCGGCGGTCTTGGCGGCGATGGCCACATTGGCGCCGTCCTTCGCGGCCCGCAGGGCGATGGCCAGGCCGATGCCGCGGCTGGCGCCGGTGACGAACAGGGTCTTGCCTTGCAGGCTCATAGAATCGCTCCCACGGTTTCTTCCGACAGGACCCACAGCCGTTCGGCGGCTTCCGGATCCAGGGCGTGGTCCATCACGCCGTGATTGGGCTTGTCCTTGGTCCAGGGCATGGCGACGGAGCAGTCCTCCAGATAGAGGCCGCCCTCCCCTTCCAGCTCCTCGGCCACGGCGGCCCAGACGCTGGTGGAGGCGCCCTGTTCCGGCGTCTTGAAGCCTTCGACGGGTTTGCCGTCCTCGTCCAGCCAGCCCATGGCCGCCATCTCCTCGTGGGAGAGGTGGCGCTGCAGCGGCGTCATGATGCCGCCGGGCATGACGGCGTTGGCGTTGATCCCGTGCTCGGCGAAGCGCTCGTCAAAGGCCACGGCGAACAGGGCGTTGGCCGTCTTGGACTGCCCATAGGCCTCCCACTTGTCGTAGGGACGATTGCGGTAGTGGATGTCGTCGAAATGGATCGGGCTGCGCCGGTGGCCGATGGACGACAGGCTGACCACGCGGGCGGCGCGATCCTCCTCGGCGGCGTTCATCAGGGCCCGGGCCAGGCCGATGCTCAGCAGGAAATGGCCGAAGTGGTTGACCCCGATCTGCATCTCCAGCTCGTCGGAGGTGTAGCTCTGCGGGCAGGCCATGACGCCGGCATTGTTGATCAGCACGTCCAGGGGCTGGTCGCTCCAGGCGTCGACGAAGGAACTGACCGAGGACAGGCTGGCCAGATCCAGGGTCCCTGCCACCACCTTGTCGGCGCCGATGCTCTCATTGATCTGGACGGCCGCCCGCTCGCCGGCCGAGCGGTCGCGGACGGCCAGCATGACGTCGGCCCCCGCCCCGGCCAGGGCGCGGGCGGTCTCCAGGCCGATGCCGCTGGCGCCGCCGGTGACGATGATGTTGCGGCCGTTCAGGTCGTGCTCGCCAGCCACGATGCGGGCGGGGGTGAAGGCGCCGAACCTCACCGGCCGCCAACCTTGGCGAAGTCGGGCGCGCGCTTTTCGGCGAAGGCGGAAAAGGCCTCCTTGGCCTCCGGCGACTTGAGCTGGTCGGAGAAGTGGCGGCCCTCGCGATCCATCCGCTCGGCCAGGGCGACGGGATCGCGCATCAGGGCCTTGGTGATGGTCACCGCGGCTGGCGGGCGGGCCGCCACCGCCAGGGCCGCGGCGCGGGCCCGAGCGCGCAGCTCGCTCCTTGGCAGAACCTCGTTGGCGATGCCCCAGGCCAGGGCCTTCTGGGCGTCGACGGCCTCGCCGAGCACGAACATGGAGAAGGCCCGAGCATGGCCGATACGGCTCGGCAGGGTCAGGCTGGAGGCGGCCTCCGGCACGAGGGCCAGGTTGACGAACGGTGTGGTCAGCACCGAGTCCTCGGTCAGATAGACGAGGTCGCAGTGCATCAGCATGGTGACGCCGACGCCCACGGCGCGGCCATTGACGGCGGCCACCAGGGGCGTCTTGGCCCGGGCGAGCGCCGCCAGCAGCGGATTGCCGCCGCGGCGGGCCTCATTGGCCGGCGCCTCGCCAGCATTGACCGCGGCGAAATCGGCCAGGTCGTTGCCGGCGGTGAACATGTCGCCCTCGGCCTGGATCAGGACGCAGCGGACGTCCTTGTCGAACTCCGCCCCATCGATGGCGTCGCCCAGGGCCTGGTACATGTCCCGGGTCAGGGCGTTCTTCTTTTCCGGACGGTTCAAGGTCAGGGTCAGGACCCCATCGGACGTCTCGGCGATGACATGTTGGCTCATGTCGGTCCTCCCATTTGTCTTACTTCGTAAATTCTAGGCCCTGACGCCCGACCCGTCGACGGCGTTCTGAACGGCGCAGGTCGCGGGCGCGCCTGGCCGAACGACGGCGGCGCAAACGGTACCGTGTCAGCCCCTGTTCATGTGCGGCCAGCAAGGATCAAGCATGAAGACGAGGCGAGACCCCGTACCTCGCCCGAAGCTTGACCACGTTCTGACTGAAGATCTCGGCGTTCTTCCAGTTCCGTCACGGAAGACTCGACCTTGACCCCACTGGTTCGCGGAGGCTTATCTCCGCGCAGAGGAACCACCCCCAGGAGATGAAGTAATCATGAGGCGTATGACAATTGGGCTCGCCGCAGCCCTGGCC
>Ga0208316_1001204_pt1 | contig 16291 bp, 14 predicted proteins | sample MalvireepMed_231_FD_184240 | JGI IMG/M metagenome (GOLD analysis project Ga0208316, IMG submission 184240) | Marine viral communities from the Global Malaspina Expedition - Malaspina viral metaG DeepMed_231 (SPAdes) (version 2) | ecosystem: Environmental > Aquatic > Marine > Oceanic | place... | reverse complement strand
CTTGTACAATATTGATAACTTCGTTTACTTTTTGTTTAGAAGTGAACACCGCTGCTACTTGTAGTTCATCGTTAGAAACAACGCTTGCTCTGAAATTTTCATTGTCTGAATTTTGAATACTCATTATTGAATCCTTATTTCAATTTAAACCGTGTGCTAAGCAAACCCTGGTTTCAACGTCTCTTCGCTAAACGTTTCACAGTGGTAAAAAGACTTACGTTACACGGTAACAGCTAAAAGTTTTCTCTAATGTATCTATCTATACAAGTTGCATTCCTATGAACGTATCGTACGCTTTATACTTTAGTTTAAATTTGTCGTTTGCATCTTTTAACAAGCTGTTTTACAACAACTTTAATTACATTGTTAAAAGAAGTTAAAGAAGGTTTTTAGGTATAAGTTTAGGCGGGACGCACAGAGATTTACCCGCTAAGCCGGGTGGAAGTTAACGCTAGCATTACCTTATTGAGATAATTTTACACGGGCAGTGAAAAAATGTTACAGCGTATTTAGCGAGTAATAATCAAAAGCAGGCGCACTGTTAAAAGATGATGTGATCAATTCTTCTGTATAACTTGTAATTTGTATTCACAATCATACGGTTCATAAAACCATAACCTGTATTAATACGGAACGCGCTAAAGGGGAATGCTTTGAAGAAACGGATAAAAGGCTATTGTAATGTGCATGAAGATGATAGCCACCTATCAATTAAGCGCATTGCGTGCGGAAATAAACGTTTTTACTATCGGTACGCCAGTGGTAAGAAAGTTACTGGTCAACGTGTGATAAACCGCATAAAGAAACTAGTTATCCCACCGAATTGGCGAGATACCTTTATCAGCCGCGACAGTAAGGCGAGTGTTCAGGCGATTGGATACGATGAAAAAGGCCGTAAGCAATACATTTATCATGAGAAGTGGCATGAGCAACAGCAGGTACAAAAGTTTGAGCGGTTGATTGCTTTTGGCAATGCCCTTCCAGCGTTTCGAGAGCATTGCATTTCTCTCATTTCTCAATCTTCCTGGACGCTAGAGCGTGCATGCGCGCTTGTTTGTCTTTTATTAGACTACACTGGCGCTAGGGTAGGGAATACGCAGTACAGTAAAGAGAACAACACCTATGGGCTTACGACGCTGCGACGCAAACACGTTCAGGCGCAGTGCGACGACAGTGTAGAACTTGCGTACATAGGGAAACATGGGAAACCGCGAACCCTGAAAGTGAATGACCCAGAATTGGCGTCTTTAATATGTGATTGCGCACAACAACAAGGTTATTGCTTATTTCGCTATCAAGATAACCGTAAACAATGGCACGATGTAACGAGCGAAGATGTGAACGCGTTTATACATGAGAAGCTGAGCGAACAATTTAGTTGTAAGGACTTTAGGACTTGGGCGTCGAGCCGTTTTGCCCTAACGGTGATGCCCAACGTATATGAACGTGTAGCAAGTTCAAAAACTAAAAAGTGGGAAAGCACATTAAGTAAAACCGTATCAGCTGAACTAGGCAATACGCCAGCGGTTTGCAGAAAATATTATATTCACCCGAAACTATTTGCTATTAAAAACCAGAGGGAAGCTTTCGAAAAGACGCTAAATCGTGTGCGATCGCTGGCTGGTGAAGATTGTACACATATTACGCACTTACTGCCTGTAGAAAAGCTTCTTTTGGATGTTATTTCTACTAAGAGCAATGTGTGATGGGTTTACCCTAAAAATGTTTTAGCTGGAAGTAAAGTGAGGCGATTTATAACCATTTCGCACAAAGTTAATATGTTTCATGCCTTGCGCTAACTTTGTAGCATGTTGAATAGTAAAGGTTATTTAATTTATAAAAAGTGAAATGTTATGTGAAACATTGTTGGCACAGAAAAGCCTATGAATGTGCTTTAAATTAAGTTGTATAAAAATTAAACTTGAAATATTTTTTCAAATCCTTATATTGTTTGAACTCTAATGATTATTGCTCGATTGAATTTTGCGTTTAAAAATTTCTAAAACGGTTTTTTACTAAAGCGTTTTTGAAAGGCGCCTTTGTTACTCACACAGGCAAACGCACTAATTTCATTTAAAGGTCTTTAGCGACCTCTCGCAATAATCAATATAGAGTTTTCGAGAGCAATAGAGGAAATAACCCACGTTATGCCAATGGAAAGTTACCTGTCACTAGCAGTATATTTTATCGCAATGCTAGGGATAGGGTTGTTTGCTTACCGACAATCTACCAGTGATATTTCTGGTTACATCTTAGGAGGGCGACAAGTAAGCCCTCAAGTTACCGCGCTATCAGCGGGTGCATCTGACATGTCAGGTTGGATGTTAATGGGCCTTCCTGGCGCAATGTATTTAACCGGTTTCGATGCCGTTTACATTGCAATAGGGCTAGTAGCAGGTGCATTAGCCAATTATCTCTTAGTCGCGCCTAAACTCCGTGTTTATACCGAAGTAGCTGACGACTCGTTAACCGTGCCTGAGTTTTTTGCAAAACGCTTTAATACGCCCAACGCGAGCTTACGCATTGTCTCTGCGGTAATTATTGTACTGTTTTTTACATTGTATACGTCAGCAGGACTTGTAGCGGGCGGGAAGCTTTTTGAAAGTGCATTTTCAGTAGACTATCAACTTGGCTTGTTTATCACGCTGGGTGTGGTGGTGTCTTACACATTGCTAGGCGGCTTCCTAGCGGTAAGTCTTACCGACTTCGTTCAAGGCTGTATCATGTTCGTTGCACTGGTACTGGTGCCAATCGTTGCCTTTACCGAATTCGATAGTGTATCGCAGATGACAAGTGCAGCTTATCAATCTGTACCGGGTTTTTCGGCGTCTCTTGAAACACTGACCATCGTAGGTTTGTTATCAAGTTTAGGGTGGGGCTTAGGTTATTTCGGTCAGCCACACATTATTGTTCGCTTTATGGCTATTCGTTCTGTTAACGCTATTAGCACTGCGCGCAACATTGGCATGTCGTGGATGACAGTGACAATCATAGGCGCTTTAGCGACCGGGTTTGTCGGTATTGCTTATGCCAATCAGTTTGGCCTAGCGGTAGACGACCCTGAAACAATTTTTATTATTTTTTCTCAATTGCTGTTTCATCCACTTATTAGTGGTTTTTTGATGGCCGCTATTTTGGCAGCAATTATGAGTACAATTTCGTCACAGTTACTTGTTAGTGCGAGTTCATTGACGGAAGACATTTATCGCGTATTGGTGAATAAAAAGTCACCACAAAAAACACTTAGCGAAAAGCAAACGGTAACAATCGGGCGTTATGGTGTAGCGGGGGTTGCAGTTGTTGCGCTACTGCTAGCTATGGACGCGTCAAATACAATTTTATCTTTAGTAAGTAACGCTTGGGCCGGTTTTGGTGCTGCATTTGGTCCATTAGTCCTGTTTTGTCTGTATAAAGAGGACCTAACAGCGAAAGCGGCCATGGCAGGTATGGTGAGTGGTGCGGTAACCGTGCTGTTTTGGATTTATGCCCCGGTTTTAGCTGACGGTAAAACGTTAAGCAGCGTTATTTATGAAATTATTCCAGGGTTTGCGGTAAGTACGTTAACACTTTATGGGGTAAGCCGTTTCGGCGAGAACCCATCGAAAAACGTACAGGCAACGTTTGCGCAAGCCAGTGAAGAATTAGCGAATCAACAATCTTAAGGTTAAAAAGTTTATTATGAGTCATCCTAATTGGAAACGCGTAGTCATCAAAGTAGGTAGTGCATTAATATCGCCCAACCAGCAGGGTTGTAGCAGTCACTATTTGCTGAGTATTGCACAGTTTATCGTGCGATGCAGAGCCAACGGCACACAGGTAGTATTGGTGTCTTCTGGCTCAGTCGCAGCTGGCGCGCATTTGTTTCCAGAGCAAGAAAAATCTGATATTGCGGTTAAAAAAGCAATGGCAGCAGCAGGCCAAACCGAAATGATTGCCACATGGGACAGACTGTTTGACTTCCCTTCGGCACAGATGCTTCTAACTCACGCCGACTTGCGCGACAGAGAGCGGTACGTGAGTATTCGTGAAACGATATTTAGCTTATTGGATAACAATATTCTACCTATCGTGAACGAGAACGACACGGTCACTACCGATAAATTGAAAGTAGGTGACAACGATAACTTGTCAGCCATGGTAGCGTCGGCAGCTGAAGCAGACGCACTGATTATCTGTTCAGACATCGATGGGTTATACGATAAGAACCCCCACGAACATGACGACGCAAAAATGCTCAAGTCGGTTGATACCATCGACCAAAGCATTTATGACATGGCTGGTGGTGCGGTTAAAGGCGGTGTAGGCACCGGCGGCATGCGCACAAAAATTGAAGCGGCGGAAAAAGCCGTTTCGCATGGTATAGATACATATATTATTAACGGCTTTACTGAGCTGTCGTTTAACATGCTGTTGTCGGGTGAAAACCCGGGTACGCATTTCAAACCTCACGCCAAGCCAATGCAAGAAAATGTGCATTGGATGCGCCATACGTCAAACGCGCAGGGCGAGGTTATAGTAGAGGGAGATTTCGATGACTCTCTACACAGCGACGCAGAGCAGCTTACCAGCAGCGAAATTATTGACGTGAAAGGTGAGTTCTCGGTCGGCGACACCATATTAGTACGTAAAGAAGACGGTACTAAGCTGGTGAAAGCGAAATCGAATTACAGTAGCTGTTTATTGAATTTCATTGCGAATCAGGAAAACGACGAATTTGCCCACGAGTTTGAAGAAAAAACGGGGCCAATTATTTCTGATCAGCACATAGCAAATCTGGAGAAAGAATGAGTATTATTACAGAGTTAGCACAACAGGCGAAAAAAGCTGCACGTACACTGGCGATTTTAAGTGAGAGCCAGAAAAACGCGGTGTTAACTGATATGGCCGCGGCTATTCGTGAAAATAAAAGCAAAATAATTGAAGTAAACGAAAAAGAAGTAGCGCGAGCGAAAGACAACAATTTAGACGCTGCAATGATCGACCGCTTAATTCTTAATGAAGAGCGTATCGAATCTATGGCAGAAGGGATTGAAGTTATTGTAGAGCTTGATGATCCGGTAGGTAAAGAGCGCGTTATCGGTACACGTCCAAACGGTATCGAAATCAAAAAAATGCGTATTCCTCTTGGCGTTGTGTGCATGATTTACGAAGCACGACCTAATGTTACTGCCGATGCAGGCGCGCTGTGCTTCAAATCGGGTAATGCAGTTATATTACGTGGTGGTAAAGAAGCGCTTGATACCAGCTTAGCCATTGCTGAGTTAATGCAAGACGTACTCGAAAAGCACAACTTGCCGAAAGCTTTGGTAACCGTGGTTCCAAATCCAGATCGTGCGCTTATGCAAGAGTTGATGGAGCAGCGTGATTACATCGACGTAATTATCCCTCGTGGTGGTGAAGGTCTTATTAATTACGTTACTGATAACGCAAAAGTGCCAGTAATTCAGCACTTTAAAGGCGTGTGTCATTTATACGTGGATAAAGACGCTGATTTAGAAAAGGCGTTAGCCATTCTTCTAAACGGTAAAACACAGCGTACTGGTGTGTGTAATGCTCTAGAAGGTTTAGTCGTTCACCAAGCGGTAGCGGGTGATTTCTTACCTAAAGTGGCCGATGCCTTCAAAGAAAAAGGCGTGAAGGTTCACGTTAACAAAAAAGGTAGCCAATATTTCGATGGCGCTGACGTAATTGCAGAAGACGCATACGGTGAAGAGTACCTAGGTTTAGAAATCGCAATTCGCGTTGTAGATGACTTCGAAGGGGCAGTAGACCATATTGCTCAGTTCGGTAGTAACCACACCGAGGTTATCATTACCGAAGATGCCGAGAAAGGTAAGCTGTTCCAGCGCGCGGTAGACGCGAGTGTGGTAATGGTAAACGCTTCTTCTCGTTTCTCTGACGGTAGCCAGCTTGGTTTAGGTGCGGAAATTGGTATCGCTACAACCAAACTGCATGCTTACGGCCCAATGGGCTTAGAGTCGCTGACTTCAGAGAAGTACCTTGTGAACGGTGAAGGACAAATTCGTGACTAAATGACCGCAGTTATAACTGGTCGGCATTGTGCCACGAGTTTACATGCTTCATAATAAAAAGCGCTGACATTCGTCGGCGCTTTTTTATTTTTATTCAAAGATTTACCCTCGTAGCACAGACGGAGCATACATGGAGATTGTGATAGACCCCACGCAGTTATGGAATCAGCTTATTGCGTTTGCCAATGAGTATAAACTGCTAACATCACTACTACTTTTAATTGTATTGCACTTCATCAAAAAAGGTATGCTGTTGCTGATAAGGCGCATCAGCTCTCAGCGCGGGGAAGATAGAAGAAACCAGATTAATATTTTAGAGCAGTTAGGGAACGCCTTTATCATCATTGTATTGATGATGGTGTGGAGCTCTGAAATACAAACGCTTGCTATATCTATCGCTGCATTCATGGTTGCAATTGTGCTTGCTACCCGCGAGTTTATTCAGTGCTTCATGGGTTTCATTTATTACCTTGGCGCCCGGCCCTTTAGAGTAGGGGACTGGATCCAAATGAATAATATTATTGGTGAAGTGGTGGAAATGGACTGGGCTAAAACGGCGTTGTTAGAAGTTGATCCCGAGACCTTCAACTACACAGGAAAGCACGTGTATGTGCCTAATAGCCAGCTCGTAACCCAAACCGTACGCAACCTTAACTTTATGCGTCGTTATCGTCTGCACTCTTTTGAAATAGTGAATGAGCCTACAGTCAATGCCTATAGCTTGTTACCGGCGTTTCACGCTCGCGCACAAGCTCATTGCGAATACTTTCGCGACGTAGCAGAGCGCTATAAAGGCCTGATTGAACGTCATTTAGAACAAGAGTTTATTCGTATTGACCCAGAAGTGGAAATCAAAACGAACGAACTAGCCAAAGTAGTGGTAAAGGTGAGTTTGTTTTGCCCAACTGCGGAAGCTCATGAACTTGAACACAAGATGTGTTCAGATTGGCTAAGCCTGTGGTTTAGAGCGCAAAAGGAAGAACAAGCGATGTTAATGCAACAACAAAGCGAATTTAACACCAACATTTCCCCGTCTGCGACGACAACAGACCAACAAACGACGTCAAGTACAGGCTTATAAAAACGCATTTGAGGGCGGTCGGTTGATCAACTCCGGCCGCTGCCTGTTATTCGTGGCATGTCCAATTTCGTTGATGAGAAAAGTGCCCTTCTAAAAATGCCATTTGGTCGGCTAATATGCGCCTGTTCATCAAATAGAAACGCTCGTAAACGTTAGGTCTAAATGGCACGGCTAAAAGCGGCATATTAGCCTCTTCAGGCGTTTTAGCCCCTTTGGCATGGTTACAGCGCTGGCAAGCGGTAGCTACATTTGTCCAAACGTCTTTCCCGCCGCGAGAGCGGGGGATAATATGGTCGCGAGTTAGCTGTTTGGGCGTGAATGTTTGGCCACAGTACATACATAGATAACTGTCGCGGCGGAACAAATACCGATTAGTGAGCGCCACTTTACCCGACAGGTCAGTAACTTTTCCATCACAGGCAATTATGCTTGAAAGGGTTAGTTGACTTTGCAACCCTTGGTGATTCCACCCCCCTTTAAGCGTTATCCCATCACTACCTAGTTCAAACAACACCTTATCTTGACTGTAAAGCTTTGCGGCTTGTTCAACATCTATCCACTCTTGTGGCATGCCTGCTTTGTTAAGTCGAAGTACCAACATGGTTATCTCCTTTAGCACACTTGAGGCTGGTGACCATTAATCTAGTGCAAGGGTCAACAAGCCTTAATATTAGACGTTCTTATTGTGATAAATACGCTTACTGTAACCTTTATGTAAGATGACATGTGCGTTGTTGTTTAGCTTACGTTTTGTTCTAGCATACGCTGTTTTATGTCAGTATGATGAAAATATAGTCAATATTTGAAATTTCACAGATATTTCATATAGTCATGGTGCTATAGGTGGTAGCGGTAAATTACCGAGTTGATTACAAAATAATGCGACAAATTCCACGTGGGGCTGCATTTGGGAATGGCATTAACGCCACTTCAAAGTTATACTATGCGCCGCGTTTAAAAGCGATAAAATAAAGATTGAAATTAAAGGACAAATAGTGACTCCTATTACTAAATCATTTCAGTATGGACAGCATACTGTAACTCTAGAGACGGGTGTAATTGCTCGTCAGGCGACAGCTGCGGTTCTTGCGAGCATGGACGACACGTCTGTACTGGTAACAGTAGTTGGTAAAAAAGAAGCCAAGCCAGATCAAGACTTCTTCCCTCTAACAGTTAACTACCAAGAAAAAGCATACGCTGCGGGTAAAATCCCAGGTGGTTTCTTCAAGCGTGAAGGTCGTCCATCTGAAGGCGAAACATTGACTGCGCGTCTTATCGACCGCCCAATTCGCCCATTATTCCCAGAAGGCTTCAAAAACGAAGTACAAGTTGTTGTTACTGTAATGTCTGCTAACCCAGATATCCCTACAGACATCATCTCTATGATTGGTACTTCTGCAGCCCTTGCTATCTCTGGTATTCCATTCAACGGCCCAATTGGTGCGGCACGTGTTGGTTTCAGCAACGGCGAATACATTCTAAATACACGCGCAGAAGAGCAAGCTGAAAGCGAGCTTGACCTTGTTGTTGCGGGTACTGAAGGTGCAGTACTTATGGTTGAATCAGAAGCTGACGTGCTTTCTGAAGAAACTATGCTAGGTGCGGTAATGTTCGGTCACGAGCAACTTCAAACCGTGGTTAGCGCGGTTAACGAATTTGCTGCTGAAGTTGGCACTGAGAAGTGGGACTGGGCACCAGAAGCAGAAAACACTGCGCTTAAAGACAAAGTTAAAGCACTAGCTGAAGCTGAAATGACAGCGGCTTACCAGATTTCTGACAAGTTAGAGCGTAAAGACGCAGTAACGGCAGTAACTGAGAAAGCACTTGAAGCTATCCTTGCTGAAGACGAAGAACAAGACAAGAAAGAAGTACTAGATCTTCTTCACGATCTTGAATCTGACGTTGTACGTTCACGCATCCTTTCTGGCGCGCCACGTATCGACGGTCGTGAGCCTGCAATGATTCGTGCACTAGACGTAGCAACAGGTATTCTTCCTCGTACTCACGGCTCTGCACTATTTACTCGTGGTGAGACTCAGGCAATTGTTGCAGCGACTCTTGGTACAGAGCGTGACGCACAGATGATTGACGAGCTTCAAGGTAAGCGCGACAGCCGTTTCATGCTTCACTACAACTTCCCTCCATACTGTGTTGGTGAAACCGGAATGATTGGTTCGCCTAAGCGTCGTGAAATTGGTCACGGTCGTCTAGCGAAGCGTGGTATTCAAGCAGTAATGCCAAGTGAAGAAGAATTCCCGTACGTAGTACGTGTGGTTTCTGAAATCACAGAATCAAACGGTTCATCTTCAATGGCGTCGGTATGTGGTACTTCACTAGCGCTTATGGATGCGGGTGTTCCAATTAAAGCGTCTGTTGCGGGTATCGCAATGGGCCTAGTTAAGAGTGACGACAACTTTGTTGTACTTTCAGACATCCTTGGTGACGAAGATCACCTTGGCGACATGGACTTTAAAGTAGCGGGTACTACCGACGGTATTACTGCACTTCAAATGGACATTAAGATTGAAGGTATTACTAAAGAAATCATGCAAATTGCGCTTAAACAAGCAAAAGAAGCACGTTTGCACATTCTTAACGTAATGGACGAAGCGATTGGCGGTCACCGTGAAGAGCTAAGTGAATTTGCTCCACGCATTTACACAATGAAGATTGACCAAGACAAGATTCGTGACGTTATCGGTAAAGGCGGCGCAATGATCCGTCAAATTACTGAAGAGTCTGACACTAACATCGAGATTGAAGACGACGGTACTATCAAAATCTTCGCGACAGAGCGTGCGAAAGCAGACATCGCTATTAGCAAGATTGAGCAAGTAACGGCTGAAATTGAAGTTGGTAAGACTTACAACGGTAAGATTACACGTATTGTAGACTTCGGAGCGTTTGTAGAAGTACTTCCAGGTAAAGAAGGTCTTGTTCACATTTCACAAATCGCTCACGAGCGTGTGAACAAGGTTACAGACTACCTTAAAGAAGGTGAAATGGTTGACGTTAAGGTTATGGAAATCGATCGCCAGAACCGTGTACGTTTAAGCATTAAAGAGCTTCTAGAAAAGCCTGCGCCTAAGTCTGACGACGCAGAGTAATATCAATTAGGTTTTAAACCTAGTTAGTTATGTTTAAGTAAAAAGGGAGCTTGGCTCCCTTTTTTCGTTTTAGGTTTTAAAAGTAATAAGGGTTGGGTTTTACCCGTTAACCCACACGTTTAAGCCATACATTTAGGCCATAACGAAAAGCGCTTTTTTAGAGGTATTTGATAATGGATAAGCAAACGCAAACTGAAGTAGAAGCAGCGGTATTCCGCCGCTTTGTAGAACACCTAGACGCAAATAAAGACGTTCAGAACATTGACCTGATGATATTGGCCGACTTCTGCCGTAACTGCTTGGCAAAATGGTATTCGGCAGCTGCAAGCGAGCAGGGCGTTGATATCGACTACGAAGCCGCCCGCGAAGTGGTATACAAAATGCCGTATTCAGAGTGGAAAGAGAAGCACCAGCTTCCTGCTACTGATGAGCAGTTGGAGAAGCTGGCTGCTAGGCAGGAGAAGTAGTTTTTAGTTAGGACGACATTTGTTTTTGTGTTTTGAAAGCCGGCTTATGCTGGCTTTTTTGTTTTTTTGGTGGTGCCGAATACATTGAAAGCATTTGCATGCTGAATTGGTGTATTTGATATGTGAGCGATAAAAGATATTGCAGTTTTTCTTTATTTTTCTGTTGGTTGTGGTTTATTGTAGTATAAATACAAGGACAGGTTCCCGAAAGTTGAGTGGATTAGCGTGACGGTTTGGGGACGAGTAAACTGTTATGCGCTTAGGATAGTTATACATGGATTTTAAACAAATTCTAGAATGGTTCAAATTATCGACAAAACAGGCATTCATCATATGCGTTATTTCGTCGATATTGATTTTCGGTACTGATGGGCTACTCACCGAAATTGGTTTGATTGGAATAAAGGAAGAAATAAAGCTATGGCTAGGTCTCACTTGGCTATTTAGTCTATCTTTTGTCGCTGCAAATATTTTAGAACCAGCATTAAAAAATATAGCCAATAAGATTAAATGGCACTTTAACTTAAAAGAGTCCCAAAAAAGACTTCATAAATTAACTCCCGATGAGAAAAAAGTTTTGTCTGAGTACATAGACAGAAATACAAGAACAACTTCTTTGCACTACTCCGACGGCGTCGCAAAAGAGCTCGAAGCTGCGATGATAATTCGCCAAGCTTCAAACTTATCCCACTATAGAGATGTATTTGCATATAATATTCAACCTTGGGCTTATGAGTATCTAATGAAACATCCGGAACTATTGGAGTAGCGCATAACAAAAAAATTAAGTTCGCCCGCTGCGCGGGCTGGGACGCAAACATGTGGGCTGCTCACTTCGTTCGGATTTTAGCCCACACGTCTGCGCCTCTTATTTAAAAGTTATGCATCAAACGAAGATCAATTTATGAGCCAAGAGAAGAAACCTGAAGGTTTAGCTGAAAAGCTAAAAAGGAATAAATATGTAGCGTTGACTCTTTTGTTAGTGGCAATAGTGGGTGGAATAGAGTCGTTTACAAATTCAATATCGAGCCTTGCAGATAAATTCTTGGGCAATAATGAAACTTCTCCAGAGCTAGTCCAATTTGCATTAAATCCTGATCGGTCATCTTATTATGAATCAATGAAGCCACGTTTTGCCGCCGGACCTCGTGTAAAAACCTATATTAATAGACATAAAGTCTCGGATTACTCTTCGCTCGACCAAAAGCCAGTGTGGCAAGTGACCTTATCTAACCCGACAGATAAAGATATGGTTCTCACTGATATTAAATATCATGTCTCGGATATTGGTCAGGTTATGGGAGGGGAGCCTGGGCCATTATCAGCTTCTTATGAATACAAGTATGATCTGAAATATGAGAAAGGGGTTCAATCTCAAGTCCTCGTGCCACCTTTCAAAGTTCCACCAAAATCATCAGGCGCATTCGATCTAGTATTATTCACCGAACATCCTGATATAGGCCTTGGATGGATTATGCAAATTGAGTTCATCACCAATATCGGTTCGGTAAGCACAGATGAGTTTCAAGTATACCTTTCTGGAAGTCCTGATTGGGCCTTAAATATGCAAGTGTCAAATATAACTTGGGAGGTAACCAATCGAAATCCCGGTAACTTGCAACACACTAGCTCTTGGTTTTCAAAGTCTTTAACAGATAAAGTTATGGAAAAACATAATTGTCCAAGTGGTTATAGAAAAGCGCACGTTCGTTTTGAACTTCATTGGTCTTCTTTTTCAAAGCACCGTGCCATTGTAGAGTGCATAAATGCATAGCAAGCGCATGTTGTCGGACTGGTTTTCCGCTCCGCTCCAAGCCAGCCGCAAATGCGGGCGTTGGTATGACTCCCCTTGTCAATAAAAACCGAGTGTCTCCCTGACATATTTTCGGTCCATAATTAGCTGTTTTCTTGCTCTAAATAAATGAGCTAACGCACCGGATGAGGCAGTAATGTCGTCGGTTGGTATGCTGGTATTCGTAGATTACTTATTCATTGAATAAGCAGAGCTACTAAACAAGACAGGCATATTTATGTACTCCAGCTAATGCTGGCTTTTTTTGTTTTTTGCTTGCGTGAAGTACACCAAATTCATCTGAACGTCGGTTTGGTGATTTAACAAGACGATTTAACAAGACAGACATTTCTAAATAAGGGTATATGTTTTTTTGTTTGTCTTACTTTTAACTCCTATTTACATTTTAACAAGATGAGCTTTAAGGCCTGGGTTAAATGAAGAAGTACTTAACAAGACAGGCATGTTTGCGGTACTTTGGGTTGGGGAGTCCAATTATCTCGCTGGGACGCTAACACATGGGCTGCGTCACTTCGTTCCTAATTTTAGCCCATGTATTCTCGCCCCTTAGTGGGGGTTTAGCCACTTGGAGGTTTAAATGGAAATGAACCAAGTCACTCTTCCAGTAAAAAATATGGAAGAAGCCGTAAAGTTTTATCTGGTTCTTGGTTTTATTCAAATCGTAGATACACCGCACTATGCGAGGTTTTCCTGCCCTAAAGGTAACTCGACTTTTTCTCTTTCTCTGGAATTAGAAGAGTTTAAAAATGGTGCTATCATCTACTTCGAGACCGAAAAACTAGATATGCTCGCAGAATCATTAGCTGCAAAGGGAGTTATTTTCGAGCAACTACCTACAGAACAGCGGTATTTATGGAAAGAGGCTGTGTTAAAAGACCCTTCAGGCAACAAAATTAAACTGTTCTGGGCTGGCGAGAACCGCTTGTCGCCGCCGTGGAAAGTCGAAAAACGTGGCTAACAAAACGCTAAACTCGCTCCCTTCGATAGACTAAACAAGACAGTCATCTTTTTTACAACTGACAATACTAAACAAGACAGGCATGTTTGTGTACAGATGTCTATATTTTGTGCCTGTCTTGCAAGCTATAAAGCTAACCGAGTAATCGCATTGCACTTTGTCGGCCTTGAACCCGTTGCTGGTGTTGATTGTGTGCGTATTGCTCTAGGTGAATCACTTTGCCAGCGGCCTGCTTAAAGCAGGTTTCAAATTGCGTGGTTAAAGTTAGCCAATGTTCGTGTTCAATATTGAGACGTTCTAAAATATTGGGTAGGTTATGTTGAACCTTGCCGCGCTTGTTTGGATAAATATAACGGCTGGTTATATCTACAAGCTGTAAGTAGTCTGGAAGAGTAAAAGGTAAACCGTGTGGCATCTCTTGCCTTGGATTGCCCGCAAAAGGCATAAGTCGTTTGGGGGTTTTGCCTACCTTGGCTGCGTTAATTCGGTATTTAATACTGGTATGGTCTGATGTTTCAGGTGTTTTGGCCATCTTTGCTCGTACTGGGTTTAAATCAACATATGCCATACATGCGGCAAGGGCTGACTCATCCAATAGCGCTTGAGATTTAAACCGTCCTTCCCAAAAATGGCCCGTGCAGTCGTCTTCTTTATTAGCTGCCCTAGCAATATATTCATTCAGTGCACGCATAAACCAGCTGATATCAAGTAGCCTTTTACGCCATACTTCAGCCGTTAACTCCACCGCTTTAATTTGAATTTCATGTAAATCTTTACGTGAATCTGGTGATATGTAGCGCTGCGAGAGTAATGTGCCTTTGTACAGTTTATGCCAACGTTGAATCACATCTTCTGTACTCAGTGCGTCTGCCTTCTCTTTGTTTACGTGTAATACCAGATGCGTATGATTACTCATAACCGCATAAGCGCATACATCGATGGCGAACACCTCACTTAGAACATGAATACGGTCTTCTACCCATTGGCGACGATGCTCAAAGCTTCTACCGTTTTCCTCGCCACATAAGAAAGCACGACGAACACAGCGGGAAACACAGTGGTAATAGGGCGTATCCGATAAACTAATTTGAGACTTTCGGGCTTTAGGCATTGTAACTGTCCGACATTCATTAACTTGTTTAACAGTTTGTATAGCTATTCAGTTTAAAGTAAGTGTACGAGGGGACAGTTTTGATTTTTCTAGTAATGCCTGTCATTTTAAGTTTATTGCGTAGTGATTGTTAAGTTCAATGCCAGTCATGTTAAGTTCATAACGAGTTGAACTATGCCTGTCATTTTTAGTTTGACACGTATAGGATTGTTCTTGGAAAGTCAGAACGCTAAAAGGAATTTATGAAATCTAAAAGCAAAGTTTTATTGAAATTTGTTGGGTTGCTCCCCATCGTGTTGTTGCTTATTGTGGTAAGTATCTTAGGTGAAAATCACAGAGCTAAAGAGCTTGTAGAAAATTATCTAGAAACTGTAAAGGTGCGCTCTGAAGCTGAAAAATGCATTCATCTAAACTTCGAGAGTTCAAGTAGAGCCGTCCAAAATTTATCCTGTGAAGACCAAAGCTTTTTATTTTTACTTTCCCTAATGAAAACGCTCGCCTTAAAGGATTTTAATAGTTTTGAATATACGACTGACCTGAGTAAGTACTGGACTCCGTTAAGTTCAAATAACTATGTTTCTGTTCACGTTACCTTTGAAAACCAAAGCGAAAATTTTCTTAGTAACATTATATTCGTTGTTGAACGAGACGGACTATCGTGGAAGATTAATAAAATCGATGTTAAGAATAAAGAACTAGTCAGAGTTTATGAAGAGTTCAAGGCTTTAGACTTATCCCGTTATGTAGAAGTTTCTGGCGATATTTTAAAAATAAAGAGTAACCAATTGAAAGGGGGCAGCCTGTCTTACATCGACAGAATGGTAATAAAATACAATCTACAGAAGTTGAATAATTACCTCAGAGATAACTGATAACCGTATTCTATGAACCAATTGTCTCATTTTACAATACGCAAAGACGTTCAAACATTGATCTAGTGATTTCGGCCAATTTGTGCCGTAACTTCTTAGCGTTAGGATTTCACCATAACAAAAGGAAGATAGATGAAGCTCAAGATGTTTCAGGTTGATGCTTTTGCAAACCATGTTTTTGAAGGTAATCCGGCTGCGGTATGTCCACTAGAAACTTGGTTTGATGATAGTTTGTTGCAGGCCATTGCTGAAGAAAATAACCTCTCTGAAACCGCATTTTTCGTTCCGATGGGGAACGCCTATGAATTGAGGTGGTTTACACCAGCAGAGGAAGTTGACCTTTGTGGGCATGCTACACTTGCTGCGGCTCATGTACTCTACACTCATCTACACTACACCAAACAGGAAGTAGTTTTCCATACCCGCAGTGGGCCACTTACTGTCACGCGAAGTGGCACGGGTTTTTGTATGGATTTTCCGGCTGCATCGCTTGTCAACACTGAAGCACCTTCAGCGCTAGTTAATGCGCTCGGCAAAGCCCCGAAGGAAGTACTATCTGGGTTCGACTATCTCGTTGTTTTTGATTCTGAAGAAGAAATAAAATCACTAAAACCGGATTTTGAAAAGCTTAAAGAGCTTGGGCTACGGGGTGTGGTTGTAACTGCCCCGGGTCAAGAGGTCGATTTTGTCAGCCGTTGTTTCTTTCCTAAGCTTAGAGTGAACGAAGATCCAGTTACAGGGTCTGCCCATTGTGAACTTGCGCCATACTGGGCTAGCCGTCTCGGTCGCAACAAGCTTAGTGCTCGACAGCTGTCTAAGCGGTCGGGCAGCGTGGAATGTGAAGTCAAAG
>Ga0208316_1001202_pt1 | contig 16305 bp, 20 predicted proteins | sample MalvireepMed_231_FD_184240 | JGI IMG/M metagenome (GOLD analysis project Ga0208316, IMG submission 184240) | Marine viral communities from the Global Malaspina Expedition - Malaspina viral metaG DeepMed_231 (SPAdes) (version 2) | ecosystem: Environmental > Aquatic > Marine > Oceanic | place... | reverse complement strand
GTACAACAGTTACATCACCTTCAGTATATACATCAGTAATCCTATCATTTACATTCTTTTGCAGCTCTTTAACTGTTATTTGATAACCTTTAAGTGGTTTCATCTTCTGTTACCTCCTCTTTTTCTAAAGAATTATCCATTACTTGCTCATCACCACAGATGACACAGGCATAAACACCTTTATAAGGCTTATAAATACCATGCTCTTCATTTGTAACATCACGAACTCTTTTATATTCGGATATTCTTTCACCAAATATTTCAACTGTATACCCACATTTCTTAAGGGTTTGCATAGCTTTAAAACAGTTATTAGAACACTTTCCACAACGATGCCATTTAATTCTTTCAAACTTTCTGCCATATTCGTCATACTCGAAATCTCGTTCCATTGTAATACTCCTTTATATCAATTCATTTATTAGAAAGATGCCTGCTATTGTTCTCACTGGGAGCAGGCAAACCAGCTGCACACTTATGTTCCCGGTTCAGAGCCGGCCTCAAACACATGGCCAATCTCCGGACCAGAGAATAACATACTGCTGTGTGCGTACGGTCTCACAGGGCCGCACAGTATGCTATGGGTTGGGATGCAAATCAAAACTATTTATATAATCTACACATTGTGCAAGTGTACCTATGAAATGTACAAAATTACCTACATTGTCCCATACAATATATGATTTGTGATTTACTTTTTCGATGCTCATGTTATGCTCCCTTCTGGTATTTCAGTATGTGGTTAATTAAAAGCAAAGGGCCTGTAATAGACCCTTTACAGTTGTTTTAAATACAGAATTTATCTGGATATATCTCTTTTGTTATCCTATCTGCAACACGAATAACACGACATTTATCAGTAATCATTGGATGATTCTTCATGGCTTGTAATACCATATGAGGCACAAGAACAATATCAATAGCACTGTTATGCATCAATTTATATAATTCTGTACGAACATTCTTTGGTACATCAATCTTTAATGATACATCTGTCCATACCAAACCATCTTCATTAACATGATACTCTGTTTCATCAATATCCAGCATCATCTCTTTCGCCCAAGCATCTTCACAAGCTGGCAATACTTCACCAGTAGTAAATGTAAATGGATGAGGTGATGAGAAGTTAGCAACAGTTAACCCATTACTAAGTGTAACAGTTGGTGAGTTCATTTTATGCTCCCTTTTTATTATCATTGCATACTACAAAAAAATAATAAAAGGGGCACTAAGGCCCCTATTATTAGTAATCCAATGTTATAACAACCAAGTTAAGATCATATACACCATCTTTACGAGCCCATTGATAATCTTTTAACTCTTTAATAACTAAATCATAACTGCATGTTGCTATAATCTGGCCACCATTAGTCAACTTAAATATACAATTATCACCATCAGCATCAGCTCTAAGATAAGCAACATGATCCATATTGATTAAATATGTATGTGTTTGGATAAATACTTTCATAATATGCTCCCATTTGTTCATAAACTATTACAAGCAAAAAAATAATAAACTACAAGGGAGCTGCAATTTGCATTACAACTCCCCATCCTCCTTTAGAATTATCCTACCACTCGATTTCATCCTTGTCGCTACCATTTAATAGCTCATCAAGATAATCTACTGGCTTTTCATCCTCATCCAATAACTCATCAAGATATGGAGCATCTGGTTTCAGGGTCTCACAATCGCAATCATGCCTCAAATGATACTTATGCGGATGAATTGTATCATATAAATCATAAAAACGACAAGCAAGCCATGTCCTGAAACGATACATTAATGGTATCCCCGGAGGATCATAATCAATAATATCATCTGGATGACCATTATCCCTGCCAAATGCAAAGAAAATACCAGCAACTATGATAGTTAATGAACCAACTAAGAATATTATTGTGTTAATAACAGTGTCCCAACTCATATTTAACTCCTTTAGTTTGTATTCATATGCTACTACAAAAAAATGATAAACCTCATTAGCATGTTGCAAGACCATGTTTGTAGCCTACAAGTACTATAAAGAAGAATGAATGTAGCATACAAGTAATAATGGTACATTACATAGCCACCCACCCTCCCGCATTGCGAGTATAGCGGCGATGCATGCTTGTTTGCTGCTAAAAAAGAGGGGGCCGTAGCCCCCATCAATTTAGGAATCACTAATTTCCTGATCGAATTCACTACCGCTGGCATCACCTTCCAATGCATCAAGGTCTTTCAGCAGTTGAGCAAACTTCTCCTGCGTCTTGCCCTTATCGGACTGCATAGTGAGAGGGTCCTTCATCATAGCCAGGTTAATGAACATCTTCATATCCTGAACGAAGGCCTGTTGAACCTGATACTTGCCAGGAACTTCAAAGCCGTGGATGAATGCTTTCTTCACAGGTGCTGCAAGAAATTCAGCTGCGAATGTTAGCTTCAGCTTCTTGATCTCGCGTAAGATCCATTTATTCATGAGTATACTCCTTCTATCTGTATTTATTATCGTATTCTACTTAATTAATTTAATTGAAAAATAACGTAAATCCTATTTACGGAAATCCGGTCTGTGACCGGTGTATGCGAGAATAACACCCCATATCAAAATAGCATAAGTGTTGACTACAACATGGTCATTTTAGTATATTATGGCTATGTATAAGAAAAGAAAAGAAAGTGGAGTAAAGAAAAGAAAAGAATAGGGGGGGGTTATAATAGTATATATAATATATATATATATGCTACATAGTGTTACCGGTAAGTAAGTTTTAGTATTTGAGAAATATTGTAATGTTGTATAAATTATTACATAGAACTATGGGAATAAGTATAGAATTCATATCGCACTTGCCAATGGAGTTGCAAGAGGACATATTGAAGCTTATGTCTATGAAGGAAGGCAAGGATTTTCCTATAGAGATAGATGACAACGTATATTTTGTAGAGGAGCCTGTTGCTAAGTTAATAGAAGAGTTAACTGAAGAGAATATTGGGTTCAGGAATAGGCTAGACGAGCTAGATGGAATACCAAAAAATTAAAGGCAATCGTCATTACATTTATGATCACATAAGTGAGTTCTATAATGACCATCCTGACAAGACTCCTCTGAAGGACTGGCGTGATGGTAAACAAGATGATTGGGTCTACAGTGATGATGACAGGATAATTCAGTTATTGAAGGTCGCTGACTTAAATCATCCTAATGACAGGAAAAATTATAAATGGGCAAGGAATTATGTAAGGACTGTAGTAGGCACATTTGTTAACAATAAGAAGACTTTTATGGATACTGATTTTGACCAGCATCCTAACAGGTACACATTTTCTAAGAAGATCAAGTATACGAACATGAGGGTAAGGAAACGTAAGAAGGTGACGAACAATGAAAAGATATTCGCTACTAATGTCGTTACGGGAATGGGCCCGGTTAAAGCTTACATGGATGCATTTCAAGCTGCTACTGATGAGAACAAAGCTAAGAAGAAAGCGTTAGTACTTTTAAAACAGGAGAGGATTATGCAAGAAATAGAAAAGACAGTATTAGATGTTGCTAAAGCGTTAGGTGTTGACCACAAGTATGTTTTAAACAGGCTTAAGTGTTTAGCTGACAATAGTGAAGACGATAATATCATATTGCAGTCTACTAAAGAGCTAGGCAAGATTATAGGCACATCTGTCAATACTGTGAAGCACCGTGAGATGGGTGTCTTTGGTGTCTTCCAAGGTTTCTCTCCAGATCAGTTAGAATCTGCTAAGCAAGAAGTACTGCCTGAGAAGAGTGATGGCTGAACCAACTCTTTTAGAATTAATCTCAGGCGGCAAGGTTAGGCATGGAGGTACTGGTAAGTACAAAGAGGAAGAAGGTGCTATAGCTCCATTAACTGAATCAAAATTAGTTACAGATTTTGTATTGCCTATGGTGACAGGGGCAACTGCAGCGACAGAAGATTATGAACCGGGTGCTTTAGATGTAGCGTTTGCTATTCCAGTAGTTGGCAAAGCAGGCAGGGTAGGTTTAAATATTGGTAAGAAAGTGGCTGGAAGACTATTTTCTAAAGAAACTTTAAAAAGTTTAAGTTCTATAAAACCTAAGATTCAAGCATTTCGTAGAAAGAATATGTATAGAGGAAATGTTTTGTTACCTGAGTCAACATTAACACAATCTCAAAGGGCTCTTGTTAAGGAGACAAGAGAGTTCACAAAGGAAAATTTAACAAACGAAGAAGGATATAAAAGATATATTAGGACATTCTTTGATGACGCTTTTATTGAACCAGACGAAATGGAATTATTAGAGGATTATCTGATGAATTCTCCACGTGGTAAAATTTATTGGAAGGAATTCAAACAAATTGTTGGAGAAAATATTGATATAATGGACTATCGAAATATGGTTAACCCAACAACAGATTTTCTGAGAAGGGCAATGGGGAAGGGGACGGTATATGGCGTCCATATGCCAGGTAGTCAACAAGTTGCTGGAAAACAAAAATTGTTTAATTGGGGTGACAGTGACAGACTAAGGAAGACAACTGGACAAACAAATGTACACGAATTTACACATGCTGGACAGTTACATAGATTTCAGGGTAAACTTATTCATGGTTTGAAAAATATATTTGATCCTAACTTGAATCCAGATATTTTTTCAGCAAGTACTAAACTTCAGTCTGCTATGGCTAAAGCTAAAGGTACAACTGAAGCTATATCTGGTTTAGTTAAGCAAGGAGGTTCGAGACAGATATTTGGAGTGTTTCAACATAAATTAATGAGGAATATGAGGCCTGAAGCTAAGGAACTTATGAAAAGACAGTTTTCTAAAAAGGGAGGTTTACTTAATTATTTAAGAATAACAGGAAAGTACAGTAGTGAAGTGAGAGATAAAAATTATATTCTATATGTGAATGATTGGTGGGAAACAACAGCAAGGCTTAACGCAATGAGGTATATTGAACATCTTGGTCTTGATGTAAGGAAAAGTTCTCAATATAGAGAGTTGCTGAGTACATATGATGAGGGTTTTATTAAAGAGATATATAAGTATTCTTGGGCTGGTATCCCTTTAGCTGATGCACAACTCTTTGGAGAACCTGATGAACATTTAAACAGATTGGAGAAAATTGAATGAGTATCAAGAATACAGATAAAGGTAAACATCTTAATATGTTTACTGGCAAACCTAAAACTGATAAGAAATCAAGTGATAAAGCTTTTGATATGATGACAACAGCCAGTGATAAGACTGATGTAGATTTTTCTAAGTTAAGTAGTACAGCCCATACTGTCTTAGCTGGAGCTGGTATGATTCCAGCTATTGGTAATGTTGCTGATGTAATGGACGCTGTTTTATATGGATTAGAAGGTGATAAGTATGGAGCTGGTCTATCGTTAATGTCAGCTTTACCAATGGTTGGTCTTATGGCTGGAGGTATAAAACTGGTTAAAGGAGGCAAAAAGGCTGCGAATATAGCTAAAATCCAAAAGCGTCAAGTTACTTTAGTTGAAGGTGCACAAGAAGTTGTTAGACAATATGGATTCGATCCAAATGATGCTGAGTTAGTCAGTAATATTGCAGATACTGTATCTGATGCCGCAGAGGGATTAATGGAAGCAGGTAGAAAATATGAGAATTTGCTAAGTAAAGGTATTCCAACTGATGATGCTCAGGCTGTTATGACTTATCTTGATCATATTAGCCCTAGAGCAATTAAGGCAGCTGAAGATTTTAAGAAGATGGGTTATGATGAGTTAGAATTTTATGGTAAAGAAGCTGTTGATGAAATGAATCGGTTAGTAAAAAAGGGCAAAGAGTTGTACAAAACAGGAGAAATGAATCGTGAATTACCAAGAGGTGGATATAATATGTATGAACGTATGATGGAGGGTAAATCAGCTTATTCTAAAGCAGATTTAGAACTTTTAGAGATATTAGGTATAAAGCCACCCCGTCACCTGCGGTGAATATTAACACACAGAATGTATCACAGGCAGAAGAAGTATTTGAATTAGCAAGTAAAGATTTAATATCATTTGGCAAGCTGTTTCTTCCTGATGACTTCATGCGCAGCGAAACTCCTCCCTTCCACTATGAAGTCACGGATGCAATAGATGATAAGTCTGTTAAGCAGCTTGCTATTATTTTACCTCGAGGTCATGGTAAGACAGTACTGACTAAAGCATCAGTATTAAAAGATTTCGTATTTTGTCCTAAAGATGATATGATGTTTTACGCATGGGTATCTGCTACACAGAAGCTTTCTGTAGGCAACATGGACTACATAAAGCATCACCTTGAATACAATGACAGGTTCTTATATTACTTTGGTAAGACGAAAGGGCCCAAGTGGACTGAAGAAGATATAGAACTGTCTAATGGGTGTAAACTTATCTCCAAATCTAATGTAGCAGGTATCCGTGGCGGTGCAAAACTCCATAAACGATATGACTTAATTATACTTGATGACTTTGAGCATGAAGCAAATACTATTACAAGAGATGCTCGTAGTAAGAATGCTAACCTTGTAACTGCTGTTGTATACCCTGCTATTGAACCTCATACTGGAAGACTAAGAGTGAATGGAACTCCTGTACACTATGATTCATTCATCAATAACCTGCTTATTAATCATGCGAGAGCTCAATCGGATGGTGATGATTTTGCATGGAAGATAATAACACATAAGGCATATACTAAGTCAGGTGATGCCTTGTGGTCATCTTGGTTCCCAACTACTAAATTAGAAGAGAAAAAGAAATTCTATAGGGATTCTGGACAGGCCTCCAAGTTTTACCAGGAATATATGATGGAAGTCCAGAGTGCTGAAGATGCATTATGGACAAGAGAACATATAAAGTATTGGAAAGGGTATTATGATTATGATGCAGATGAGAATCAGAACTTCCTTGTTGTAGAAGGAGAGAGATTCCCTGTTAATTGCTTTGTAGGATGTGATCCTGCTACTGATATTGATACAAAAGAATCAGACTTCTCTGTTATAATGTGCATTGCGATTGACAGTGATAATAGTCTTTATGTACTTGACTATGAGAGACACAGGAGTATCCCTACAATAGGTGCTAAGAATGCTGAGAATGTTATTATAGATAGGAAAGGTGTTGTGGACTATATATTAGAGATGCATCAGAAGTACCATTGTATTTCTTCTACTGTAGAAGATGTCGCAATGAATAGGAGTGTGTTCCAATCATTGAATGAGGAAAGGAGAAGGCTTAATAAGTTTGATGTAGCTGTAATTCCTGAGAAGCCAGGCGGTAGACAGAAGATAAATCGTATATACAGTGGACTCTCAGGCAGGTTTAGTATGGGAACAGTATATTTGAGGGAAAATATGTTTGATTTAACTAACGAAATTGTTACTTTTGGACCGCGAATGGCTCACGATGACACTATAGAAGCTCTTTTTTATGCTAATCTGCATGCTTTTCCTTCAGATTTAAGTAAAAATGATGACAAAAGGTTGTGGTTTAAGCCAAAAAAGCGTGTAAAAAGTTGGATCGTAGCATAAAATAAACAAAAAAGGGTAATAAAATGGCTGGATTAAGAAAAAGAATAGGGAAACGGATATCTGAAGCGGTATCAAAACGTAGAATCAAGAAACTTGCAAAGAAAGGTAAAGTAACTGCTGGATTTGGGGCAACAAAAGGTTCTAAAGTTTCTAAAAGAGTGTATGATAAAGGTGGAAGTAAACAGCGAAAAGAGATGAAAGCTACAGGCAAAGTCTCAAGAGGAGCTGTTGGAGCTGAAGCAACTAAAGGCGGAACATACGTTAAATACGGAAAGAAAACCAAAGCAGCTGGAGATTTTAGGGCAGCTTTTAAATCAGGTTGTGCTAAAGGTGCAAAATCTTTTACTTGGCAAGGTCGTTCATATAGTTGCGCTAAGAAGTAATGCCAAGATTTGGTAGGCGTTCTAAAGAACGATTAAAAGGTGTTGATGCTAAACTTGTAAATGTCCTAAATGAGCTTATTAAGATAATGGATGTTACCATTATTGAAGGACTGCGAAGTAAAGAGCGTCAAGAAGAACTCCTTGAAAAAGGAGCGACGAAGGTTAAATATTCAAGGCATATGTCTGGGAAAGCTGTTGACTTAGCTCCATATCCTATAGATTGGGAAGACAGGGAACGGTTTCATTATATGGGTGGTATGTTGAGAGGAATAGGACATCAATTAGGACTAAAGATTCGTTGGGGTGGCGACTGGGATTCAGATGGCGAAATCAAAGATAACTCATTTGATGATTTAGTTCATGTAGAAATAAAGGAGTAAATTATGGCTAACAAAATAAAAAAAGAAGTTGGATTATCCGCAGCGGCTAAATGTCAGAAAAAAGGTGGCAAATGGTCAAAAGGGAAATGTGTCACTCCTGCTAAAAAAGTTTCAAAAACAGGAGCTACAGCATCAATTAATTCACTTACATCTGGGCTGATGGGGAGAAATGAGAAAAAATAAATGCCAAGAAAAACTAAGAAAACTAAGGCCCAAGTAAATAAGCAATTATGGGATAGAGCAAATACTTCACATAGGACTAAGTGGCAATCTATATCGCAGAAGTCATATGATTTTTATTTAAATGAGCAACTGACTAAAGAAGAGCAGTCTATGCTTGAAGAGTCAGGGATGCCTACATTCATTATAAACAGGGTAACTCCTATTGTAGAGATAATGAAATACTTTGTAACTGCTAATAATCCAAGATGGAAAGCAGTAGGTGTTACAGGTGATGATACAGATATAGCTCAGGTACATTCAGATATAACAGATTATTGTTGGCACTTGTCTAACGGCAAATCAATATATAGTCAAGTAGCTCTTGATGCTCTCACTAAAGGTATTGGCTACTTCATGGTTGATGTAGACCCTGATTTAGACAGGGGCATGGGAGAAGTATTATTTAAGCGTGTAGAACCATATGATGTATATGTAGACCCTGCGAGTAAAGATTTCTTATTTAGAGATGCTTCTTTTATTAGTATTCGTAAGAATCTATCTCGTACAAGATTAATTAATATGTTTCCTCAGTTTGCTGCTAAAATAAAGAAAGTAGAAGCATCAAGTGATGTTGTAAGTTATTCACAAAGAGATTTAGATCAGTCTGCTTCAATACAGCAGGAAGATATAACATTAGGTATAGACTTAGAAGCTGAAGATGATGCTATACTGCCATATTATGAGACATACAAGAAAATAAAGTTTCCATATAGAAATGTATTTATAAAGATTGACCCAAGCCCTGCTCAGATGCAACAAATAAAAGATAATGTTGAAGAAGAGATGGAGAAATTTCGTCAGGAAATAGATGTAAGTCTTAAAGAAAAGTCATTACAAATCCAGCAGTCTGTTGAAGCAGGAGAGATGATTCCTGAGAGAGCAGAGCTTGAAATACAGAAGTCTGAAGAGATGTCTAAACAGGCAATGCAGGAAAAAGAGATGCAACTTATGTCTGAGGCCCAAGATGCAGCAACTGTTATAGATCAAAAGATTATGACTGAAAAGAATTATAGAGCTCTTATTAAAGGCGGAGGAATGGCTGATAATATAGTGGATTCAATACAGTTTTATGAAAATAGGATTGTACTTGTATGTTCAGTAGGCGATGATGTTCTATTATATGAGCGTACTTTAGAGATTTCTGAATATCCTATTATCCCTATTCCGTATATGTACACAGGAACTCCTTACCCAATGAGTGCTGTAACTCCTCTTATAGGTAAACAGCAGGAGATTAATAAGGCCCACCAAATCATGTTACATAATGCTAATTTAGCTTCTAACTTGAGATGGATGTATGAAGAAGGCTCTGTACCTGAAGAAGAATGGGAACGGTATTCATCAGCTCCCGGTGCCTTATTAAAGTATAGACAAGGATTTAATGCTCCTACTCCTATATTACCAGCCCCAATCAACAATGCATTCTTCTCAGTAGTCCAAGAAGGTAAACAGGATGCTGAATATATAGCAGGTGTTCCTTCAGCAATGATGGGATTTACTCAGGAGCAGGCTGAGACATATAGAGGGTTACTTGCTAATGATGAATTTGGCACTCGTAGGTTGAAAGCATGGATGGGTTCTATTGTAGAGCCTGCCCTTGAACATCTTGGTAAATGTTTTCAAATGATATCACAGAATCATTATACAGCAGAGAAAGTATTTAGAATTGTACAACCTGAAGCAGGTCAGAAACCTGATCAAGATAAAGAATCAAGAATTAATATTCCTATTTATAATGATTATGGAAAAGCAATTGGATTATTTAGAGATTATAACTCATCAAGGTTTGATGTAAGGCTTATAGCTGGAGCAACAATGCCTATTAATAGATGGGCTCTTCTTGAAGAATATTTTAAGTGGTTCCAAGCTGGTCTTATAGATGATATAGCAATGATTGCTGAAACAGATATCAGGAATAAGAAGCAGATTGTTGAAAGAAAATCAATGTATTCTCAGATGCAAGGACAGATATCATCTATGGAAGAATCTCTAAAAGATAAAGAAGGAACTATTGAAACATTAGAACGTCAGTTAGTACAGGCAGGTATTAAGATGAAAGTTGGAGATGCTGCTAATGAAGTTCGTAAAGATGTATTAGAAACAGAAGCACAACAGAAGCTTTTAAGAGGAATGTTGAAGACAGAGTTTGAAAAAGAGAAGATGGCAATTAAACAGCAAGTTGCTGCTGGCGAAACTGAAGAACTTGAAGGTGAATAATTGGTTCAATGGAATAAAAAATCTTATCCCAATATGGCTAGAAGCGGTAGTAAGAACGGCAGATGGAAAGATGGAAGCAGTCAAACTCATTATAGAAATAAAGCAAATGCTGGTCGTGGTGAAGTAGTTCATCATAAAGATAATAATAAGAAAAATAATAGTAGATCAAATGTAGAAGTTATATCTAAGGCTAAACACAATAAGGTTCATCCTGAGAAAGGTGGTAAAAGGAAGTGTAAATCTGGTCAAGTTTGGAGCAAGAAATTAAAAGCCTGTGTATAACAAAAGAATAGTTGTGTTTAATATTTTACCAATATTATATTTTAACAAACAAAAAGGATAGCAAATGGAACAAGAACAAGTAAGCAACGCCGAAATGGCCCCTGAAAGTGATGTCCAAGATAGTATCTTTGACGCTGGTGAATCTGAAGACTTTTTTACTGCTTTAGATTCATCTGTTAATGGTGGTATCCAAGATGAACAAGAACTTACGCAGTTAACCTCGGAAGAAGGTGATAACACACCACAGAGCCCTAGTGAAGTTCAGCAGCAAAGTGATGACGTTGGTCAAGAAGCTTTGCAAAAGAGGTATAGTGATTCAAGTAGAGAAGCTAAAAGATTAAACGGACAGCTCCAAGAACTCGAACCATATATGCCTATACTCGATGCAATGAGAGAAGACCCTAATTTAATTCAGCATGTGCGGAATTACTTTGAGGGTGGGGGTCAAGCTCCTCAGAATATGTCTGAAAAGCTTGAATTACCTGAAGATTTTGTATTCGATGCTGATGATGCTTTCAGCACTCCTGAATCCGATTCAGCGAAAGTGTTAGGTGCAACGGTAGATGGTATAGTGCAGCGAAGATTGAATAATACTTTGCAAACACAACGTACTGAAAACCAGAGGTTAGCTAAAGAAACTGCTTTTCGTCAACAACATGAAATGTCTGATGATGAGTGGAAAGATTTTGTTGACTTTGCTAAATCCAAATCACTTGAGCTAGAAGATATTTATTTTTTAAAGAATCGAGAGAACAGGGAAGCTAATATAGCTGATAACACAAGACAGCAGATGGCTGATCAAATGCGTAAAGCACAAGACCAACCTCGTTCTCTTGCTACAGCAGGAAGCACACCAGTAGAACAATCTCCAGATGATTCAGTATTTGATGCCATAGTAGGACTTGACTCAGAATTAGATTCTGTATTTGGCTAATTTAGCTGAATACTTTAATTAAAATAAGGAGTTAATAAAGATGGCTGATCTATTTCAGTTAGAATCTGGATTAACTGAATCCTCCTCTCCTACTGGTATAAGTCCAGCATCATCTTCGCTTGATACAGGCGATCTTAGACGAAAGTACAATTTTGGCGACAGAGTATCCGAATTAGCGATTGCTCAAGACCCATTTTTTCGCTTTGTGTCTAAACTTGCTAAAAAGCCTACAGATGATCCTGAATTTAAATTCACAGAGAGGCGTGGCTCTTATCATAAGCGATATGCGTATGTTGTTGGTTTTTATAATGGGTCTGCAGATGCATTTAACAGCTCAGAACTATTAACCAGTGGCGGAGCAGCTTTATCAACATCTGCTGGACAGCAAGTAAAAGTATTTATGGCAACTGATTATAAATCAGCTGGCAATATAGGTACTATTTTTGGACAGTCAGGTAATGATATTTTGGTTGGAGATGATGGTACTCAACCTGAGTTCCTTCTTCCTGGTCAAATGATCAAGATTAACATGACAAGTAATGATACTGGTGGACACGATGGCGGCTCAGCCGTAACAAGTGTTAGTCAAAAAGATTATATTGTTATTAAAGTTGATACTGTGCATGCTCAAGCAAATACTGCTAGTGTTGTAGGCCGTGGACTAAATGATGGTGCTGTTGAAACTGCTAAGACGTATTACTATACGCCGATAACAGGTACGATTGTTAGACCTTTGGACGCAGCTGCTAATAAAGAACTTACTTCTTTTGTAGCTGATGATCCAATTGGTGTTACATATAGTGCTTCTGTTTCAAACGTATTAGAACCTATGCGTTCTTATGTAGTTGGTACAGCTCACGCTCAAGGATCAGGTTACCCAGAAACATGGAAGGATCAACCTTTCTCGACCGGATACGGACGTACACAAATTTGGAAGACTGCAATGGCAATGGATAACACTACTCGTGCTACCGTGCTAAAGTATGAACCTAATGAGTGGGCCCGTGTTTGGAAGGAAAAGTTGGTCGAACACAAGTGGGATATCGAACAAAGTCTTTTGTTTGGTTCTCAGTATGATTCCGGTAGTGAATGGTATACACAAGGTGCTGTTGATTATATTTCAGGATATGGTAATGTGTTTAGTCTTGCAATTGCAACTAAGACACAGGACGATTTCTTAGATGATTTAAGCAATTACCTTGATCCAAGATACAACAATGCTAGCGCATCGATGTTCTTTTGTGATACTGCTACTTACAACTGGCTTCATAAACTAAGTGGGTATTTCTCAAATAATCTTGAGATATCACCTAACTTTAGAGCTGATATGTCTTTAACAGCTAAAAAGAAGGCATTTGGAGTTAGTATTTCTACTATTAATACACCTTATGGTGATATGAATGTAGCTAGGAATATTCACCTTGATGGACATCCTATCAAGATTCTTGCAGTCAACATGAGATATGTTAAGTACAGACCTCTTGTTGGTAATGGTTTGAATCGTGATACGGCTGTTTATGTTGGTGTCCAAACCTTAGAAAACAGTGGTGTTGATCGTCGGGTTGACTTAATCCAAACAGAAGCTGGGATGGAATGGCAAATGCCAGAAGCCCACGCTTACTGGTCATAAGGAGGTAATGAATAATGGGAATTCCACTTTATGGACAAAATAAGCAAGGTGGTAAGATCGATGATGTTCTTATCAACTCAAAGAATGTTTGGACATTCGATAGACCTCCAATGGTACTTGATGATGGTATGCTCGGTGGAGCTCAAAAGCTTGCTGATGGAACTGCTCAGGATGTTGTATTACATCAATATCCAGCAGGATCAGGTTCTATATATGGATTGCAGTTAGCTGCATCCTATAATGGAACTCAAGATATTGACGGGCCAGCTGTAGCATCTACTGGAATGAATTATGAAGGTGATGAAGCTGATGATGAAGGATTTCAGTGGGCAATGAGTTATCCCGGTAGTAAGGGAATTGAAAATGTTGATTCTTTTACAGTTGGCGGTCCTGCATTTTATGCTAAGCTTAAATATAGTATTGAAGATGTTAGTATTACTGATGATTGTGCTTTTGGCTTTAGGTTGAAATCACAAGCTTCTAATGCTGCTCTTGATAACTATACTGATGTAGCTTGTCTTAATCAGCAAAATACCGCTATTAACGTAGAAAGTATTTTAAATAATGCTACTACAGTTACTACTGATACTACGGATAACTGGGGTGATGGCGAAACTCATACAGTAGAAGTTCGCATCTCAAAAGCTGGTGTTGCTTCTTACCGTTTAGATGGTAGGGCAGTTACAACATCTCCTACTGCTGATGTGACTTTTGATGCTGGTGATGTCTTCACACCATTTATGTTTTTCTTACACTCCAGTGCAGCTTCTTGTGATGTTATTTTACAAGAGTTGGAAACTGGATTATTGTAAGGAGTATATAATGGCAAATGGACCTGGTTCTAAGATAGGTAGCCATGCAAATTGGCAGGTTGGAGAGTATATCTTCAAAATGAATAGTTCTTCCGCATCAGCTCATGCTTTAGGTGCGAACGATAGCGGTAAGACTTATCTTTTGCATAGCACCGTAGCTAGAACGGTTACCTTACCCGCGCCTAAGGCAGGAGTAAGTTATAAGTTCATTGTTACTGATTCTACCGCTGTAAGTACTATTGCTGCAACCGGAGCCTATTTAAAAGGTAGCGTTGTTGCAGATAATGATACTGACTCAATGGCTGGTACTACAATTTCGTGTACAGCGGACCTTGTAGTAGGAGATCATATTGAAGTAGTTAGTGATGGCACTTACTGGTATGTTTCAGGACATACAGCTCATGCAACTGGTTTTACAGTAGCATAATCTGAACATATAAAATAAGGCGACTGCTGTTTCCTGATGTTTTTCAGCTTCCTTTCTAATATTTGGAAGCAGCATAGCCTTTTAAAGATATGGCAACAACAAACATAGAACTTGATATAGAGAATATAACTGGTGTATCTGATGCAGATGATCAGTTTGTTAAGAGTGCTCAGAAGTTTGTAGTATCAAGTATACCTAAAGAACTATTATTATGGGCTGGTACAAGTACTGCTGTAGCTTCTCATGGTGGCGATTCTTCACCAACAGCTATAACAATACCACAGCCAACTGATAATATCATAGATGTACAAAGGAATGGATATAGCGCTGAACAAGTCTCTGAGTCACTACAAGGATTTATTGCGAATAGTTCAAGTCTTCATTATGCAACTGAAATATTCCCTAAATATTATATACAAGCTGGTAATAAAATAATAGTAAAGCCGGACCCAAGCGATTCAGAAACTGCTCTTGTAAATTATGTAGATTTTCTAAAGATAGATGATGATTGTGATCTAAGAAATGCAGTCATTTTTCATGCGGCTTCAAAAGAATTCACAAAGTTAGCAACATCAAAGCTTTTAGATTGGACTGATGTAGCAGCTCCAGTACCTCTTTCTAACCCAAGTTTTGGTACAGATTTAAGTATTTCATCAGTTTCTCCTAATGTTCCTACATTATCGAGTAATTCTGTATCATTTAGTACTACTGCTCCTACTTACAGTGCTCCTGTATTAGAAGCAAGGAAAGCATTTAGTTCTTATTCAAGCGGCTTAGGTGAATTAGACCCTGGCACATTTGGAATAGTATCGAGTCCTCCTGCAGTTCCTTCAGCTCCAAGTTATACTACGCCAGCTATTAGTTCAGTAAATATATCTAATGTTGGAGTCCCTCCATCATATACTCCTCCTGTAATTGGTGGAGATGCAACAGAATTATCAGGTTTATCTGATTTAGATGTTGATAATACTATAGATACTCTTGCAGATCAAAAAGAATGGGACCAATGGTTTGCAACAGCTGCTCATTTAATAGAAGATGAAGAAGATACAGAGTTAGCATCTATACAAATACAAAAAATTTCTGCTTATGTCAATGCTTATAGTCAATCAATGCAAAATCAGCTTAATGAATTCAATGAATCTAATGCTGAATATCAAGCTAAATTGCAAGAAGCTATACAACAGGCTCAGATAAATGCTCAAGAAGCTCAACAAGAGTCAAACTTATTATTGCAACAGGAGAATCAAGAGTTTGCAGCAAGTCTACAGAGGTATTCAGCTCAAGTACAGTCTTATCAGACTGTTGTTTCTAAAGAAGTGCAAGAATACCAACAGAAGTTAGCTCAGTATCAACTTGAGTTATCTACTTCTGTACAGGCTTGGCAAAATGAAGAATCTCACAAACTGTCTATACATCAATCTAATTTGCAGGATAGTTTAAATACTTTTAATAAAGAAAATGCTGAGTATCAGGCCCAATTACAGGTTTCTATACAG
>Ga0208316_1001201_pt1 | contig 16306 bp, 27 predicted proteins | sample MalvireepMed_231_FD_184240 | JGI IMG/M metagenome (GOLD analysis project Ga0208316, IMG submission 184240) | Marine viral communities from the Global Malaspina Expedition - Malaspina viral metaG DeepMed_231 (SPAdes) (version 2) | ecosystem: Environmental > Aquatic > Marine > Oceanic | place... | reverse complement strand
GATATATCTACCTTCAACGGTAACCAGTGCCGAGGAGTGGTGGACATCATTACGGCTGGCTTTCCCTGCCAACCCCACTCCGTCGCAGGACAGCGGCGCGGAGAAGCTGACGACCGCAATCTCTGGCCCGACACCCTTAGAGTCATTCGGGAAGTGGGACCGAGATTCGTGCTGTTGGAGAACGTTCCAGGCATCCTTGCTAACGGGTACGCTGGAACCGTGGTCGGGCAACTTTCCGAAGCAGGGTATGACTGTCTCTGGGGTTGCGTATCGGCTGCGTCCGTTGGTGCGCCCCATCGCAGGGAGCGGTGGTGGCTTCTGGCCTACGCCAGACACTCAGAACAGCCGAGACGGGACGAAGCTACGAACAGGAAGCAATCAAGCGAGTCATTACTCGAATGGGCGACATGCTCTTTCTCTCCATCATGCGGTAGCGCTGTGGCCGACGCCGCAGGCTCAAGATGCAAAGCATGGCAGCCCGACGGCATGGGAGCGAACTCACGGAACGTTCGGCCACCTACATGTGTCGGTTGGTGGTCAACTGAACCCGACGTGGGTCGAGTGGTTGATGGGGTTGCCCATCGGGTGGACCGACTGCGCGCCCTTGGCAACGGAATCGTCCCTCTCCAATTGGCATACTTCTTACGTAAACTGGCTTGACAGCATGGAAACTCTGTTAGGAGGTTTCTAACATGAACTGCATCCATTGCGGCCAGACCAACTTCCCAACAAAGGCCCTTCTCGACGAGCATCTTCGGGTACTGCACAAGGGCTCACCCAACAAGCCCGCCCGGACCTGCATCAGTTGCCCGCCGCCGGACAACGTGTTCGTGGAGTTGGAGCAACACTTTATTGACAAACACAGGGTAAAGGCGGCGCTCGACTGGCCATGCCCGCACTGCGAGAAACCTTTCCTCACGGCAATCAAGCGCAACCGGCACGAGCGGGACTGCGACAAGCGGCCTGCGGGGGAGTGGGTGAGGTGATGCACTGTGAGTTCGTGATTCCTGGACCTCCAGTGCCCAAGGCCCGCGCCAGGTATTCCGGGAGCGGTCGCGGCGGGTTCTACACGCCGGAGAAGACCAAGGAAGCCGAGAGTGACATCGACATTTTGTTCCATGAAGCGGTTGGGCTAGGGCTGGTAGAGGATAAGAAGAGTCACTTTGGAGTAGGGTGTATCTTCTACACCAAGGACCGTCGTAAGTTGGACGTGGACAACCTGCTCAAACTGGTTCTTGATGGGATCAACGGGCTGTGGGGTGACGACAGCCAGGTCTGGGGCCTATACGCTACGCGCTACGTGGACAAGGACAACCCGCGCACTGAAGTCCGTATCTGGACGCTGGAGGAGTGATGGATCGGCCAATAACATTTGACGAGGTTGAGGCATTGCATGGTGAGCGGACGGTTTGCCCGACTTGCGGAGAGCCAAGGTTTCAGCGTGGCCCTAGTGGTGGTGATTCTACCAATTACCGTTGCTGGAACGGGCATTACTGGAATGTGAGTCCTTTTGGCTGGGACAAATTGGAGGCCCCCGATGCCTGAAATGGAACATCCCGTCGAAGACCCCGAGGTAATCGGGGAAGCAATCGGGACCGCAACCGACGCCATCACCGGGTACGCGTCGCGGAAGTGCCGCCGCGTACACCAAGAGGACCAAGATGCTTATACAGTGGCGGAGGAATTACCTCCGCGATCTCATTGCCCTGCCTGCCGAGGGACCGGCTTCCAGCACTGGCAGCTTTGGGACAGGTGCCGACACCAAGCACCACAAGGCCCGCAGTTAGTGTATGTTCCTCCGTGTCCTTTGTGCGACGACTCCGGCTGGATTCTGGCCGTGACCGAGGGGAAGCTGCTGGAATTGTGTTTTAGCAAGGCCGCGTCAGTATCAATTACCGAAGTCTACCCCCTCGTCTACAGCGTGCACTTGGAGGGAGAGCCGGAGCATCATCAAGGGTCAACTGTCTCTGCGGCCCTGTGCATGGCCTTGTCGGTGGCGGAGGGGTAGTATGCAGATGCCCCCTCGATGTCCAAAGTGTTGGAAAAACATGGTGGGCTGGCCTCCCAAACGTGCGGACTTGGTGAAGTTTACTGTCCACGCCAAGTTGTTTCACAAGCGGGTGTTCTGGGGGAGGCCGCCGACCCTAGCAGAAATTAGCACCCGTCGAAACCTGCCATTGATGGCCGGTCAAGATGATACTGCTGCCGTTGACCATGCGGCCCCGATTATCCGCGCTGAGGCGATAGAAGCAGCGGCGGGGCTGGTGGCGTTTGCTCAGTGGTTTGCTGACCAAGGGAACGAGGCAGCAATAACGGTTATTACAAGATGGAACAAGTGGGTGAATCAATGACGCAAGAGACGGAAGCCCGGACGCCGTTTGACGAAGATATTGCTTTGCATATCGAGGGCGTTAATGCTGCCATTGCAAAGAATCAGCGCACCCCTGAGTCGGTCCTAAAAACAGGGTTGCTACTAGGGGTAAAGCGCCACGCTTGGCTCCTGGGCCACGCAGCGGGCGTTGCGGAGACTGAGGCCAAGGACCGACACTACGTCTGGGCAGAGGAACTAGCCGCCGAGAGAGCCAAGGCTGCGGGGCTGGTCATAGCATTAAAGGACGTGCTAAGCCTGAATGTTGTAGACGGCTTCCGACAGCGGAGATACCGAGCAGCTATAGCCGACTACGAGGGGGAGTGATGCCTGACCTAGCCGCCATCCAACTCCAAGTCGTCTCGCACACGACTGACGGGGTGCCCACCTTCCCTTCCCTGCGGGCGGATTGCCTACATTTTCAGACATGTTACGCAGGGTGTTGCACCTGGCAAGAAGAACCGGAAGATTGTCCGACCTGCAACGGCGGACGCGGCTGGGTTCCGGTGACCGACCTAGCGGCGCTGTTCCGGGCGGTCAATGCGTGGTTGTTGGATATAGCATCAGCCGAACTATGGATTGAACGCTGGTTCAAGGCATGGCATACGCAATACTTCGAGCCTGCACGCGCTGCGTGGATCACTGTGCTCCGGGCACTGATAGCCCTGCCGGGGAACGAGGAAGGCTGGCAACGGGAAGCGGAGGGGTTGCTGAATGGTGCCTAAAGGACACGTATTCCGCCCCGCATTAGAGCGATTCTGGGACAAGGTACAAAAGAGAAAACATACTGCGGGGTACCAGCCTATCTGCGATTAACGCCTCCAAAACCCATTGTCTTCGTGGTCATCCATTTAACGAAACGAATACTTGGCTAACATCTAACGGGCGAAGGCAATGCCGCGCATGTAGCCGAATTAGACTGAGGGAGTGGAGGTCTCAGAGACGCACGGAGAGTGATGCAAAAGCTAATTTGTCCTAAGTGTGGAGGATTTGTGACCCGAGAGCGGGACTCGGACGGCGGGTTCTACTACCTGCGCTGTTGGATTTGCGGGCGTTGGTCGCACGAGGCGGAAGCGGACGAGGACGAGGACAGGGAATACTTTCTGATGAAGCCAGAGGGGAAGAACTACAATGCCCGAATTAAGTGAAATGGCTACAATTGGGCATCCAGCCCTGGCTACCCGCAGCCCCCGAGCCGGAAGAAGAACCACCCCAAGGCCCAGGCTAACGCGGAGAAGGCCGCTATGGTCACTAGGAAGCCAGCAGCGGCGGCTCCTGCTAGGAAGGCAGCACGCACCTCATCGCAGCCAATATCCCAAGATTACCCCGCACCAACCAATGGCGGCTGCTAAGATTTCAGGGTTCTGTTGAAAATTATTCGTCAGGAATATCCAACCTGCCAAGCCCACGAACGCTAGGCTCATAACCAGCCGGATTCCCATTACGAATCTTCCGTTCATTCCATACCTGCTTTACTGTGGCGATCAGTTCCCGGATACGCCCGCCAGCCACAGGACACTGGGTCTGATATTCCAGATACCGGCGCAGCGGGATAGTGACAGAGTCTTTGTTCATGTGACTACTCCAGGTCAGGGTCTATCAGGTGGGCAGCCGAGACCTCTTCCTCGTTCTTGCCGTTCTGCGCCGTGGTAGCGGCTTTGCGCGGCACCAACCGTACCCGGTTGGTGCCCAAGTCAATCTCCACTTCATCTAGTGTGATATCCTCAGCCTTTAATCGCCGGATAAGAATTTCATAGAATTCCAAGCTCTCGGTTATGGGACCGATACGATCCAAGTAAAACTGGGTTAGCGTGCTCATTGCATCGCTGGCAATTCCGTTCAGATTAGCCATACAGTCTCTCTATTCCCGATGTCATAGAAATCCAAGGCTCTTGGCAATAAATGCTTGCCGTTCCGCTTCAGTGGTCAGTGCCTGATACCTCTCCCGTGCATTCGGCTCAGGGGCAGGTTTGGGTATGGCATCGTTGTGCGCCCGAATATCCGTGGCCAGCGTGTCGTACTCCCGTTGGGTGATCTCTATATCATCGGGCCGCAAATCGTCGACCTCCCCAACAACGAACCCGGCCACGCCGTCTTCTAAGTGACAACAGTCCCTAACGGCTCTCCCCGCGATGAAGGACTCGTGGGATTCCTCGGATTTTACAAGCACCATTCTCTAAACCTCCTTCCAAGCGAACACGTCCCCGACGTGGAGAGTCCCGGTGTTGCTGCCGTTCCCGGCAACATGTAAGGATGCGTACATAGCTGAGCTTGATGGGATGTTGGTAGTGATCGCCGAGCCTACAATTGTATTATTCACATAGAACGATACACTGGTTCCTCCAGAGCGAATCTCGATCCTTAGTGTATAGGCTCCAGTCTTTCTCGAACCCTCATCGACGGTGCTTTCCGTTCCGGCGTTGTCACAAACCCCAACAAGGTTCCCGCCACCCCCTGGAAGCCGGAACCCTATGAAGTTATTAAAGTTGCCCGCACCCCTAGTGTTCGGGTCTTGCACTCCAAGACCGAAGTGGAACCCAGGCTCAGTGGCACTCTCGGCATAGTTGACTCGAGCGACCAGGGTCCAATCGTCTGAGACCTGCAGGGTTGCCTCGCCAAAAGAGATTGCCGCCGCGTGTGCATCCGCCGTGACTTGGAGTTGCCAACCACCCCGGATAGTAGTGGAGATACCAATGGTCCCGCTGCTCGTCTCGTGCATGTGCCAGAATTGGCCGTACCCGAGTTTATTCGTATCGGAAACGGTCGTGCCCCATGGGAACGGCCCCAACATCGTGAAGAGGGTATATGTTGCGTCCTCGACGAGTTTTTCAGCCGCGGCCTCGAAGGATGAGGCCCCCACCGCCCCCCATGCTGGCTTCCCAGCAGTGCCGGTAAGCACCTGGCCATTGGACCCATAAGCCAGTATCGCCATCGCCCCTGCGCTATCACCCATGAGCAATCCACCAGTGGTGATCGCAGACGCATCAAATTCTAGCCCGCCGCGCTCATGGGTCAATGTCCCAGCAGCTATTGCCGATGCGTTGAGCGTTCCGCCGGAGTTGGTCGCTGCGTGAGCATGGGTGGCGTTGGCAAATCCCGTAGCGGATATGGTTGGGGTGGTGAGGGTCTTGTTGGCTAGGGTCTGCGCCAGGGTCAATACAGCTACCGTGTCGTCAGCGGTGATGGCTGGGAAAACCAGCTCCCTCAGTGTGTTGGCTGTGTAGTATTGAAATTCAGGGCGCGAGTCCTTGCTGGTATTGGTCACGTCCAGCGCTTTCCAAGTGAAGCGGACGAACTCAGTCTGTGCGCCTAGGTCGTCGTCAAGGTCGAACTTGATGAAGGCTTCATCGTTATCGGTAGGCGTCCCTCGGTTGCCGCCACCAAGTTGCATAACCTCATTGGATGCAGCATCGGTCGTGTTCTGCAAATCCAGGGGAACGCCCGCTACCAGCAGCGCGAACTTGGAGCTACCAATGCCGAGTGTCCCGTCATGGACATGGCCGGACGAAGTGCTGACAACGTCTGAACGCAGATCGTTATACTGCTGGGCAGTTGCTAGGTCGCCTGCCGAAACCGTAGAAGAGTTAAGTGCCATAATCTACCCCCAGTGCCACTCTGACCATCTAATCCCAGAGTCCCAAGGCTCCGGTGTGATGGTCAGGGCCTGAGCTATCGTGAGGCTGACAGCCCGGCTATACCTTAGCGCGGACTGGGCCGGGTGAACCTGATACTGGGTTTCCGCCATGTCTATGATATGCCCTCTATGGAGTGTCCCGTCAATATCGGTAATGCGTAGGGGCGGTATTTCGTCTTTGAGCAGACCCAGCCGCACGAGTTGCCTGCTTACCGGAATACCCGTAGGGACACCAAGAGTCCCATCAACGCGGTCTTCCAATGCCGCCACAAGATTCCATCGCTTGAGTCGTGGCGGTCGCCACGTAACGTCATTGGAATGGGCCTTCATCACCCCGGTCTTGGCGGTGTCATCCGTTACGAAGGTAAATCGGTAGCGCACCTTCTTCCCCTCTACCGCCTCGTTGAAGGCAATCGTTATCTTGGGGCTGCCATCGAAGGTCGCGCCGCTACTGTTGATGTTGGTAAAGCTGGTCTCGTTGTCGAGTTCGTAGGCCACTGTAATGGTCTGGGCCGTTCCAAGACTCTCCGACAGCACACTGAACCGATTGGCAACCTTGTCCACATTGGGACGACTCCAATCCATCCACGAGGTAATCAGTGTCCCGCTCAGGGGCATGTCTTTGTTGGTCGCTAGCCTCGGAGTGGTGGTCCGGTTGGGCAACTGGATGCGCTGGGTGAAGGGCTGGTTGTTTATATCTCCGTTGATGTATAGGAACCGGTTGGTTCCACCGCTGACCTTGAACACCATCATGTCGATGGCATCGGACATGACGAACTTCTTGAGGGTGTGAACCACCCAGCCAGTATCGGCGAACTCCTTAGCCGCTAGGAGCCAGCACTCTTTAGTAATGCTATCGGCGTTGAGGTCCTCAACAACCAAGAGGAGCCACTCCCCATCAGTTCCGAAAGCACGTACTCTGTCACCAATTTCGTCGAACCCTGGACTCTGGATGATATGGCCAAGTGCTTCCCACCCTGCCGTACCACTATATCGCCAGAATCCAGTCTCACCCAAGATTGTGTAGAAGTGCCCGCCATACATCAGCCCTCTTGTGAAGTTGTCGTCGGCGATGGTCGCCTGTGCTCCCGGCCAGATGTTGTCGAATCGGTTGCCCTGTAGGGATATATACTGGTAGAAGCCATCCTCTTTCCCCACGGCCATCGTGCCGTCCATGTCGAACACTTGCAGTATCTTGTGGTCGTCCTTGCCCACCTCGATAGCTTGACCCCAGGTGCCTGTATTCGTGGGGTCTACCGACAGATGCACCTTGTCGTCATCCAGGGTCTTGGCCAACACGTAGTTATTATTGGAGTTCACCGTGACGATGAACCGATTGGCATTGTCCAGGGTGCCGCCCAAGTTGGACGAAGTGTACGACGCTGGATTGCCAGCCGCGCTGACCTCGTACACTGTGGACTCACCCTGCCCGATAAAGAGTTGGTCATTGAAAACAGCGGCCCCAGTGATGACAGCGCCCTGCACAATCTGAAGCATCCAGTAGTCTTCGTCCTCGTTGAACTTCCAGACTGCTCGGTCGGTGATGGCCAACAGTTGTTGGACCCCAGACCCGTTGGTCTGCACCTGCATGCGAACATGGGAAGCGTTGGGGATGGCAGACCCAGCGTAGACGTTCACCGAGTCAACGTACACCGTACCTGGCGTCCCGCTGCTGCACTCAACGCGGATGTCCACCCCTGTGGAATCACTCTGGAGAGTGACGGTGGCGGTGATCTGCTGGTAGGACGTGGTGAGTGTGACCGCTGTCCCGCTTGTGGTGGGGGTAGATGAGCCACCACTTTCAACGACCTGCACCCGCATCGCCCCACCAGCAGCAGCGCCACGCACCATCGCAATGACAGTGATGGCTTTCGATTGCCACCGGGCCGCTGGTTGGTCGGTGGCATCCACGATGTCTTGATTGATGTAATCGTTGGCAGTAACAGTCGTCAAAGTAAAGTGATACGGTCCGGCATGAGGAGCCGTGGTAGCCGTTGTGAGAGTTACCCCGGAGGTTGACCAGCCAGTGTTAGCATTGAGTTGAGCGCCGCCGTTCTTGATGCCGTAACTCACCTCTTTGGCAACGATCCCAAGGGCCAATTCATTGGGCGTTAAGGCCCATACACCGTCCGCTAGAGCGTATCTATTGGGCCGGTTTGGGTCGTAGTAGTAAGCCAGCCCTCCGCCGGACCAGTCCTCTTGGCTCCAGTTCAAGTCAATGTCGGGCGTGTACTGGCCGTAGGAAACGTCCGGCTGGAGCACGTCGGGGGCCAAGGCCGGAGCCAGGGTCCACTCGTACAGCAGTTTGCCGTTCTCGTCTTGGAGCAAACGCAAGGGGACGCGGTTCTCTTGGGAACGGTCCTCAAGAGTGACGTGGAACGGACGCTGGCCTTTAGATAGTCCGCTTACCATTAGTGAAACCCGCTAGACCTGACAACGCCGGTTCGTTCCCAGTCCGGGACTCCTCGTTGCAGCCTCGGCCTACGCTGTGTGTGAGGCATCAGCCCATCGAGTTTGCGGGCTGCTATCGCCAACCGCTCCCGGTTGTAATCTATGCTGATATCGGGAGTGAACTGGCTGTATTCCTCATACATTTCCTGGGCCATCTGCGCGTACAGCAGGTCATTCTGAGGCTTCTGAATCTCCATGCTGTCCGTATCTGCCGATACCGTGGAGAGATAGCCCTTGCCCTCGAACCGCAGCAGGTAGTTGTCCGGGAACTCGTAGTTGAAGACCACGTACTGCCGCAGCGTGGTCCCTTGTACATCCTCCCGGTACTCCCAGTTGAACAACTGCTCCGAGTGGGTCTCGGGTTCCTGGCTAGGGCCCACCACGGAGACCGCAGAGTCGATATAGAACTCGGTGTTGTCGGTAGCGGTACTTACCACACTGATGCCTATATCAAGGGTCGCTATGGTGATCGTGGAGTCTTCAAAGTGGGTCAGTAGTTCCCACCCGGACCCAGTATGTAGACCGCCGTCGGCAGCCGTGCCCAGATGGGTGGTGCCGCCTATCTTGATGGCCGTCGAAACTACATCAGCCGTGAGACAATAGACCCAAATCTGTAGGCTTATCCTTTGCCCAGAGTGTGTTCCGGGGGAGGATATACTTTGTAGCAACGTGCCCGTGCTACTCGCCTGCGAAGTGCATCGAACTCCTGAGCCATCGATTCTGGCATAATTGAACGGTGAAGTCGTGACTGCCTCTTCAGCAGTATCCAAGGTAGTGGCAGACCAATCGTCCGGCACACCGGATGTAAAATCCTCAAAATCACCGTTGGTAAGGATGTTATTTCCATGAGAGACAAAAATTCCTCGATAGAGATAGATGCGGTCAGGCCCGTCTATGATGCTGCTGGGCACATCGTACCGTACTTGACTTCGTGCGGTAGCCAGCCACCGTGTAACCGGCAGGTGCAGCGCAGGGAAGATAGTCCGGGCTGCATCGTTAGCCTTGTCGCGGATGTAAGAAGGCCGGAACCGGTGGAACTCGAAATCGGTGGCCCCACTCTCCGCAGCAAGGGCCGAGCCCGCGCTGAGCGACACCTGCCCCAACGATGCGTCGTATGCCTTGGCCCGGCGCTCTACGTCCAGGTTATTCGCGCCCAGCAGAAGCACCCACAGGTTCTCCAGTGAGTCGTCACCAGCGCCACTCTGCCCGAAATCATCAAACCCCGCATCGCGTAACTCCGTGGAGATGACCAGCATGGTGGTGGCCGTGGTGATGTCTGTGGTCGATGTCCATGCCAAACCCTTTAATCCGACAATATCGGAATATCCAACAAATCGGGCAAATTCCCTTCGCATGTTCTGCCAAGTAGTTGTAGCCATTGTGTTTACATCACCATTCTATTAACATGTAGTCCACAAATGGTAGGAATATTATGAGTAGACAAGCACGCCCAGCCGGAGAGCGTTTTTGGGAAAAGGTGAAATTCACCAGCACTTGTTGGGTATGGACTGCTACGTTGTCGCGAGGATATGGCTCCTTTCGTCCATCCGCGCAAGAACATACCGTTCCAGCACATAAATATGCCTATGAAGACCGCTATGGCCCTATGCCAGCAGGCACCCAAGTAGATCATCTTTGTCGCAATCGTGCTTGCGTTAATCCCAGTCATCTTGAAGCCGTAACACCACAGGTCAATACTTTGCGTGGGGAACCACTGGCTGCTGCCAATGCGAGGAAAACTCACTGTCCCCAAGGGCACCCTTATGACTTGCTGCATACGTATCATCTCAACAATCGTCGGCACTGTCGAGCCTGTCACCGTATTCGTAATCGCTTGTGGATGCGTGAGCATCGGCCTATCAAATAGCCTTACTCCTGGTACAAGATGGCCCACTCGACCTTATCGTCATCGGTGGCTGCATCAAAGTAGATAGTGCCCAGAGCGATAGAACCACCTGCGGGTATTGGTAGTTCAAACGGGTCTTTGTCATTCTCCATTGACCACCCATGAAGAGTGCCGGTACTGGAGACATCTGCTATACCAACTTTTACAATGCCAGTATTAGCTGGCGCATCTCGAAACTTGGCCCATACCACACGATAGTCCGCATGTAGACCTCCATCAGCACTGAGGGCAACAGCAGTCCCAGCCGTAGGGATATTCGTTGTTCCAGCGTCAAAGAGCAGCCTCCCAGCAATGAACGTCCCGTGCTCGGTCATTACGGTGCGTAGTACCCCGCGATGTAGACCTCCCAGTCGTCTTCACCGGCGGTCTTATCAAAATGCACGGCACTGTTCCGTGTTTGATTCACTAAGGGAGTTTTGAAATGAGCGACAAAAAGGACCTGGTCTACAATTTCCAGAGGACCAAGCATCGTCACACTGGCGGCATCCGTCAATGTCCAACTCCCCAGTGCAGCGGTCTGGTTGGACTGCACAATGAGGTCTGTTATGAAAATCCTGTTCCCAGCCAGCGCAGTCACCACGACGGTATCGGCATCGACAGTCGTAATAGCCGTGTACTGGTTGAAGAAGTTCGGATGGTGGACCTCGTATCGGCTTGTCATTAGTTTCTTCCTATCGTCCAGCCTGGCCCAATCTGGTTGGGTTTCGCTGTGGGGTCCTGTCTTGGGTCGAGAATGTCGTCAATGATGCCTTTGCGCAATTCGTACAGCACCGGGTCGCCTTCCTGGTCGGGGACCATCAGGTGCCATTGTTGCGGGTCGTCAGCCGATGGTAGGAATACCATGGCAGGAGGCTGCCCGCCCCATTTCTGGTACAACTTGATGTCGTGCTGGATTTCTTCCCACTCAGCCGCGAAGTCCTTGGTGAGCAGTTGGAATACAGACATCTTGTAGGCCCGTTCGACCTCTTGCTTGGGGTGGTGGCGTCCATGACCATGAGATTGATCGCCACACATCGCAACCTGTTCAGCCAGTTCTTCAGCATAGCCCTCAATCCCCTGAGCGAATATCTCCGCCATGGTCTCACTGCCGTCAGTGACAAGCAGACCGTGACCATGGGGAGACCCCTCCGGCCAGTAACTTACAAAAACTGGATAAGTCTTGGTGATCATTTGTTCCTCTGCCGCTCCATGCTCAGAGCAATCGCCACGGCTTGCTTCTGAGGCTTGCCCTCGGCCTTGAGCTTCCGAATCTTGGCACTGACGCGCTTATTCTTGGCTTTCTTTGTTGCCTTCTTCTTTGAGGGCATTATACCACCACCCGTAGTTGAGCCCGCTTCTCTTCCTCTTCGGGGTAGACTTCCTTGACGCCGCTACCCAGGGCCTGCCAAGTCTCCATGCACCTATCAGCCATGTCCTTGAATTGCCAGTGCTCAAGGGAAGCGGCTTGGTCGGTGCCCCAACCACGCCGGTCTAGGGTGAAGTGCCGCTCGATGTACGATGCACCGAGCGCAACAGCGGCTTGAGTGACGCGGTTGCCACGCTCGTGACCAGAGTAACCAATAACAATTCTGGGGCATATTTCTTGCAAAGTCCGGATGAATTGCAAGTTCAGTTTCTCTAACGGACACGGATAGATGGATGTGGAGTGACAAAGAACCACGTAATCAAGGTGCTGCACTCCAATATCTACATATACAGCATCATGTATTTCAGCCCATGTAGACATACCCGTTGATACAATCAGCGGCCTCCCAGTCTGTAACGCCCGATGAATAAGGGCGCGATCCGTTAGACTAGCCGAGCCAATCTTGTAGCATGGCGGGTCGTAGGCTTCCATGAAGTCCACCGATGGCTCGTCCCACACAGAGGCGAACCACGGGATACCCTCTTCCTTGCAGACAGCATTGATGGTGTCATAGGCCGCGGCGTCAAGTTCGATGTCTTCCTTGTAGTCTATGTACGAACGGTCTCCCCAAGGAGTGCTGCGGAGCTTGTCCCACTGGTCTTGCGGCACGCAAATACGCGGGGTGCGTTTCTGGAACTTAACGAGCGATGCGCCCGACAGCTTTGCAAGCCGTATCATATTGAGCACGTTGTCGAGAAACTGCCCCTTCGGGCCTAGCGCGTAGTTTAGTCCCAATTCTGCCACCAAGACTGGGGGGTAATCTGGGCCAATCTTCAGACCTGCTATCTCAACGAAGTTGCTCATATCCAGCCCCAACCAGACTGTGCTGACGCTCCAGGATTTTCTCGGCCATCCACAAATCGAACGGCGTGTCTACTTGGATGGCGCATTCCTCGGGCATCACGAATAAAGATATTTTACCACCCAGCCGGTTGTGCATTCGACGCCAGTGGTCTTCGGTAAAGACGTATATGCTGCCGTTTTCTTCGTAATGCTTGGTCATGTCCTGTCGGCGAGGTCGGTGCATAACATCATAAGTGGGGACTACAGTACCATCCCGCCAAAAGAAACTATGGCTTTCCACCACGCTCACCAGTGAGTCCGCTCCCTCACGCTGAAGCTGCTCTATCGCTTCGTCTATTTGCTTGCTGGTCCGTACCGGGGACGTTGACTGGAGCAGCACGATGATGTCAGCAGGTGGGTCGAACCTCTCCGGTAGACGATCCTCTATCTGGGCTTCATCTGTAATCTCTTCCGCTGGATGCCAACGAGCACCCGTATTCTTGGTGTAGTTGAGCACCGCCCCATCGTCTGAAGACACGATGACCGCATCAACACTGGAGTTTAGCGCCGCATCCAGGGTCCACTCAATCAAGGGTTGTCCCGCACAGAGAGCCATGTTCTTGCCAGGGATGCCTTTGCTCCCCGCCCTTGCGGGGATTATTGCCAGCGTCGTCATACGGCCACCCGCTGGTGCTCACGGAACCAAGTAATCGTCTTCTCAAGCCCCTGCTCCAGCGTGTACTTAGGCTCCCAACCCAGGGCCTTGATGCGAGAGGAGTCCATCTGTTCGTCGTGCTGGTCGTTCGCTTGGCCGAGAACAATCGGGTCTTCAAGGCGGTCAAGCATCAGGTCCATGATCTTCTGAACCAACTTCAACGAAGAGATAGCCGGTGCCCCTACATTGAAGACACCGTGCTGTGGTATGAGACTGTCCCCTGTGCGGTACATCCTCTGTGCAACCAACAGATAGGCGTCCACCACATCGTCCACGTACAGATAGCCCTTCTTGGTTGCCCCTGTGGAGCGAATTACGGGGGTCTTACCTTCCAGCAGGCTGAGTATGGTGCCCGGCACGATATGGCTGCTGTGCGGGTCATCTGGGCCGAAACAGTTGGTGTTCCTGATGACCGCCGCAGGCAGTCCGTAGTTGTGCGCGTAGGACCGCGTGATGTAGTCCACACAAATCTTGGTCGCGCTGTAGGTATCCAGTTGGTTGAGTTGTGCGGTCTCCGGCACGGGGTACGTTGGCTGCGCCCCATAGACATGGTTGCTGGCAGCAACAACCACGGCACCCAACTTGTAGGTCCGGCAGGCATCCAGCACGTTCCACGTTCCCTGCACGTTGGTCTGCCAAGCCGTTAATGGATTGCTCCGGCTGTCTTCAACATGAGACACCGCCGCCAAGTGGATGCAAATGTCCCGGTCAGCTACCACCGCCAACATAGACGCTGGATTGGTAACGTCCCACTTGGGCAGATTCGCATTGACCACATCAGCGCCCAATTCTTCCAACTTGGCCCGCATAGGCGTACCCATAAGGCCGGAACCACCGGTCACGACCACCTTCTTCCCTTGCCAGAACGTCATCCAAGTACCTCCCTCAAATCTCTGTACGGCAGTATATCTGCCGCTGATACCATGTGGCCAGGTGCGCCTTTGCCGGTTACATTCAGTAGCCCACCAGGGGTGCAGTCATGGACGCTGCCACCAGCCCCCTCGATGGCGGCACGCATAATCTTGGCGCAGTCCTTGATGGCGATGCTGTATCTGGGGTTCTTGTCTCCGACGAATGAGCCACCACCATCATCTATGCGGGCCTCTGGGTCGTAGCAGTACCCGTGCGTTTGTTCAATCCCCAGGAAATAGAACTCCCGGTAGCCCATCCAGGCAGCCAACTGCGCCAACGTTATCGGCGATGTCCGTCCTGTGGGAAAGACCGGCTGCTCGGTCTCGTGCAGCCCCAAGAATCCAGCACTGCGAACCTGCTGAGAATCATGGGCCTTCTCTACCGAAATGAACCGGGGATTGTTATATGTGTTTGGCCACCGCACATTAAAGGCCATGGTCTCGTCAGACAACAGCCCGGCCAGCAGGTCGACCCGTCGCTGCTCCTGGATGTCGGTAATGCCGTAATATGTTGGGGCGAAGGGCAAGGAATCCCACTTGATGAGGGAGTTACAAGCGAAAACTACCTCGCCCTTCAGTCCCTCTAAAAGAGGCAACTGGTCTATCAATGAAGGACCAGAGCCTAGAATAAAGATGCGACCCGAGCCGATATTATGGAAGTCAACCATTGCCAAGCACTTCCGCTAAGGGTTTGTACTTCAAGGCCCCCACACGGCTCAATCTCCCCCCAGGGGTGCAGTCAACCAGCGGCAATTCTTTGCCAGCCCGTTCATAGTAAGCGTCCATCACCCCGCCGATGTGCATTGCTCTGGGCGCATCCTCGTAGGACCGCCCCGCCCCCTCCGTCTCACACCCAATTAGGTACATTTCGCTAAAGCCCATGTACGCTGCAACCTGCGCCATTGCGAGAGGCGTATCTTTCCCGTGATGTAGATGGGGACTACCATCCTGCCCCACCTTGCAGTTACCCTTCAAGCCCCGCGTCCCGTAGTTCAGAACGTCGTGGGCATTGCTGGGTGGCCTCGGCACTGGCACCCAGCCAGCAGGGGCAGGCTGCCAAGTAACCCAGAACTTCGCTTCCTTGGCCGTGGCCTTGTTGAAGCCGCGCTCTTTCCACTCCGTTGCTTGCTTGCGCTCGGTCAGGATGTAGAAGTCCGTAGTCCACGACTTGGGCCACATGAACCACCGGCTACCACTGAAGGTACGCTCTTCCTTGAGCAGGTGTATCTCTTCATCGGTGAGCAGGTTCATGGAAGGACCGTTGCCCACCAAGAAAATCCTCCCAGAATATTGGCCCTTAAAATCGCTAAGTTCCACTTCTCTCCCTCGGATGCCAACTCAGAGCTTCCCCATCACGATCATACTGAGCAGCCTGATACCCTCGCCAGTACCCTGCATTGGCAGCATCGGCATTGCTGCGCCACCGTTGCACCCAAATCCAAAACCAAATCACTACGAATGTTTCGACCTTCATGTACCAATGAACAAACCAATTGGCTGGCATTGGAAGGTACATACTGGCCCGCAAAGAATGATCTTCGTAAGCTAACCGATAAAATCGCGGCACCTTCACGTCACCACGGCGCAATGCACGCTTGCTAATTAGCATTTAAGCACCGTCTTCATGTTGGGCTTTACCCCAGACTCTTTCAGCTTCTGGAACATCACTTTGAAGTCCCGCTTGGCGATGCCTGTTTCCTTTAGCTCTTCAACTATGTCCATAGGGACTCCAAGGCCCGGTACTCCAGAATCTTCCCGGCCGACAGCTGCCCACCAGGAGTACAGTCCTGAACGATGACCCCACCCGCTTCGCAGTATTCTCGGAACCATTCCCAAGACGCCCACCTAACGAAGTTCATAGTCAGTGCTGGATACCCGTCAGGCCGCCCCACGAGTTGATTTGCAGTGGTTGCAGGGCTTTGGTCTACCCCCAGCAGGTATATCTCCCGGTATCCCATCCACAGGGCCAACTGAGCCGCTGTCATGGGGATGGTCCCTCCGCCGGGGATGGGTGGCAACGTATCGCCCAGCCCCACTATCTCATCATCAGACAGGTCATATCTCAGCCGTTTGGCTACCAGCGTCCAACCATCAACGCCTTGAATGTTGTCGTGCGGATTGTAAAACAAGAAC
>Ga0208316_1001200_pt1 | contig 16308 bp, 25 predicted proteins | sample MalvireepMed_231_FD_184240 | JGI IMG/M metagenome (GOLD analysis project Ga0208316, IMG submission 184240) | Marine viral communities from the Global Malaspina Expedition - Malaspina viral metaG DeepMed_231 (SPAdes) (version 2) | ecosystem: Environmental > Aquatic > Marine > Oceanic | place... | reverse complement strand
TTGACGAGCTGGGTTATGACGCTCTGGATAATGTGGGTTATCTTCAGCTCGATGTTGGCGATGAAGTTGTCATCAGCGGCACGATGACTGAGGAAATGTTCGAAGATCATTTGTTCGTGGCCGAGAATATCGCTACGATCAATAATTCATAAACTTCAACACCTGCTGTCCGGCGCCTCTTGGCGTTGGGCAGCATGGCCCGCTGAAGTCTTGTCAGGAAATGAATCGCAAGCCCACCAGGGGTAGCAGACATGATGACTGGTAATGATGAGGATCGTGATCTTGGCCGCCACAATTGCGAGCCCTGCGAACGCCAGACGGAAGAGATGGACCTGACTGAAGAGGATGAACTGTTCGGTGCCCTGTCCGGTTGGGGCAGGGAGCCTGAGTCAGGTGTGCGAAAGCTTGTTAAAACCTACCGATTCAGGAATTTTGTTGAGGCGATTCAATTCGCTAACGACGTAAAAGATATCTCAGAGAAAGAAAACCATCATCCTTCCCTGCTGATAGAGTGGGGCAGGGTGACTGTGTCTTGGTGGACGCACACTGCGGGTGGGTTGCGCCGGAATGATTACATCATGGCTGCCAAGACTGATTTGGTTTATGCGGGGGAGTGAGGGTTTAAACTGTCGAACCGGCATGTTCTCATCTGCTACCCAAGGCGCAAATAAAAACGGGTCATCCGTCTGGATGACCCGTTTTTATTTGGTGCCCCGGGCAGGATTCGAACCTGCGACCTGCCCCTTAGGAGTGGGTTCCGGTAAAGAATCGTCAGTTTGCGTTAATCGGGATTAATTGTAAAGCATTGATATTAAAAAGAATGCGTACTTTTGATTGAAGGCCCATTTTAAGCCGATTCTCAACTTTGGTCACAGTTTTGGGCACAAAAGTCGGGTCAAAACCGTAGTGAAATTACACAGGTTTTTGTGATTATAAGTATTTCTCGCGCTCAAGTCAGGAACAGACGTACAGCCTTGATGCTAGTACATCAGGCCAGCGACTTTGCCTTGCGATATCCGTATTGGACCTCTGGTGTAAAGATTGCCGTCTGGAAAAGTCGATACCGACTTCGCTCCTGCTTGCTGACAGGACGGTATGCTTGCTTGGGGTTATAATGAGCCTGTTAACAGTGTTCCGGAGTAATCCCTATGGTTCGTAAGAATGACTCAGACAAGGTGTCGGTCTCCCGCGAGCGTATCCTGCGTGCAGTGGCCAGTTCCAGCGCCATCGAAACCGGCGAGCGTACCGAGAATATCGAGAAGCGGCTAAAACATTGTTAAGAAGCGGGTTGCGCTACCAGGTCAGGGCAAACGCGGTGGTGTCAGAACGATTGTAGCAACGAAAATGGCAGGGCGCTGGTTCTTCCTGTTTGGCTTCAAGAAAAGCGAGCGATCCAACATTGATAGGGATGAGCTGAAGGCGCTTCAGGAGGTGGCAAAGGAACTGCTAGGCTTTGATGATCGACAACTGAATATTGCATTAGCTGCCGGTGAAATTGTAGAGGTTTGTGATGACAGTGACAAAGCGTAATAGTCGGATTCTAGGGGAGATGCACGAGACCGCTCGTGGTTTGCATGGTGCCGGCCTGATCAGCAAGCGCCGTATGGGCGAGTTTGACGCGTTGTGCCATCTTGATGTGCACGAAATGCCACCCCAGAAGATCAAGGCATTACGAGAAAGCACACATGTGAGCCAGGCGGTTTTCGCTGCCGTGCTGAACACTAGCCTATCGACAGTACAGAAATGGGAAATCGGTGACAAGAAGCCGAGCGGGCCTTCATTGAAGCTTTTAAACCTGATAGAGCGCAAGGGGCTGGAAGCGGTCATCTGAAATACGTGTCTGTCAGCAGGTCGCGCAACGGTGCTGGGTATAGCACGCACGCGTTGTAGATGACGGTAAAGTTCGAACTCGACGGTGTGTGCCGATCTTATGGAAAGGTATCTCCCCGCGCTCGAGCTTTTCTACGAGGACGTGACGTGATTGTCAATGGCCAATAATTTTGACCCACCCTCTGTTGTCACGTTAAATGGTGTCCGGTTTTATTAGACCACTACAGGTGTGCCGCCGAGGCAGTTGCTGATGGCCGCATAAAGTTTCTACTAATAATTCGCCCTCAAAATGGGGGGATTACAAATGGACTCGAGCCGTATCAATATCTGCGGCATCTGTTGACGGAGCTGCCCAAAGCCATAACGGACGCCGAGGTTGAAAAGTTATTGCCTTGGCAGATTGATCCGCTGACGTTAGAGTGACCCGTGGTTTATTGATCGGTTACGATTTACTGGGATGCGGTGAATCTGGATGAGTGGATTGCGCTAATTCAGCAAAACGGATCATTATCGGATTTGTCGAATATCAACATGGATATTCTAACTGGTACGGGTCATTCGTAATGCGTCCATAGCCGCAGTACCTTAACGGCATGCTCTTTCTCTAGCACTTGGTACACCAGTCGATGCTGGATATTTATTCGACGTGAGTAAGCGCCAGACAAGTCGCCGATAAGTTTTTCGTAAGGAGGCGGACTGGTAAAAGGATCCTTCTTGAGTATTTCCAGAAGATCTTGCGCCTTGGGCTTGAGCCCGGAGGAGGCAAGCTTTCTCGCATCCTTCTGCGCTTGCTTTGTGAAGTAAAGCTCCCACATCACCAATCCAACGATTGATCAGTATCAGCTAAATCTGTCGCCAGACCCTCGCGAATAGACTCACGCATGCCGGGAATAGACACCAGATAGAGTGTTTCACTGATGGCATTCCAGTCTTCTTCGGCCAGCAATACGGCGTTGCCTCGTTTTCCTGTAATAACGATAGGCTTGTGCGTTTGTTTGGTTTCATCGATCAGAGCGTATAGCTTCGAGCGTGCTTCGGTAGCATTTAATGTAGACATAGCAAACCTCCATTTCTGCATAGCGTACGCCTATGCGTACGCTATGTCAACCCAACCAGCTGTGGATGTCAGGTTTTACGTATGTCTCGACCTGGCAGGGCTGGATCTATGTGGCGTTTGTGATTGATGTATTTGCACGTTACTTCGTCGGCGGGCGTGTCAGCACCAGCATACGCACAGACTTCGTACTGGACGCATTGGAGCAGGCCTTATATGCGCGACATTCAATCGATGCGCTGATTCATTACAGCGACCGAGGCTCGCAGTACGTCTCTATCCGTTACACCAAACGACTGGTTGAGGCGGGCATTGAACCGTCCGTTGGCCGTCGCGGTGACAGCTATGACAACGCACTGGCGGACATGATCAGTGGTTTGTACAAAACCGAATTGATCCACCGCAGGGCGCCGTGGAAAAGTCGTGAAGCAGTGGAGCTGGCAACGCTGGAATGGGTGACCTGGTTCAATCAACACAGATTACTGGAAAGTATCGGGTATGTACCTCCGGCAGAAGCTGAGGCAAACTACTGCCGTTAACTGAGTGCGCCAATGGCTCAGGCGGCGTAACTTAAACCAAATGGCCTCCACAAAACCCGGGGCGATTTAGATTATTGAGTTTTTGTATACGTACTTGAATCATATGGTCGGTACTCCTACACTTGACCGTAACAACACCCCCCACGCACCCCGTAAGCTCTGCGCACCCCGGGGGGTTCTTTTTTCTAGGCCAACCTAAAGTTCCGCGCCGACCGTAACCGTATAGTCCATCCCCTTGATCTGGATGAGTCAAACCTGACCTCGTTTTGCACCACCTGGCGGCAGCGCCCAAAATAAACCTGATTTGAGCATTTGCCGGAAGACCACGTAGGGTCAGTCTTGGTACCTGACGGGTAAAAGGTATACAAAATATTACCAATTATGAGATGTATTGCTAACCATTCTTGATGGAAAGCCCTTATTGATCTACGATACATTACCTTTGAAGTAATAATGTGTGAACCAAATGACCCGGTCTGAAAAGTTGCTGTCGATATTTGCGAATACCGTCAAGGCTGGCGGTGGTGTTCACACCACATCGGAACTGGCCTTTATGATGGGTGAACCGCCAGGACCGGCCTTTACCAAGTTTTTGTCAGACTGCGCCAGGAAGGGGGTCATTCGGCGTGTTGCCAAAGGTGTTTTTGAAAGCGTGCTGACGCCACCGGAACCCTCGACAGCTCTCTATAAAATAATACGGAAGTTGCGCGGCTCCGTGCTCAGTTACATCAGTCTTGAAAGCCAGCTGAGTTTCACCGGGGACATTTCTCAGTTGGTGATGGACCGAGTGACGGTGATGACCAAGGGGCGCAGCGGTATCTTTGTCACACCCTACGGCGTGATTGAATGTGTTCACACCAAAAAACCTGTTGCCAGCATTGTCCCGTGCTTGTACTTCGATGCCGACATCGGGATGTACCGCGCAACAACAGAACAAGCCATTGCAGACCTAAAAGACTGCAACAGAAACGTACAGATGCTGGAGGGTTGATATGCTAAGCAGGCAGATTCAACAGATCGTGAATTCTGATCCGGATTACGCGGCCATCGCACCCGTTATTGAGAAGGAAATTCTCCATCACGACATCATGGATGCTCTGGTCAGATTTGGAGCGATGCAGTCGCTGACTTTTATTGGTGGCACATCGCTCAGGCTTTGTTATAACAGCCCGCGCTTGTCCGAGGATCTGGATTTTAATGGTGGCTATAATTTCAAGCCGTCAGACTTTGATGGGCTTGAGGTGGATATTCAGGACTACATTCAAAACAAGTACGAGATTCCGGTCTGGGTGACCAAACCTGCAGCCGACAAACAAGGCGATACCTCCTCCTGGAAGATCAGTATAGAGAAGGAGGCCAATCGGCCAGATTTGCCACGCCAGAAAATGCACATTGATGTCTGCGCAATCCCCTCTTTTGATGTGAACATGAGAGGTTTGTTAAATCATTACAACATGCCTGTGCCAACCGAGGGATTGCTGTTTCCTGTTCAATCGCTGTCAGAAACACTTGCCGATAAGCTGATAGCGCTGGCCTATCGATCCAGACGAATCAAACCAAGAGATCTTTGGGATATTGTCTGGATCAAACAGCGCGGCATAGAACTGTCACGACCACTTGTTGATAATAAGTTAGACGCCAGAGGCAAGGAGCCTTCAGATTTTGGACAGGCACTTTGGCTTCAGGTTGAAAAGCTTATGCATGACGGTGAAGTGTATAACGATTTTAAAGCAGAGATCGTTCGGTTCGTGCCTCACCAAATCAAGGTGAGAACCATCGACAATCCAGACTATTGGATCTATGTGCAGTCGGTAGTCAAAGAGCTGGCAATTCAAGCGCTGAATCCGGATTCGTCTGTAAGCCGGTTTGATATGAGTAAGTGATTTACACACTTCTGTATGAGTCTGGATCAGTCAAGATGCGCTTCCGACGTTTGCCAGTGCTGCTCAGGTCTCTTTTCCCGATGTCAGCGGAGTACCAGGCGTTTGCGGAAATGTTGGAGCGGGAGGCGAAAAAGGCAGGGTGCTCCCCGTATGAGCTGCATGACTCGTGAGATTGGCCGGAAATTGAGTGGTGAAGTTGTGCCTAAGCCTAATAGCCGGTGCGGCTACAATCAGCTGAATCTCATCTTGAGAGCCTGTGCTTACTCGGCCAGCGTATCGAGGGCTTTGCAGCGGTCAGCATCGATCCGCTCCGTGTACGCGATCACGTTCTGGTATCGAACACGACGGTGTGTGCCGATCTTATGGAGCGGGATCTCCCCGCGCTCGAGCAACTGTCCTAGGAAGGGACGCGATACGTTCAGCATATCCGCAGCGTCCTGGGTCGTCAGTTCAGTGTGGATCAACTACAAGTATCTATAAATAGTGACGTTCGGAATGCTTGAAACAAGTAAACTCGGGGTTATAATCCTGAACAGGTCAGCAGGGCTGCCCATAGCAGTGCGTGATGCTTGTGCATCGCTGGCTTACCGATACTCAACTAAGCGGCTTTCCTCTACAATCGAGTACCCTTGTTGGGTGACCAGTTGTGCCGCTTCCAGTTTGAATTCTGTTGTAAACGAACGTCGTTGCCTTGCCATTGGGCACCTCTTTTAATGTGGTAATGTTATCACCTTAAATGGTGTCCGGTTTTATTAGACCACTACAGTATTCTATACGCTGGTGAAACAGCATCGATTAAGGCCTCGTTAATCAACGGATGGTGGATGAGGGGGCACAAGCTGCTGAAACATCTGTTCTTCAGCAGCTTGTGTTATCAGAGCATCATTCCGTGGGTTATCGCCCCATTCAATCGCGTGAGCCACGAAGCCGGAGAGCGTTGAAAACCACCGATGCCGAGCTGAGACTCATTGCGAGTGCGGCGAACATGGGTGAGAGCAGAATACCCGTGAGGGGATACAACACACCGGCTGCGATCGGGACGCCAAGCGCATTGTAGATAAACGCGAAACCCAGATTTTGCTTCATATTAGCGACGGTACTATCGGAAAGGTGCCGTGCGGTGGAGATTCCACGCAAGTCGCCTTTGACCAGGGTTACCTGAGCGCTGTTCATGGCAACGTCTGTACCCGTCCCCATGGCGATACCTACGTTAGCCTTTGCGAGAGCCGGGGCATCGTTAATCCCGTCCCCAGCCATAGCTACAATACAACCTTCAGCTTGAAGCTGTGTGACGAGGTCAAGCTTGTCAGCAGGTTTGACTTCGCCGTGCACTTCGTCGATTCCCAATTCCTTGGCAACAGCGTTAGCCGTTGCAATACCATCGCCGGTTGCCATGATGATACGAATCCCCGCTTGCTGGAGATCTCGCACTGCTTCCAGCGTGCTCTGTTTGATCGGGTCGGAGACAGCCAACAGGCCTGCAAGTTGGCCATCCGAGGCGAGATACATGACACTCGCACCTTTTTCGCGCAATGAGTCGGCGATGTTTGTCAGGTGGGTAACATCAATCCCGTCTTGCTGCATCAGAGCAGTATTGCCCAGGACCAGCGACTTACTATCGACTTGGCCACGAACGCCGATGCCGCTACCTGATTCAAAATCGTCGACTGCACTGAGTGTGAGGCCGCGCTCGCGCGCCGCGTTCACAATAGCGTCGGCAAGTGGATGTTCACTGCCTTGATCGAGGCTCGCTGCAAGACGTAGTACTTCATCGGCAGTTATGTCACCTGCCGGAATTGCTTGTTCAAAAGCCGGACGTCCTTCAGTCAATGTGCCGGTTTTATCAACAATCAGAGTATCGACTTTGCGGAAGTTCTCAATCGCGGCGGCATCGCGAAACAGCACGCCTTGCGTAGCGGCTTTGCCGGTTGCCACCATGATGGACATGGGTGTGGCCAGCCCCAACGCACACGGGCAAGCGATAATCAGCACCGCAACAGCATTTATCAAACCGTACACCCAGCTCGGTTGCGGACCGAAGAACCCCCAAACGAACAGAGTTGTTATGGCGATGACCACTACAGCCATAACGAAGTAACCGGCAACCAAGTCAGCCATGCGCTGCATGGGAGCGCGCGAACGCTGCGCCTGCGCTACGAGCTGCACAATCTGAGAGAGCACTGTGGCAGAACCCACTTTCTCTGCCCGAATCACAAGCGCGCCTGAAGTATTCATCGTCGCGCCAATCACCTTGTCTCCGGGTCGCTTGCTTACGGGGAGTGGCTCTCCGGTCAGCATCGACTCATCCAATGAGCTATTACCTTCCTCTACCGTGCCGTCAACCGGGACTTTTTCACCAGGGCGAACGCGCAAGCGATCACCTTCATGTACGTGATTCAAAGGCACATCTTCCTCAGTGCCATCCTTGTTGATCCGCCGTGCTGTCTTAGGCGCCAGACCGAGCAAGGACTTGATGGCAGCTGATGTTTGCGAGCGTGCCCTCAACTCAAGCATCTGACCCAACAATGTCAGCGAAATGATGACAACTGCTGCTTCAAAATAGACTGAAACGCGGCCCATCGACATGAAAGTTTCGGGGAATATGCCCGGTGCTATCGTTGCGACAGTGCTATAGATAAACGCCGCTCCAGTACCAAGGCCTATCAGCGTCCACATGTTCGGGCTGCGGTTCACTATTGATTGCCAGCCCCGTACAAAAAATGGCTGCCCTGCCCACAACACTACAGGTATTGAAAGAACGAGTTCGATCCATGTTTGCACGCCCATGCTGAACCAGCCAAGCTGCGGGCCGAACATAGCAAGTATTGTCACGATGACAGTAAACGGCAGCGTCCACCAGAACCTGCGTGAAAAATCTTTCAACTCTGGATTGTTATCATCATCCAGACTGGGCATCAATGGCTCAAGAGCCATGCCACACTTTGGACAGGTTCCCGGGTGATCTTGCAGGATCTCCGGATGCATAGGGCAAGTGTACGTCGTGCCGGGCTCATGCGGCGTTGTATGTTCCTCCGACTTGGTGGGATCGAGGTACTTTTCCGGGTCATCACGGAATCTACCCAAACACTTGGTGCTGCAAAAATAGAAAGACTTACCCTCATGCTCCATGTGATGGGAGGAATTCTCTGTAACTCGCATGCCGCACACGGGATCTGAGAGCGGTGCATCTGTGTACGACGGATCCACGTGGTGTGGATGTTCTGATTGATTCTGCCCCATAACAACTAATCCTCTCGAGGTATGTGCCAAATTCCGTATACGCGTGCGTATAGCCTCATGATTGCATACATTTACTTCTTTGCAGCATCACTTTAACCCATTGGATGAAGAAACCAGAAGTCTGCGCACCTAACAGGAACCTTTCGGAAGAAGCATGGAACGACGAGGCCGGCGATAACATGTAATTGATTGTCATTTTCTAGATCGGCGTGCCCCGTCGTTTTTTGATGGCTGAGATCTCTACTGTCACGCTCTCAACTGCCGAGGTAAATCTGGTCAATAAAATCGGATATTTGACACGAGGATTACATGAATGTAACGATAGAGTCATCCGCGTGACAGCGGCGCCGCCTATCATCGGAATAAAAGAATGTGCGGCATTCAGGGGACTGAATCATGATTGAACACCATAAGATCTCTGTGTCGATAGTTAAAGAATTACCGAGGCAAATATGATGCATTCCAATATTAAAGGCGGTTCCTGGTTGGCGGGTTTATTTTTGCTTTCCGTGATCGGCGCTGGCACGGCAACCGCATCGGAGTTGGTCGCTGAAGTCTGGAAAGACCCCGACTGCGGTTGCTGCAACGAATGGATCCAGCATCTTGAAGAAGCCGGCATCCAAGTCCGCACTTTCAATATCGGCAACACCGCTATACGGGAACAGTTTGGCATCGCAAGACAGTTTGGCTCCTGTCATACCGCCAGAATCGGCGGCTATGCCATCGAAGGCCATGTGCCGGCTACCGATATCAAGCGTCTCCTGAAAGAAAAACCTGAGGCGATCGGCCTGGCCGTACCAGGTATGCCGATCGGGTCACCTGGCATGGACGGCCCGCTCTATGGCGACCGTAAAGACCCCTACGACGTTCTGCTGATCCATGTCGATGGCAGCACCAGCGTCTATCAAGCCTATCGCTGATCGATGCGATGAAACGGCCAATGTCCCGCTTCGGGATCAAGAGGAGAACACAATCATGAACACAGTGGATCTCGACGTCCAGGGCATGAGCTGCGGCTCATGTATCGCGAAAGTCACCGATGCGCTGAAAGAGCTGCCGGGAGTCGATGCCGTGGAAGTGCATTTGGCCACCGGCCGCGTTCAAGTTCGAGGCAACTTCGATCAAGGCAATGATCCGCTGCTGTCGACGTTGCAACAGGCCGGGTATCCCGCGCGTCTGGCAAGCGGCGACACCCTGTCCAGCCAATCAACAGAAGGCGGCGGCCGAAGTTGCTGCAGCCGAAATTCTTAAACATAGGAAGAGGTGTAATGCACATGAACCGTACTACTCAATTTCGCTCTCTGATTGTTGGTGCCTGTCTTGCGACCGGCTTACTGATCACATCGGTCGCTCAGGCCCATATCTCCCTCGTCAAATCCATACCGACGGCCGATGCTGTTGTCACGACACCGCAGCAGATCGATCTCGTCTTCAGTGAACAGCTTGTACTTCGCGCCTCGCGCTTGGAGCTGAGCGTCATAAAGGACGGTGGGGCCGCGGAGAAAGTCGAGCACATCGACGTTGAACTCATCAACGACGGCAAGACGCTGCGCGCTACGTTGCATAACCCCCTCGGAGTAGGCGTCTACCAGGTGCAATGGCGCGCCGTCGGTGATGACAACCATCCGATGACTGGCGAATACAGCTTCACCATCAAATGAGCGGGCGCCAACATCATGTCCAGTCTTCCCGACTACACGCTTCGGTTCATGCAGTACCTGGACTTGATGCTGCTGTTCGGATTGCCGCTATTCGCGTGGTACGGTCCGGCCGCCTCAACGACCAGCGGCGATAAGCACCCACCCCTGCCCAGATGGGCCTTGACCCAGTGGCTCCTGATCTGTGGGGTGCTCGGCTTGGCGCTGGCGGGCATTGAGATTGTGCGCAGCACGGCTGGCATCATGGGGGTCGCGGTTTCCGATCTGGCGCGGGACGACTTGGCCTGGTATCTGTTCGACACCCCCGCTGGGCGCGCCGGGCTGACGCGAGCATTCCTGCTGGTTCTGCTGCTTGCTGTACTCGGCTGGCAGTCGCAGCGCGCCGAGCGCCCATTCCCCATTCGGCGAGTGACCCTACTGGCCGGCGTGGCGCTGGTCAGCCTGGCGTGGAATGGACATGCTGCCAGTGGCGAGGGTGTGAGTGGTACGGTGCGGCTGGTGGCTGGTATGGCGCACCTGCTCGCTGCCGGCGGCTGGATCGGGGCCATCTTCGCCTTGCTGATTTTGTTCGTTCGTCACGGCAAGCCCGCCGCGGGTGAGGGCTTGCACATGCTGTGGCGGGCACTGCACACCTTTTCGCGGCCGGGCACGGTCTTCGTCGGCGTCCTGGTGGTGACCGGCATCTTACACTACGGGGATCTGGTCGGCTGGTCCATCGCACCGCTGTTCCACAGCCGGCACGGCAACCTGATGCTGCTCAAGCTGGCGCTGTTCGCTGCGATGCTGGGCCTCGCCGCCTTGCATCGCTGGTGGTTGGTGCCCCGGCTCGAACGTGACATCCATACCGGCGTCCCTTCGCACTCTGCACAGCACCTGCGACTGAGTGTGACCATTGAGGCAACGATCGCGCTCCTGATTCTGGTAAGCGTAGCGGTACTCGGCACCCTCAGCCCTCATGGATGACAACACTTGGAGGCCAACAGGTGGACAACAACCAATCAGGGACTTCGTGCTGACCTTACCCCCAAATTTACAACCATGACCATGTTGAGATTTCCAGTAATTGTATTTACCGGAATTAGTCTGCCCTTGGGATCCCTTAGCCAGCCGTGTCAGCCGGAATGACCCACGACTCCCCGACAGCGTTCCACTTGCTTGGGCGCCCAATGGGCGTAATTCGCTCAGCTGTTCTGATGCGTGATTCCAACAAAGGATCAAATTGACTGACCTCAGAGTTGTCTTTATCCAGCCACGCATTCAGGACATCAGGTTGATCAGTAGGCAGTATCAACGGGTGTGACTTTGGATGTACGTGTTGCCATTGCGGCACCGGGCCTAGCGTGATGATACTGGCGGCATATACTGATTCGCCCGTGTCGCGGTGGACGTAATGTTTGTACAGCCCGCCGAAGGCAATCGCTGAGCCTTCCAGCTCTATCTTGTGATAGGTTTCACTATCTCCGAGCCCTTCCACAAATGCGCTGGCAGGAATAATACAGCGACCATTTCTGTACGGGTGATAGGCCAGCGAACCCTTGGCGTTCAGTTTATCCCAGCGGCTGTTGAAGGTGGCATATTGGTAGTTGGGTTTGAGCGTGTTTGCATCCAGCAGTAGCCACCAAATGGCGACTGCCAGTTGGTGACCATCTTGTCCATCTATAACAATCGAAATCGTAGAGCCAGGCGCCGCATCGGGTGTGAACCGGAATGACCCCAGTTGTACGCCGAGCACGTCTAGAAGTGCTCGTACTTCAGGGGAGTCAATGACGTTGAAACGCCCACACATGCTTATAATTCCTTGCAAAATTCTACCGACCGCTGACTGAAGCTGGATTTCACTCCGTATTGACCAGACCGATGTGAATCGCCAAGCAGTGCACCAAAGCGGGTATTGGTTAGCCCGAAAGCCAAAGCCAGAATACACTAACAAATCTGATCAGTTTCTCTTGAAGGGTGCACCGCGAAATCGAGCCTCGACAACGTCGACCAGATATTCTCTCACGTATATAAGACCACCCAGTCCTTTTTCTGCAGCCCAGTCAATCGGCGTCCTGTTATCAAAGGCCTTATTCTTCTTCGACATCCACGTGTATGCCAGATCACTGTTGTCTGGGTACAGCAAGCGTACGTTCTTGTGAATGGAAAGCAGCAGCGATGCCCGGCTGAGAGGCTCGCCGGCCTGGAGAGGGTGGCCAGCTCGATACTGAAGAACTTGTTCCGGAGTTGCGTCAGGCAGACCTAGTAGCGAGAACCGTACTTCCTCATCCAGGCCCCAGTGATCGAACAATGCCATCACCATCTGTGTCAGAGCATCGCGCTCCTGTGGAGACGGGTTTGGGGCTGGCTGATTGTTGATATCGTTCAGTTCCGTCATTTCGAAAAATATCTTGTCAGGCGCTCAATTCAGTCACTGTGCTGTGTATTTATACAGTTTCCTGGTTCGATCATGCAAGCCAAATTACTCGGTTACAGCGCAGTCCTGCCTGTTCGATTACGAATTCCGTTGTTCTTGGAACGGGTGCAGGTCGGGTTCCCGTCATCTGCCCGGGATTATGATGAGAAAACCCTGGACTTAAATGAGTAATGCATCGACATCACGCGGCAACGTTTTTAGTCCGTGTTGATGGGAGCTCCATGATAGATGCCGAGATTCCACCTGGTGACGTCTTGTTGGTGGATAGATCATTGAATGCCAAACATGACGATATTATGGTCGCATCAATGGATGGTGAATTCACTGTGAAGACACTGGTCGCCCGGCCCCGCATTGCGCTGGTGGACTGCAACAACATCAATCGTAGCCCAAAGTCTTGAGAGCCAATTTATCGGCGATGCTGGAAAGAACGATTAGCGAATTACGAGGTGTCAGCTGCCTTGCACTTGAGGATGTCGAACAGTCAAAAAAGCAGATCATCTGCTCGCGAAGTTTTGGCGTGCGCATCACCGGAATCACACAGATGCGAGAGGCGGTCCGCCTGTATGTCGCCAGAGCCGCCAAAAGCTCAGGGCAGAAGGTCAGCTTGCCGGTTATCTGAGTGTGTTTATCCGCACCGGTGGCTTTAACCAGAATGAACCCAATTACAGCAACTCATCAGCAATCCGGCTCACACCGTCAACAAACGACATCCGCATTATTTCGCGTCATGCCATGCGACTACTCGACGCCATCTGGCGGGATGGATATCGATACGCCAAAGCTGGAGTGGAACGACAGGACATTACCGAAGAGGGCATTCAGCAATCGGACCTGTTTGCTCAGTCAGTATCTGACGATAAAAGTGCTGCTGTTATGACTTTGATGGATACCATCGACGCCAAGGTTGGTAAGGTCTGGTTGGCAGGGCAGGGGACCAAGCATGCGTGGACTATGACTAGGGAGCGTTTGTCGCCGCGATATACGACGGCAGGGGGTGAGTTGCCGTTGGTACGTTGAGTGGAGGAGGTGGTCTTTGATGAGCTCTGAAAATTAGGCGTTTTGATGAAGGTTAGTTCCAAGGGTCAATAATCTTGGTCAGTTATGAATGGCCAATAATGTTCAAACACTGAGAAACCACGATAAGCAATCAATACTAAGCTATCGAGGCAATTGCCTTTACAAAAGTTTTGCTATAAAACAAAGTCTGTTATGCGCGGCGGCATATTGATCCATTTATCCGTGCCCGCTGGCATCAAGCTAGTCTGCGGCGGACCATTTAGTGCTATTTGCCATCAAGGAGAGTTTGGCGAGTCGCGTAATGTTGATTAATCGTGCTGAATTGTTTTTTGATCACGCAAGCACACAGATATAATGTTAGTGGGCTAATCCATGATTCGAGCGTTGGTACATATTTCGGGTTTATCTTTGGCAGTGTTGTCCGCTATTTGGTGTGTCGTTGATTTCAACTTTATATCGGCGTCGGCTTTATTAACAGCATTATTCGGCTACGGTACTTTTGTCATGAAAGAGAAAGTAAAAGGTCGTGGGGGTAACGCCATAACCACAGGAAAAGGTTCGTCTTTTGAAATGGAGAATTATGGCCAGGTAGAAGGTGGCGAAGGCGGTTCTGGTGGTAATGGCGGAGACGCTATTCATGTTACGGAGGGCGTCAAAATCAACATCACTAACCGTGGCACAATCAAAGGCGGTAACGCTGGTAAATAGTATGGTATGCAAGCCCACTAACAAGCGACATGTTGTCGCAGCGCGAAAATTCCGCGCTGCTGGGACGGCTTGCGCGTTGCTTCAGCCGCCCCAAATGCGGACGTTAGCACCAAAGGTAGACCATGAAATTGGCAGCTAGAACTATTACAGCTCTGGGTCGAATCGTTACTGGGGATGAGATGATCTCAAGGTACCGTAGTGGCCCTGATTTAGTTCGCTTGTTCAATGATTATGGTTCTGACGATGTTTATGGTCAGGGCTTTCCCTCTAGATGGCAGTACGCCGAGGAAAAGTTACGAGAGCTAAACGGCACAGAGGCATTGGTCGCACTCATTTGTGAGGTATTGGACCCGCGTGAGTTTATGGGCTGTGATAAAGAACCAGAACCTGCGGTTGACTACCTCAACAAACGCTTATCCTATGACGGCTATGAGGTGGTTCTGGAAAGTGGACTGGCCAAAATTCGAAATCTAAAAGGGGTTCAGGTAAAGGCAATTCATCCCTTCGAAGGCTCGAAAGAGCATGCTCACCTGTTCATCGATGAGCAAATCAAGAAGTCAGAAAAGAAGATCCAGGAGGAAGACTATGATGGCGCAATCACCAATGCGCGATCCCTCCTAGAGGCGGTACTGAAAGAGGTTGAGGATAAGCTAGATAGTGAGGCACCTCGATATGACGGCGATCTGCCAAAATTATATAAACGTGTGCAAAAACTGCTGAACTTGGACCCAAATCGGCCAGACATTGATCAACCGCTCAGGCAGGTGCTTTCTGGCTTAGTGAATATCATCCAAGGCCTTTCGGGGTTGAGCAACAAAATGGGCGACCGACATGCACGATCATACCGGCCTTCAAGACATCATGCGCTGTTGATCTGTAACGCGGCAAAAACTGTGTCGAACTTTATATTTGATACTTACAGCTATCAGCACGCTAAAAAGTAGTGCTAACAATACGCGTCACGCGGACGCCCTTTACGCCGCTTCGCTCTGTAAAGGCCGCCGGTGCGCTTCGCGTTAGCCAATATTATGAAATCTATTTTCACTAAAATTATCCGGATGGAAGAGCGCGCTCACGTGGTGTGGAATTCGAATCGCATCATAGCCATTCTTGATATTTGCCCGATTAACCCTGGTCACCTACTTGTCATTCCCTATGAGGAGGTGTCGGATATTGATGACCTAACTGATGAGCGCTATCACGAGTTATGGAGAGCTGTAAAACACCTTCGCCGTGCGTTGCAGAGCGCGTTCGGCGCGCCGAAAGTTGGCATAGCGGTTGAGGGCTTCGGCGTCGATCACGCCCATATTCACTTAGTCCCCGTATACTCCGGAAACGAGCTAAACCCCGAGCGAGCCAAGCCAGCCAGCGTAAAGGATCTTGATTTAGTTCATAAAAAAATTCTGGCGGCGATCCAAAATGGCTAACAAACACAGCCAGTGCGACATTTATTCCGGCGCTCGTTTTGTGCCAGAAAAAGCCTGGCACAAAACAATCACCTACATAAATGCGCCTGCTGTGGGCGTTAGGGTTCTGTACGTAGGTAATCGCCAGCCGTCATTGCGATTTCCGGGAACATCTGGATCAGCTTTTTATCGCCTGTGATCAGTTTAAGGTCCAGCGATTTTGCCAGAGATACAAACTCGCAGTCATAGGCTGAACTGCCGCTCTCGGATGCAAGGGCAAGGACATCCGTAGAGTTGACGGAGTATTCGTTTTCAGCAAGCTGTTGCTCCGCCTGCGATTGCATAGCGATACCGGTGCTCAAATCAATAATGCCTTTTCTGACATACAATGCCAGTACGTTCCGGAATTCGCTTCGCCATAACAAAGGTGGAGTTATTGTCAAATCTGGTGTATGCCCATCAGGCAGCGTTCCTGACTGATTGATCCTTTACCACTTCTCCATCTTGGAACTCGACATTGTTGATGACCAGCTCCAGCATGTTAAATCCTTTGATTC
>Ga0208316_1001196_pt1 | contig 16342 bp, 31 predicted proteins | sample MalvireepMed_231_FD_184240 | JGI IMG/M metagenome (GOLD analysis project Ga0208316, IMG submission 184240) | Marine viral communities from the Global Malaspina Expedition - Malaspina viral metaG DeepMed_231 (SPAdes) (version 2) | ecosystem: Environmental > Aquatic > Marine > Oceanic | place... | reverse complement strand
TGTACAGGTTCGAGCGGTTACGTCCCCGGTTTCGGTGGACTTCAAGCTCTCCGAGTTCCTCAAGTTCGCTCGATAACCGGTGTATTGACCGCTGGGTTAACAGGGTTTTCCCCGCCAGGTATGCGGTAGTCGGCCATGCCGTCCTGGACTCGGTGTTACAGTTATCCGCTATAGCGATCAATAGCAACCGTTGGGATCCTTTACTCTTGGAGTACCGCCATACCTCGGTCTGTATTTCTATGCTCACGTTTACCCCCTCTAATCGCCTTATTAAGCGGGTTATCGGTTTGGGATAGCCCGCCGGTATAAATCGATTAGTCAGCGTTGATTAGTTTCTCGGCCCTTGCCCGGTGTTCCATGTGAACGCGGAAGGCTAGCCGCATCTGGTATGTATAGGTCGGGTTTGTTGTTCCGAAGTATTTGATATTTAGCATCTCGTTTATCTTTTAACCTCTTTTTAATTTTTATGTATGGGAGATAAAACGCCCAGAAAGTCCACGCCGCCGTTATCCAGGCGGCCAGAACGAGGGCCAGAAAAACCGCAAAAAGTAGCTTTTTGATGGCCCTCGTCATTACTCTATTTCTCCGAATCTATTGGACAACGGGCCTCGCACTCCGCCCGCATCCGGTCGACTTCCCCGAATAAGTCCTCGATTGTCATCCCTGACTCCGGGAGCGCCTCGACCGTTAAATCCCAGGTCACGACCCCCTTGACCGATACACTCATGTTCACCCGCCGACGCGGTGGTGTAGCCTGTACAGTCAACGAGGAGGGTAATTCGTCGGCCGACAATGTAAAACCGGATCCGGAGACGATTGCGTCATCAATAACCATTTTTATCTCCCTTCAAAGTTCATACTTGGCTCAAAATCCCCCATCCCCTCGGGTTCCTCTAATGGCTGATTGGGTCGGAAAACCGGCCCATCCATCGACCAGATACATAACCCATCCCTGACACTATGCGCCCATGTGCCGTCGCTCATGGATTGATATTCCGCCCCCTTGTGTTTTGGACACGGTCCAATGTTGACCGCAACGGTCGGTTCCTCTGGTGGTGCCGCGACTTCGCCGGTTATCTCCTCTCGGGGCCGGGGCGGAACCTGGTTAACAAGCCAATAGTTACAGTCCCGCACATACAGGAAATGTGCGAAATATTCGTCCCTACCCTCACCGATAAAAGGGAAGGTTCCATTAGTGATTTGTTCATGTGCATAGTTGGCACAAGCGCCGAGGGCCATCGGGTTAAACTCAGGAGATCCACCGCCGGACGCTCCCGACGTGTTCGGCGTGTCGATTTCTGTCCCGTCCGATATCCCCCTGATTGACCACCAGTAGGACGCGAATTTCCCGTCGTCCTCTCTATCGTCTTTCACCCGGTCGGGCGCTATGCGTAACTTTACAACCTGCCCCTCGATCTTTTTGAGTTCGGTTACCAGGTCTTCGACTGGTGTCGTTCCGCCCACTATAAACATAGTGACCCGGTGCTGTAGCGGTGGGTTTATCTGATCATAATTCGCCTGTTTTTTAATAACGTCTACGGTATTTAGTGTTACCTCGACGGTTCTTGCTGATAGCATTATTTGGTCACCTCTTCAAGTTCCCGTTTCGTTAATTCTACGTTTAGTTTCATCGCGTCGGAAGTTGCCAGGAGTATTTGGGAAAGATAAAGCCCTAGCTTGGAACTATGGTCGTCCCCGTTCCCGGTCCGCGCTTCCGATTTGAGCCAGTAGACCAGGCCGGATATATCATCGATTGATTTAAACCATGCCGTTTCTATTTGATCGGTCGTTTTAAGCATCGGTCCCCACCTCGTTATCCAGGGGCCGGACGCTTAGTTCAAGCGCGTGATCTCTTGCCCGATCAACAAGCCGCAAAATAACAGTTAACTCGTCGGCGGCCTTGGTATATGCTTCCTGGGTGTCGTTTGCCGGATTATCTTTTATCTGGCGGTGTGTCTTACCCGCGACAATCAGATCCCACAAGATCCCCTCAAAACTCGTTTTGACCTCTCCGCGGGTCATGTTCGCCAGTACCGGGTCCCGTTCAATTGCTAGGTTTACCGTCATATTTTTACCTCTTATCCTTCGGCCTTTGCCTCTTGTAGTTCGCCCGCGCCGGGGCGGTTTCCCAATTGAGTCCATCATATGGTTATGTTAGGATAGGAGGTGCTAAAAGTTTCATCATCCTTTAGCACTCCTGTTTTGACCGCCCCACCACTGGGGCGGTTGAACTTTTCATAGGCTTCCCCCCCTTCTTTTATTACGGCCAAAATGTGAGGACACCGCCGATAATCGTGGTCCTGGCATTTCAGTGTTCCGCTAGTAGAATAAAACCATACCGGCGTCCACCGGTCGCCGTCGATGACCTTGTAGGTTTCCCCGTTCTTGTCACTGAGGGTTAACTCGACCCTAAACATTGACCACCTCCCGGACCAGTTCCTCGTCAATGATTGCTTGGTGAGCCAGGATAAACTTTTTGTAATTTATGCGGTATTTTATCCTTGTATTCTCCCCGTCCCCGATTTTCTGGCCCCAGTCGGTCCCGCCGGCGTCGATCATGGAATAGATATATTCAATACCTACGCCGAGCAATCCGGCGGCTGTTTTTGGAGATATTAAACCGTCCATATGACCCCCTATAATTTATATTCTCCGATTTATATTATACCAGATCATCAGTATATCATCAATTTATACTCAATCATTTATATTGGACTTGATTGTTAAGACTGCAATAAAAAAACCTCCCTGGTGGGAGGTTTCTGGTCGGGTTCCGGATTGCTTACCGGAAGGTTGTTGCGAGTCCGCCAGCGCAACAATATTGTTGCTTCCCGACGCTGTAGACCCATGAGCCGTCGTAGTCCCGGTATGCCTCAACGTAGACATCACCGACCAGCGTGACCGGAGTCACCTTCTCGCCGGTAATGCGCCCGACGATTGTTCCCTCTGGGATCCTAATGGTTGTTGTCATCATCTTGTTTCTCCTGTTTGTTTACTTAACTTAACTATAGTATGAGGCTACGAATGCTATTTGTCAAGTGTTTATACTATCAATTCTAAGATTGGTTTAGCCAATAAAAAAGCCCCTCGGAAGAGGGGCTTCGGTCGGGTATGGGTTTTAGGAACTGTAGCAGTCGGTTTTATTATGCCCGTTCAGGTGTTCTCCCCAGTGTAGCATTATACATTGTACATGAATGACTTTGTCGGCATGGTATGGGTGATGGTAAATTATGTGGTCGTCTATGTGGTCGTCTATGATTGGATTATAAATTGACAATTTACGCCCACAACAAGCGCAAGCCCTCAAGCAATTGATTTCATGGTTTATCTCAGTTGTTGGTGTCATCATCTTGTTTACTCTGTCTCCTGTCTATTGTCTATTACAGCCTGTACGTGATGACATGCCCCCCTTGCGGGACAGTTGCAAGCCCATAGTAAACCGTACTCGCTCGGATGTCCTGGTAAATCTACGGATCCGGTACAGGTGATTTTGTAGACATTCCCGGAGCTAGAGCCTACCCTGTAATTGAAGTCATCCAGATTTTCTATGCTCGTTATAGTCGATTTAGCCATCATCTCAACTCCTGTTTGTTTACTTAACCTAACTATAGTATGGGGCTACCGCTGTTATTTGTCAAGCAATTACACTATCAACCAGGATAATGCTTTTCTAATGACCGGTCCCAATTGTGCCTGGGTCGGCGGAAGATCCCGATAGGCTCCGAGATCGCGGATTTTATTCCTGGTATCGGGTTCGTATCGGGATGATCCGGTAACGAGCATAGAAAAGACTTGTTCGGATTGGTCATTTTTCGCAATTACCAGGCGGCCCATTCTCTGGGGACCAAATCCGAAACCGCCGTTGTCGGATTGACTCCTGAATTTACCGACCCAGACATGGCTCGGCGGTGGTGGTGTTGTCTCGTCCCAGGCGATAGGCCATTTATATATTCCAGAATGTAACGGTTGCCCCTCGTATATTATGGGAATGTCCTGAATTGTCGTCATCTTATTTACTCCTGTTTATTTAGACTTCGGTCGCCAGTGCCGTTTCGAGATCGTTATAGGATCTGTTACCGACCAGGACGCTCCCATCCTGTACCAGTAACCAGTCAACGCCCCGCGCCTCGTGATATGTGCCGGTATTAACTAACCGCGCTTTGATCCGGTTACGTTTCCTTGACAGGGTTAACGGCAACGTCGAGGCGATTATAGGCCGGGTTACTTTCTCGATTTTCGGCCTCCGAGTCGGTAAATCCGCCGCTACTAATACCTGGTGAATTCGTTGCCTTGTGACTCCCACCGCGTCGGCGATAGTTTCGAGCGTCATCTCAGGATGATCTGTTTTTAATTCGATTATTGCCTGTCTGGTTATCCGGCGGGCCTCCCGCCGGTCGTCTCTTGTCATCATCTATACTCCTTGCCTGGTGGAAATCAACCAATTCGTTTTTGACACCTGAGATTTACAATCAGGACAAACCAGGGCAATCCATGCAAAATGATATACAGGAATTGCAGTAGCGCATATAGGACATATTATTACCTTGCCGTTTTTCCCGGCCCTAGTTCGTGATGTTACTGTTAACGTTTCGTCGGCACTATTGGTAATCTCAAGATTGCCATGTCCGAATCCGAGGCAATCACAATTATGGGAGCATCCGATTTCCCAATTTGTCGGTTCATTGCTAGTCATCATCTTTACTCCTGTTTTCTCGTTTGGTTGTTCCATGAATGAGAAAGGATTAGGAGGCAATGCCCAATTAATCCGAGGCCACGCCACCGCAACGGGTACGCTACTAATCCCTAAACTGTCTCGTCTTAAAGCTTTTGTTGCCACATATACACCGTGGCGGTATATTTGCCACCGCCGAACTTCGCCGTCGTAAGGTTCAATATCAACGCTTTCAAAGTTGGGATTGCTATTCATCATCTATGCTCCTGTTTTTATTTACTTAACCCATCATAAGGCTACCACTGTTATTTGTCAAGCAATTACACTATCAATTCTAAGATTAGTTTTTAGACCGCCACGATCTACTCGCAGGGATGGCGATCTATAAAATCAAATAACCCGGAAGGTGGGAGCACTTCCGGGTTATCATGGAGGAGAGTACCGGCGCTATGCCAAAACGCCGGTTCAATGAAAGAATAGGCTACTTAACAGCATGGTCCCCCATGTGTCCTACCAGGTCGTGACGTAGTTCCCTGATATCAGTCCTGATCTCGACGACGTCATCCCGGACCCCATCGAGTTTAGCATTGAGCGACTGGTAGCCGTTCCCCGTATATCGCCGGGATATTATCGCCCACGCGACAACGACGACCAGGACTCCAAACGGGCCGACGATCTCGGCTATGTCCCTAATTTCCATTATGGCCTCGGTAATCCGTCGGGCCATTTGGCCTTTAATTGTTCAGGTGTATCAACCCCTGTCGTAATATCAAACGTCTGGGGTATATCCCGTAAAGTCTGTTTGTCAGTCGCTATTGCCGACTTGCCCGCGGTGTCTCCCGCCTCGTCGGCCCGTTGATATAAAATATCCTTCGCCGCCAGTTCCCGATCTCTGGCGACCCTGATAGTATTCATGTGGATAATTCGAGCATTTGCCATGTTTACGTTAATCGGCATTTTCCACCCATTCCCAGGCCTCCCGGAATGTTCTATCCGTCGGAATCTCCGAGTCCTCGATTGTCTCGCAACCGGAACAATCCGATTTATCGGACCTGTTTTTAACCAGGTTAAAAGCTGTCTCCTCATCCACTCCACCACTGGCAACCGCGACGATATAGGGACGTATAACCGCGTCACTCTTCCCGGTTTCCGGGGAGGGCGGATTTACCAATTTATTAATCTCATACTCGACCCTGTCCGCGTCCCAGCCGACACCAGACCCGACCATCACCGCCAGCAATGACGGGCTGATATATTCGATGGATATCCCCCCGTCACGTCGCTTGTGAACTACACACTTCATCTACATAGCCCCCGTATATTTTACTGAGCGCCGAATCCAACCAGGTTGTTTGGCTCATCAACCAGGCTGTTGGCGGCATTACGACATGATATATTAACGTCCGCCGTCGTCCTGGCACCCGTTCGTGCTACGACGTCCGATGACGATGTAACCGCCCCAATACCCGGAACGACGGTATAATTTACGCTACTGAATGCCGTCGTATAATTTACGTCACGGTTACCGGTGCCAACATCGGTAACCGATGCGACGTTCAGGTCGTTAGTCTCTAAAGCCCCGGCCGCAGTAATAGAACACCACACCTTCGCGGCGCTTTCACCGGCGGCCTGGGATGCTATCGCCTGGGCTATTCTCTGGGCTGTAACCCCGCGTACCTGGGTATCGCTCCCCGCCTCCGCCTGTCCCTGGGTCATGGCCGTTTCCAGACCCATAACCCCCGAACTCTGGCCGACTATCGTATCGCCCGTAGTTACCGCGGAAAGATCCGCCTCGGTCCCGCCCCGTTCCTGTATAACCCGGTCGTTACTATCAACCATCGGCATGCGTTTGAGGACATTAGATCCCGTCGCTATTAGCATGTCCCCGTCAGTAGTTACCAGGGCCGGTCCCGTCTGGGCAAAATTATCTTTTATATAAGTGTTGCCCCACGCCGCCGTGGCGATATCCCCTGTCGTTATCGTTGGAACCGTAGTATATGCCATTTATTCTCCCCTGATCCTATCGGTTTCCGCCCTTAAATTATCAATCGACTCACCTGGATTCCACGACCACCCCAGGACATTGTCCCGCCTGGTTATCTCAACTTCTATATCGGCCCGGTTCGATGGCAATTCAACCCTGTACCATTCACCGCCGGAGCCGCACGAGAGGCAAACAAACCAGGGTTCCGCCTTACTGACCAGTTCCGCGCCCCCGCAACCCAGCGGGCAATCTACGAGCCACCTGCCAGCGTCGAGGCGGGCCGCTATGACTGTCGCCGAAACCGCGGCCGGGTCGAGATCCTTCCCGAACCCCTGGCGGTATATTTTATTTATGAATGTTTCAATGGATACGCCGTGAACCGCGTCATGGTCAACCGGTTTTCCCGCCGCTAGCGCGTTTCTCATACTACTAAGAAATCCGCGGTTGACTGCCATTAGTAGGCCCACCTGGTCGTCTGGCCCCATTTGCTAGTTCCCCATACCCACCAATCGGAAAATTGCTCGGCATCCGATAATAATAATGATACCGTATGTGTCCGGTCCGACCCGATCCGGTGCGAAATTGCCTCTACAAAAAAATCACGATTCAGTCCCAGGTTCGCGTTGCCGTTAGCTCGGACCGTAACCCGGTCGGACACATCACGGTTTATCATCTCGTTAAGCCCTGCCTGGTCCCTGTTGGCTATATATGTCATTTTCAAAACCGGCGTGGGATCCTTGTAGATGGATAAATTAAAATTGGCCCAGTCAAGCGCCTCCCCGGTATCCGGCACATACTTGGTTTTACTCGGCCATGTTCGCCTCCCGTAGGCGGTTTGGCTCGTTGAGTCCTCGGCCCTGATCGCCACGGGATCATCGGAGGTTATCGGCGTCCCCCTTGCCTGTAATTTCGTTATATACGCCGTCACTGACCCGTTATTGGTTAACGTGACAGCCATCGTTTCGGACCCCTTGCTAACACTGATACCGATTGAAGAGGTCAGGTTGGAGCCGCTACCGTCCGCCGCCGAGTTCGCCGTCATGTCGGTTGTTGCGGCGGTGGTTGTCCATGTCCCAACACCTCCGCCGGTTGTCGCAGATCCGGCGGTGGGATAACGCGCCGTGTAGGTCGTAGCGACCCCGGCGATAATCGGCGGAGAATTCGCCCCGGTTTCGGATAACGTCCATAAAACCGCGACCGATCCCGTGGTATAGGTCTGGACATCAGACTCAAAAATATTAAAAATATGCGGGAATACGTCATCCTGTACAACGCCGGTGTAGGGTAAACTGGCCCCCGCCGCGTCACTGTATGTCGCCTGGCTCGTTAACCTGGCTCCGCTTATCCGGTGGTGTCGGTTCTCAAATATTATTTTCCCATCCTTGGATTCCCTGATGAACCCACCCTCCGCGGATTCGATGGCCTGTAATGCCTGGACGGTATATATCCGGTCGGCCCAGTAACGGGTGATAGTCGTCAAACCCGTCCCCATTGTCCTATAACTCGAACCGGCCCCCCAACCCGCGGCATCTAGTATGTCGTCTATTACCTGGTCGGTCCGCTGGCTCGTAACCATCGGTACGGCCACCTGGTCAAGGTTCACCTGACCGAGTGGCCCCGTAGCCTCCAGGATGGCCGTAGAATCGCCCCCACGGTCGGCTACAGGAGTGATCCGGGTCAGGTATCCCCGCCAGATTGATTGATCGGTCAGGCTTGCCGATGTCGCCAGTAAACGGACCGGGCGGCCAGGAAGGATCTTCCCCGATAGCGGGGAAGATGTATTGAAAGACGAATAATCCCCGGAGCGGTTATCGAGGACCGCCCGCAACGTTCCGGCCCTGCTATTCGCTGTTAACTGGGAAGCCCGATCCCGTCCGAAACTACAGGTAATACCGCGGACCCTGGACATGTCTATCGAGTCCCCGGTATCTGTAAAATCAGCGTCATTATTCCATGACACCTGCAATTTATAGGTAGCTACAACCAAGTTACCCTCGAGCTAGGACGCCGGAGAACCCCCCGCCGAGAACCGCGTCTCTAACTACTGATGTTATTTTTTGCTCAAAATCATCCATCCCCAGGACATCCCCGGCGATGTGAATATTAATTGTCATACCCATCCCCCGACCGAGCGGGACCACCGCCTCCGGTCCTCTTTCCCCGATCATGGCAAGTGTTGGACTGTTAACGATTCCGCCTTTTGCCAGTTTTGGGATTGGGTCGATGTGTTTTAATCCGACACTAAACCCGCCCACCGATCCGCCGAATGGCAGACTTACCTCTGGTACATTAATTTTAATTGCATTGATACCACGAATGAAGGCGTTAATCCCATCGATTATCAGATTTATCGCGCCCTTGATACCGGCGGTTATACTGTCCCATATGCCCAGGATGTTAGATTTAAATCCCTCGAAAACCGCTTTAATGGCGGTGGTGATATTCTTAAACTTTTCCTTGATATTTTCCCATGCCTCAGACCAGTTGTCCTTGATGAACATGATCGCCTTAAACAGCGCCCCCGCGGGTAACAACCAGCCGAGCTTGCTATCGTAAATGTCCTTGATCTTGTTCATTACCTTGGAAAATACTTCCTTGATCTTAGTCCACGACTTATCCCAGGTCTCTTTTAATACGACAATGATCTTATCCCAGTTCTTCCAGATAATGATCGCCGCCGCAACCGCCGCCACTATCCCCAGGATAACCGCCGTGATCGGTAACATTGACAGGGACAACGCCCCGAACGCCCCCGCGACTATCCCGACGCCCCCGGCAAGTAATGGGAGCATTATCAGTATAGGCCCGAGAACCAGGGCCAATCCCCCCAGGACGCCAACGACTATAAAAAGAACCTGGGATAATTTCGGATGCTCCGCTGAGAACGCGATCAAATTCCGGGTTACTTTCTCGAATATGTCCATCACCTTAGTTAATGCCGGGAGTAACGCCTTCCCGAACTCCTGTTGTAAGTCCCCGGTTCTATTTTTTAACTGGACAAGCGGGTCCACATTTGCCTCCGCCTGGCCCCCGAACTTCGCCATTATCGCGGTTATAACCTCGGTCGAACCAGACCCCTTGTCTACCTGTATCCCGTAACGGGTTAATGCTGATGTCTCCCCGTTGATCGCCCTTGCTACCAGGGTTGACGCTGAACTGAGGTCCATCCCGCGGGCCGCGGCCAGGTCGAGAACCGCCGGTAATGCCGCCATTGATTTCTCGTAATCCCCGGAGATACCCACCAGGTTCATCAGTGCCGCCCGTTGTGCCTCGTCCCCGAAGTTCGTCTTGTTCTGCTGGGCCGCTATAACCTGCTCTATCGCTTCCCGTTGTGTATCGTAACTCGAACCGGCGTTAAGTAACGCCTGGTCTAACTGCTTGATCCCTATAGCCTCTTCCTGGGCGCTCTTAACCGCCGACGCTCCGAGGGCCGTTATTCCCCCGCCGAGCGCGGTCAGTCCGACGCCGATCTTTTTTCGGTGTTTCTCAATCTGCGACTGCATACGCCCAAAAGCCGACTGGGTCTTTTTAAACCCCTCTTCAGCGCTCTTGGGATCCGCTACTATTTTTATCTGTACTTCGTTAGCCATCTACTATTTCCTGTTCCGGTTGTCCTAGCTGTACAATTGCGACCATTTGCAAAATCCTGGCATCTTCTTCCATTAACTGGGAAGGTAAACACCCGTACCGCTGACAGAGGCCGTCTATAAGTTCCGCCTCGGTTAACTCCCAGGGCTTGCCGATGGGCTTTCCATTGCGGTCGAAAGTTGGGCCAACGTGCTTATATCGCTCGATATCTTTTCTAAAGGGTCGGGTATATCAGACACCGCCTCGGCCCAGTGGCCTACCATCAGGTTGACCAGTTCTACCGGGATCATCGTCATCCCCTCGGCGTTAGCCGGGACCGGGTTTCCATCATCATCTTCCAGGTTCCAGTCAATCAATGCGTGATCTCCGAATAACTCGGCGACTCTCAGACCGTTAGTGCTGTCCTCAGATATTGCCGCCTGTATCTCCGAGAAATACCGAAAGTTGACATTTAACTTCGCCCGTATCTCGGCCCCGTCGTAATCTGTTCCCTCGAATGTTATAACCGCGATCTTATCGGGAATTCTAAATCCCTTTTTTTTCGACGCCTTAACGCCGTTAACGGTTTTGGGAATCATTTGGTTGATCAACTCCTCCGGCACAAAGGCCATACTATGCCCACGTCGGGACGGTTCCACCGGCTAGAACTCCCGGAGCCGTCCAGGTTAATTCCCCGGTGGTTCCACGGCTCAGGCTGTAATCGGTGAAATTAGTCTCGTTCGGTAATGTCTGGCCGCTGATCGTAAGCGTTACCGTCCGGGCTACCGATGTCGAGGATACGGTTTTAAAAACTGCATGGGACATGTTCGACGCATCGTTAAAAATGCCGTTGATCGTGATCGTGAAATCCGCCAGGGTTAACAGGGTTTCACGGGCTGACTTATCAAGTCCCGTTATGTCCTGGACCTCCCGCGGTGTCGTCCAATCCAAATTGGTGATATCGTTGGATATCGTCCTTGCCGACGAGCCTGAATCATCAACTGCAATCGACATCCCTAACCCTGATTCTTTTGCCATTACTACCTCCCTAATCTATAAAGTGATTCGCCTATACCGTCTTTCCATTGTTCGGGTTCCTGGATTGTCCTGTTCTTGAGGAATATAGGATCCCGTTCTAAGTTCGATTTATGGTTTCCCGCCTGGCCCTCGAAGCACTCCTGACCCGGAGAAAAAACAAACCGGATCAACCCGCTCTCTATTTGTTCCTCGGTATATGCTAGTTTTGAACGCCGAATAAATGCCATCTCGTCACAATGACCGGCGGAGAGAACGGTCATCCACCCGTTGTAATAATTCGGACAATTCACCTCTGCACAACTGACCGTTTGAAAATGGGTCGATATCGGGCGAACTATCCGCCAGTGGTCCGCGTTTCTTATCATTTACCGTAGCCCCCGTAGACCCGGCGCTCTCCCGTCGGTAACGCTCCGGATGCTTGCATACGCTCGAGGGTTTCCGCGAAGCCGTTGTGATCGGCCATTATCGTTCTATACTCGTTCGTGATGACCGACTGAACTCTCTCGATCTCTGTAATCATTTCTCCCAGTTCCTCGACTCGTTCCAGTAACTCCTGGTCGGCCTCGTCCGAAGTGGCATTAACGCGGGCCGTATCCAGGCTAACCTCGGCGACCTGGTCTATAACAACGTCAATATCAGCCCTTAACGAGAATATCCATGACGCCATCCCCACGGCCACGATTACCAGTGGAACAATCATTCCCGCTAACTGTATATATTTCAACGGTCCACCCATTCGCCGCCGGAGGATTTGTTATATATTCGCTGCTGCTCCCGGTGGCAGTTCCGGCAAGATCGGCCCGCCCATTCCCCAGGCGTCCACCAGTGCCATCCTATAAAGCAAAAAATCTTCAATCGTTATGTTCCATAATTTTCATACTGATTGCTATCACACCGCCACCGGATCCGGTAGCAACCTCAATATGGCCCAAAAAGAGCGCGTAAACCGTGACCGTTCCCAGTATCCCCAGTGCTACCAATACCTGGGGGCGTATCCGGTTAATAAGTGCGCCGATTGCTCCCCTCACAACGTGACGTCATCCTGGGCCGTTCCCCGTCGAGTCGTGACCACGAAATCCAAATTAGAGAAAGTCCCCGTCGTTGTTACTCTCAGGTATCGTTCAACCGCCCCGCTGACCGTTACCCGCTCCGCCGTCGGAGCCGAGGCATAACCGACCGCCGTGAACGAGAGAACCGTCGCCCATGCGTCCCCGCTCCCGTTATCGCTTGATTGCTGGATAGTTACCGTCGGCGTCCCTGAGTCGCAGTCTACTATTTCAAGGTAGGCAATTAAACCCGCCGAGGTTGCCGCGCTGTCATCCCTACTCGTCGAACTCCCGGCGCTCCCGTGGGTTTCCTGGCCCGCTGTTAGTGTCTCGCACCAGTCCGGCGCGATCCCGTTAGCAACCGCCCCGACGGTAAACGCCAAGCTCCCATCGGTTCCCCGTGTGCCGTCATAGTTAACCTGTTTAGCGGTTAAACAGTAAGAGGCGTCCCCCCTGGTTCCGCCCATGTTGTAACATATAATCCGGTCCGCCGTCGGGAGGCCGGACAACGCGGCGTGTTCTTGCTCGGTCGCATCGTTGAAAAAGCTGTTAAACGAGAGGCTACCATCCGATAATCCGAAAATCCGCTCACGGGCGGACTTGTTAATCGCGGTTACCTCTAGTTGTTCCCGTGGTGATCCTACCGAATCAAGACTCCCAACGTCACCCGATAGGTCGTACCCGTGAACGTATAACTCCTGGCCCAGTCCCGATTTCTTAGCCATTCATCCCCCTACGGCGTGATGCTCACATCCTCATAAATCATAATCTCGAACGGGACGCTGACCGCCCGGTATAACGCATTCCCCACCGGCTCGGTCGAGAACGTCGCAGAACCGACGTTTGAGTCGGTGCAATTGTCGGCCAGGTTCGCGTCACTCCGGAGGACGGTGTCAATCTGGAATGCCGCGTCCCATAGATCAGCCTCTACACTCTCCCGGACATTCGTTGATTCTACCAGCCGGAAATATCCCCGGATTAAAACCGTTGTAATCGAGCCGATATTATTCAACGTCCGCCAGTCGTTGGACCGCGATTGCATCCAGTAAGCAAGGACCGGTGTTCCCGATATCGCCAACGGCTCCGCCCTGATAACGGCGGTAAATGCCGGGTCGGTTATCCCTGACAGTAGTGCATCTATTCGGTCCAATGATCCCGACCTGGTCATTTTAAAATCCTCGCGATCTGTAGCCCGATGTATTTATCCCACAGTCCCGGCGTGTCTCTCATGTGCCGCGCCGCTTTCTCGAACATCTTATACCCTTTGAAACGGCTCCGCTTGTTCCTCGAACCGACCCCCTCAATCCATGCCGCGTAAACCAGGTCTTTCCCCAGTAATGTTTCCCCCGCGTCTACACGAACTACATTATCTTTTATGTCAGTTGCCCCCACCGATCTCTTGAGTGTTCCATCCATTTTCCCGTGTCTCTGGGAGGCGCTCGATTGGTTGTACTCGTGGCGCGGCGGTCCCCATAACTGATCGCGAACCTTGTTCGCCCCCTCAATAATCGCTAACTCCATCAAGCCCGTATTGATAACGTCCTGGACTTCCTGTACCAGTCCCGGCTCGAACAATGGCCCTTTAGCACTGAATCCAACTGTCATAAAGTCCTTCATTAAAAGATTACCCCGTTGGATGTTCCCGTCACCCGGTAATCCTTGAGCGTGTGAAGCACTGAGTCGATTTCCGCCTGGTTCGTGGTTATAGCAGCCTCTCCGCCCCCGATGGTCCCACCGGCCCCCATATCGCGGTTTCTGAATGTTAGCTTGGCGATGTCTAAACACGCCTGGACTACTAACACCGGATAGTCAAACTTGGAAGCCGTAGCCCCTCCGGAGTGGGTCGCTGCAGTCGTACCATTGACGCCCCTCTCGACCGTTAACGTATTGCCGCTGATCGAGGTAATATACATTTGCTCGGTATCAATCAGGATGGCCTGGGCCGGTCCGAAGTCGGACGCGCTCGTCACTGATACCGAGGTCGCAGTTGTTGAACCTACCGCGTCCGCGGTGGTGATACTCAACGTGTCAGCCGTATACCCCCAGGATCCAAGGATAGCGAGGGTTTGTTGACCTGCGTCCAATGTGTTGGAACTGTCTTCGTTTAGTTTGAATATGGTTTTGGGCGTTTCGTTGTAGGGCATAAGGAAAAAATCATTCGCGTATCCCTCGGTTAATACCGTACTTGCCCCCCGGTCGGTGTCGTCGTATGCCGTGACGGTGGTCGTTGATGTCAGCCAACCGTCAAGGGGAACAACCGGGGCCAAACCCGACGCCGTCCCGATAACGTCAACGCTGTTTAACGTGTAATACTGGGGCGAATTTATAAGAGATCCCCGCCCGATGTCGTAGTACCGGGTTTCTGTTACAGGGCCGTAAGCCCCGCCGTCGGTGTAGTTGTCGATCAACCGTGATGACGCCTCTAGAATCCGCCGTATGGCCGCGGAGTCGGCATCCCAGCCGCTGGAATAACTTGTACCCGCCAGGTAATCCCGGAGATCGTCGCCGGTCGCGTATGTGTGCCGTGTTGCCACTATTTATTTTCCTCGGTCGCCGCGGTCTTATCTTCCTCGACGTCCTCGTCTTTCGACCCTTCCAGCCTCTCGAAACAGTCCGGGTATGATTTTAATAGGGCTTCCTTGATGTTGTACTCGTTCCCCGGCGCGTAATGCTCACCGGTAGCGCCGAACGTGATACCCCTGAAACATTTTACTTTTGGCATTACTTGCCTCCTGTTAGCGGCGCGGGGCCGAAACCCCGCGCCCGTTATTTACTCGCTGGTTATGCTGCCCTTGAGATTTTGAACGCATCGGATAGCCCGACCTGTCCATCACCTCGCCGAGTAGCGAAGAAACCCACCTGGTCGTTCCCCATGTATAAACTATCGTTTCGGCGAATCGTGAAACCGACCCGGTCGAAAATGTAATACTGGCGCAGATCTCCAAAGATCGCGCATTTCTCCGTACTTGTGATACTAGTACCGAGTCCGCTGACTACATCCGTAACGACGTTCGGCCTACCGAGTATAAAGTCGGCGGGCGCGGCTGTCAGACTCGGAATACTATGGACTCCCGCAGCGGTGATCGCTATCGAGTTAACAAGGGAGGCGATCTGGGACCGCATCAGCCATGTACCGTTGGCCCGGAATTGAGAGCCGAGGTCAAAATAGGTTCCTATCAAGTCGGCCCCGACAATAGATGTAGCATTTGCCATTGTGTAAAATGCGACATCCCCATCGGACATAATCCCGGCATATTGCGTCGTGCCGTTTCCGCTAATAATCCCCACGTCCTCGAACTGTCCCTGGGCCTCCTGGAATATCTGGGAGAGGAATGCAGGGAGGTTAATCGCCGAGTCGTCGAGTAATTCACGGCTAACCTTGACCAGTCCGCCGGACTTCTCAATCGCGAAATTAACCTGGCCCACCACCGGCGTTGACTCGGTCGGCGCGGCCTCTTCCGCTATTGCCGCCCAGGTCGCCGATGCCAGCGTAGGGAGATAACCGTCTTTACTGGCAACCCTTATAACAGTGCAATAGGGCCGGAGTAACGAACCGGGCGCGCCCGTGTCGTGGACTACCTGGCCGACAAATTCTTCCGGAACGAAGAAACCACCTTCTGCCATTTGTTACTCCTGGTTTCCCAGTGGGTTAAACATTTCTGTTAACCTCTCACGGTTTCCCGTGAGGTCGGACTATATCATCAACTCATAGAGTTGTCGGGCGCTTGTGAGGTTTATTGATTCGGTTCTCACCCTCTAGTCTCTGAACCTTCCGACCTACCTTTACCCGTTCGGTCGGCTTGGATGCTGATCGGCTTATCTTTAGACTTAGCGTTCCAGCAATTCACCCGATTTTCATTTAACTATTACTAGTTAACGGGACACAAAAGTTTATCCGTGTCTTCTTGCATGGCCTTAGCTTCGTCCGGTGTCGCTGTCTTCCAGAACACATCCTCCGAGGGCGACCTAAACCATTTGACAAACGTGTCCCGCTGGAACCGGGCCTCGTCTCTCAAATTGGAACCCATTTGATCC
>Ga0208316_1001195_pt1 | contig 16345 bp, 11 predicted proteins | sample MalvireepMed_231_FD_184240 | JGI IMG/M metagenome (GOLD analysis project Ga0208316, IMG submission 184240) | Marine viral communities from the Global Malaspina Expedition - Malaspina viral metaG DeepMed_231 (SPAdes) (version 2) | ecosystem: Environmental > Aquatic > Marine > Oceanic | place... | reverse complement strand
CTGAGTAACATCTACAAACCCAGTAAACCCAGTCATAACCTCTGCATTTATCTTGGGTGTATCAGTTACCCACTCATCGTAAGTAGCCCCACTATTAAAGATATCTCTATGAGCTAGATATAACCCTGAACCTTCAGTAACAGTAGCAGAATTACGCAGATATAGAGTTGCTTCATCGGTTCCAGGGTGGAAATCAGGAGTACCACTACCACGTTTGTCTCTAGCGATAAAACCTAACCCAGCACCCCCTTGAGCCACACCATCTTCTTCAGGATTGATACCTAGATGGTCTATCCGCATCAAATCCGTATCAAGTGTCTCTTTAGTATTATGATTTGAATATAATTTCTTAGTCCAACGAAACTCACTGGTGTAATTACCTAATGTTCCACTACTTGTAGGGTAAATACCTAATTCTGTTCCTACAGGACCATATTCTTCCCTACCTACAAACCGTCCTGGCCCTTCAGGTAAGAAATCTAATCCAGCAACAACAGCTTTATCCAAAGGCTGAAATACAGCATTTGCCGTTTCTCTAGTCCGTGTAGCTAAATCTCTAAGTAGACGACGTTCTGCTGTGCCTGGTTCAAAAACAGAAGTCATGTCTCTAAATAAGGTAAATTCACAAGCCCAACTTCCACCTTCTGTATAACTACATAAAATGGAATAAACTAACCATTTCTCATTAGTAATATCAGCTGATGCTATGTTTACATTTACTCGATCCCCTGCACGTACTATCTGAGGGCGACTTAAATGTGTATATATCGGAGGATAAAGCGTGCGAATCTTACATTCTCTAAAGAAAGAATTATTTTCTGGTTTTAATTGTTCTAAAATTGATCTTGCTCTAGTTTCACATTGTAATGAATTGGTTAAAGTTGAATCATCAATAGTACGTTCTTTAACTAATCCATATGCAGCTATGCTTGTATCGTCTTGAGCTACACCATATGCTCCTGACCGTCCACGAACACTTACTTTATTGATAAAATCTATAGGTTTTTCATTTAATGCATATTCGGCAATCGGAATATTTTGATTTGACTGAACTTCCTCTTCAATTAACGTAACCCCATACGTTGCTGGATCGGAATGTCTAACGGAAGCCACTCCATCGAGAGTACCTACTTCCATCCCTGGATTCCAAAAATTAGGCCCAACCCATCCTTGAATAAGTTTAGCTGCGGAAGTGGCAGGACTACTGGTAATCGCACTAATTCGCGCTCTCACATAATAAGCTGTCCGTCCAAAACTTTGATCAGTTGCATTAGCTTCTTTAATTCCAGGCTGACAAGTCTTCCAATGTGCGGGTTTATCAAACGTTATTTCATTAGTACCACTAGTAGTAAAATCACCAGTTTCATCAAAATTAGTTAGAGTAGACCAGTTATCAGTACTCCCACCAAGGAAATATTCATATGTAATACCCGATTGTCCTGCAGAAGAAGAACTAAGAACATCCGACACATTTAGTCGTATGGACGTAAAGGGTTCATCCATACCAAAATAAATGGCATCCCCAACCTGTCCATTATCCATTACATAAACCTTTTCAGGAACAACCGTACCTGCTGTGCCTGCAGTAGTTACATTTACTGCGATTGAAAAGGTCGTAGTACTTAATACCGTAACCGCGTGAGTGCCATTTATACTTGGAGTAGAGTTACTATTCGTAATAACGACTCTATGTCCCGTAGTAAGACCATGTAGAACAGTAGGAACTACCGTACCCGCACTGCCAGCACTAGTTACCCGTACAAGAATCGAAAAAGTCGTAGTACTCAATACAGTAACGTCGTAAGTACCATTAATAGATGGAGTCGAATTACTATTGGTGATAACCACAGTATCATCGGTGGCTAATCCATGTGCTGCTGACGTAGTTACCACGGTTGTAGTCGCAACCGTATTACCACTAATAGTAAAACTTGGACCATTCGTTGTTATAACAGTAGGATTAGCTAAAGTATTACTGATAACTCGTAAATTACTGGCTCCAGAGGTACTAGAAGAAATTTCCTGACTGTAATCCGTAAATTTAGAACCCGCACTAGCGGAAGTATCATATCTATAACAATATTGAAGATCTCGTGTAGCAGTTGTTCCCTGGACTGTGGTATTAGCATTGTAGACCCACGGTTCTTTACCACGGTCAAAATACTTGAACATCCCTACTGGAGCAGTTCTAACATCTCTAATATTAGCCGAATTAGTAGGAGTGCCAGAAGTGATATAGCATCTCACCCAATAAAGAACTCTACTACTAGGCGGAGCAGTAAATGCCGTAATAGTAGCTGTAGTACCCGCATTAGTCACATTTACAGGTATGCTAAACGTATTAGCGGATACCCTAGTAATTGTATGAATACCGTCAACTGATGGAGTCGAATTAGAACCTCTAATAAAGACTTTATCGCCAGTTTTCAGATTATGATTCTCTGTTGACCCACCCGCACCATCCGCTGACCTAATAACAGTAGGATTAGCAGCCGTAATACTATTTGTACCTACCCCGCTAACCTTTTTCATCATGTTTACAGAACGACCAGATACCATACTAAGATATAAATAATCATCTAGAATATGGAATTTATCAAATTCTTCGTGATCAACATCATTAGAAAAAGTATTAGCTACTGAAGGATAAAAATTACCCGTATCCCAACGAACATCGAGATAATATTCTTGTAGAAGATCTCTACTACCAATATCTTTCATCCACGCAGCATCGCCCGTACCCGACATAGCTTCGGAAGCTGTTATTCTATTATTACAAACGACATGTCCGGCAGTACCAGCAGTAGTCACATTAATAGCGATTGAAAATGTTGTAGCACTAATACGAGTGACCGTATGAGTACCATTAATAGTAGGCGTGGAGTTCGATCCAGATATAGTAACTGAATCTCCAGTATCTAAATTATGTCGTTCAGTCGTAATTACCGTGGGATTAGCTAATGTATTAGCACTAATAGTCAAACCCGATATAGTTTGCCACGGTTCACTTTGAGTACCTGCCCAATACGGATCATAAAATTGCCAAACCAGCTTAACATTAGAGTAATCGGGCACATTTTGTTGTACGGAATGAAACTGCGCTCCATTAAATGGATATTCAGAGCCAAAATAAAAAGTCTCCGTAGTCGCATTGAGAAATGGAGTACTATTTTGATTAGAATTCCATAATAATTGAGTACCCGTACCATCATTAAGTCCCGTAGTATTTAATGCAATCCAAGTACCGCCTGGACCATCCCGTCCCGCATCCCAACCACTACCTGTAACGTGGACATATCTCCAAACTTCAGAGAAATATTGAGGGTCTTCACATCTAAAGTCATGGAATAAAGCAGGTTTAGTGTACAACTCTACAGTAAGAACTTGACCAATGGTTATACTTCCAGTACGGACATATGCCCGTACCCAATATCTATTAGTACTTCGTCGAACATCGCCATGATCTACCTTAGAGATACCTGCACTATCAACATCTTCTGGTAATGTAGTACCTGAAGTCGTCCACGGTGCTGCCCATGATTGAGTAGCATCGTTGGCCGTATGCATATCAGGCGTAGTACCTAAATCCCTTTTCCCCCAATCCGTAAGATTACTAAGTGTCCAATAGGTGGTTCCATAAATCTTGCCCGAATCTACACTGAACTTTGCATCTGCAGTAGGTGTAAAGCTAGTCCAGGCTGTACCGTTCCAAAATTGCCATTGAAGGTTACCCGCATATGTACCCTTCTCAATAGTTGGGCCATGAGTTACGAAAGTATAGCGAATACCATCAAATTTACTATTTGACCCAAAATAGAGAATATCAGCCGACTCAGGAGTAGTAGTATCTTGAGCAGTTTGAGGAGTTACAAAGTGAGTATTCCCATCAACAAGAGTACGAGTTAAATCCGTCCAATAAGTACGAGGATATTGTTGTGGATTACTCGTATGATTAGAGTTAGAAGGATTAGTAGGTGACGGAGTATAGTAAAATGCCATTAAATCTTGTTGTGGGTCTTCAGAAGCGAGATCGGAAAGAGCTTCTAAACCTGTTTTAACCCCACGAAACTGATAATTAGCCCCAGTAGCAGTATTACCAGAACCAGTTATAGTCTGATAATTACCTCTTTGACTATAATTACGAGAAATAGTTTCACTATATACGGATGGATCGACTTTAAGTCGCCGTAAGATAGTTCTTTCTAAATCATCACCTAAAGTAGGCGTATAAGTATCATTTTCTAAGATTTTATTGACTATTGCACTACGAGATGCCGTAGTTACTGTTCCATTAGTATCAACAGCTTCAACAGTACGGTCTGCAATATCATCTAGATAATCTCTACATGTAATAATGGCGGTTTGACTATGATAATCTTGATCAATACTAATAACTCTACCTAAAAAAGCTATAACTCCATAATCTTCAAGAAGTCGAACACGAGTCATAGGCTGATACCAAGCAGAACGCCCACCCTCAGGATTATTGATAGTAACTCGTAATATACGACTACGGTTGCCAATACTATCAATTAATGAATAATCTTTAAAATGGGTTTCAGTTATCCACCGCTCTTGTTTGGTACGGTCTAATTTAACAAAATTAGAATATTGAAATGTAGTACTGAGTAAATCAGCCATTATGTGCCTAACCGTCCCACCATTCGCATCTGCATCTCATTCTTAACAACAGTAAAATCAAAACTAAATTGCCACACGTCTGGTCTACCACCTTCATTACGTACATTGCATCGTGTGATTAAACCACGATATCGATTTCTACCTTTATAACTTGGACTAGGATCCCATGAATACAACGCCCCAGCCTGTCCAGCAAAACTACTACCAGTATGCTCAGTTCCTCTCACATCATCAGAAGGTTCTTCTCCTTCATATCCCTCATCAAGATGTGTCGCTCCAGCAATCGTAGTCCTACGAATAGGTCCAATAGTTAAAGCCGGAAATCTATTCATATTCATCCAAGTAACATCTTTAGTACTATCATAATCATGAATATACGCATATTGAGTACGAACTATATCTAATAAATGTTGTCTACGTAAATGATGTCCGCTTGATGAAGAAGGGCTAGTTTTACGGTCTATGATGATACCTTGACACGAAATAATCTCTCTCTGCATTCCTAAATCAATATTAAGAGCATTTAATTGGGCGGTACTCCGATTATCATGATTATATCGTTTAGGGATTCCAGGTAATGGAGCTATTGCCGTCATACTCTGATATGTATGAGTTATCATATTACAGTCTAATTCAAACTCATTGGCGATAGTTAAATCATCAGCTGGTCTAGTGTCCCCTGCATCATCGTAGCCTCCAATAGCAGTTGCTGCCGCAAAAAATGTAGTGGCATTAGCAGAGGGGTCCTGAAGATGTGTTAATGCATCAACAGGTAAAGTACCTCCACCTAATGTAGTCGCTCGTATGGTGTTACTAATAGTATCTTGCCAATGGGATGGATTAGCCCTTTCACTATATACAAATAATGATTCAGCATCCCCCGAAGGCATCATGCTTTTGCCAGGAGATGTCACTAACATCTCGTTATTAGCATCAGGACGCTCTGGATCATAGGGAAAACTTAAAATAATCTTCTTATCTAGATTACCAGCAGTATTAGAATATGTAGTTGTCATCTATATTTCCCGATTAAAATATGTGCCCATGTATGGCATCAATAGCTTGAACTTCAGCCAATGTAGATAAAGATCCTTCTTCGGTTGCTAAAGTAGTCCCATTACCTGCCTTTACATAACCATCATCACCATTGGTAAACGCAGTCCAAGCACGCTGTACTGCTGGCTGCCCAAAACTATAGATGTCCGTATGATTATCATTACTATCTGGGCCGACTGGATTAACATTTTTTAACAAAAAAGTTTTTGTATCATAATCGATATTATACATTTGCCAGTCACCATCGATTTTCGGAGTAGAATTACTACTTGTTATAAAGATTCTCTGAGGATCAACAACGAGCTTATGTAACGTCTGATTGATAGTACCATCATCTAACCGTAAGGGTACGCGTAATGCGTCCGAAGTTCTAACTTCAATGACCCCCTCACCCGCACTCAAAGGGAAAGATGCATTAGGTACTTCGGCTCCCGAACTTGCCAGAAGTAGCCTAATTCTATTAATGCGTAGCATGCCTTCTAATACGCCTTTCCCCATAAATTGCTGACCTTGAGGCCACTCATTCTGCAATATCTGGAATTCCATCGTCCAGAACCACTGATTAGGACGACCTCCTTCTTGTCTAAAGGAAAAACTTTTAATTAAACCACGATATGCTAAATTAGTACCAGAAGGCTGGGTAATCTGATAAGAAGAATCATAAAGACTATTTAATCCAGAGTCAAAAATAGTTAAACATGGATAAGAACGAGGATTCAACGGCCCTCCGGCTACACCTCCCCACCTCTTTTCACCTCCACTTCTACCAGTTTTAAGATACTGAAGTCTAGCGATGTTCATTAATACCTGTTTGCGCGGATTACTAGCAGTAATCGGCCCCTCATCCACTAATACGCCCTCTAATTTAATAACTTCAGAACGCATTCCTAATGCAACTACTAAATTATTTAATTGCCCAGGAGTACCTGCATCTTGTCTAACACCGCCAGTATTTATAACACCAGGCATAGGAGATATAGTAGTTTGATCACTAACATCGTGACTGATTGAATTACAACGTAACTGAAAAGCAGTAGTGGTAGGAGGTCGGTGAATGCCCTGATAAGTGTTCGTTAGATCCATATTTTCTTCACTTTCGAACATCATAGTTTTATTAGCTTCACCAACCTGCAATACGCCCCCCTTATATTTTTGACCTACTGGACCTTCTGGTATATTTACTTCATCCCATCTAGGTAGTCCTTCCTCTGTTACGAACTTAATCGTTTTATCATAGCCAATGTATTGATTAGGTAATCCATATACTTTACGAAGATCATCATCAGCTAAAGGCGTACCAGTAGGCGTACCATTCTCAGTCATAGCCGAATCGCTGGCAGCTTGAATAGTAATTGTAATCGCCATACTAGCTCACACTATTGAAAAATGACGCATCGTCCATATGTTGAATACGTCTAAGGTCACTTAAAATATCTTGTACCGAAGCTCTAGTGTTAATACTGATATTCATAACACTATGTGATGTATTTTGAACGCCCCGTCGTCCACCGCCTCTGCCGCCTGCCGCTCCAAATTGCTCACCATAACTCCAATCATCATACGTAGCCGCAGCTTGTTCCGCTATTATCGCTTGTTCAGTAAGAATAGAATTCATTGTTTCCATATGCCCTGTCGGACCTGTTGGAGTTGATGAACCAGCGGTGCCATGAACATCGTCACTCCTTTGTTCCTGATAAGCATCGAACATATCAAACGATTCTTCAGACGCGTGCATATCTCTTTGGATGTCTCTTACGGCTTCTTCAGTAATGCCCCACGCTTCTTCAAATGGCCCTGGCTCATACACGTCCTCGTCTGGTTCTTGGTCCTCTGCATCCTCTATAACTGGTATGTCTGCGACGGCATCATCGGCAGCAGTGTCGATACTGGCAAGGCTGCCGAGCCTTACCTGTTTCTTTCGCTTAATTTTCCACCGCTTCATTTTCCCAAATAATCGACCAGCCCTACCTGTAGCTTCTCCATATTCTGCTCCTAATACACCAAATTGCTCTCCATAACCCAATGATGGATCCATCCAGTCATTAGCCATATGCGCCCATTGGTCAACAAGACCATTCACATTAGCAGTAGCGGCAGCGATCGTATTAGCTGAAGATAAAACTTTAGCATCGATAGTTTGCTGTAATTGTCTAATTTCAGCAGCCAGAGCCTTAGGATCAACAGTAAGATCCATCCCTTCCGTTGCCAGCTGCTGAGTCATTAACGCTACTTGTTGTGCGATACGAGCAGCCTCCGTTTCGATGGCTCCACCCATACCTGCAGCACTACTAACTAAAGCATTGATACCAGCAAGATTAAAGATATTACCACCAACGCCAGCTTGAATATGCTCTACCCCGCCCTCAACCAAATCAGATAAAGAAGTAAATTTAGTATTAAGACATTGATTAGCCATGATAAAACAGTTCTCAATATCATTAGCAACACTAGGATCAAGAACAAACTTACTTAAAGTTATCGTACTTAGTTCTTTTAAAGCCCTTTCAATCTCCCCCTGTGTCTTTTTGATAGGTGCCCCTAGATCTATAGCAGGAACTACTAACCCACCTTTAAGTGTTTCAGCATTTCTAGCCTCATCTGTCAGTTCATCATTCATCGTGCGGTACATACCATCAATACTGTCCCAAGTATCAGGAATGGCACCTCTTAAGACCTCATCATCCCACACTGCTAAAGCTCCGCCTGCTCCCGTCTCTTTTTGGGAAAACTCCGAAGCATAATTTTTTACCTTGTCCGCTTGTCTAGCTAAAGATACCTCCATACTATTCATGATACTGCCAACGCCTTCTTCAATGGCTCCTAATCCTGCAACTTGATCTCCTCGTTTAATAGTTGGACTAAATTGTTCCCCCACTACCCCCGCATCCCCAGGAAGCCACGGTGCTTTTCCATGTATCCATTGGGTAAGCCTACCCTTAGCCGGACCCCCAGTGGAGGGGTTAAGCCTATCAGCAATATTACCTACTTTTTCTATCGTTGCCATCCAATCAGTGCCGCCCCCGGTTATTTCACCCGTCTCTTTATCAATTTCCGTAGGTTTCTGAACCGATATTATGTCTTTGCCTATGGTCTTAGCAGATACTTTGACCGCAAGTGCTAATCCATCAAGAAAGTCTGTTGCTAGCCAGTTTTCAAAGCGTGCCATGAGCGGACGAAGTGTATTCCAAAAACCTCCACTTTGAATATCTGAAATCAATTGTCCTATCCAATCTGCAGCCTTTTGCCCCCACTCTTGGAACCTAGGAAGATGTTGCATCAACATCTGCATACCTCTCATTGCCAAAGGCAAGAAAGGAAGCAAGAACATATCTGCCATTGCTCCAAATATCTTAAAGAAAGAACCCGCTATACCCTGAAATACCTTACTGCTCTCCACTATTTGTTTTACAAAGCCTAAAATACCTGCAACACCAGCCATTCCTACGCCAATGATACCTCCTGACTTAAAAGCACCCCCCATATCAGAGAGTACGCCTGCACCAGGCAGCTGCTTAGCGATTTGACCTAATCCTTTAGCAGTACTACCTCCAGCACCTCCCTCACCACCAAAAAGTGATCCTATAGCCCCAGGCCCACGACCAGCAGCACCCGCGCCTGCGCCACCAGCCGCACCTGCCATCTTAGCTACTTGCGCATTTACTTCCGCAAGATTCTCGATATTAAGATTAATGGGGATAGTCAGGGCCATAATGCATCACCTATAACAAAATTAACTATAGATATTATAACAAATATCATTAAAATTTCTAGACTGATTCGTCAGGCTGGGGAAATCCATACCTAGCGGTATTAGGTAATTGAGGTGCAGCTGCGACACCACGTCGTCGCCGTCGTGTGGCAGGACGACGACCTTGTATCGGAGGAGATTGCCCTCCCACAGTTTGATTTGATTGTATAGGAGCTTCAGATTGAATAAATGGATTAATGGGTAAGACATCGGAAGAGCCTTCAATAGGTGCAGAAAGATCCCTTCCTGTAAGCATACCCATTAGATCCCGTAATATATTAGAAACTACAAAAAAACGCCGGAATACGGACAAATCGTCCATCTCGTTAATTTCTTCACGAGAATATCCGGCGAATTTAACTAAAGTCTCAGCTTTAAGTCGTATTGCTACAACATCATTACCTTCATCTATGCTTTTTTTGCTTCTTCCACATTCTGCTCTACAGGTTGTGGAACCAATGCTATTAATTGCTCACCAATAGCACGATCTAAATTATTAAGAGTAGTCTCTGTAACAGGAGTAATAGGGGTATCTGTAAGCATTCTAGTCAAAGCAGCAGCATAATACTTAGAAACTGAGAATTGAAAACCTGCATCAGCATCCCAAGCTTGCGCTTCGTCAATACAAGCGTTCTTTTGTCCCCAACTTAAGTCTTTATACTTAAACGCCCACCTTTGTCCAGCATGAACAATCTCTAAAACCTTTTCCTCACGTCCGGCAAATAATAAAGAACCATCAGTACCCATAGGCAATTCATTTGACGATGCTTCTGGGGCTACTGATGCTTCTTGTACTGGTTCCTGTACTGGTTCTACCACTGGACCCGCGTCAAAACTATCATTACTAACCATATTATCCTCCGTTTGTACCTTTCGTGGCCTACCTCTACCCCGTTTGACCTGCTGAGCCATAAAACCTTTTACCCTTCAAAGATAGCTTCACTTACCTTAATTGTATTACCTTTATCAATACCCGCCATCTCTAATGCAGCCCCATAATCAGGAGCTACTATAGTAAGAGTTTGCCAATCTTCTTCAGCTGGCTTAGTGCTAACAGTATATATGATTAATCCTGTCCTGTCAGTATCTTCAACAGCAAAATCAAATTTAGATTTATCTTTAGCTTTTAAAGAAGTAGAAACTACCTCTTCAACTTCTTCTTGAACATCCTCTTCTGGCTCATCTACTGGAATAACCATCTATTCTCCTTAGTCAGCTGCTGCGACTCCATCCATAATTTCTATAAACATCGAAGAGGCCATACCATCAACATCTACAGGTACATGAATGCTCGGCGGTGCAGGAATATTATGCGGAGCAGATCGTATAATCATACCTACATCGTCTACATCACCTAAATTATTTTGCTGATTAGTTGCATTATCAGTTGGCCCGATATGGAACTTAATCTTATCAAACGCCGTAGCTGTAATACTAGCATCATAAATCTGACGTAACTCAATAGTTATGCCGATACCTTTCATAAGGTTCTGATCTCTAACATCAGCACCAGTAAAACCTTGGTTTAACAGATACCGTAAGAACGAAGCATCTGTAGGAGAAGAACTTACAGGATAGGCAGAAGTACCATCATCATCAAGGTCTAATGATCCCCCAAAGCTGATATTACGCCGTCCTTCAAGAATCTCAGTAAGAATCTGCCGATTATCACGAGGACTAGCAGCATCATTTTGAGTTATGTAATAACGAGGGTCTAATCCATTGTCTACCGTAAGAGTAAACCTTCGGAATCTGGCAATAGCCTCACCGTGGAACGTTAAAGATACTGTACTGAAGAAGTATGGTTGTTCAGTTACTCTAATATCTTTCATATAATTGGGAGGAACTGTATTAGTCGCCCCAGTACCTTCAGCCTTGTACTTCATTGTTTCTACAGCAGTACCAGTAGCATCATGCTCACCGATATTATGGGACATGTCTCTAGCGATGAAATCAGAGCCAAAGTTAACAGGGTTACCTTCCTCAAAGTTGAAGACTACACGTGAAACTTTACATCCAGTGTAATTAGTGATGAAAGTACTACCGTCATCGGCTCTAAATCGAGCACCTAACGTAAATGAAGGTTGTACCAAGGTAGGACGTATAAAAACATGCTTAGCCGTATTAACATCTCTAGTTACATTTTGTGTCTGAGCAGAGTTTTGCCCAGATGCTCCATGAGCAGTCGTATTCGCTGCTTGTCCAATACCATGAATACTAAATTTAGTGTTAGCTCCACCAGGAGGACGAATACCATTCCATCCTGCTTCGGTTAACGCTTCATTCTTCCACACATAAAAGCCAGCAGCTGATCCAAATTCTTGTCCAATATATGCCCAAGTATCTTGAACACGATTGGGATTCGTATTATTAACATCACTGACGATAACTATATGCGATGGAGGAGTGGCTCCATCATTTGGAGTCGCATATGCGAAACTATCACTTGCTGAAGTAAATGTTGTTGCAGCTACCGTAGCTGTTCCTGATGTCACAGTATACGCATTTACGCTATCAGGTGTAGTTGGGTCAGCATTTTTAGCATTAAAAATTAATCCAAAACACTGTTCTAACCACAAACGACTGGACTCATGGCACAATAAAGCCTGTCCTATACGCCCTTCTAACCGTTGGCGACCCTGAACAGGAAACAACATGTTCCGATTCATTACACCAAGACCATAGAACGGTTGCCAGTCAAAGGTTGGCGTAGGAAGGTCTACACCGCCTGTCACCAATCCCCATTGACCTCGTAACGCCCCCGCTACGGAAGTGCCTCCTGCTGTAGCTAAGGAAGCAAGTGACGATGTAGGAGGAACTACTCCATATGCATGTTCTTTGGCCCATGCTACGTCAGCTAAATCTGCTCGGTAACGTGCTGGCATTTCTAATTCTCCTACGCGGGAATATCGTCCGCGAACTTAGTATTAAACTTTTCTTCTAAATGTGGCTTAACAATCTCTTTATAAATTACATCATTAGGAATTGTATCAGAAGTTACAAAATCTTCATCAGTTTTAAATGTAGCTTTATTCTTTAAAGTACGTCTATGTCCTTTAACTTGTTTACCTTTGCGACGATATCCACGAACACTTTCTTCATGTTCGCCTTTAATCGGCCCTAAATCAATCTGAATCTCTCCGCTTGTTTCATCCCCAGATGTTTTAAATTCAGTCTTAATATCGTGGGTAACTTCCCTTCCTTCTAAATGTTCACCAATATACGCAACTATTTTAGAATTTAACTCATCTTTGATTTCATCAAGTAATTTAGGCATATATTCAGCAATAAGCCCAGCAGATAATAGAGCACCCATTTCAGCTGGAGTTTTTTTCTCAGCCATAATTTACGATAATTCCGCTACTGCTTCACCGTGAGTACGATACAGTCCTCGTAACTCACTCGACCAATATTGAAAATTATTAATATCTTCTCTAAAAGATTGATATTGAAAAAATTGAAATTCCTTAGTTGAGAGGTCAATATGATCTATATCAAAGGTTCTATTGGCTGCAAGTGATGTAAAAGCAAGCTCATCAATCAATGTAGGATCCCATGTCCCTGCAGAAGCAGAGGCTGTAGCCTCAATATTAATTACCTTTTCAGTAAAATCAGTCTCACTTATAGTCACATTCCAAGTTCTATAGAGTCCAGACCTATTAGACGCATCTCTAAGCGTAACTCCAATAGTATCAGAACTAGAATCTATTTTACCAAAAAATCTAATTTGTTGTAAACGTTGCGGATGTGGTTTCAACGTAAATGTACTAGGAAACCCACGATAAACTTCCCCTACTCCACCAGAACCAACAACAACACGCATAGAATTCGTACCATATTTACGAGCAGAAGTTAATAATGAAATAGTGGAATTATTAGTCGTATCATCCCACACAGCATTCACAGCCGTGCTATCAGCATATCCTTCAAAGCCATCTAAAAGAAAATCAGAAGGAAATAAGCGTTTTGCGAATAATATTCGTCGAATTTCTTCCATGTGATCATACATTCGCTCTCTTGAAGTAAAAGTACGTAATTCTATAGTCATATTAGCTTCAAAAGTACGGTGCTGAAACCCTAAAGTTATGAAGTTTTCAGTTGTACCGCCTAAAGAAATAATACAATGATCGCCCGTATTACGTAAATCTAGGCGTTGAGCATCAGCATAAGGCTTTTCAATGATAGTAGGCTTAGGAATACTACCACTTCTAGTGTCCCAATACGAATCTATTAGGTTAGCTAATAGTTCAGTGGGTCTAGCTCCAGGTTTATACGCTGTAGTTGTCAATTAAGGCACCCACAGGCGTACACTGCGTAACTCTTCAATCCGTTCTTCCGCATTTTCACGCCAATAATTAACTTTCTGCTCTAATGAATAACGATCCGTTCCTTGAGGAACAATAGCAGTATAATCATAATTAGAAATTATGTCAGCTGAAGCTAATTTAGTGGTGATATCTTCAACCATACCGGAAGCGATATCCTCATCAAAGTCTCTACCCCACACATAATTAACATTAAGTGATCGTTTAAACTCGCCGAATCCCCAAGCGGTACTTTGACGAGTATATGTAAATGGAATACTTAATAATCTAGTTATTGGAATGATTCCAGTCTTCGCATCTACGAAATAGTCTTGAGAACGACCATCAGCCAACAGAGCAAAAGCACTACCATCCCATATAGAAAGGTCAATAACCTTTATGGCGGGCTGTCTTTTAAGAACTATGCCGTGTCTACTGAATTCATAAGTCTCATCTTGCCGATAATTAGGCTTCCATGAGTTAGTAGTGTACCTATCAATACGACTTTCGATACGCTCAATGATTCTCTCTACTTCTGCAATATTAGGTGCAGTCGTTGTAGAGAAATCTTGACGTAATTGTAAGAACTGAGCAATACGACTAGGAGTAGTGTATCCATAATTAGGAAATGGGAAAGACCTTTTCATTGTTGCAATAGTAGTAACTGCTGAAGCAACCACTCTAATCCAATATTTAGCCGTTCCAGCGGAGGTATCTTCAGTTTTTAGGCCCGTATTAGCCGCTTCAACCCCAGTTAAGGTAGTAGATGCCCAGTCTGAAGGTGATCTGAACTGTATGACTCCAGAAACTGCATCAAGTACGTAATTACGAGCAATTGGAAGATTTTTCCAAGCACTTCCATCCCAATATTCCCAATCTAATAACGTACCATAATCGCCTGCTACTTCTAATTCAAAGAATACAGCATAAAATTTACGATCTAAACCCAAATAAATCTTATCAGTCGTTTGCCCAATAAGACTAACAGCTGCTCCAGGTATATCTGAAGCAGCAAATTCGTGGTCTACATAGGCCGAAGCACTATTATCCCAGAGGTAAAATGAGTCCCAAACGATCATTTAATCATCCTGTATTGGTTCTACTTCGATCGTACCAACATCGGGAACAGCAGAATTATCACCATCTGCATTTTGTTTCCCTCGTAGATACATAGCAATCCCATTTAAATTATGAATTTGCTGTGTAAGCTGGTCACGTTGAGTATTTACCGCGTTTAATTGACTTACTAAAGTCTCCAATTGTTTATTGACCTGTTCCAAATCGGAATCCACGTTGATATCAGCCATCCTTTACCTTACCTCGCCTAGAATCAATATATTATACCATAAATAACTTTATTTTAATTACCCCTGCTCCCACCAATACATCTATATGTCCACTCCAATCTGTCACCACCTACTCCACATTCGGTGCTTCAATAACCATTACAGCTACATCATAGGTTCCCGAAGCCATTCGTAATCTTAAACCACTTTGATTCTGGTCATATGTTCTAGCTGATGGGCTATTAGCATTAGAAGAGGAAATCACAGTAGGAGATGATGAGGTATCTCTATAAGTATGCATCAATAAATCATAAAACTTATTAGTAGACCCGCTAGATTCTCTACCAGCTACAAAAATCAATGCTCCTTGAGCAGTTATACCGTCAGCAGCAGTAATGATGTATGCTAAAGATGTACCAATACTTTGAGTATTTTTAGAATGGAAACCAAAACTCTTATTGGTTGCACTTCCATTATTTCTGCCAATATATATTGCATTACCAAATTCAACAATACCAGTAGATTTGACAAACATATCTATTCTACCAGCAGTATCATTTGTAAATCTAAGAGAACCATCAGTTCTGGCAGAAATTGCATACGGTACACTACTTCCACCAGTAGGAGTCATATCTATCTGAACATTACCAGCACGAGTTAGTTGTAGAGAGTGGTTGCCACTATTCCACTGTAATGTGGCAACTTGTGTTAAGGTATCTGTATCTGACCAAAAGGCCAATTTATTGGCAACACCAGTACCATCTATGCCTCCAGCAGATGCAGCTTCCCAAGTAAATCCTCCTGCTACTCCACTCCTAGCAGTTAATACCTGTCCATTTGTGGGAGCATTGCTAACATTAAGCTTTCCTTCAACAATGGAATCATTTCCAATTCTAGCAGCAGGAAGTGTTCCAGAGGTAATTTGAGTAGCATTTAAAGCTGTTAAACCTACCCCACCACCTACAAATTCTGTTGAAGTAATACTGGTAGCTCCTGTGACTACTCCAGCATCGATAATAATCGTTCCATCCAATATAAGTTGTTGTCCAGCTAATGGAGTAACGAATAAATCAGTACCCGCAGTAGATGAAAGAGTATTACCATTAATATTGATATTATCTACCGTTAATGCTGTAACCCCCGTAATAGCCCCAGCAACAGCTACAGTCTCATTCGTAAGAGTAATAATATTAGTATCAGTGGCTATACCGATTCGACCATTTCCGCCAGAATCTACCAGGATTGTGGAATTTCCAAATCCTGTGCCACCTGTGCCATCAAAGATAACTATAGCGTTATCAGTACTGGCA
>Ga0208316_1001182_pt1 | contig 16511 bp, 14 predicted proteins | sample MalvireepMed_231_FD_184240 | JGI IMG/M metagenome (GOLD analysis project Ga0208316, IMG submission 184240) | Marine viral communities from the Global Malaspina Expedition - Malaspina viral metaG DeepMed_231 (SPAdes) (version 2) | ecosystem: Environmental > Aquatic > Marine > Oceanic | place... | reverse complement strand
GCAAGACCTCGGACGGCTCGGCCTATATCGAAGTGGCCTGCGCCGACGGCCTGGCCGGCTACATGATCGAGTACAAGCAGAACCCGATCGTCTCCTCCGACGCCCTGGGCTGCGCCTTCGCCAAGGGTATCGCTGGCGGGTGCAAGCTGCCCGGCAACACCTGATCCTTTCCGATCAGACGCCACGAAGAAGGGCCCGCGGCGCAAGCCGCGGGCCCTTTGCTTTGCGCGCCGCTTAAGCCCGTTCAGCCGATGGCCGCCTCGATGAACATCGGTCCCCTCTGGCGCATGGCCGAGGCGAAGACGGTTTCAAAGGACTCCGCGGTTTCGCAGCGGACGGCGGGCAGGCCGAGCGCCTTGGCCATATCCACCCAGGCGATGCGTGGATCCCCCAGGTCAAGGAGCCGCGAGGCCGACGGCCCGGCCTCGCCCGCCCCCGTGCGGCCCAGCTCGATATTGAGAATCCGGTAGGCGTGGTTGGCGAAGACCACCACGGTGACGTCGAGATTCTCCCGGGCGATCGTCCACAGGCCCTGGACCGTATACATGGCCGCCCCGTCGCCGTTCAGCGACAACACCTTGCGGTCGGGACAGGCCACGGCCGCGCCGATCGACAGGGGGATGGCCTGGCCGATGGCCCCGCCGGTCAGGGCCAGCACCTCGTGCGGGGCCGCCGTGCCGGTCTGGCTGGCCACGCCGCCGCCCGAGGTCACCGAGTCGTCGCAGATGATCGCCCCTTCCGGCAGGTGGCGGGCGATGGAGGCGCCCGCGGCCTGCGGGGTCATGGGGCCGGTGGGCGCGGCCTCCGGCCGCTTCAGAGGCTGGACCGGACCGGAGGCCGGGGCGCCCAGGGCGTCGGCCAGGGCGCGCAGGCCAGCTGCGGCGTCCTCGCTCCGGGCCGCCAGGGTCATCAGCTCGCACCCCTCGGGCACCAGCAGGCTCGGGCGATCCGGATAGGCGAAGAAGGCCACCGGCTGGGTGGTGCCGGCCAGCAGCATCAGGTCGGTTCCCGCCAGGTCGGCCAGCGCCGCCTCGCCGAAATACTGCATCCGCCCCGGCTGGAAGAGGCCGGCGCCGCGGCCCTGCCGGGCGACGAAGGTGTCGGCCAGCACCCGCACCCCGTGGGCGGCCAGCCGGGCGGCCTGGACCATGGCCTCGGCGCGACAGGCCTGACCGCCGATCAGCAGGACCGTTTTCTTCGCCGCGCGGATGGCCCGTGCGGCGGCCTCCACGGCCTCGCCCGACGGGGCGGGACGCTCAGGGGTCTTCGCCTTCACCGCGCCGGCCTTGGTTTCGGTCCAGGCGGAGTCGGCCGGCAGGATCAGGCTGACCGGACCGCCCGGCGGGCCGAAGCTGGCGGCGACGGCCTCGGCGGCGAGGGCCGCCACATCATCGGCGCTGTCGGCCGACTTCACCCACACGGAGTTCGGGCCGACGATGGTCGGGATGTCGGAGTTCAGCGGCGCGTCGTACTGGCGGTGATAGGTGGCGTGGTCGCCCACCACATTGACCAGGGGCGTATAGGCGCGCCTGGCGTTGTGCAGATTGGCCAGGCCGTTGCCATAGCCCGGACCCAGGTGCAGCAGGCTGCAGGCCGGACGGTCGGCCATCCGCCCAAAACCGTCGGCGGCGCCAGTGGCGACGCCCTCGAACAGGCAGAGCACCGGACGCATGGTCGGCTGCCGGTCAAGGGCGGCGACGAACTGCATCTCGCTGGTGCCGGGATTGGCGAAGCAGGCGTCGACCTCATTGGCCAACAGGGTCTCGATCAGGGCGTCGGCGCCGTTCATCAGTCAAACACCATCACATCAGCGGGCGGGGGATCGGCGAAGAGGCGTTCCAGCGCCTCCGCGCGGCGGGTTCTGGCCAGGGCCTGGGCGATATAGCCCTTGTCGGTGATCTCGCCGGACGCGGCATCGGGGCCATCGGGCAGGACCAGGGCGCGGGCAATGCGGCCGCCGCCCCGGGCGTTGGCATTGTAGGCGGCGAGCCCCGTCTCGACGGCGGCCTCCACCTCATCGCGGGGCCGGCGGGGGTCAGGATAGAACATCAGGCCCAGGGACGCCCGCCCTTCGCCGCAGACCACCGCGTCGGTGACCGCGCCGCCGACGGCTGAGAGGGCGGCGATCCGCAGCTCGCCGACAGCCACAAAGGTGCCGCTGGCCAGCTTGAAATTTTCCGAAATGCGCCCGTCGAAGGCCAGGCCGGCTTCCGGCGCCTCGGGGTCCACCAGGCGGGCGGCGTCGCCCAGGATGTAGAAGCCGTCCTCGTCGAAGGACTGGGCCGACAGTTCGGGGCGTCCCAGATAGCCCGGCGCCACCTGCGGCCCCTTGACCCGGAACTCCAGCTTGCCGGCGACCGGCACAAGCTTCACCGCCGTGCCGGGGACGGGCAGGCCGATCAGGCCCATGCGATCATTGGGCCAGTGGACGTTGCAGGCCGTGGGGCCGGTCTCGGTGGCGCCATAGCCGCTGGCGAAGCTGATCCGCTCGCCCACGGTGCGGACGGCGACAGCCTGGATGCGATCGCTGATGTCCTGACCAAGGCTGGCGCCGCCATACTGCATTAGGCGCAGGCGGGCGAAGAAGGTGCGGGCCAGCGCCTCGTCCTTCTCCAGCTCGTCCACCAGCAGCATCCAGCCGGCCGGCACCATGTTGTGATAGGTGGGCGAAATCTCGGTGAGGTTGCGCACGGTTTCGGCGAACCGCGCCGCGGTGGGCTGGCCGGCGTCGATATAGAGGGTCCCGCCGCGGGTGGCGCACATGTGCAGGATGGAGTTGGCGCCCAGACTGTGGCTCCAGGGGGCCGAATTGACGATCACCGGCGGCTCGTCATCGTCGAAACAGGCGGCGATCTGGGCCGAATTCAGGGCCAGCGCCTGCTGGGTGATGATCACCGCCTTGGGCAGGCCGGTGGAGCCCGAGGTCAGCAGATACTTGGCGTGGTCGTCGGGATGGGCGCTGGGGCTCGCCGCCTGGCCGTAAAGCTCGGCCAGCGCCATATGGCCCGGCCGGCTATGGCTGGCGGCGATCACCGGCAGGCCGGCCAGGACGTCGGCCGCCAGTCCGGTGGCGAAGCGCTCGGCGTCCTCGGTGAACACGGCGGCCGGATGCAGCACCTCGCAGGCATGGGTCAGCCGCGCCAGGTTTGCGCCCGCCAGCCCGTACTGCGGCGAGACCGGCGCCACGGGCGTCCCCTGGCTCATGGCCGCATACATCAGCAGGGCGTGGTCGACGCCGTTGTGGGCCAGGATGAGGATCGGCCGTGGCCCCGTCAGGCCGCGGGCCACGAGGCCGCCGGCCAGGTGAGTCACCGCATGCCAGGCCTCCCCATAGGTCAGGGTCCGCCAGCCTTCACCCGCGCGTTCCGCCAGCCAGACCCGGTCGGGGGCCGCTTCAGCCCAATAGGCCAGGGCCTCATGCGGCGTCTGGAACGCCTGCGAAAAGGGTGTGGGATTGGCGAGCACCAGGGTCCCGTCGGCCCGGCGCTCCACCTCCAGCCGCTTGGCGCTGTAGCGCGGATTGCGGAAGGCGGCGGTCTCGATGCGAAGCTCTGCGTCCATATGACTTTATGGACGCCCATCGCGGGGCCTGGAAAGGGGGCGCGGCGTCTCGACCGGATCAGCCGGCCAGGGTCTCGGCGAAACGGACGGGTTCGCCGCGACCTTCGGCCACCACCTCGTCGTCGCGCATGACGATCTGGCCGCGGATGACGGTCGCCATGGGCCAGCCCTTGGCCTCCATGCCGTCGAAGGGGGTCCAGCCGGCGCGATTGGCCATGGCCTCGTGGGTGATGGTGCGGCGCGCCTTCAGGTCGACAATGGTCAGGTCGGCGTCGAACCCCACCGCCAGCCGGCCCTTGTCGGCCAGGCCAAACAGCCGGTTGGCCCCATGGCTGGTCAGGTCGACAAAGCGCTCGATGGAGAGCCGCCCCTCGGCCACATGGGTCAGCATGACCGGCACCAGGGTCTGCACGCCCGGCATGCCCGAGGGCGAGGCGGGATAGGGCCTGGCCTTTTCCTCGCGGGTGTGGGGGGCGTGGTCGGAGCCGATCACGTCGGTGACCCCGGCCGCCAGACCCCGCCACAGGCCTGCGCGATGGCGGGCCTCGCGGATCGGCGGGTTCATCTGGGCGAAGCCCTTCAGCCGCTCATAGGCCTCCGGGCCTTCGAGGGTCAGGTGCTGGGGGGTCATCTCGACACTGGCCACATCCTTGTGGCGGGCGAGGATCTCGACCTCCTCGGCGGTGGTCACGTGCAGCACATGGATGCGCTTGCCAAGCTTTCGGGCGATGCGCAGCAGCCGTTCGGTGGACTCGATGGCGGCCTGGGCGTCGCGCACCTCGGGGTGGCTGGTCCAGTCGCCGGTGCGGGCCAGGCCCCGGCGATCGGCCAGGCGATACTCATCCTCGGAATGGAAGGCCGCCCGGCGGTTCACATGGCGCAGCACCTGCTCGACGCCCTCATCGTCCTGCACCAGCAGGGTGCCGGTGGACGCGCCCATGAACACCTTGATCCCGCAGCAGCCGGGCAGGCGTTCCAGTTCGCCCAGGAAGGTCGCGTTCTCGTGAGTGCCGCCCACATAGAAGGCGTGGTCGCAGTGCATGCGCCCCTTGGCCCGGGCCAGCTTGTCGGCCAGCGCGTCGGCGTCGGTGGTGGTGGGCTCGGTATTGGGCATCTCGAAGACGGCGACCACGCCGCCCAGCACCGCCCCGCGCGAGCCGCTCTCCAGATCTTCCTTCCACTCCAGGCCCGGCTCGCGGAAGTGGACCTGGGTGTCGATGGCGCCAGGCAGGACGGTGAGGCCCGCCGCGTTGAACCGCTCGGCCGCCGAGGCCTGGGCGAGATCGCCGATGGCGACGATCTTGCCGCCGCGCACGCCGATGTCGGCGGCCCCGCGTCCGTCGTGATTCACCACCTCGCCCCCATGGACGATCAGGTCATAGGTGTCAGCCATGGCTCGTCTCCGTCTGCGCCAGCAGGTCGTAGGCCGCCCGCGCCACCGTGTCGACGCTGAGATCCATCATGTGACAGAAGCTCTGGTTGAGCTCCGGGTCCTGCTGGCGGATCTGTTCGAAGCTGCGGGCGCCGCGCACCACCCGGGTGTCGGGTCCCCAGGGCGCATAGAGGATGTCGTCCGAGGGGCCGAACAGGCCCAGCGTCGGGGCGCCGGCCGCCGCGGCCATGTGCATCAGGCCCGAATCGTTGCCGACAAACAGCCGGGCCTGCTTGAGCGCCGCATAGCTGGTCAGCAGGTCGGTCTTGCCCACCAGATTGATGAACTTGTGGCTGGGGACCACGTGGCGCAGGGAGGCGACGACCCCGGCGTCGTCCGGAGACCCCAGCACCATCAGCCGCGCCCCATGCAGGGCGCCGTCCTGGCCCAGCAGGCGGATGGCCAGCTGCGCGAACCGCTCCAGGGGCCAGGTCTTGCCCACCCAGTTGGCGGCGGGCGCCAGCGCCAGGATCGGCCCCTCGCCGCGGGTCAGGCCGGCGGCGGCGGCCTCGGTCTGCGGGCTGGTGAAGATGTGCGGGGCCGGGGGCTCGTCCTCCAGCTTCAGCAGACGGGCGGCCTCGATGACCTTGTGGACGGCGGGCCCCGGCTGGCGGCGGAAAATGGCCCGGCGCTTCGTCCGCACGAAGCTGGCCATGGCCGAGCCGCGCAGATCGACCACCAGGCCCCAGCGCCGGTGGCGGACCCGGTTCCACAGGGTCAGCCAATGGCCGCCATTGCGGGCCTTCTGGAAAACGATCACCTCGTCCAGGCCCGGCGTGTCGGCGAACAGCGGCGCGGCCGCCGGCCCGGCCACGATGGTGAAGCGGGCGTTGGGGATCTCTTCGCGCAGCTTGGCCAGCAGGCCTGAGGACAGCACCGCGTCCCCGATCCGGGTGGCGGTGATGAACAGAATGGGAAAGGACCCTTGCGTCATCGGCCGGTTATAGAGGGCCTCTGGCTGGCGCGCGAGGCGCCGCGACCCTAAGTGCCCTACCATGGTCCAGACCCTGAGCTATGCCCACCTTCCGAGCCGCGCCGTGATCGCCGTGGGGGGGCCTGATTGGCGGGATTTCCTGCACAATCTGATCAGCCAGAATGTCGAGACCCTGGCCGTGGGCGAGATCCGTTTCGGCGCGCTGCTGACGCCGCAGGGCAAGGTGTTCTACGACCTGTTCGTGATCGGCCGCGAGGACGGCTGCTGGCTGGATGTGGCCGCCGAGCATCGGGACGCCATCCTGCAGCGGCTGATGATCTACCGCCTGCGGGCCAAGGTGACGCTTGCGCAGGACGAGGCCGAGGTGGCGGTCCTGTTCGGCGATGGCGCTGCGCCCGGCGAGGGGTGGCGGCCCGATCCGCGGCTGCGAGACCTCGGCTGGCGGGGCTATGGCCTGGCCCCGCCGACGGGCGCGGCCCAGGCAAACGAGTCCGACTACGCCGTCTTCGCCAGGTCCCTGGGCGTGCCTGGCCCCGCCGACTGGGGAGTCGAGCAGACCTATCCCATCGAGGCCAATTTCGACCTGCTGAACGGCGTCGATTTCAAGAAGGGCTGCTTCGTCGGCCAGGAGACCACCTCGCGCATGAAGCGTCGCGGCACGGTCAAGACCCGGTTCCTGCCGATCCGCTTCGAGGGCGAGGCGCCCGCGGCCGGCGCCGAGGTGCTGGCGGGCGAGCTGCGGGCCGGCCAGGTGTTGAGCGGGACCGACGGCCTGGCCATGGCGTCCCTGCGCCTGGACCGGATCGAGGGCGTCGAGCTGACTGTGGATGGTCGACCGGTGCAGGTGGTGCGGCCGGACTGGTTTGAGCGGGCGCTGGCCTGACGCCTGCGGCATAGAACCCGTCATCCTGGGCCTTGTGCCCAGGATCCCTCGTGACGCTCGCGCCCGCCTTCTGCAGGGATGCTCGGGACAAGCCCGAGCATGACGCGTGAGAAAGAAGGGGTCACCCTTGCGACCCCGCAAGGCCCCGGCGAGACTTCGCCCATGAGCAGCGAGCTGATTCGATGCGGGTGGCGCGGCATGGCGGGGGACCCGCTGTACGAGGCCTATCACGACACCGACTGGGGCGTGCCGGAGTATGACGCCCGGGCGCTGTGGGAGAAGCTGGTGCTCGACGGCTTTCAGGCCGGGCTCTCCTGGATCACCATCCTGCGCAAGCGCGAGGCCTTTCGCGAGGCCTTCGCCGGCTTCGATCCCGAGATCGTCGCCCGCTTCGGCGAGGCCGACCGCGCCCGGCTGATGGAGAATGCGGGCATCGTGCGCTCCAACGCCAAGATCGATGCGGCCATCGCCAGTGCGCGCATCTATCTGGACATGCGCGAGCGCGGCCAGGACCTGTCGTCCTTCCTGTGGGCCTTCACCGACGGCAAGCCGATCCAGAACCGCTGGAGCGAGATCGGTCAGGTCCCGGCCCAGACGCCGCTGGCCGTCGAGGTGTCCAAGGCCCTGAAGGCCCAGGGCTACAAATTCGTCGGCCCGGTGATCGTCTACGCCTTCATGCAGGCCGTGGGCATGGTCAATGATCACCTCACCTGCTGCTTCCGTCACGACCAAGTCGCGGCTATGAGCGCCTGATGGCCCGCAAGCCCGCACCCCTGCTCCCCGCCCCCCGGCTCGTTGTCCCGGACCTGCTGCTGGAGACCGCCTGTCCCTCGCCCGTCTGCGGCGTGGACGAGGCCGGCCGCGGCCCCTGGGCCGGGCCAGTCAGCGCCGGCGCGGTGATCCTCGATCCCGCCCGCGTGCCCGCCGGCCTGAACGATTCCAAGAAGCTGACCGCCAAGGCCCGCGAAGGCCTGGAGATCGAGATCAAGGCTTCCGCCATCGCCTGGGGCGTCGGCTTCGCCTCAGTGGATGAGATCGGCGAGCTCAACATCCTGCACGCCGCGGGTCTGGCCATGTGCCGGGCCATCGAGGCCCTGGCGGTGACGCCGGTCTTCGCCCTGGTGGACGGCAACTATCCTTTCAAGCTGCCCTGCCCGATCAAGACGGTGGTCGGCGGCGACGGCAAGTCCTTGTCCATCGCTGCGGCCTCCATCCTGGCCAAGGTGGCGCGCGACCGGCTGATGATCGAGATGGACGAACGCTATCCCGGCTATGGCTTCGCCGGCCACAAGGGCTATGGCGCGCCGGTCCATATCGACGCCCTGGAGCGCCTCGGCCCCTGCGAAATCCACCGGGCCAGCTGGGCGCCGGTGCAGAAGGTGCTGCGGGGCGAACGCCTCTCCGCAAGCTTCGCCACCTTGGACGCCGAAGCCCTGCAAACCTGAACCCAGAACTGGTTTCGCCGATCGACCGCTCTTGACCTTCGGCCCTAGCCCCCGGCGAATGACAACCGGGACGTGTTGGCGTGAACAGGGGCTTGGCCGCGGTCATGCAGCCAGGAGAGAAGCGTAGGCAGGCGGTGGGGACTGCGGCCGGCGAGCTGGGGGCTGAACGCCTGCTGGCTTCAATCGCCCGCGTGTCGCAGGACGCGCCGGCGGCGGGCGCGCCGCTGTCCCTGCCCGCCCAAGCCCTGGCCAGCGCGGCCTTTTCCGGCTCCGGTCGCCTCCTCGTCGCCGACCCCGCCTTCATAGGCGCCTTCGGGTCGGACCTGCGGCTGGGGATCGCCCCCGCTCCAGGCCACTATCGGCTGACGCCGCAGGCCTGCGAGGATGGCGCGGTGGCGGTCCTGCTGATCGCCACGCCGCTGGCCGCCCAGAGCTGGCCCCTGTCGCCGGCCGTGGCCGCCATGGAAGGCGAGGCGCAGTTGGTCGCTTTGGCCTATCGTCCCTTCGCCCATCTAAGCCTGATCCGGCGCGCCTGCGAGGGCTGGCGCCTGACCGCTCTGGAGACCCGGGTGGTCTCGGCCGTGCTCGCGAATGACAATCTGAAGGCCGCCGCCCGAACGGCGGGGGTCGCCTATGAGACCGCCCGGGAGGCGATCGCTGCGGCCCTGCGCAAATCCGGCGCCCGCCGGCAGGCCGATCTGGTCCGTCGGCTGCACATGGCCGCCGGGGTGGGAGAATTCGACCTGGCCGAGATCGGTCTGCTCGCGCCTGCCCTTGGTCTAACGCTGCGGCAGGCGGCCGTTTGCCGGCTGGTGGCCCTGGGGCTGACCCGGCCGGAGGTCGCAGCCACCCTGCAGGTCAGCGAGCACGTGGTGAAGGCCGAGCTCAAGCGGCTGTTCGAAACTCTCGGCGTGCGCACCGCCGGCGCTCTGAGCGAAGTGGCCGTGCAGGCGTCAATTCTCCTGGCGGTGGCCGGCGCCGACAACCTGGCCCATGCCGCCCAGGCTGACGAGCTGCGGCCCCTGCGCCTGCTGAGCCGCCCCGAAGGCGGCGGCCGGGTCGCCCTGTCGGACTACGGCCCTGCCAGCGGCGCGCCGACCTTCCTGATGCACAGCGCCCTCACGGGCAGCCTGATCGATCGTGGGCTAATCAAGGCCCTGCAACGCCGCGGCTTGCGCCCCATCGCCATCGAGCGGCCGGGCTTTGGCCTGACCGATCCTCCCCAGTGCGAAGGCGAAGCCGGCGTCGCGCGCGCCGCCGGCGACATGGCCCTGGTGGTCGAGGCGTTGAAGCTGAAGCGGGTCCGGCTGCTCTGCCGGGGGGGCGAGGCCGCCGCCCTGCGCTTCGCCGAGGCCTATCCGCACCTGTTCGCCGGCGGCGTCCTGCTCAATCCCTTCCGGCCCTATGAGGTCGACACCCGGTGGGACGGGCTGATGAACATGGCCAAGCGGGTGATCGCCGCCCAGCCGCAATTGATCGAACCCATCGCCGCCTTCCTGGTGCGGCGGGCCAGCCCCAAGTCCATGGCCGGGATCGTACGCGAGGCGGTCAAGGCGAGCCCCTCCGACCTCGCCGCCCTGGAGGATCCCCGCATTCTCGCCGACTATGTAGCGTCGGCGCGCCTGGCCGCCCTGGCCACCCCCTGGGGCTTCATCCAGGAGCAGAGCGCCTATGTGGGCTGGCGGCCGCAGGCGGTGGCGGACGGTCGCGCCTGGACGCGGCTTCTGGGTGAACAGGACGTCCTCTACCTCCCAGGCGAGGGCGACGAGGTGTGGGACGAAGCCCTTCCTGGCCATCGCGTGATCAGGGTCGCCGAGGCCGGCCGCCTGATCCACGCCTCGCATCCCGAGGTGGTCGCAGCCGTGGTGGCGGACCTCGTTTGACCCCCCCAACTGGGGATTCCGGGAAAGCCGCGCCGGCCACATCGTCGGCCATCATGACGCACCAGACCCTGGCCGCATGGCCTCACACCCCCGTCTCGACCGCCTGGGCCCTGGCGCCGCAGCTGACCCAGACCAGTGGGGCGGTGCTGGTCGTAGATTCCGGGGATCGCGTTTTGGGCGGCAACCCCGCTGGGGTCGCCCAGTTTGGCGCCATGCTCGGCGCCATCGAAGGAGACCGCCTGGCCTTCCGCGACGCCGCCTGCGCCGAAGCGCTGGCCGCGGCGAGACAGCGTCTGCGGCAGGATGGCCTGGGGGAAGTCATCGTCCGGTTCGAAGCCGACGATGGTGGCCCGATCTTCGCCCTGCTTTCGGGTGTCGGTTCGAGCCAAGCCCTGGTTCTGCCCCCGCCTTCCTGCGCTGAAGCCCTGGCCAACGCCTTGATCAGAAGCTTTGGCCTGACGCCCGCCGAGACCCGCCTGGCCCTGAAGCTGCAGACCGGAATGACATTGGCGGAGGCTGGCCGGGACCTGGATATCTCCATCAACACGGTCCGCAATCAGCTCCGCGCCATTTTCGATAAGCTTGGCCTGCGCCGCCAGAGCGAACTGGCCCGCACCCTGGCGCAGCTGGCGGCCCTGGCGGCAGGCTAGGTGCGCGGCAAGGCGCCATCAGGGGGGGGCCACCCGACACATCACCCCATGCCCATCCGTCGCGTTCCACCATGCTGCGCAACCTGCGCCGGGTGGTGGCGGCGGCGGTTTGCACCGTGAGCACCCTCTCGTGATCGACGGCCAGGCCGCCAAGATCGGGGGCCGGCGGTTCGGGGGCGTCGTTCCCGTCCGCCGCATACGGCCCCAGGCGCCGGACGTAGATTTCGATCGCCTCCAACACCGCCTGATAGTCGCGCACGACCTTGGCGTGGTCATCCCGGCCGCATGAGAGCGCTAAGAGGGCTTCATAGAGCCCCGCCAAGCGCAGAGGCAGGGCCAGGCGCGGGTCCGGAGAATGGAAGTAATCAAGAACCGGATAGGCGAGATGCTTCTCGGCCATCTCCAGTATGGCCGGGGCGAGGCCCTGCAGCCGGCTGGCGAAGCGGTCGGCCCCCTGGGCGCGGGCGGCCTCGATGATCTCGCGGGGCGTCTGGCCCAACAGGCTGATCTCGCCGGCCAGCGCCCGGCGGCTGACCCCGCCGGACACCACCGGCCCCAGATAGGTGATGGTCAGGGTGATGGCGAGCAGCCCGCTGGCCGAGGCCGCGACGGTAAGCGCCTGGGCCAGGGGGCCTGACGGGCGATAGTCGCCCACCCCAAGGGTGAAGAGGTTGAAGCCGGCGAAATAGAGGCGCGAGAGCAGGTCGGCCGGCGCCCCGGTAGATCCGTCGATCACGGCGCCCGGCAGGCCGGCGAACACCATTCCCCAGCCCGCGGCCAGCAGGATCACCCAGAGGATAAGGCTGAGCGCCACGGCAAGGCCGCCCCCAAAGCCGAGAAGGCCCGGTCGGACGCCCCGCCGGTGGAGCGCCAGCAGGCCTGACCAAGCCAGGCGCGTGACCCTGCGCACCACCGGCCCGCCGCCCCGCAGGGTCAGGGTGGTGATGAACACGTCCCAGGCCGCTAGAAGCAGCAGGACGCTCCCGAGGAGCACGAGCAGGGTGGAACTCATCCAGCCCCAACGCGGCGCAACCCCGGCGGCTCCCCTGGCCCCGCCGACTTAACCCCTCGTTCACCACGTTTCGAAACGGCCCCTTCACCACGATGGGGGAAGATTCCCTTCTGTAGATCCGAGGGGCGTCCATGAGCTTTCCCGCCGAGACCATCATCCAAGGCGATTGCATTGAGGAGCTGAAGAAGCTCCCGTCGGGGTCTGTCGACCTGGTGTTCGCCGACCCGCCCTACAATCTGCAGCTGGGCGGCGACCTGCTGCGGCCGGACAATTCCAAGGTCGACGCCGTCGATGACGACTGGGACCAGTTCGAGAGCTTCGCGGCCTATGACGCCTTCACCAAGGCCTGGATGGCCGAGTGCCGTCGGGTGCTGAAGGACGACGGCGCCCTGTGGGTGATCGGCAGCTATCACAACATCTTCCGCGTCGGCGCGACGCTGCAGGACCTGGGCTTCTGGATCCTCAACGATGTCGTGTGGCGCAAGACCAACCCCATGCCGAACTTCAAGGGCACTCGCTTCACCAACGCCCACGAGACGCTGATCTGGGCGGCCAAGTCCCGCGGCGGGCGGCGCTACACCTTCAACTATGACGCAATGAAGATGGCCAATGACGAGCTGCAGATGCGCTCGGACTGGACCTTCCCGCTCTGCACCGGCGAGGAGCGGATCAAGGACGCCAGCGGCGCCAAGGCCCACCCGACCCAGAAGCCGGAGGCGCTGCTGCACCGGCTGATCCTGGCCTCCACCAAGCCCGGCGACCTGATCCTCGACCCCTTCTTCGGCTCCGGCACCACCGGCGCGGCCGCCAAGCGGCTGGGCCGGCGCTTCATCGGCCTGGAGCGGGAGGACGACTACGTGGCCGTGGCCAAGACCCGCATCTCCAAGGTCATCCCCGTCTCGCCCGAGGACGTCCAGGTGACCGGCTCCAAGCGTTCGGAGCCGCGCGTGCCCTTCGGCCAGATCGTCGAGGCCGGCCTGCTGCGTCCCGGCGACGTGCTCTATTGCCCCAAGGGCGAACGGGCCGCCCGGGTCCGCGCCGACGGCAGCCTGGCGGTGGGCGAGATGACCGGCTCGATCCACAAGGTCGGCGCCATGGTGCAGTCGGCGCCGGCCTGCAACGGCTGGACCTACTGGCACTTCAAGACCGACGCCGGCCTCGCCCCCATCGACGTCCTGCGGATCAAGATGCGCAAGGACGCCCCGGCGGTGGCGGCCTAGAGCCACGAAAATTCTCATCGTCATGCTCGCCCTTGTGGCGAGCATCCCTGTCGAAGGCGGGCGCAAGCCTCGCGAGGGATCCTGGGCACAAGGCCCAGGATGACGATGATGGGTAATGAGGGGCGCCGCCCGATCAAGCGGGCCCTCAACTGTGGCGCTTCCCCACCAAGGATTGAAACGCTAGGCGTCTTGGATGCGCATCGCAGTGATCGGGGCCTACGGGCTGATCGGCTCTTACGTCGCGGCCCGTCTGGTGGCTTATGGCCATTCGGTCGTCGGCGTCGGTCGAGATATCGACGCCGCCAGCCGCCGCTTCCCCGCCCTGACGTGGACGCGCGCCGACATGGCCAAGGCCTCCGTGGCCGACTGGGTGGCTGAGCTCGCCGGGGTCGAGGCCGTCATCAACTGCGCGGGCGCGCTGCAGGACAGTCCCCGTGACGACCTGCAGGCCGTCCATGTCGAGGGCCTTCGGCGCTTGGTGACAGCCTGCGAACAGATCGGCGTCCGTCGCCTGGTGCATTTCTCGGCCGCAGGGGTGGCGCCAGGACGACGGACGCCCTTCAACACCACCAAGCTGGAGGCCGAAAGGCTGCTGGCCGAAAGTCGACTGGACTGGATCATCCTGCGCCCCGGGCTGGTCTTCGCGCCGTCAGCCTATGGCGGCACCGCCCTGTTGCGCGGCCTGGCTGGCTTTCCCGGTTGCCTCCCCGTCGTCTTCAGTGACAGCGTGGTGCAGACAATAGGCACCGAGGATGTGGCGATCGCGGTCACCCGGTGCCTGGCGCCAGGTGCGCCCTCGCGGGTCAGCTTAGACCTTGTTCACAGCCAGGCCCTGACGATGGTTGATCTGGTCAGCCGCCTGCGAGCCTGGCTCGGCCTGCGTCCCGCCCCGATTGTTCGGGCGCCGCCTGTCGTCGCCCGCGCCACGGCCCTCGCCAGCGACGCCTTGGCCTGGCTCGGGTGGCGAAGTCCCATGCGTACGGCCGCCCTGGAGCAGGTTCGGATGGGGATCAGAGGTCGCGCCGAGGACGCCCTGCCCCTGGATCTGGAGGTCAGATCCTTTGACGCCCTGCTCGCCGCCAGCCCCTCGGGGGTCCAGGAGCGCTGGTTCGCCCGCGCCTATTTCGCCAAGCCCGCCATACTGATCTGCCTGTTCACCTTCTGGCTGCTCTCCGGTTTGATCGGCCTGACCGTCGGCTACCGCGAGGCTGTCGCCGTCCTGACCTCCGCCGGAGTGGGCGCAGGGCTGTCGGCGGCGTTCGTCGTCAGCGGAAGCCTGGTCGACATCGGACTCGCCATCTTGCTGACTTGGCGACGGACCGCCGCCCGCGCGCTCCAGGGCATGCTGCTGGTCACCGCTGGCTATCTAATCGCCGGTGCGATGGTGCGGCCTGACCTGTGGCTCGACCCGATGGGACCCATGCTCAAGAGCATTCCCGCCGCGTTTCTGGCGATCGCCGCCTTGGCCATCCTGGATGAGCGCTGATGGACCTCTACACCTTGCTCAAGGTTGCTCACATCGTCGGCGCCGCCGTGCTGCTGGGCTCCGGAGCAGGCATAGCCTTCTTCATGCTGATGGCGCACCGGTCGCGAGACCCGGCGGTCATCGCTCACACGGCGGGAACGGTCGTCCTGGCCGACACTCTCTTCACGGCGTCAGCGGTGGTGTTGCAGCCCCTGACTGGCGCGGCCCTGGCCCATCTGGCGGGCTTTCCTCTCCTGTCGGGATGGATCGGACTGAGTCTAGGTCTCTATGTGGTGACCGGCCTGTGCTGGCTGCCGGTGGTGTGGATCCAGATCCGCCTGCGCGACCTCGCCACGGCCGCCGCCGCGGCTGGCGCGCCTTTGCCGGACGCCTATTTCCGCCTGTTCAGGGTCTGGTTCGTGCTGGGCTTCCCCGCCTTTGGAGCAGTCTTGGGCATTGTCTGGCTGATGGTGGCCAAGCCAGCTTTTTGAACCGCCAGGGTGCGGGCGGACCGGGACGGCCTACAGCAGGTTCGACAGCCCGGCCCGCGCCGCCTTCAGGAACACGCTCGGCAGGGCGTCGAGGTCGCGCCTCGCCGTCCAGATCACGCCCTCCGCCTCGCCGTCGGCCCGCAGCAGCCTCAGGGTCAGGGAGAAGTGGGTGAAGACGTGCTCCACCTCGCCTGCGCTGCGCCAGTCGGCCTGAGCCGGCGCCTGCGCCAGGGCCTCGGCGTCCGACCAGGGCGCATCCCGCCAGTCGCTGGTGGGCAGGCCGAGCATCCCGCCGAGCAGGCCGTTGGGCGGTCGGCGCATGAGGCCCACCTCATCCCCGCGGGTCAGGATATAGGCCACGCCGTGCCGATGGGGCCGGGCGGCCTTGGCGCTCTTGCGCGGATAGGATTCCGGCGCGCCCGTGGCGAGGCCTACGCAGGCGCTGGCCAGGGGACAGCGGCCACAGAGCGGCGACTTGGGTCGGCAGATCGTGGCGCCCAGATCCATCAGCGCCTGGGCCCAGTCGCCGGGGCGCTCATCGCGCACCAGGGCGGCGGCCAGCGCCTTGAGCTCGGGCTTGGCGGCCGGCAGGGGCGTTTCGACGGCGAACAGCCGCGCCATCACCCGCTCGACATTGCCGTCGACCACATTGGTCGCCTCATCAAAGGCGATCGCCGCCACCGCCGCAGCCGTATAGGGGCCAAGCCCCGGCAGGGCGCGAAGGCCCGCCTCGGTGTCGGGAAACACGCCGCCATGGTCGCTCGCCACCGCCCGGGCGCAGGCCAGCAGGTTGCGGGCGCGGGCGTAGTAGCCAAGCCCGGCCCAGGCGGCCATCACCTGGTCGTCGGCGGCGGCGGCGAGATCGGACACCGTGGGCCAGCGGGCGGTGAACTTCAGGAAATAGGGGGCCGCATGCGGCACCGTGGTCTGCTGCAACATCACCTCCGACAGCCAGACCCGATAGGGGTCTGACCGCTGGCCCGCGCGCCCCTGCGCCGGCCCGGTGCGCCAGGGCAGGTCGCGGGCGTGTCCGTCGTACCAGGACAGCAGGGCGGCGCGGAGGGTTTCGGGGCTCACGCCGGCAGACTTAGGCCTTCGCGGCGGGCTTGGGCAGGGGGACTCTCACCTTGGGACCGTTCCGGTGTATCCTGGCGTCCTGATGGCCCGCCGCCCCCTGCCCGACCTGGAAGAGACCCGCCAGATCCTGGCCCACCGCCGCTCGCGTCCCGCGCCGCGGCCGCCGCCGCCGGCCGGCCGCGCCCTCAACAAGCTGATCCGCGACCTGGACGCCCGGTTTGGCCAGGGCCCCGGCGCGCTGCAGGCCCGCTGGCGCGAGATCGTCGGCGAGCAGATCGCCCGTCGCACCGAGCCGGTGAAGCTGGTCAAGGGCCGCAATGGGGCCGGCGCGGCCCTGGAGATTCGCGTGGCCGGTCCGGCCGCGGCGCTGATCCAGCACCAGGCGCCGGAAATCCTCTCGCGGGTGAACCTGTTCCTGGGCTCCGGCGCCGTCGAGCGGCTGCGGATCGTGCAGGGTC
>Ga0208316_1001175_pt1 | contig 16612 bp, 31 predicted proteins | sample MalvireepMed_231_FD_184240 | JGI IMG/M metagenome (GOLD analysis project Ga0208316, IMG submission 184240) | Marine viral communities from the Global Malaspina Expedition - Malaspina viral metaG DeepMed_231 (SPAdes) (version 2) | ecosystem: Environmental > Aquatic > Marine > Oceanic | place... | reverse complement strand
TTCGGTCCACGCATCACTCAGAGTGTCGTAAACAGAGGAAAATACCTGCAATCCCTGTTCGATAAGAGCCATTACCGTTGTCGGCTGCATGACCTTTTCCGTCTGCCCGGTAATCGCTTCTGTTGCGGAAGCCAGTCTGTCTGATCTTGCGAGAAGAAGCTGTATTGCCTGTGGATGGACAGCAGAAGGTCCGGGGAACTTGAACTGGTGTATTCCCCTCCCCATTTCCTCTGCGGAAGCAGGAACCTTTTTAAACTTCCCAAGGGAAAACTCTATATCTCCCCCGGCTGGTCCGGCTATCTGCTCAGATATAAAACCTGAGTTGTTTCCCACCGTCGAGAGTGTCCCCGCATCCACCATCTGTCTGAGTAACTTGTTCACACTGGCGTTAAGCTGGGAAATCAGGTGCCCGTGACCAAGGCCGTAAAACCCGTCTGGATTTTCCATGTAAACATAATGCGTGAAACAGTTTACGGGATTTTGGTCGTCTATCGGGTCCCCCGCTTCGTCGGTTTCCCAACGAATGGAAACTCTTAGAACATTACCGTTTTGTGCATCAACGGTAAAAATATACGGTTCATCAACACCGTCGTCATCAAGGTCAAACCATGTGTGCTGCTCAAGAATAAGGGCTTCCCGCTTGTCGTGCCTTGAGGACGGCTGTAAACCCTGTGCATCGTCGTGAGCCTGATCCTGTTCCCTGGCTATCTCATCCTTCTCGTAGGGAACGGGTTCTTCGGAAAAATAATCCGCTTCGTAAAGTTTCTTCGCCTTGTGCATGGGCATGGGGATTCGATGCGTAATCCTGGGGACATCCTCTATATCCCTTGGCCCTGTTCCGTAAGGAATGGCAACATCCGTAGCCCGTATGTTTTCCACGACATTCATGTCGTTCAGAGGATCGAAGTAAGCCTTGGTAAAATGGGAACCGTGAAGAGCCACGGAAAGAAGCATTCTTCTCTTGCCTCTTTTATAGCCGCGCATCTTGTCCATAAGCTGGAACGCCATGTGTTCCTCGATGCGTTTGGCGCGGGATCTGGCTCCTGAATCAACCCTTCCCAGAGGCATGGCCTTTATGACCTTGCGGGAAGAAAACATGGCCTGGATAGCCCTGGAAGAGAACTGTGTGCAGGATTCCGACAAAAGCGGAAGGGATTCCTGTGAAGATCCGTCCCACGGGGGGTTTGTGGGAAGGTCTTTTTGGAAGTACATGCGGAGCCATTGCGAGTGCATCTGGTCCCATTCGGTACGGGATTCAAGATCACTTTCGTAATCGCTTAAAACAGAGGAGCCGATCTCGCTCAGTTCACCCTCTTCGAGATCAGCCGCCAGATTTCTTAATTCCGGATGGATATATGTGTCAGCCACTTATAATAATGTCCGTGAAGCGGGGTAATATTTTTCTTTTCTGGTTCCAGATATGAGGTATAACCCCCGGCCCGTAGACTTCTATATTCATGTCATCCATAGACGACATGATATTCTGGAAGTCCTGTGCTTGAGCCACCTTCTCAGCGTCCGACCAGAATTTTCTGCCCTCAATGTCTATTTCAAAGAATTTGTCATTACCGTACTTGTCGAGTTCTTCCGGATTTTCCGGCGGCTCGAAATAACAACAGTCGTAGGCAAAAAGTCTGAATTGTCGGAAACCGAGGCATCTCATAACTCCGATACCGCGCATTGCGGTGGAGCAGCCTCCGGAGATCATAAATGTTTCTGTGCCCAAACGGTCAGCAAGGATTTCTGATTCTCCTGCACCTACATGAGCGTGGTAAATATAGTAGCATTTCTCCTTTAGCCTGTCAAATACCACCGGGTGGCACATACTGGCAACAAGGTAAATTGTCTCTTCGGGTCCTTCCGGGATAAAGTCGGCAACATGGGGTCTTGGATCGAGAAGAATACACCCCCACACCCGGATACCCGCCTCGATCAGGGTGTTGAGGGCATGTTTTACCGCAACAACGTGATGGTTCGGCTTTTCCGACAGTTCGCGGATGTGTTCAAGCTGGGACTCCAGGCTGGGACCTGCGGAAACAAGGACACAGACGGCTTCCGGGATGACTTCGCATAACTGCACTTCCCTGTTGGTGAAAGTGGACGAGTAGTGAATGTTGGCCTGTATTCTTTCGTCGGGGACACAGTTTTTGGTCTTGACGATGAGATTATCGCCCTCGATGTTTCCGACAGCTTCTTTCTGGGAAGCATAGCCGGGTTCATTCGACATCAGTCCTTCTTTTCTTAACGGCCCTTTCTTGTGGATCATAACACCCCCAAGAGGACAGTCGTCCCAGACGTGCATCCCCGGAACATCCTGGGAAACATTGTACCACCATCCGTGCTTGTCCTTTATCTGGTCGAATATGTAGGAGTCATGCCATTCTTCGTACCCGAAGAGTTTGCCGGAAGTATATATCTTCCTTATTTCCCTGAGATACGACCATGCCGACTTGTGGACGGGAAGGAATCCCAGTTCCGAATGGTGCCAGTCTTTCCTGCCAAGATAAGACCCCGCGAAACCGGGAGGGGTAAGACTTTCCATAAATTCATCTGTGACTTTTTCTGTTGTTTCAATATCTGCATCAAGCCACAACCAGTATTGGGTTGTCTTCCGGCTTTTCCGCTTCGGGTCCGTAAAGGCAAAAACCTTATGACAGAACTTTGTCGCATTAAAGCGATAGTCCTTACTGTGTTTATCGGCGTACTTTTCGAGAAACGCATCCCTCTGTTTGTCCTGCGACAGGTTGTGCCAGATGACCTGCTTCGTATAACCCTGCGGGTGATCTTCCCCCTCCCAGTATACATGGATGGGGTACTCCCAGTATTTGCAGTAGGAATCGAGAAACCTCTTGCCGTACTGGTCCCACCCGGCAAGGGAAAATGTGGTGACAGTTTCGTACATTATTCGGCCTCGAACAGGGGTTTTTCGGTTTCCGCCAGAATATTCACATATCTCCGGCACTGGTTCGTAGCGTCCCTGCGGGAAACGCCGTGTATGGAATTCAGTGAATTAACAAAGAAAAACATGGTATTCGGTTTGTATTCTATTGTTTTGACCTTTTCGACGGCGTTCCTGGGGCATTCGTTCTTCTTCTCCATGTTTTTTCTCCCGGCAAACTTCCTCTTTCCTTTCCATTTATAGAGTTCGAGATCCCCGCCTGAGTTGTAACCCTCCGGCGGCATGTAGAGAAGACCAGCGAAAAGCTCACGAGGATCGTCAATATGAGGACCCCTGACACTAGACCTGCGAGAAACAGGAGTATTAATAGCGAGTTGAGAATCGAGTATAAAAGGTTTGTCATCGAGGCCCCTTATTCCCGTTTCGAGGGGAAGCTGCGTGATGGGATACATCCCCTGAATGTGGGGGGAAAACGTCTTGACGACTTCCTGGAAAAAATGCCCTGAAGTCGTGTATTCCATGAATGCTTTCCATAAGGGGGTCAGAACGTGTTCAAACAGGGCCTTCCTCGCCGGATACTGTTTGAGGATGTTCTGGTCCTCCTTCTGTTTCATGGCGGAAAAATATTCATAATTACCGGGCCATTCATCATCAAGCTGCTGATAGAGATCGTCCTCCAGCTTTGCCACGAAATGGGGGAAGGGATCTGTCTCTATGCTGTCCGGCCAGATAAACCCGTCCTTGAGAGACAACGGGTCTACGGGAGGATCGTACTTCGACTGAAGGGGCATACAGAACGTGCTGTCGTATTTCTTCTGTAGAACAGATATAACGAAATAGTTAACATCCGTCCCTTCCGGGTTCTTTATTTCATCCACCCCCGGCTCGAACATATTCTCGCCGTTTCTGTCACAGGCAACCGTCATAACCCTGTGGTATCTGTTGGCCCTTGCCAGATCATCGAATAAAACCGGGTGGAAATTATAAAACCCGTGGTTCTGCCAGTTAATCCACGGCAGAACGTGGATCATAAAACCCCCTGCCTTGCAGAGATAGTGCATGTTGTGGAACACGGCGTACTGGTTGAAGATGTGTTCTCCGGTTCCGTTGTTCGTCACCAGATCGTACTGGGGGCAACCGGGATCGAGGCTGTAGTTAAGGTTTACGAGAACGGTCCCGTTGTTGTTGGCGTCCATAGAGTCGTACTTGTCGAACCCCAGTTCCCTGTAGAAATCCTCGACGGTTTCTATGCTTTCCCTGTCCTTGAACTTTACCGTCAGGCTTTGAGATCCCATTTCGATAACACTTGCCTTCTCAGGAAGGTGTTTCCTGACATGGACAACGGTTTTCGACATTGCCGGATTAAAAGTCATCAACATCCTCTTTCAGTTTGTCCAGTTTTCTTGTCAGGTCCCTCTGGATCTCGCTTAATGTTCCAAGCTCCTCGGAAACATACCGGAAATTATTGCAAAGATTGTTTATCTTGTCTTTCATTTCAGGCTTCAGACCCGTTTTGTAATCAGTCATTCCCCGTTCCCCGCATGACTTCCGAATCGACGTAGTTCTCCAGTATTCTCGATGCTATGAGGAGTTCCCCCAGTTTTACTTCACTGTGGGCGATATCCGTTACCCCCGACTTCCATGCGATAACACAAACCAGATCCTCGATCTCGTCTTCGTGTCTCTGTAATCGGCAGAGAATTCCCTGTGGGGTGGTCGGAAGTCTGTTCAGTTCAATAATGTTGTCTTTCACCTGATGTCTCCCTTGTTATCGAGATAGGACCACCATTCTTCCTGGTATTCCGTAGAACACTTCATTCTCATGTCCGGCGTCCCCAGTGTGTGGTGGACTATTTTCGGGTTTATGTCGGGGTTTGAATACCCGACAAGATAATTCCATTCTTCGGGAAGTTCCCCGATGTCTTCCTCTCTCATCCAGACAAGGGAATGCAGCCATTCTCCCGACATGTTGTTGGCACAATAGATGGTAAGATCCCTTGATTTTTCCGGATTTATGAGCATCAGTGACGACCAGTTCTTCCTGCCGTGTGTATTCGGCCCCTGGATAACCCCGTCCATCTTCGTCCCTTCCTTGACTTCCTGGTTGTGGTGGACGCACATCAGACCCTTGTCCCTGTCTATAAGGTCCCACAGTTCCGCGATATCGGATCTCCACATCATGTCGGCATCCATGAACATCACCCATTCGGACCCGTAATCCTCCAGCAGGGGAACGGTAAACCGGGTAAAGGAAAACTGCGTCGAGAACGGCCTGTTATCCTTGTCGTCGTACATCTGTCCACTGCCGTCCATACGGTATCCCCGGTAATAGATCCCCTTCTTTCTCAGTTCCCAGTCGTAGAGAGGGATGATCTCGACCGGAACGGAAGCGTTCTTCCTGAGACTTCTGGTGCAGACCTTGTAGGCATTGTCGTCCCTTGGGTCATATCCGACATAACATCTGATCATGCTTCACCCCAGCTTGATAATATTCCGTTGGCAAAAATGGAAAGAGCAACACTGTTGACCACGATAAGGGCACGGTCATTCCACACCATCGACACGACCAGCCACCCTATTGTGCCAAGGACATGGAGATACAGATTAAAAGGAAATATGTTCTGTGCCGTAAACGTCATGGCGACCAGCAATATAATCGACGATGCCCACTTGAGATACCATAATTTGTTTTTATCCGGCAATTTTCATCATTTCCGCGCATAGGCCGGACCTCATCTCTGCAAGCGTAAACTGGTTATCGGCGAGTCCCCACAGTACGGGTTCCCTGTCCGGCCAGTACGGATTTTCTATATGCCCGAATTTCCACGATAAATCTGAGACTGCCGATTCTCCCAGGGTAATCACGGGGACGCCTTCGAGCAGGGCATCGACTGCCGTGTTGGAACTGTGCGTGACAAGACACCAGCAGTCCTTTAACGACTGATGGATGTTTCCCTCTCCCTTTTCCTTTATTCTTATGGGACGATCCGTATAGGTGGCAACCTCACGAATGACGGTTTCAAGCCAGTCGCGCTGCGGCATGTTGTAAAAATCAGAGACAGCCTTTGTCAGGGGGATAACAAGTATGTGCTTTCCCCGCCGTTTCCACGGTCTTATTTCCGCCTTGAACCTTCTCCCGTCCGATTCTCCGGGTTTTGCCTGTCTGCCGTTAAAAACAACACGGTAGTTTCCGGCAAATTCTCCCTTGGTGTGCTGACTGGGGTTGGTGTATCCGTGGTCTATATACCAGTAGTCTCTTCCCACATCGACACAGTTCCTGATAACTTCCCCGCATCCCCTGAGAACGCCGTACATAGCCGCCGGACCCTCCAGAAGAGTGACCGGGGGAACCACCTGGCCTCCGCAGCCCTCTGCGAAAGCTGGCATTATCGTGCGGGAGATCCAGTGTTCCGTCGTGTAACACTTAATCACACGAGGAACATAACAGGAACATTTTATGCTGTCAAAAGAACGTTACAAAAAATAATCGTTTTTTGAAACATTATTGCGTAGCATAGGGGTCTACGGATTTTTTTATTGCTTTACGCATTTCCTCGCCCCATTCCTGCTGCCATCTCGTATCTTCCGTATTTATATAAGGACGCGATCTGAGAGCGTAGGCAATTTCATCGTAGATGTGGTCTTCCTGGTTTGAATTGGGTCCCTTTTCCGGATCATTCTCGTCCAGGACAAGGGTGGGGACGGTTCTCCAGAAATGGGTGCAGTTTTCGGTGACGAAAAACATCGGGATATCCTCCTCCCCGTCAGCCCTGTAGTCGGGGTTTCCCGCCAGCCTTGAGACAATTTCCGAATAGTTTCTCTGGCGGTCTTTCTTGCTTCTTCTGAGGATAAAATAGCCGTCCGTAGCCCTTCTCATGTTCTCCTGCGGGGAGGGGCCGTCGAACTGCGCCCACATCTGGGAGTCCCCCACGCGATAGTCCATGATTTCGTCATTTTCCTTCTCCATGTCGAGTATTTTTCTTGCCACGGACTGGGAATCAAGACGGCACCCCTTGTTGGGGCGTCCGTTCCACCCGTACCACTCCCTGTAGCGGATAATAGCTCCTTCAGGAAGCCATATTTCCGGCATTCCGTTCTTTGCCGCCAGTTCACCCCCTTCGGAAACACAGTACCATCCCACACTGAAGGGCATCGCTGTCCCCCAGTCTATGCACATGAACTTCGTCCAGTGCCGGGGCGGGTCAAACGTCCTTAGAAGGTGTTTTGTTCTGTCGAGATTGTGGACGGCCTTCCCGACGACGGCATCCCAGTCCCCTTCCCTTAAAGCTCTTGCGAGTTCCGGTTCCAAAGCGGAGAACTGTCCGGCGTAGGATGTCTCAAGATAGGGGTTGTCCTCCATTGTCGCCGGAATGTAGATGGAAAGATGGCCGGGATATTCGTCAACGGAGGTGGATTTGTCGTAAAACAATGTTTCACGCGGGGCCGCATTGACGAAATTAAGTTTCAGAAAGCTGTGCCCCACGTTTCCGGGGTTGGATGCGAAGATAATCTTGGGGAGATACTCTTTGTAATCGTCACTTGGAGTCCATGATCCAAGCCTGACACGGGTTCTCAGGTAGGTTAACTGGTATTCGGTAAGGTGGGAGGCTTCATCAACCAGAAGAACGTGCATCTCCGCTCCCTGGTAGCGGGTTACATCGTTCTCGTTCTCGCAATAGCAGAAGTTGACCGCACTTCCGTTCTGGAATTGCACACGTTTCTTTTCCGCACTGTAAGTATAGAGTTTCTCGTCGTTGGGAAGTGTCTGGGGGACTTCCTTCATAAACGGTCTTATGTGGTTGTCTTCGAGTTCCTTGTTGGTCCTGCGGAAGAGATAGGCTTCAAGACCTGGGTTGGCGAGACAGAGAGCCAGTGCCTCCGCTCTTATGGCCCTGCTTTTCCCTCCTCCTGCCGCACCGCCGTAGAAGATCTGTGTGGCAATGGTGCCGTGCATGACCTTCTGCCGTTCAGACGGCGTATAATCAATCGTCAGATCCATTTGACATGTCCCCGTCACAGCAATGAACCTGACCGCAATGACACCCTTCAAAATCGCAAGGGACCATGCGGTTGCCATCCGCACCCTCGACATGGGCATGTTCCATCAGAAAAACGGGGATCTGACCCCTTCCCTCACATTTGGGACAATTCATATCAGTGTCGCCCACTGATATGCTTGCTGGGACTGTTCTGAAATATCAATCATACTCCGCACATTCCCTCGCACTCATTGTTGAACATATTTATTTGTCCCTTATCTTCCAGGTTGCGGAAGTCCACCTCGCCTAAAGGTTTGCGACTTGCGTGAACGAACTGTTGCGCCCCTGTTGACCCTGATGTTCTTATCTCGATGTCAAATTTTACGGCGTCAACAAAAGACCTTGGATCATTGATTTTCATTTCACGCCAATCCCTATCATTGTGAAATGGGCAACCAATACAGGCTGATTTTGCTAAAACACGATTTGGGTAATGCTTTTCAAACCACCTCAAACAATCTTGTCGGGACATATTTTTTTCAATTAGCGGCCACACATTATTATTCCAAGGATCTCGTGACGGCTTCATACGCCCAGCTTCATCAGTTGAAATTCCTATCCATGTATTAACTTTTATCCCCTTCGCTCTTTCGCCTTTTTTTAAACCAAGTAACTCTCTGAGTTTTTGTCGGATTGGGTTGATTTTAAAATCAAATGTGCATTGCCTACGCCCCATTGTTTTTTTGTTGCCCTCTAACCCAAAAAACGGGATTTCTGAAAAACCACCAGAAACTGCTGCACTCCGAATATCTCCCTTGGATACCCGATGAACTGGGAACGGCAAGTGTGTCTCTAACCAATCCAAGTGATGGTAGACATATTGAGGTTCCCATTGGGTGTCAGCAAATATGGCGCAATCTGGGCGAGGCAACTCACCATGCGCTGCCATCAGAGCCATGACCGAACTTTGCACTCCCGCACCCAGAGAAATAATATTCATACATTAGCCTCTAGGCTTGCTGGGACAATTCATATCAGTGGCCCAGAGCCGTGTTTTTCCGGGTAGCATCCTCCATTGTCAGACACCGGATGTCCTTTATTTCGATGAGCTTCTTTCCCATGTAGTTCCCCACACTGAGAACGATGGAATCACGGTTCTTCCTGACATGCCTCTCACAGACCTTGATATCGGAATACGATTCGGTGTAGACGAGCCATCCGACCGGAGGAACCGTGTGCGTCAGAATAAGAGCGGAAACAAAATAGAGGGTGATCATTCCTTGCCACCAAGATACTTCGGCACAGGTTTCCCTTTGAGCCATTTAATAAACCGTCTGATCATTTTCTGTGATCTATGGTGATGATTTCGTCTTCCTCGATAATACTTCCCTCATTCACTTCGGAAGCAGCTATTCTCAGCCATTCGGCGAGGTCTTCTTTTGAGTTTTCGCTGTCAGGGGCGTTACCGATTGAGTTGTAGGACCCGTCTTCGCACAATTCCGCCAGTTCATAGAGGGTTTCCTCCCATTCCCTGTCGTCTTCAATGTGCTTGTATGTCCTTTTCACGCATCTGTATTGAGAACCATCTTCCATAACTCTGTACCTCGATGTCCTTAATTTTGCCAGGGTTGTAAGGATAGGTATCTTTAAACTTTTCGACAACTCTGTCAACTCTGTACTTCCAGTATTCATCAAAAAGTTCCTTCAATGGAGCCTTGCCTTGTGGTGTGCCCGGATTTCATTAATAACCTGTTCCGTCAGGTTTCTAAGCTCCAACAGTCCTCTCTCCACGCCCCCGGACTCGCGGAAGTAATCCCCCAGCATCATAACGGACCACGCATTGACAACCGAGCAGAACGCCACGGACCTGTCAACGCTGTAGCCTTCCCCCTCCTGGGAATACTCAAACAACGCGGGGAATAAAACATCCCCCACCAGATCCTTCAATCCTTCAGGAGCAGACTTAATATCAGGAACGACAGCCATCACACCTACACTGCTTGCAAACCTCTATCTGTTCCCTTTCACCGTGTCCATCATTAACCTCATCATTATATGTCCTGACATCCTTAAATAGAGGAACACCGCAATGACAGTCATGCCCACAATTCTTACACTTATGTGATGCCATCAACCCTCTCCTGGGCCTTTTTTACATAGTCTGAAAAGACCTTATCAAAAACCGGAGGGAAAACCCCATGTACAAACATGACAACACCCATACCCAGTGCCCTCACACTCTCCCCCCATGTAAACCTCATATGTGCAAAATAACCAAGCCCCACATCGGAAGGATGTCTGAAATTCAAGCTCATGTATGAAATATACACCAAAAGCACCAAACGGTCAAAGTGACCAGGTGTGATGCAAAAATGATACAGTAATTCGTTAAAATTCTGAAAATCGCAGAGGGGGTATATGAGAATATTAAAATATTAAAATCTGTAGGTTGAGATATAGGCCGAAGCCGATGGGGCAAAGACCCGTAAACCCAAAGGCCGGGAACGTATGGTGAACACTTTGTTCACGTTTAGTTCTCCTTTTGTTCTCCAGGTTCTCGTTCTGTTCTCTTTATGTTCTCCAAACCATAACGAGCTCGTCTTTTATCCACATGTTATCCACAGAACAAAACAGGAACACCCAGGTTGGAACATAACGGGAACATCTGGGCTGACTACGTGCGTAGTTGATACGTTAACACGGGATAACTTGCGAGCATTTACAATATCAGACTCTAAGATAACCCCACTAGCATGGCGTGCTATTCGTAACACCAATACATGGCGTTTTAAGGCTCTCTCATACGTGTTCTATTGCTAGACTATACTAAACACCTTGTATTGGTTTTAACGCCGTGTTAACTCTTATATCCGATAGTCCATTAATCAACTAAGTGAGGTAACAAGATGCAATTCAATATTTTACATAAGACATTCAAAGACAATCGTAACGATTGCCAATGGTACACAACACTTGATCAAGTATACAAAGATACTGCAATCACGGCGCTCGTTGGTGAAACGTATTGCACTCATTTATATAACGAGAGCGAAAAACTGTTCGTTGACGGCGCCTACTACGATAATTTTCACAGTGCTTATGATTGTTATGTTAAAAGGCTAGGCCAATGAAATACCATGATATGAACGAACAGCGTGACGCCTACCGGCGAAACCAGATAGCTAACAACATTACTATAATTGTTGGGATTGTTCTATTGTCACTATACCTAGTCTGGAGGTTTTGACCTCTCCCGCGTTTTTTACACCATGCAACAAAAAACAGCGCCATTATCGGCGCTGTTCTCTTTTGTGGACTACGCTGCTAGAATGAATGAATTTTGAGCGCGTCCGTTACGCCTTGTCGATTCGCGCCAGCTTGGATTAATGCGAGTCCTATTATATAACCCATATTTTCGGAACCCTGACACATGGTAGTTATGAACGTCATATAACGCCCGTAATTGTGTCGAGTCGTTGGTACGCTGTTAGACTCGACACGTTTAACCAGTTCCTTAACGTCGGGATCATTAGCAATTGCATCAATTGCATCTTGCACCTTTTGCGGTAAGTCTTGTTTAGTAATCATGGTTATACCTCATTGTTTAATTAATGTTGCAATAATCCTAAACCAGAATCATTTTGAAAACAAGACAAAAAAAAGGCGGGAGATTATCCCGCCAAGTTTACCGCGTTACGCGGTAGGGAGGTGATCAGTTAAGATTCGTCAGAATGTATTCGCCGGAATCTATTTTAGCTTGCGTTTCTTTTTTGGTTTCGCCTAAGAATTGATTCCTATACCTGCCAGTTGTCACGGAATAGTCCCAATATTTTTCGTCAATCAATATCTTAAGCTTAATCCAACTATAATGTGATCTAGGTTTCTTAGCAATTATACTCTGATAACTTTGGAAATATTCATTTCCATCATCATCGGTAATTACAAATTGATTGGCAATAGAATTACCCGAATTCGACGTCATGTTCTTAACTTTCATTTTTCGATACCTCCACCCATGATGGAACGCCAGTTTCTATTGTGTCTCTCATTGGCATGATAACAGAGAATACCTCATTGTTAATATAATTCACGAGGTGCGACTTGGTTGGATCTTCTCCCAAAATTTTAACGCCCGTTTCACTCTTTGAAAGAATCTTTGCAGTCTCTGCTATTTTTGCAAAATAGACATGGTTAAAAGTCCCATGATTTGACGTTAATTCAGTTTCCGAATTTGGTATTACCCGCCGCCAGTCTGGGAACGAGCCATCGATAGGCTCGCAGGGTTCCATGTGCAAAACAGATTCCATGTCGTCAACGACAGTCAAAACACCATCATCTATTTTAACTGATTCAGCTTGCGTCTTTTTCATGGTTGTTTGGGCTTTTTTGGATATCGGATAAATACCCTCGTCATTCTCAAAATGTGTCATGTCGTTGGCTACGGTCATTATATGACCATTGGTAGCAACCGCGATATGGCCAGTAAAAAATACACCGCGCAAGTAATACCGCGTCTCTTCTGTTGATTGTGCAACAGCTACAGCAGCCAGTTTATTTGAATCAAATTTAATCATAGTAGTAAACCTCCAAATTATTGAAGTCTGTAGTATTACATAAGAAAGAACCCAATAGTTATGCTATTTCTGCATACCTGGGTTGATCAAATTGCAATACTAAAACAAGTCAAACTAGTTTAGGGTTCATAATTATTTATTTGGAGGTTATAAAAATGAAATACCCTTGGGAAGAAATGTGGAACACAGATTCATATCTCCTTAAAGTATATGACGAAATGAATCTAATTCTCGAGTTAGAATGCAAGACCAACGAATTAGAATTTCAGTGTTTGGAAGACGGGTTTATGAAATGGTCATTCGACCACAAAAGGCTAAAAAGATTTATTTTAGCTTTGCAGCAAGCGGAACGCCAACTATCCAAAGGTGTAGAAAAATGAAATACATTTTAGATCAGCATAGGCCTTTAACGGACTCGCCTTGGGGTAGAATCCAAGACGCGGCACCATTAGCCGCTGGAATCTGGAGGGTATCGACAGCAAGACATGGCGGTATCTGGCTAGATCAGGATCGGCGTTCACAATTACCCGCAAGCATGAAAAAGACCAATTTCCTCAAATCATCAACATGGTGGGAGGAAGATTGCGACGCAATGAAGGTAATCAAACATTTCAATCTGGAGGTATAGAAAAATGGCGCACTTGCATTTTGTAGAGGATAAAAATGGCGACGTGATAGACAATATTGTGTATTGTTCCGACAGTTGTCATCGCAATCATTCAAAAACGTATGGCGGCTGGAATGGTTGCCATGAAATTAGCGTATCCGAGCCTTGCGCCAGTTGTGGCGAAATGGTAATGGGAATTGAGGACTTTGGAGGGTTAGATAGATGACTGACAAGAAATGGTTTAGAGTAACAGCAACGTCATCCACAGATCTCTATGCGTTTGTTGAAGCAGAGAATAAAGAAGATGCGTACGAAAAAGCCCGTCTAGGTGATGAACCAGATGCAGGACATTATGTTGAAGACGGTGACGGTGATTGGGTCATTTATGGTGCTACTGAAGTAACTACAGTCCCAGAAAAAATAGAATTAGAACTGTGGTTAGGTAGATGACTAATTTAACCACAGGCTGTGTGGTAGAATGGACTGAATCCGTTTTTAGTGGCACATACCCCAGAAAAAGATTCGTTGGGGATCGGACTGTGGTCGGTGAGATTGTTAAGGACAGTTACGGGAAAAAGAGAGGCCAACACACATTCACCATCGAGGTATCCGCCTCAACAGGATGCCAGCCCGTCAAAATTGGAAAGAAGATCACCCGGCGGGGCCGCAATATATACCCACAGTGTAAAATTCTGGCCTACCCCGATAATTATACCGAACTGGAAAATGAAAAAAGAGAGCGTAAAAAGCGCGTTTTCAAACACGTAGATGACCCGCATTTTGGAAATTTTTTAAGCGGCCATGATGATCTGGTGCCCCCAAGTTTTCTGAGCAGAAATATTGATACCCTGGGTCTGAGATTGTCGGGGCCTGAACGCCGCAAACTTCAAAAAATAAAAGGAGATTGAAATGTTAATGGAAGTTGCAAAACTGGCCTTGGGCATTATAGTTATAGGCATTCTTGTGTACTCTGTTTTTTATTTTGGAGGTTGAAATGCTGTTAATATTTATGACTCTGATAAAACTGGGATTTGTAATCGAGAACAAGGAATTCTTTGATCTTGCGTCTAAGGAGATGCAGGATGGTGCAAGCTGGGAGTATGTCGGGCCAACCGACCTCAGTCCGGGCACAAAATCAATCGCAATCGAGGGTCTTGACGGTAAAAAATTCATTTTGTTCAAGTTAAAGAAATGAAACGAAGCCATCACCAGTTCTGGAATATAAAGTCGCTCAAAGTTAAAGAACGGGCCAGCCCTGATAGTAAAAATAACTTTTGGGTTGACATAATTGTAACGTGTTCAGACGGGGGTGAGGATACATACACTTATTATAGTACCAAAAAAATCACAATAGAACAGGAGTAGTCAGATGACTCAGAGATACGCCCCGGACCAGTGGGATCTCACTTGGGAAAAAATGCACAACCAAGCCCACGATCTGAACAGAAAAATGTACGGTTTCCAGCGGTTTTCTTCATATGAGAAAATACCTGATATAACCAGACAGTACATCGAGAGTATTATGAAGAAAAAACTGGAAGATGAACCTCTGGAATCGGTTAACGATTTCTTCGAGATGCAGCATGGGGTGGATAAAATTGTCTAGGAACTGGACAGTAACCCAGGAATGCGACTGCGACAATGGTCAGGTCGATATTTCAATCATACCTTGGGCTTCAGTGATGGCAACCTGTGACCGATGCGATGGTCTTGGGGAATACACCTCCCTAGCCAAAAACTATGAAACGATTGCTGACGTTATGGAGGACTACCCGAAAAAGAAAGGTGAACTGTACTCAATATGGAGCATTAAAGATGGCTGATTCAGAAAATCAGGGTGCAGACGAAACTGACCGGCAATACCTGGAAAACATGGTGGAGTTGGATGAATACAAAAAAATGACCGAGGTTCTGAAGTCGGCAATCAGACCTCTCGTCGAAATTGACGAGGACCGGGTCAGACAAATCGTCAAGGAAGAGCTAAAAAGACTCTTCGGGACGCTGGCATAATGATTATTGAACTTCTTCTGATTCTGTTATTTCTATAGCAGTGTCTCCATAATTCTGTTCCATGTCTCCGGGACGTGGGATATTGATCTGAACGTTGATCGTTCCCCCTCCGACGTGCTTGTTCTGTGAAAAGTCCTCTTTGGTGAGAGGGTTGACACTGAGCAGTTTTTCCGCCGCCTTCCAGTCTCTGTCGGCAAGATTATCTATGCGGTTGAGATTCTTCTGCGCGGAACGTGCCAGACTTTCATTTATCATGGCATCGAATTCGGTGTCTGCCTCCCGCCATTTCTTGAACGTGGTGTAATTTACCCCGGCAAGGGCACAGCTTGTCGCGTAGTTATTCCCTGCTTCAAGTCCATCGAGTATCTTCCCAACCGTTTCGGGGTTGCCCTTATAGCCGATAACGGCCTGACCAGGCAGGGCACGGGTTCTCTCCATGATGGCCCGTTCATTGGGCGATTCCCACGCATACCGTTTGATACGTGCCCGTATCAGGGCTGGCGTACAGTCGAAATCTCTTGAAAGCTGGGAAAGATTAACCTTCCCTTTCTGGCGTCTTTCCCGCCATTCAGCTTCTATTTCACTCCAGGGGAGTCCCCGTCCTCTCATTTCTGCATACCTGACCTGCGTTTTTTGCAATAGTAATTATATCACAAGTATCTATACTGTCAAAATTGTGAGAAAACGAAATCCAGTGGCGGCTATTCTGAGACTGTTCCGCAAGCAGATTGTGAGGAACAGGAAAAAATACCGTCGTAAAATCAAACACAAAAACCGAAAGGAAAGCTGATGGTTGACAAGAATAAAATTAATATGAAGAAAGTAGACAAGGCTTTTAAGCTGGGCGAGAAGGGAAGTGTTGCTTGTCTGGATTTAATTGAAAAATCAATAAATAAAATTCCTGGGCAAGCACAACACGCACTCGCTGGTGCGCTCAGTGAGTTAATGCTTGTTTGTTATGTGATGGCCCCAACTGAAGAACAGGCAGAGGAATTAATTTCGTTGGCTAACAAATACGCTTTAGACAAATGGGAGTCCCGTTAATGGAAGAAAAGTAGCATAGATGATCCCGCAGAAACTGTATTTTTGCGGGTTTTTGCGTAATTGCGGGATTTATTTTTAAAGGGGTTAAAATGAAGTATGTACTAATGAGCAAGTCCCGGCCTGTCGGGTTATGGGATGACGAAGCCGGGGCAGAGTTCCATAAAGGCTATCTTGAGAGGAAGTTCAGTTCCAAGTCCAAGGACAAAGTGATCCGTACAATTTTGGAGGTAGATCCTTTGGAGAGGCGGAGGTGCCTGACCTGCGGCCTGGATTTTCCGTCATGGGGGTTTGGAAACCGACAATGTGATCCGTGCAAGGAAGTTAGTATAAACCATAAGACAAAACTTTAGGGAATCAGACATGATTCGCCTTTTATTTGATTTGGCTCTCCTGGTGATATTCTTGACGGGGATGCTGGTCTGGCTATTGATAGGATCTATGTTATGAAAAGATGCCAATATTGTCTGGAGCCAGCTACCGTCATAGAAGACGAGAGGCT
>Ga0208316_1001173_pt1 | contig 16627 bp, 12 predicted proteins | sample MalvireepMed_231_FD_184240 | JGI IMG/M metagenome (GOLD analysis project Ga0208316, IMG submission 184240) | Marine viral communities from the Global Malaspina Expedition - Malaspina viral metaG DeepMed_231 (SPAdes) (version 2) | ecosystem: Environmental > Aquatic > Marine > Oceanic | place... | reverse complement strand
GGGCAAGATCTACGACTATGACCTCATCCTGCTCGACCTGAACCTGCCCGATATGAGCGGCATGGACGTGCTGCGCACCCTGCGGGTCGGCAAGATCAACACCCCGATCATGATCCTTTCGGGCACAGCCGAGATCGACACCAAGGTCAAGACGTTCGGCGCCGGCGGCGACGACTACATGACCAAGCCGTTCCACAAGGACGAGCTGATCGCCCGTATCCACGCGGTGGTCCGTCGCTCCAAGGGCCATGCCCAGTCGGTGATCCGCACCGGCGACATCCTGGTCAACCTGGACGCCAAGACGGTGGAGGTGAATGGCTCGCGCGTTCACCTGACCGGCAAGGAATACCAGATGCTGGAGCTGCTCTCCCTTCGGAAGGGCACGACGCTCACCAAGGAAATGTTCCTGAACCACCTCTATGGCGGCATGGACGAGCCGGAGCTGAAGATCATCGACGTCTTCATCTGCAAGCTGCGCAAGAAGCTGGCCGCCGCCGCCGAAGGCAAGCACCACATCGAGACCGTCTGGGGCCGTGGCTATGTGCTGCGCGACCCGCAGGAATCCGCCGTCGCGGCCTGAGGCCTCGCCAGACGATCCTGAAGACGTAGAACTTAAGAACGCCCGCCACTCCTCTGGCGGGCGTTTTTGCATTCCCGGCCGGGGCGAGCGCCCGTAGCCAGTGCTTCGAAACAGTCTAGGCTTCCGCCCGGATTGAACGGGAGGCGAGGCATGGAACGCACCATCGCACTGGCGGCCTGCCTGGCCATAGCCCTGGCCCTGGGCTGGTTCGGCGAGCGCGGCCCACACCCCCTGCCCGCAGACGCTGCTGCCGACGCCTTCTCGGCGACCCGGGCCTTCGAAGATATCGCAGTGATGGCCAAAGCGCCCCATCCCCTGGGGACGCCGGCCAACTTCGCCGTGCGCGATCACCTTGTCGCCCGCATGGCGGCCATGGACCTCTCCCCCCGCGTGGTCGTCGCCCGCCCCTTCACCGCCCGCACCTATTCGGGCCAGACCTATGTGGCCGGCGGCCGGGTCGAGAATGTGATCGGCGTCCTGCCGGGGCGTGACCCAGAGGCCCCGGCCCTCGGTCTGATGGCCCATTATGACAGCGTGCCGCGCTCCCCCGGCGCAGCCGACGACGCCGCGGGCGTCGCTGCGGCGTTGGAGATCGTCCGGGCCTTCCGGGCGCGCGGTCAGCCCGAGCGGGACGTGGTCCTGATCATGACCGACGGGGAAGAGGCCGGGCTGCTGGGCGCCCAGGCCTTCTTCCAGGACGATCCGCTGGCCAAGCGCATCGGCTTCGTCATCAATCTGGAGGCCCGCGGCTCGGCCGGACGGGCCAACATGTTCGAGACCGGCCCCGACAACGGCCCGACCATCGATCTGTTCGTGCGCACCTCGCCCGGCTCGCCGTCCAACGCCCTGGCGGGGTTCGCCTATGAGCAGATGCCAAATGACACCGACTTTTCGGTGCCCCGCAGCCAGGGCCTTCCCGGCCTGAACTACGCCTTTGTCGGCCGCCAGTTCGACTATCACAGCCCCACATCGACGGTGGAGAACCTGTCGGCGCGTTCGGTCCAGGACCTGGGCGACCAGGGCCTGGCGGCGGCCGTGGCGGTCGCCTATTCCGACACCCTGCCCGGCCCGGGCCCCAACCGCGTCTATGCCCGGACCTTCGCCGGCCACATGCTGGCCTATCCCGCCATGATCGGTTGGGCGGTGATCGCTGCGGCCGCCCTGTTGCTCGCCCTGGCCGCATTCCAGGCGCGGAAGGGCGACGCGCCGGTGCGCTGGCGCGACGCCGGCCAGGGGGTTCTGGCCGGGCTCTATATTCTCATCGCCGGCGCGGTGGTGCTGCGATTCGCCAGGCGGGCCAGCGGCGCCGGTTTCGGATTCCTGGAGCAGCATCTTCTGCTGGCCCAGGCCGCCCGTTTCGAGACCATGCTGATCCTGCTGGCCCTCGGCGTCGTGCTGCTGGGCGCCGCGGCCCTCGCCAAGGGCGGCATGCGCCTGACCACCGCCGCGGCGCCCATGGCCGCGGCCCTGGGCGGCCAGCTCTTCGGCGGCTGGGACCTGGCCGGACTGGCCATGGGCCTGGTCGCCGCGGTGATCGCCCTGGCCGCCTTTGGCCGGGCGGCCGAGCGCGGCGGCGCCTGGATCGGTCTTCTGGCGAGCGGCCTGGCGGGCGCCATCGCCCTGCAGGTCCTGGCCCCCACCACCGCCTTCCTGATCGCCTGGCCCGTCGTTTTGGCCAGTGGCGCAGCCGCGCTCAGCCGCCTGGGGGAGCGTCGCCCCCTCAGCCTTCGCCTGGCCTTGATCGTCCTCTGCGGCGCGGGCCTGGGCTGGCTGGCCGGGCTGGCCCACGCGGTCTTCGTCAGCCTCGACATGGTCGAGCTCCTGGCCCTGATCGCCTGGCTCGCCGCCTTCTTCCTCTGGCCCTTCGCGCACCCGAGGATCGGCGGCGCGGGACGGGTCACCGCCCTCCTGGTGCTGGGCGCCGGCCTGGCCGTGCTGGCCCTCATGCGGGTCGATCCTCCGTGGTCGGAGCGCCACCCTCGCGCCACCCTGGCCTATTTTCTGGCCGACCAGACCACGGGCGAAGCCTATCGCGTCGAGGCCGCCCCAAGGCTTACCGACTGGAGCCGCCGGGCCCTCGGGGCGCCCGACGGCGACATTCCTCGCCTGGACGCGCCTCCGGTCCTGTCCCGCCCGGTCTGGGCGACACCGGCGCCGATGCTGGACTTGCCGGAGCCGGCCCTGGAGCTCGACGCCGGCGGTGGTCGCCAGGTGTTTACGGCCGTGGCGCCGCCCGCCGCACGAATCCTCGTCCTGGACATTCGCGTGACGGGCGAGGTCGCCGATGTCCGCCTGAACGGGAGACCCGCCCCCTTGCTTGCGACGCCCGGCGCCTGGACGCGCCTGCGCTGGACCGGCGACACTCAGCCCCTTCAGGTGAGCTTCGCGCCGGTGGCCGAGGACGGTCGACTGGAGGTGCGCTATGGCGCCATCACCGAGGGCTGGCCCATCGGCGCCGCGCCCCTGCCCCCACGCGGCGATGACATGATGGCCTTCGACACGTCGGATTCCCTGATCGTCAAAGGGGAAAAGGCGTTTTCCTGGTGAGGCGACGCTTGGTTCGGCGAGCGGGCTCGGCTATCGATGAGCCATGAGCCGACCCGACGTGGTGATCTATCACAACCCCGCCTGCGGAACCTCGCGCAACACCCTCGCGCTGCTGCGCGAAAAGGGCGTGGAGCCGACGGTCGTCGAGTATCTCAAGACCGGCTGGACCAGGGAACAACTGCAGGACCTGGCCGATCGTTCCGGCGGCGGCGTCCGCGGCCTGCTCCGTGAGCGCGGGACCCGCGCGGCCGAGCTTGGCCTCACCGATCCCGCCGCCTCGGACGAGGCGATCATCGCCGCCATGATCCTCGATCCCATCCTGGTGAACCGTCCCATCGTGGCCACCGCCAAGGGCGCGGCCCTGTGTCGCCCGGCCGAGCAGGTCTTGACCCTGCTGTGAAAAGATTCAGCGCTGAGGCGATCCCACTCTCCCCTGGCGCGCCAACACGCGACAAATCGACCAATGTTCCTAAAGTTACCAACGGTTAACCGCATGACACGACCCTGGCGTAGCCTACCACTCGCTGTATCCCGTCGTGTCAGGTCGCTGTTGACCCAGACTATGGCGTCGTTGGAATCCGGGGGCACGATGCAAGAGTTCGATCCGAGACGGCCGACCCTTCGCTATACGCCCCGCCTGATGGTGGGGATCGGGGGGATCTGCGCCCTGGCGCTGGGCTGGAAGCTGACGGCCGCCGAGGCCACCGCGCCCATGCCGCAAAAGCTCGACTCTGCGGCCATCGCCATGCTGCAGCACGAGGCCTTCGCCCAGGCCGAGGCCCTGCCGGGCTTCGCCCGCCCTGAAAACGTGGCGGTCAAGGTTCTGCCGGGCGACACCCTCGAGGCCGCCGTCGCCCGCACCGGCGTCTCCAGCGAAGAAGCCCGCCGCGCCGTCCGCACCCTGGGCGAGGCGATGGACACGGTGCACATCAAGGCCGGCATGACCTTTGACGCCGCCATCGCCCGCCCGAGCGGCGAGACGGGCGCGGCCGGCGAGGCCCGTCTGGTGGGCCTGTCCCTGCGCACCGGTCCGGCCACGGCCATCACCCTGTCGCGCACCTTCGACGGCGCCCTGCGCCTGCGCGAGATGGAAGAAGCCATCCGTAGCGAGACCACGGTCGCCCAGGGCGAAATCCACGGCTCGCTCTATGAAAGCGCCGCCAAGCTGGGGGCGACCTCCTCGGTCACCTCCAAGGTGGTCAAGCTGTTCGCCCACAAGCTCGACTTCCAGCGCGACATCAAGGCCGGCGACGAGTTCAAGCTGGTCTTCGAACGCAAGGTCACCGAGTCCGGCCGCGTGGTCGAGACCGGCGAACTGGAATACGCCGAGGTCAAGGGCGTGAAGTTCTATCGCTTCGAGCGCAACAACGGCGACGTCGACTATTTCGACGAGACCGGCAAGAACATCCGCGGCTTCCTGCTGCGCACCCCGGTGGACGGAGCCCGCATCACCTCCAACTTCGGTCCTCGCCGTCACCCGGTGCTGGGCTTCCGCCGCAGCCACCAGGGCGTGGACTTCGGGGCCGGCACCGGCACGCCGATCCTGGCCGCCGGCGACGGCGTGGTGGTCGAGGCCCGCCGCTGGGGCGGCTATGGCAACTGGGTCCGCCTTCGCCACGCCAATGGCTGGGAGACCGGTTATGCCCACACCTCGCGTTACGCCAAGGGCATCCGCGCCGGCGTTCGGGTCAAGCAGGGCCAGGTGATCGCCTATGTGGGCTCCACCGGCATGTCCACCGGCCCCCACCTGCACTACGAAGTCTGGCGTAACGGCCAGCGGGTCAATCCGATCGGCGCCAAGGTGCCCCAGGGCACCATCCTGGCGGGCGCCGAGCTGAACGCCTTCAAGACCAAGATGGCCCGCATCGACACCATGCTGGCCAAGGCCGGGACGGCCGGCGAGGACATCAAGCTGGCCGCGGCCGAGACTGACACCGTCGCCCAGGCTAACCTGCGCCGCTGAGGCGCGTGGGCGCCGCAGCGTCAGGCTTTGCGACTCTGACGTGCGCCCCTAAGGTTGGGTGACGTCGGTTCGTCGCACTGGGAGGCGCCATGACTGTCGCGACCCGCCCCACCACCCGCGCCCGCTACGCGGCCCGGCGTGACGCCATCCTTGCGGCCGCCTGCAAGGTGTTCATCGACCAGGGCGTCGCGGGCTTCACCCTGGCGGCCGTGGCCAAGCGGATGGACCTGCATCCGGTCAGCCTGACCTACTATTTCAAGCGCAAGGAAGATCTGGCGGCCGAATGCATGCGGCTGACCCTGTCGCGCTTCAACGCCATGCTGGAGATCGCCGAGCAGGAGGCGACGCCGCAGAACCGCTTGCGCGCCTTCGTCGGCGCCTATTTCGAAACCCGTCGGGGGATCATTCTGGGCGAGGCGCCGCGGCTGCTGCCCTTTGGCGAGATCAGCTATATCGCCGCCCCTGAGGATGACGAGCTGGTGGAGGCCTATCGCGCCCTGCGCCAGCGGTTGGCCCGTCTGCTGCGCCCCACCGACGCACCCTGGCTGACCGGGCCGCGGCGCTACATGCTGGCCCATCTGATCCTCGACCAGCTCTGCTGGTCCGACACCTGGATCGCGGGCTATGACATCAGCGACTTCGGCCGCATCGCCGAGCGGGTGGCCGATGTGATGATCAACGGCTTGGCCGCGCCGGGTCAGGACCGGCCCGACCGCCCCCTGCTGGAGCTTGGCGCGCCGCCGGCGCTGAACGACGAAGTCACCCGCGAGCGGTTTCTGGTGGCCGCCACCGAGATCATCAATCGCGAAGGCTATCGCGGGGCCTCGGTCGACAAGATTTCGGCCTTTCTCAACGTCACCAAGGGTTCGTTCTACCACCACAACACCGACAAGGATGAGCTGGCCAAGGCCTGTTTCGAGCGCACCTTCGACTTGATCGACGAGGCCCGGACCCGGGGCGGCGCCGAGGCCACGGGCTGGCTGCGCCTGTGGCTGATCTCGGCCTCGTTGACCGCTCACCAGACCAGTGGCGAGCGGGGCCGCATGCTGCGCCACTTCGCCCTGTCGGCCATGCCCGGCGAGCTCCGCCGTTCGATCTCAGGCCGGTTCCAGCAGATCGCCAACGCGTTTGCCGGCGTCATCAGCGACGGGATCGCCGATGGGTCGATCCGTCCGGTCGATCCCCTGCTCAGCGCCCATCTGGTGATGGCCATGTTCAATTCGGTGCTGCTGCTGGAGCACTGGGGCGAGGACGCCACCGTCGATACGGTGATGGCCGCCTATGTGCGGCCGGCCCTGCTAGGCTTCTTCACCGCCGAATAGGACGGGGGCGCCGAAGAGGTCGTGGCCCGCCCGCCCATAAGAAACGCCCATAAGAAAAGGGGCGGCCTTACGCCGCCCCTTTTTTGACGCCCCCAGAATCGTCGCCGGCGAACGCTCGCCGCGGCCGATCTCCCCCCTGGGAACATCGTTGACCGAACCTCAGTTCGCAGACTGTCATAGCCCAGCTTTCGAGCAAGGCCACACGCCTAATGGGGGAATGGTGGACGCCTCGGGAGCGTCCGCCTGCCCTCAGGGGTGCGCCTAGGCGTCGAAGACGATGACGGAGCGGGCGATTTCGCCGCGCTTCATCTCGTCAAAGGCCTCGTTGACCTGGTCGAGCCGCAGGCGGCGCGAGACCAGATCATCGAGCTTCAGCTTGCCGGACATGTAGAAGTCCACCAGACGGGGCATGTCGACCGGGAAGCGGTTGGAGCCCATCATCGAGCCCTGGATGCGCTTCTCGCCCAGGAAGGCTGCGCCCATCAGGCTGATGGTCTGGCCCACCGGGATCATGCCGATGATGTTGGCCGTCCCGCCCCGGCGCAGCATATTGAAGGCCTGCTCGGCGGTCTTGGCCAGGCCGATGGCTTCGAAAGCGTGGTGAACGCCGCCCTTGGTCATCTCGATGACCGTCTTCACCGCATCGCCGTCGGCGGCGCAGATGAAGTCGGTGGCGCCGAAGGCCTTGGCCAGGTTTTCCTTACCCGGCACCATGTCGATGGCGATGATGCGGCCGGCCCCGGCGATGGCCGCGCCGTTGATGGCCGACAGGCCCACGCCGCCGCAGCCGATGATCGCCACGGTTTCGCCCGGACGGACGTTGGAGGTGTGGATCACCGCGCCGACGCCGGTGGTCACCGAACAGCCGATGAGCGCAGCCCGGTCGAACGGCATGTCCTTGCGGATGGCCACGCAGGCATGCTCGTGGATCAGCATCTGTTCGGCGAAGGACGACAGGTTGAGGAATTGCGGCAGGCCCTTGCCGTTCTGCAGCAGGCGCGGCTCCTCATCCTTTTCGCGCTTCGTGTCGGGGGAGACGCACAGGCTCATATGGCCGGTGAGGCAATGCTCGCAGTGGCCGCAATAGGCCGAGAGGCAGGTGATGACGTGGTCGCCCGGCTTCACCGTGCGGACCTCCGAACCCACCTGCTCGACGATGCCGGCGCTCTCGTGGCCCAGCACGGCCGGCAGCGGGTGAGGATAGGAGCCTTCGATGAAGTGCAGGTCGGAATGGCAGACGCCGGCGGCCATGGTGCGGATCAGCACCTCGTGCGGGCCGGGCTTGTTGATCTGGACGTCTTCGATCTGAAGCGGCTTGCCCACTTCGCGCAGAACGGCGGCCTTCATGTCGTGCTTCCCCATTGGAGGGCCCGCTGATCGGGCCGGTTATGAGGAGGCCGCAACATCCAGCCTCCCTTCAGGGAGACTTATCGCCGTTCATATCGCAGGGGCCAAGTCCCTTTCCCGGCGAGGACCGCCGCTGGCTGGCCCGCTTTGCGCCGGTCAGGTGGCGGCGCGCGCAGGAATGATCGAGGCCCACATGCGGCCCAGGTCGGGAAGAGCGATCTCGGGCAGGCGAAGGCCTTCCGGCAGCAGCGGCCGACGCCGGGGCAGGCATTCCTCAAGAGTCGCCAGAAGCGCCTCAGGCGGGCCGTCATTGATGAAGTGGTCGGCGCCGGCGACCGTGGCCAGGCGCATGGGGCGCCGCGAGCGGGTTTCGGCCACCAGCCGTTCGGCGGCGTCCAGGGGGGCGAAGTCGTCCTTGTCGCCATGGATCACATGGATCGGCAGGTTGAGGCGGCGCAGGGCGTCGCGCACCGGCGCCAGGCGCTCGGGCTGGCCGCTGACTTCGAGCACGGCATGGCGCAGGTCCCGCGGGATCAGGGCCATGGCCTTGGCCCCAGCGTCCAGCAGCCAGCGGGCCGTGGGGCCGGGTTCGCCATAATAGCCCGACAGCAGCACGAGGCTCTTCAGCCGGCGCGAGCCCCGCTGGGCCATCAGGGTGGCGATGGCCGCGCCGTAGGACTGGCCGACCAAGAGAATTTTCTGACCGGGCGCAGCCGTCAGCAGCGGCGAAAGCGCCAGGGCCTGGACCTCAAGGTCCGGCACATGGTCGGCGGGTTCGGACGCGCCAAAGCCTGGCCGATCAACGACGATCATTTCGCGGTCCTGCGGCAGGGCGGCCAGCACCGGTGCCCAGTATTCGGCCCAGGACGGCGAGCCGGTCACCACCACGATCTTCCAGGGGGCCGGCGTATCCCGCGGGGTCTCCAGGGCGGAGATCCGCCAGCCCAGGTCGCCTCCGGCCGTGAAGCTCGTCCGCCGCACCACGTGCTCGGGATAGTCTTCTGAGGTGGGAACGTGCTCGGTGCGCCCGAGAACCGTTGAGGTCAGGCAGGCGAGGCCCACGCCCACCACGCCCTTGGGTCGTTTGCGCGCCACGCTTATCTTCCTTCAGTCCAGTCCATGTCGGTTGTGAAAACGCCCAAGCCCTGAGTCGGTTCGCCGACATTTTTAATTGTCATGCGCGCGCCGTCAGGCGGCCGCCCGCGTCACGGTCATCATGTAGTTCACCTCGCTGTCGCGGGAGGTGGACCACTGGCCTGTCAGGGGATTGAAGACCACGCCATAGGGACCATCCACGTCCACCGGCTCGCCCGCCAGGAAGCCGCGCAGTTCGTCGGGCTTGAGGAACTTGCGCCAGTCGTGGGTGCCAACCGGCAGCCAGCGCAGGACGTATTCAGCGCCTACCTTGGCCAGCGCCAGGGCCTTGAGCGTGCGGTTCAGGGTGGCGACGATCATGATCCCGCCCGGCGCCAGCAGCTGAGCGCAGCTGCGCAGATAGGCGCCCGGATCGGCCACGTGCTCGATCACCTCCATATTGAGGACCACATCGAACGGCGCGATCCCCTCCGCCAGCAGCTGCTCGGCGGTGGCGCAGCGATAATCGATGGCCAGCCCCTGCTCGGCCGCGTGGGTGCTGGCCGTGCCGATGTTGCGCTCCGAGGCGTCGACGCCGGTGACGGCGAAGCCCAGCCGGGTCATCGGCTCCGAGAGCAGACCGCCGCCGCAGCCGATGTCCAGCAGGCGCAAGCCTTCGAACGGACGCCGGGCTGTCGGATCGCGGTCGAAGCGCGCCAGGGCCTTGTCACGGATGAAGGTCAGGCGGGTGGGATTGAACCGGTGCAGCGGCGCGAACTTGCCGTGCGGGTCCCACCATTCGGCGGCGATGCGGGAGAAGCGCTCGACCTCGTCGGGATCGATGCTGGAGCGGAGATCGGGAGCGGCGGACATGAGTCACATATAGCGTCTGGCGAGGTTTGCGTAAGGCGTCCCGCCCCTTCGATCCGCGGGATCGGCGCAGCATCGCCCGTGACCTGTGAATGTTACGTTGCAGCGCGGCTTGGCCATCGGTAGAAGAGCGGCCTTCTTTAGCGGGGGTCGATCCGGCGTGGCCCGTCTGGTGATGAAATTCGGCGGCACTTCGGTGGCCGACCTTGAGCGCATCCGGCGCGTCGGACGGCTCGTGGCCGCAGAGGTCGCGGCCGGCCATCGCGTGGCCGTGGTGGTCTCGGCCATGGCCGGCAAGACCAATGAGCTGGTGGCCTGGACCGATGGCGCCGGCGCGGCCGTCCAGGGCCTGGCCCCCTCGGACGACGAATACGACACCGTGGTCGCCTCGGGCGAGCAGGTGACCGCCGGCCTGCTGGCCATGACGCTGCGCAATATGGGCGTTTCGGCAAGGTCCTGGCTGGGCTGGCAGATCCCGATCATCGCCGACGACGCCCATGGCCGCGCGCGCATCGAGGACATTCCGCCCGAAAAGCTGGCCGCCGCGCTGGACTCCGGCGAGGTCGCCGTGATCGCCGGCTTCCAGGGGGTCACCCGGGACGGGCGCATCGCCACCCTGGGCCGCGGCGGCTCCGACACCAGCGCCGTGGCCATCGCCGCGGCCCTGAAGGCCGAGCGGTGCGACATCTATACCGACGTGGACGGGGTCTATACGACCGACCCGCGCATCGAGACCAAGGCCCGCAAGCTCTCCAAGATCTCCTTCGAGGAAATGCTGGAGATGGCCTCCCTCGGCGCCAAGGTGCTGCAGACGCGCTCGGTGGAGCTGGCCATGGCCCAGCACATGCCGGTGCGCGTGCTATCGAGTTTCGTAGAACCCGGAGAGGCCCCCGGTCAGGGCACCATCGTCTGCGACGAGGAGGAGATCGTGGAAAAGCGCATCGTGAGCGGCGTCGCCTATAGTCGCGACGAAGCCAAGATCAGCGTCTTCGGCCTGCCCGACCATCCCGGCGTCTCCTCGGAGATCTTCGGGCGGCTGGCCGACGCCAACGTCAATGTGGACATGATCGTCCAGAGCCACGCCCGCACCCAGGACACGGCGAACATGGAGTTCACCGTCGGCAAGCGCGACGCCGTGCGCGCCATCGAGATCATGCGCGAGGCGCAGAGCGCCATCGGCTTCGACGACGTGGCGGTGAATGAGGACGTGGCCAAGGTCTCGGTGATCGGGGTCGGCATGCGCAGCCATGCCGGCGTCGCCAAGACCATGTTCGGCGCCCTGGCGGAAAAGGGCGTCAACATCCAGGTGATCTCCACCAGCGAGATCAAGATCAGCGTGCTGATCGACGCGGCCTATACCGAACTGGCCGTCCGCGCCCTTCACGCCGCCTACGGCCTCGACAAGCTCTAGGAACGTAAGGTCTCAGGCGCCGGCGGCCTCGGCCCGGGGCGTCAGCCGCCAGGCGGTGAGGATGGCCAGGGCCGCCACCGGCGTCGCCACGGCAAAGACCGCATGGGCGGCCGAGCGCGCAGTCTCGATCGTCAGACCCTCGCCGAACCCGGCGAGATTGGCGATGGCCCCGGCCACCGCCGCGCCCGCCGCTGCGCCGGTGAAGCGCACCGTATTGATCGCCCCGCCCCCCAGGCCCCGCTCTTCGGGCGGCAGGGCGGCCAGCACCATCTGGTTCATGAAGGCCGAGGACAGGCCAAAGCCGGCGCCCAGCAGGATGGCGGCCGCCAGCAGCGACCAGAGCGGCCCGTCGGTCAGCACCCAGATGAACATGGCGACGCCGAGCGTGGCGCTGAGCGCGCCGGCGCGGACCATGCGGCTGCGCCAGGCGCCGGTGAGGTTGGAGACCGCCAGGGCCGCGGCCGTCCAGGCCAGGGCCTCCACGCCGACCACATAGCCGGCCGCCAGGGCCGAATAGCCCCGGGTCGCCTGCAATATGGCCGGGCCATAGACGGTGAAGCCCATGGAGGCCGCGGTCATCAGGAACATGGTGGCGAAGCCCAGGCCCGCCACCGAACCGAGGTCGCCGGAGCTGACCGGCAGCAGACGGACCGGCGCGCGGACATCGACACGCACGCTGTAGACCAGGATGGCGAGGCCGGCGGCGACCAGGACCAGGGCCAGCATGAAGCCCCCCATCAGGTCGGCGCCGGCGATGGCCGAAACGCCGACGCCCACCAGCAGCAGTTGGCGCGCAGGGATCGCGCCGCCCTGCCCCTTCTCGCCCCGCGGCAGCAGGACCAGGGCGGCGAGCGCCACGGCCAGGGCCTGGATCACAAAGGCGCCGAAGGCCCAGCGCCAGTGGCCGGCGTCGGCGAAGACGCCCCCCAGCATGGGGCCGATCAGGGTGGCGATCCCCCAGATGCCGGTCATCACGGCATAGACCTTGGGCAGGGTCCGGTCGGGGAACAGCAGGCCCACGGCGACCGAGGCGAAGCCCGCCAGCCAGCCGCCGCCCACCCCCTGCACCAGACGTCCGATCAGGAAGGTCCAGATGTCGGGCGCCACGGCGCTCATCAGGCAGCCGGCGGCGTAGAGGGCGGCAGAAAAGGCGAAGGCCGTGCGCAGGCCGACCCGGCCGGTTAGCCAGCCGGCGCTGGCCCCGGCCACCACCGAGCCCAGCAGAAAGCCCGCCGTGGCCCAGCCGAAATAGGCGTAGCCGCCGAGATCGGCGCCGACGCTGGGCATGATGGTGGCGGTGACCAGGCTGTCGGCCGCGTGCAGCCAGACCGCCAGGCAGATGAGGATGAACTGGGCGAGGCGGCCCTCGGCCAGGACGTCTTTCCAACTGCCGGGAGCGGCCACCGCGGGGGACATTTTTAACAAGCTCGAGATTGCGAAATCGACTTGACCCTGGCTATCGACGTCGCGATGGTTTCGCAACCTGATAATTGTCAAATTCCGCGAGGCCGATGCCCTCCTCCGCCGACCAGATCCTTCTGCACCTCAAGACCCGGGGCGAGACCACGACGGCGGCCCTGGCCGCGCAGCTGGGCGTCAGCCGCCAGGCCGCCCGCCAGCAGATGGAGAAGCTGGCCGCCGCCGGTCTGGTGGAGGGTGAGGCCGAGCGTGGCGGCGTGGGGCGTCCGCGCCAGACCTGGGCATTGACCGCGGCCGGCCACGCCCGCTTCCCCGACGCCCACGCCCAGGTCAGCCTGGAACTGCTCGACGCCGTACGCGAGGAGTTCGGCGCTGCAGGGCTCGAACGCCTGATCGCCCGGCGCGAGGCGGCCAGCGGCCAGGCCTATGCCGCGGCCCTGGAGGGCGCGCCTGACCTTGAGGCCCGCCTGACCCGGCTGGCGAGCCTGCGCGCCGCAGAAGGCTATATGGCGCAATGGACGCCCACCGGCGACGGGACCTATGTGCTGATCGAGAACCATTGCCCGATCTGCGCCGCCGCCCAGGCTTGCCAGGGATTTTGCCGGTCGGAACTGAGCCTGTTCCGCACCCTGCTGGCCCCGGCCCAGGTGGAGCGGATCGACCACATCCTGCAGGGCGCCCGCCGCTGCGCCTACCTGATCACCCCGGCCGCGGCCTAGAGTTTCAGACCCCGCAGGCGCAGGGCGTTGCCCACCACGCTGACCGAGGACAGCGACATGGCCGCCGCCGCGATAGCCGGCGACAGCAGCAGGCCAAAGACCGGATAGAGCAGGCCGGCCGCCAGCGGCACGCCGGCGGCGTTGTAGGCGAAGGCGAAGACCAGGTTCTGGCGGATATTGCCCATCACCGCCCGCGAGAGCCTGACCGCCCGAAGAACCCCGGACAGGTCGCCGTTCAGCAGGGTCACCGCCGCGCTCTCGATGGCCACATCGGCGCCGGCCCCCATGGCGATCCCCACATCGGCGCTGGCCAGGGCCGGGGCGTCATTGACCCCGTCGCCGGCCATGGCCACCACGCTGCCGGCCTTACGCAGCTCGGCGACGATGCGCGCCTTGTCCTGCGGCGACACCTCGGCCCGCACCTCATCGATGCCCAGGCGCATGGCCACGGCCTGCGCGGTGACCTCGTTATCGCCGGTGAGCATGATGATGCGAAGACCGGCCGCGTGCAGGGCGGCGATGGCGGGACCGGTGCTGGCCTTGATCGGATCGGCGATGGCGATCAGGCCTGCGAGCGCGCCATCGACCGCCACAAACACCACCGTCGCCCCCTGCCGCCGATGGCTCTCGGCCGCTTGCGTCAGGGCCGAGGCCGAGGCGCCCTGATCGGCGAGGAAGGCGGCGCTGCCGACGGCGACGGCGCGGCCCTCCACCTGGCCCAGCACCCCACGGCCGATCGGCGAGTCGAAGTCGCTGGGGTCGCTCAGCATCAGGTCGCGGGCCTGAGCGGCACGGACGATGGCGGCGCCCAGGGGGTGCTCGCTGGCCCGTTCCAGGCTGGCCGCCAGCCGCAGCAGGTCGGCCTCGGACATCCCCTCGGCGGGCAAGACGGCCACCACATCGGGACGCCCTTCGGTCAGGGTGCCGGTCTTGTCGACCACCAGGGTGTCGACCTTTTCCAGCCGCTCCAGGGCCTCAGCCGAGCGGATCAGCACACCGGCCTGGGCGCCGCGCCCCACCCCGACCATGATCGAGATCGGCGTCGCCAGCCCCAGCGCGCAGGGACAGGCGATGATCAGCACCGAGACCCCGGCCACCAGGGCGTAGGCCAGGCGGGGCTCAGGCCCCCACAGGCTCCAGCCGATGAAGGCGACGACGGCGACGGCGACCACCGCCGGCACGAACCAGCCCGACACCTTGTCGGCCAGGCGCTGGATCGGCGCCCGGCTGCGCTGGGCCTGGGCCACCAGCTGGACGATCTGGGCCAGCAGGGTCTCAGCGCCGACCTTGTCGGCCCGCATGACGAAGCCGCCTGTGGTGTTCAGAGCGCCGGCCGACACCTTGTCGCCGACCCCCTTGGTGACCGGCAGGGACTCCCCGGTGATCAGCGATTCGTCGACCGCGGCGCGGCCCTCGATCACCTCGCCATCGACGGCGATCTTCTCACCGGGGCGGACCCGCAGACGGTCGCCGGGCGCGACCTGGTCCACCGGGACCTCGGCATCCTGCCCGTCGGCCCCGACCCGCAGGGCCGTCTTGGGCGCCAGGTTCAGCAGGGCGCGGAGCGCGCCGGAGGTGCGCTCCCGGGCGCGGAGCTCCAGGATCTGGCCGACCAGGACCAGCACCACGATCACCGCGGCGGCCTCGAAATAGAGCGGCGGCGCGCCGTGGGCGTCGCGGAAAGCGTCAGGGATCAGGCCGGGCGCCAGGACCACGGCGGCGCTGAAGCTCCAGGCGGTCAGCACGCCGAGCGCGATCAGGGTGAACATGTTGAGCTGCCCGGTGCGCAGGGACAGCCAGCCCCGCTGCAGGAAGGGCCAGCCCGCCCACCACACCACCGGCGTCGCCAGCGCCAGCTGAAGCCAGGGCCCGACCCCGTCGGGAAGCGGGATATGCAGGCCAAGCAGATGCGCGCCCATCTCCAGCACAAAGAGCGGCAGGGCCAGGGCGCCGCCGATCCAGGCGCGGCGGGTGAAGTCCGTCAGTTCGGGGTTGGGCTCGGCCTCGGCGGAGACGAGGTCCGGCTCCAGCGCCATGCCGCAGATCGGGCAGGACCCAGGCCCGTCCTGGCGGATCTCCGGATGCATGGGGCAGGTGTAGATCGTGCCGGCCGGGGCCGGCGGTTCCGGCGCGCGGGGGGAAAGGTAGCGTTCCGGATCGCCCTCGAACCGGGTGCGGCAGCCGGCCGAGCAGAAATAGAGGGTCTGCCCCTCATGGCGCATCACATGCCGCGCGCCGTCCATGGTCACCCACATGCCGCAGACGGGATCGACGGCCTGGCCGGAATGTTCGCTGTGGTGGGGGTGCGTCTCTGACATGGTCAAAACTCCGGCCGCAGGCGCAAATTATACCCCTAGGGGGCATTTCGCAATTACCGGTCTGGGGTATGTTATGGAGACCAACGGAGGCGGCCCATGAAGGATGCAGACTCGAAGTCCAAGCTGGCCAACCGCCTGAGTCGTATCGAGGGGCAGGTGCGCGGGGTCTCGCGCATGGTCGAGGAAGATCGCTACTGCATCGACATCCTCACCCAGGTGCAGGCGGTCCGCGCCGCCCTGGCCCGGGTGGAGACCGAGCTGCTGAAGGACCATCTCAACCACTGCATCGAGGGCGCCATCGTCAGCGGCGACGCCGAGGAGCAGCGGCGCAAGGCCAGTGAACTGATCGAACTGCTCGGCCGGACCACACGATGATCGGCCCTGGACCTGCGACCGGATTCCGTCTCCGATCCGACGTGCGATACTGCTAGGAAGCGACCAGGGAGAGGAGACCAGGCCAAGATGGCGATGACCGGAGCGGTCATTCGGGGTCAGCGGAGCCTGCTGCGGCAGATTCGCGAGGCGGTCCAGCGCGGCGGTCCTGCGCAGGAACGCCTCAACATGGTCGTGCGCATCATTGCGCGCTCCATGGTCGCCGAGGTGTGCTCCCTCTATATGCGCCGCGCCGGCGGCGAGATGGAGTTGTTCGCCACCGAGGGCCTCGATCCCCTGGCCGTCCACCTGACCCGCATGCGTCCGGGCGAAGGCCTGGTGGGCGAGATCATGCGGCTGGGCCGGCCGCTGAACCTGGCCGACGCGCCGAATCATCCGGCCTTCTCCTATCGCCCGGAGACCGGCGAAGACCCCTATCACGCCTTCCTCGGCGTGCCCCTGCTGCGCGGCGGCCGGGCCATCGGCGTCCTGGTCGTCCAGAACCGCACCGAGCGGGTCTATACCGAGGACGAGGTCGAGGACGTCCAGATCATCGCCATGGTGCTGGCCGAGATGGTCGCCGGCGAACTGATCTCCGAGGACGAACTGTCCGGCGTCGAGATCGCGCCGCACCGATCGGAGCGGCTGAAGGGCGCCCGGTTCGCCGACGGCCTCGCCCTGGGGG
>Ga0208316_1001172_pt1 | contig 16632 bp, 14 predicted proteins | sample MalvireepMed_231_FD_184240 | JGI IMG/M metagenome (GOLD analysis project Ga0208316, IMG submission 184240) | Marine viral communities from the Global Malaspina Expedition - Malaspina viral metaG DeepMed_231 (SPAdes) (version 2) | ecosystem: Environmental > Aquatic > Marine > Oceanic | place... | reverse complement strand
CGTCACAACCTTTCGCGGGCGCAGGGAGAGCAGCAGGAAGACCACGGCGAAGGCGGCCTGGGCAACCCACCAGGAATCGGCGAGCCGGCCAGGCGCATGGCTAGCTCACCGCCAGGAAGGCGGTGATGGCGGCCACCAGTTCGTCGGCGGCGTCCTCCTGAATGAAATGGCCGGCGCCGGGGATGATCTGGTGCTTCTGGCCTTGGGCGCCGGGGATGCTCGCCTGGGCGCGGACCTCCCAGCCCTTGGCCACCGGATCCAGCTCGCCGAACAGGGTGAGGAAGGGTTTCTCGAAGCGCTGGAGCTTCTCCCAGGCCGCCGTGTTCAGCGGCACGCCGGGATTGTCCGGCTGGACGGCGATCAGCAGGGGGAAGGAGATCAGGCCCCACTCATAGTCAGGCGAGGGAAAGGGGGCGAGATAGGCCGCCCGCTCGGCCTCGCTCAGCTTGTTCTCCATGCCCTGGTCGAGCATGGGCCAGGGGAAGGCGGTGGCGGCGTTCATCATGCCGACCCACATCTTCATGAAGTCGCTCTCGCCCTCGCCGATGGGCAGGCCGGTATTGGCCGCGACCACCCGGTCGAACCGGTCGGGATGCTCGGCGACCAGATAGAGGCCGATGGTGCCGCCCCAGTCCTGGCAAAAGAGGGTGATGTGGCGCAGGTCCATGGCGGTGATCCACTTGCCCATCCAGTTGTAGTGACGGGCGAGGGTATAGTCTTCCTTGGCGGCCGGCTTGTCCGAGCGGCCGCAGCCCACCAGGTCCACGGCGATCACCCGACGCCCCGTGGCCAGTAGGCCGGGGATCATCTTGCGATAGAGATAGGCCCAGGTGGGGTTGCCGTGCATCAGCAGGATCGGCTCGGCGTCCGGCGGTCCCTCGTCCACATAGTGGATGCGGATGTCGGTCCCATCGGCGTCCTGGATGGTGAGATAGCGCGGCGCCCAGGGAAAGTTGGGCAGGTCTTTGAAGCGCTCATCGGGGGTGCGCAGGACGTTCATGGCGGTCTCCAGGAGCCGGCCGGTCTCAGCCGGCCAGGATCGGGGTCGAGTTCAGTTGCGCGTGAAGGAGGGCGATGTGCCCGAGCGCCGCGGCCAGGGCGAGCGCCAGGGCGACCCAGACCTTGGGGCCGGCCAGGGTCATGATCTGGGGATGGGTGGGGAAGGAATAGGTCTGCGGCATGGCCGCGAACTTGAACTCATGCGCCCCGGCGAAACGGGGATCGACCACCAGGGCGGCCAGGTCGCGGCGGCTGCGGTAGCGCATATAGCCGATGATCGACCAGCCGGGATCGGCCTCCACCCCCCAGGCGTCGAAATAGCCGCCGATCTTTCGCGCCGCGATGGCCGGGTGACCGCCCCGGGCGAACAGGGCCGGCAGGAACATGCGGGTATAGCCCTCCATGACCTTCCGCGCCGGCCTGGGCGCTCCGCTCTCGGGGTCTGGAATGTCGCCAGGGGCGAACCGCACCAGGTTGAGCATGAAGAATTCGCGGCCGTCATCGGCCTCAAGGAAGGCCTGCAAGGTCGCCAGATTGTTGCGCCCGTCCATCTCCAGGCCCGTGCCGATCAGATCGGCCAGGACTGACTGGACCTCGGCCTTGGACAAGGGTCCGCCCCAATTGACGTACCAGGCGAGGAACACGGTGTAGGCCAGCAGCGCGAGGCCCCAGGGCAGCATCCAGGTCGCCATCAAACCCCCCATCGCGTTCTTATGACATGTTATATGCCACTATATTCGCAAGCCTTGCCTTGGCAACCGCCTTGCCGCCGGAGTGGCTCACCGCTGGCTGTTCATCCGCCGGCCGACGCGCACCTCGTCGCTGCCCGCCGGCAGGGAGATCAGGTCTCCGTCCCGGCCGATCCGCACCGGTCCGGAGAACTGGTCGCGGGCCTCGCCCAGGAAGGGGCCTTCCAGGGCGCGGAGCGGAAGGGGCGGCACGATGTGGTTGAGCAGCAGAAACTTCACGCCGGCCCGCTCAGCCAGCTGAGCGGCCTGCTCCGGGGTGGTGTGATAGTCGGTGATGTCCCCGAAGATCTGGGCGAGGTTGGTCCGCCCCGCCGCCTCGGCCGCCGCACGCTGGCGGTTCACCAGCTCGACGGAAAGGGCTTCGTGGACCAGCAGGTCGGCGCCCCTGGCCTGGGCTTCCACCACCGGCGACGGCGTGGTGTCGCCGCTCAGCACGGCGCTGCGCCCCTTGTAGTCGAACCGGTAGCCGACGGCCGGGTCGATGGGATCGTGATCGACCCGGAAGGCGGTGATCTTCAGATCGGGCTCGTCGAGGATGACCAGGCTGGTCTGCCCCTCGCCAATCGCAAAGGGATGCGCCGTCGCGCCATAGCCCGTCGGCGGCGTGACCTCAGGTCCGTGGTGGGCGATCCGGTAGCCGCGATCGAGGCTGTAGGCCTGGGCGAACCCGGCCAGCACGGTCTCCACCCCCGGCGGGCCACGGACCGGGGTGGGCGCCGCCGCCGAGCTTGTCGCCCAACGCTGCATGAGAAGCTCCCCCAGGCCGTCCATGTGGTCGGAATGGAAGTGGGTCAGCAGGATGGCCTCAACCCGGGCGGGCGGCAGGCTCATCAGGGTCAGATTGCGGCTGGCGCCTGAGCCGGCGTCGACGATGAACAGCCGCTGGCCGGCGATCACCGCAGTGCAAGGGCCGCCCCGGGCGACGTCAGGCATGGGAGAGCCCGCGCCGCACAGGGCCACATGCAGGCCATCCGGCAGATCGGCCAGGGGGTTGCCGGCCATATTGCGCGCCATCATCCGCTCCATCAGGGCCAGCGCCAGCGGTCCGCGGGCGAGCCACAGCCCGCCTCCAATCACCAGGATGAGGGCGAGAACGATCAGGACGAGCTTGGCAGGCCAGCGCATGGCGAGGCTCCGGGTCTGGGGTCTTGAGGCGGGATCAGCCGGACGCCGGCGCGGCCGGGAGCCTCAGGACCGTGCGGAACCCCACATGGGAGGCTCCGCTGTCATGGGGCCCGGGCGCCCGGGCGGCGGGGCGATAGCGGAAACAGAAATTGTCGGCGCAGAGGAAAGAGCCGCCCTTGATCACATGCTTGGGCTGGCCGGGCTCGTCGGGGTCCCGTGACATGGCCCGCGAAGGTCCGCCCTGCTCCAGCACCGAGGCGGGCGCGAGGCCGGGGCGATACCAGTCGGCGGTCCACTCCCAGACATTGCCGGTGATGTCATAGAGGCCATGGCCATTGGCCGGGAAACAGCCCACCGGCGCGGGCCGCGCCTTGTGGCCGTCATCGCCGGTGTCGGCCACGGGAAAGACTCCCTGCCAGGTGTTGGCGAGCGGCGCGCCCCCAGGCGCCGGATCATCGCCCCAGGCATAGCGGGCGCCGACGAGACCGCCCCGGGCGGCGTACTCCCACTCGGCCTCGGTCGGCAGGTCACGGCCCAGCCAGCGGGCATAGGCCTGGGCGTCCTCCCAGCCGATGTGCACCACCGGCCAGGACTCCTTGCCCGCGATCGAGCTGTCGGGCCCCTCGGGATGGCGCCAGTCGGCGCCGGGAACGATCCGCCACCAGGCCGCCGGGTTTCCCCCCGCCGCGCCGGCGCCGACAAAGACCAGGGAGGCCGGCCGCCGCGCCTCGGCCGAGAGGCCAGGATAGGCCGCCTCCGGCAGGGGACGCTCGGCCTGGGTCACATAGCCGGTCGCTTCGACGAAACGGGCGAAGGCGGCGTTGGTCACCTCGGTCTGGTCGATCCAGAAGTCGCCCACCTGAACCTGCCGCGGCGGCCCCTCTTCGGGATGTTCGGGCGAAGCGCCCATGGCGAAGACCCCGCCAGTCAGACGCACCATGCCGGCGGTGGGATCTGCGGGATCGGGCAGGACAGGGTCGGCCAGGCAGGCCTTGGCCGCCTCGACGCTTTGGTCGCAACCGCCCAGCAGGCCGAGGATCGCCAGGCTGAGGCCAAGGGTCAGGGGACGTCGCGCGTCCCGTCCCGTTCGCTGGCCGCCCCGCCTCACCCCCGCGCCTCCCTCGAGCCTTGCCTTCGGCGCAACTATTGGCATAGTTCGTGCTGAAATCAAGCGGAGCTGACCGATGCCCAACCGCCAGCCCATCGCCCTCTCCGGCTCGCCCGGATCGCCCTACACCCGCAAGATGCTCGCCCTGTTGCGGTATCGGCGCATCGCCTACCGCTTTCTGATGGCCAACAGCCCCGCCGTCGCCGAGCTGCCCCAGCCCAAGGTCCGGCTGCTGCCGACCTTCTATCTGCCCGACGAGACCGGCGTCCTTCAGGCCGTGGTGGACTCCACCCCGCTGATCCGCCGCCTGGAACAGGAGGTGGCGGGCCGCTCGGTCATCCCGGACGAGCCGGCGCTGGCCTTTGTGGACGAGCTGATCGAGGACTATGCGGACGAGTGGCTGACCAAGGCCATGTTCCACTATCGCTGGGCCTATGCCGAGGACATCGACCGGGCGGCTCGCATTCTGCCGGCCCGGTCGGGGCTGTCGATCCCTGACGCGGCGCTCGCTCAGCGGGGCGAGATGTTCAGCCGCCGGCAGATCGACCGGCTCTATGTGGTGGGCTCCAACCCGGTCACCGGGCCGGTGATCGAGGCCAGCTATCGTCGCTTCCTGGAGGCCTTTGAGGCCCATCTGACCCGCCAGCCCTATCTGCTGGGACGCAGGCCCGGGGCTTGCGACTTCGCGGTCTTTGGCCAGCTGACCCAGCTGGCCCAGTTCGACCCCACGCCCATGGCCCTGACGCTGAAGATCGCGCCTAGGGTGTTCGCCTGGGTCAGCCTGATGGAAGACGCCTCAGGCCTGGAGCCGCAGGTCGGCGACTGGACTCCCCTGGCCGACCAGCCGGACACCCTGGCGGCCCTGCTGGCGGAGATGGGACGGGTCTATGTCCCGGTCATGCTGGCCAATGCGCAGGCCCTGGCCAGCGGCGCGGCCGAGGTTCGCACCGAGGTGGACGGCCTGGCCTGGACCCAGTCGCCCTTCCCCTATCAGGGCAAGTGCCTGCAATGGCTGCGCGCTTCCTATGCGAAGCTGGACGCCGACGCCCGAAGCGCCGTCGATCCGCTGCTGCGGCAGGGCGGTCTGGCGGCGATTTTCACCTGACCTCTGGCGCCGGCCCCCGCCGCGTTCTAATCAGCCTCCTATGACTGGGCAGAGCCTCCACGCGTGAACGCGCCCCGCGCCATCAAGGTCGAGATGTCGACCCCTGCGCCGGCCACCCCTGACGCCGATGGCCGGCGTCGCCGCTCGCAGGACAGCCGCGCCCGTATCGTCCAGGCCATGCTGGAGCTGGTGCATGCGGGCGAGACCTCGCCGGCCGCCGAACTGGTGGCCGACCGGGCCAAGGTGGGCTTGCGCACCGTCTTCCGGCACTTCAACGACATGGACAGCCTCTATCGCGAGATGTCCGCGGTGATCGAGGCCGAGCTGCGCGGGATCATCGCCCAGCCCTTCAAGGCCAAGGATTGGCAGGGCCGGGTCTTGGAGTTGGTCCAGCGTCGGGCCAGCGTCTATGAGCGCATCGCGCCCTTTCGCCGGGCCGCCGACGTGCACCGTCTTCGGTCGAACGTGCTGGAGGCCGACCACGCCCGGTTCGCCGCCCTCGCCCGCGAGATCCTGCGACGGGAAATGCCGGCCGAGGCCGCCCGCGACAAGGCCCGCTTCGAAGCCCTCGACATGCTGCTGAGCTTCGAGGCCTGGGTCCGGCTGCGCCGCGACCAGGGCCTGTCAGCCAAACGCACGGTGGAGACCCTGGAGCGCGCCGTCGCCAGCCTGATCGCCGGCTCCGACGCGCCCTCAAGCTCCCGATAACGCCTATTGCGTCGCCGCGGCGTGGACCGCGTCGAGGAAGGCCGAGCGGGCCGCCGACAGGTCCTGACCCGTGGCCCGGGGCCAGGCGGAGTTGATGACGATCACCAGGCCGTCGTCGCGATAGGTGGTGATCGACTGGCCGAAGATGCCCGAGGCCTGGTAGGCGCCGCTTTCGTTGATCCACCAGAAATAGCCGTAGCCGGCCGCCCCATTGTCGATCTGGGCGCTGGTGGCCTCGGCCACCCAGCCCTCGGGCAGGACGGCCTGGCCGTCGGCCATACCGCCTTCCAACAGGAACTGACCCACCCGCCCATAGTCGCGGAGCGTCATGGAAATGCAGCAGCCGCCCCGCTCCTGGCCGGTGGGATCGACCATCCAGATGGCGTCCCGCTCCATGCCATAGGGCTTCCAGATCTTCGCCGAGGCGTAGTCCGACAGGCTCTGGCCCGTGGCGTTCGACACCAGCAGGCCCACCAGGTCGGTCTCGCCGGTATTGTAGTTGAACACCGCGCCCGGCGGATTGGCCCGCGGCAGCTTGCGCATATAGCTGACCATGGCGTTCATGCCGGGCTCGCCCGGGGCCACGCCGGCATTGGCCACGTCGGACTTGGGATCGGTATAGTCCTCGTTCCACTGCACGCCCGAGCTCATCATCAGCAGCTGGCGCACCGTGACCCCGTCATAGGCCGAGCCCGCCAGGTCGGGGATGTAGTCGGTGACGGGCGCGTTGAGGCCGGCGATCTTGCCGTCCTGGATGGCGGCGCCCACCAGGGTCGAAGTCACCGACTTGGCCACCGAGAACGAGGTCCAGCGGTCGGCCGGCTGGCGGCCCAGGCCGTAGCGCTCCAGCAGGATGTCGCCGTCCTTGAGCACCAGCACGCCGGAGACGTTGAAGGCCTCCATATAGGAGGCCACCGTCCAGCTCTTGCCCCCGTGTTCGAAGGTGGGATCGATCTGGCGATCGGCCATGACCAGCGGCCGGACGGCCTCGCCGCGTTCAATGGTGTTGACCTGGTAGATCTCCTCGATGGTCCGGTAGCCGCGGCTCTGCAGCTCCGGCGACCAGGTGAGGAAGTTGGGCGTGGCCGGGTCCAGCGGGACCTGGGCGTATGCCGGGGCGAAGGCCGGCGTTGCAGCGAGGCCGACGGCGGCCACGGCGGTGGCGAGCGCGAAAAGACGACTCATGGAACGTTTCCCGATGTTGTTTTGCGGCCAAGCTAGCCCATTGTGCGGCCACCGCCAGGGGCCTGCGCGCATGACGTAGCGGCAGCCATCCCGGCGGTGGCGGGAGGTCGCAAAGCGATGCTATCCCAGTCGCCAATCCGAAATCCGATCCGACCAATGGGGAAGAACCGTCATGGGCAACAAGCGACTGGGCCGCAGCGCCATCGTGGTCTCCGACATCTGCATGGGCACCATGACCTTCGGCGGCCAGGCCGACGAGGCCATGGCCCACCGCATCCTCGACAAGTCCTTCGAGGCGGGGATCAACTTCTATGACACGGCCGAGAACTATCCCGTGCCCCCCAGCCCCGAATGGGCCGGCCGCACCGAGGAGATCTTCGGCCGCTGGCTGAAGACCAAGGACCGCGACGCCGTCATCGTCGCCACCAAGGTCTGCGGGCCGAGCCATGGCTGGATCAAGGGCTCCATGCGGGCCGGCATGACCGCGCTCGACCGCCACAACATAACCCGCGCCATCGAGGGCAGCCTGATGCGCATGGATGTGGACTATGTGGACCTCTACCAGACCCATTGGCCAGACCACGGCGTCGGCTATGAGGAGACGCTCCGCACCCTCGACGACCTGGTCCAGGCCGGCAAGGTGCGCGTCATCGGCTGCTCCAATGAAACCAGCTGGGGCCTGACCAAGTCGGTCGCGGTCGCCGAGCGCGAGGGCACGGTGCGCTATGAGACCATCCAGAACAATTTCAGCCTGAACAACCGCCGGTTCGAGGACGAGCTGGCCCAGGCCTGCCGGCAGGAGGGCGTCAGCCTGATCCCCTATTCGCCGCTGGCCGGCGGCGTGCTGTCGGGCAAGTACAAGGACGGCGCGAGGCCGCAGGGCGCGCGCTTCTCCAACTATCTGCAGCTGGGCGGCCGCCAGGGCGCCATGGCCCAGCGCTTCGTCAACGACAAGACGATGGCCGCCACCGACCGCTTCGCCGCCATCGCGGCCGAGGCCGGCATGTCGCTGGTGACGCTGGCGACGGCCTGGAGCAAGCAGCACGACTTCGTCGCCTCCACCATCGTCGGCGCCACCCACGAAGACCAGCTCCCCGACATCCTGGCCGCCATGGACCTGACCCTCAGCGACGAGGTGATGAAGGCCATCGACAAGGTGTCGAAGGAGATTCTGTATCCGATGGGGTGAGGGGGTGAGGTGAGCGAGGAACTGCGACCTGATCTTCTAGAGGCTCGTGTCGGCGCCCTCTATCGCACCGATGGGGACGGCGGCCTCCTCGACACCAACGAATGGGACAGCCGGCCGGCGCCCCGGTTTCACCTGATGCGAACCGCCGCGGGGCCGATCCTGCGGGGCCGCGCGGACCTTCCGGCTCATCTCCTGCGGAGGCTTCAAGGCCTGTCTCTCAGGGAGCCGCCCGACCAGGCCTTCACCCGGCTTCCGGCCGAGCATGATCGATATCTGGCGGCCTTGGCCGAGCACGCGCCAATCGAGAAGGTATGGGCGGGGCCGGCCTATGTGCTGCCGCCCGCGCCGACTCCGGACCTGGACGTCGTCAACATCGATGAAGACGCCTGCGAACGGCTTGTAGGGCGGTTCGATGACTGGCTTGAAGACGTCGCCCATCGGCGGCCCTTCGTGGCCGTGATCGCCGAGGGCGCCGCAGCCGCCATCTGCGCCAGCGTCCGCATCTCGCCCACGGTCCATTGCGCCGGGGTGGAGACCCATCCGGACTTCCGGCGACGGGGCTATGCCCTGGCGGCCGTGGCTGGCTGGGCGCAAGCGGTGCGCGCCTGCGGCGCGACGCCCTTCTACAGCACCTCATGGGACAATCTGGCGTCCCAGCGGGTCGCCCAGCGCCTGGGCGGACAGCTAGTCGGGGCCGACTTTCACGTCACTTGAAGCTTGGGCCTCGGCTCAGCAGAGTTCCTCGACGCCAGACAACCAACAAGGCGTTTGCCGCAGAGCACGCCATTGAGCGTGCCGCTCCCTGACCTCGAAGCCGCCCCAGGCAACCCATGGCCGGCGCAGCCGTTCTACAAGCTGAGCCTTTACCAGGAGCGCCCATGCCTTCGATCCGGACCCTGTCCGCCGCCACCCTCGCCCTGTCCCTGACGGTGGCGCCTGCCGCGCTGGCGCAAAGCAGTTCCCAGGGCTCGACCCAGCAGCAGGAGCGCATCGGCGCCATCCTGGGGGCCCTGTTCGGGGACCGCATCGGCGTCACCACCTCGGTGGAGTCGCAATGGGCTATGGGGCAAACCCCGCTCCTGACGCAGCAGAGCCAGTTCAACAGCCGTGTGGACGCCGACATCCGCTCTCGCGCCCTGGATCAGGCCACGGGCCTGCGCCTGAAGCGTGACTACGCCGCCCTGGTCGAGCTCGAGACCCGCTACGGCGCCGACCGGCGGTTCACCGACCAGGAGCGCGCCGAGCTCACCAACCGCTATGGCGCCCTCACCCAGGCGCTGGCCGATGGTCAGTACTCGGATGGCGGATACAATACGGCCATGGTGGCGGACGGCCGCGTGGCCTTCGACCGCCGGGTGGACGCCGCCGTCGCCGCGCGACGCCTGCCCCGCACCGAGGGGACCCGCCTGAAGTATGACTATGCCCAGCTGGTGCAGATCGAGCAGGACTATCTGCGTGACGGCCAGCTCACCACCAACGAGAAGGCCGACCTGGACGCCCGCCTTGACCAGTTGGACGCCCGCGTCGGCGATGTCGGCTATGGCAATGGGACCGTTCAGACGCCCCGCGCCCGCCTCAACAACGTCCTTCGCGCCCTGCCCTATTCCGGACTGTCGGCCAGCGCCCAGGCTCAGCTCCGCGTCGAGCATGAGGACCTGAACCGCCTCGCCGCGGCCTATGAGCGGGTAAGCCCGACGGCCGAGGAACGCGCCTATCTGGACCGGCGGATCGGCCAGCTGGAGACCACCGCCCGCGTCAGGCGCTGAGCCCCATAGACGGACCCGGCCCCGTGCCCCTAACCTCGCCGGACAACGGTAGAGGTTAGGGGAAACACGTGTTCAATCACATCATGGTCGGGACCAACGATATTGCGCGGTCCAAGGCCTTCTATGACGCCGTGCTGGCGACTCTGGGGGCCGGGCAGCCCATGGAGAACGCTGCGCCCACCGGGCACAAGCGGCTGTTCTACATCCACAATGGCGGGGTGTTCTGCGTCAGCGAGCCGATCAACGACGAGCCGGCCACCTGCGCCAACGGGGCCACCATCGGCTTCAAGTGCGACAGCCCTGAACAGGTGAAGACCTTCCACGACGTGGCCGTGGCCCATGGCGGTGTCTCAATTGAGGACCCGCCGGGACTGCGCGAGGGCGGCATGGGCGCCCTGCACCTGTCCTATGTGCGCGACCCCGACGGCAACAAGCTCTGCGCCCTGCACCGGGCTTAGGGCCTCGACCTCCTGGCCGCGTCCCTCAAGGCGGGGCCAGGATGGCGGCGGGTGCGCCCTTTAGAACTCTTCCCAGGACTCATCAGGCTGGGTCGAGGCCGCCTTCGGGGCGGCCCCGCCCCGGCCAACGGTGCGCAGGGCGGCGACGGGCGCCGAGCGGGCAGGCGGCGGGGGTGTCGTCGCGCCGCGGGTCGGAGGGGCTGCGGCGCCGATCTGGAAGCGCGAGATCGACGAGGCCAGGGTCTGGGCTTCCTGCGACAGGGCGTGGGATGCGGCGGTGGACTGCTCGACCATGGCCGCGTTCTGCTGGGTGACCTGATCCATCTGGTTGACGGCCGTATTGACCTCCTGGAGGCCCGTGGCCTGTTCCTGGGCCGAGGTGGCGATCTCTGAGACCAGGCTGTCGATTTCGGCTACCTGGCCGACGATCCGCTGCAGGGCCTCTCCGGTCTGGTCCACCAGCTGGACGCCGGCGCTGACCTGGCTGGTCGAGGCCGAGATCAGCTGCTTGATCTCCTTGGCGGCCTCGGCCGAGCGCTGGGCGAGCGCCCGGACCTCGGAGGCGACCACCGCAAAGCCGCGGCCGGCGTCGCCCGCCCGGGCGGCCTCCACCCCGGCGTTGAGCGCCAGCAGGTTGGTCTGGAAGGCGATCTCGTCGATCACCCCGATGATCTGACTGATCTCCTGCGCCGACTTCTCGATCGCGCCCATGGCGGTGACCGCGTCGCGGACGACATGGCCGCCGGTCTCGGCGTCGCTCTTGGCCGCCTGCACCGTATCGGCGGCCTGGCGGGCGCCCGAGGCCGTCCGGTTGACCGTCGCGGTGATCTCATCCAGCGCGGCGGCGGTCTCCTCCAGGCTGGCGGCCTGCTGTTCGGTGCGGCGGGACAGGTCATCGGCCGCCTGGCTGATCTCCCCCGAGCCGGAGCGGATGGCCGCGACATTGGCCACCACCGTCGTCATGGTTTCCTTCAGCTGCCTGATGGCGGTGTTGAAGTCGTCCTTCAGCTTGGCGTACTCGCCGGGGAAGGACTGGGTCAGGCTGTAGGTCAGATCGCCCCTGGTCAGGTGGTCGAGACCCTCGCCCAGGGCGCTGACGACGGCGGCCTGTTCCCGCGCGGCGAGGTCGGCGACCTCTTGCGATTGAGCGCGGCGCGCATCGTCTTCGCCCCGCCGTCGCTCGGCCTCCGCGGCCTCCTGGCGACTGCGTTCGGCGAGCAGAGCCTGCAGATCGCCCACCGCCTTGCCGACGGTTCCGATCTCGTCGCGACGGCTGGCGCTGGTCAGGTCGACATCGGTGCGACCTGAGGCCAGGGCGCGCATCTCGCTGGCCAAGATGCGGATCGGCCGAACGATGATCCCCAGCGAGGCGACGATGAGACCCAGGCTGAACACGAGGCTGAACACGAGGGCCGCGATCATCAGGATCCGGGACAGGCCGGCGCCCTGATCGGCGCGCGCCTTCTCCTCGGCGGCCGAGGCTTCGATGTCGTCGGACACCGCCTCCATCCGCGTTTCAAGGTCGGTGAAGGACTGTTTGAAGGACTCCAGGGCGGCGCGGGCGGCCTCCGGCTCCTCGTCGGCCAGGGCGACGATCTGCTGCGCCGAAAGGACGTAGGCCTCTAACGGCGCCTCCACCGCATCGAGCGACGCCCGGATGGCGCCCTCGCCCGCCAGGCTCTTGTTGGCGGCCATGGCCTGTTTGAAAGACTCGACGTGTTCGGCGGTTTCGGTACGGACGCTGGCGAGGTCGACGCCCGCCGATGGATCGGCCGCGAGAATGGCTGAGAGCACGTCGGCCCGCAGCGCGTCGTGCATCATATCGGCCTGCATGTGATTGCGCAGGATCTCAGCCGACCGGCTCGACCCGCCCAGGGCGTCGGTGAGCTGCGTCGTGGTCCAGAGGCCCAAGCCGGAATTGGCTCCGCTCAACACCAGGACGGCAAGTCCGGCGACGACGACTTTCGACCGAATAGTTTTGAGCACGCGCAGCCCCCCTCAAGACGCCAAACGCTACTCTGCATTTGGTTAAGAAAGACCTCGTTTGAGATTTGCGGGGCAAGTCTCGGCTATGCTCACTCGTTTAAGGTGTGATCCACCTGAATTCGCGAGACCTCAAGCGCCGCCAGAGAGCAGTCTGGCTGGCCGAAATTGATGAGATCGCCGCCTTCTTGACTATTATTCTCCGATCACCCTCAACCCATGGGTGAACGAAGGTGATGCTTCATCTGGACTCGGTAAGGACACTATGTCGCAGTTCAAGGTTTCCACCTTAACTGCAACTTTAATACCTACGGATATCGCTTCCTCCAATATAACTGGGGGAACCTTCGATGACGTCAGCCAAGACCAAAGCCGCAACGCCAGTACTGTTGGCGGCCCTGGCGCTTTCGGCTGCCTGGGCCGGGCCCGCGGCCGCCCAATCGGATCCCGCCTGGAGCAGCAGCGTCGTCTATACGGCCGACGTGACCGGGGTCGTGGACGGCACGGCCCATCGGGCCGGTCGCTACCTGGACAATCTGGATGTCGTCGTGGACGGCGATCTCGCTCAGATCGCCGGTTGGGGCGGCGCCCGGCTGCATGTAGCGATCCTGGCCAACGGCGGCGGCCGACCCAATGACCTGGCTGGAACTCTGCAGGGCGTTGACAATATCGAGGTCGCCGACCCGGGCGTGAGGCTCTTCGAGGCCTGGATCGAGCAGAGTTTCGCAGACGGTCGCGCCTCGGTCCTTGCCGGGCTCTATGACGTCAACAGCGAGTTCTATGCGACCGAGGCCTCCGGCCTGCTCATCGCCCCGGCCTTCGGCATCGGCTCAGAATTCGCCGCCACAGGGCGCAACGGTCCCTCCATCTTTCCGTCGAGCGCCTTGGCGACCCGTGTGCGGATCGGCGAGCCGGACGGGCTCTATGTCCAGGCCGCCGCTGTGAACGCCAAGGCCAGCACCTTCGGCGATCCTGACGGGGTAGACACCGGTTTCGACGATGGCGTCCTCTGGCTGGCCGAGGGGGGCTGGACCGGCCCTGCCCGCCTGGCCCTCGGCGCCTGGCGCTATGATGAGAAGCAGGACGATATCCGCGCGCTTGGGCCTTCCGGCGAGCCGCGCCTGGCCACGTCCCAGGGGATCTATGTCCTGGGCGAGGCCGACATCCACCACGGCGCGCATAGCGTGACATCGGCCTTCGTCCGGTCTGGACTGTCCGACGGCGACACAGGCGATTTCAAAGGCGGCTGGCAGGCCGGACTGCTGGTCCTGCACCCCTTCGCCTCCCGCCCCGCCAGCGCCTTTTCCGTCGGCGTCCACCGGGGCCTGATTTCTGACAAGGCGCGCCTCAACGCCCGGGACGCCGGGATCGCCCCGGCGACACAGGAGGATGGTCTGGAGATCACCTATTCAGACACGGTCGGTCGCTTCACCCTGCAACCGGATCTGCAGATCATCAGATATCCAGGGGGCGATCGCGCCGCGGACACGGTCGTGGTCGCCGCGTTCCGGCTCACCATACCCCTCTTCAGCAACTAGCCCCCTCGGCCAGAGCGCAAGCGCCGACGCTCAACCGGCTTCGCGCAGCACGGCGGCGGGCCGGCGCGACAGGGCGGCGAACGCCGCCAGCGCCCCGCCGATGACGCCCAACCCCGTCGTCCCGCCGAGGATGCCGAGGATCACCGGCCAGTCCACGCTCCAGGTGGCGTTGAACACCTGGGTCACCACCGGCCAGGCGCCGGCCGCACCGAGCGCAGCGCCGGCCAGGCCCGCGATCACGCCCACCAGGCCGTACTCCACCAGATAGGCCGTCACGATCTGGCCCCGCGTCCCGCCCAGCACCTTCAGCGTGGCCGCCTCCCGCGCGCGGAAGCGGGCGCCGGCCGCGATGGCGCCGACCAGCACCAGGACGCCGGCCGCCCCGGCCACGGCCGCAGCGCCCCGGATGGCCAGAGCCAGACGGTCGAAAAGGGTGGCGGCCTGTTCCAGCTGGTCGCGGATGCTGATGACATTGACGCCGGCGAACTCGGCGGCGAGGCGCTGGCTGACAGCGGCCTCCTCCTCGCGACTGGCCATGGCGATGGCCACATGTCGAGGGTTTGCGCCTGCGATGGCGCCGGTGTTGAGAATGACGCCGAAATTGGCCCCGAAGCCGCCCCAGTCCACCTCCCGCAGCACGGCGATCTGGGCGTCGATCTCCCGGCCCAGGATCTGCAGGGTGATCATGTCGCCGACCTTGAGGTCCGCGCCCTTGGCCGCCTCCTGCTCGAAGGCCACCAGCGGCGGGCCGGCATAGTCGGGGGTCCACCAGGCGCCGGCCGTGACCTTGGAGTCCTCCAGCGCCCCGTCCAGGGCCGACATTGTCAGGTCCTCGTCAAAGGCCCAGCGTTCGCCGCGGTCGATGGCCTCGATGTCCACCGGCTGGCCCTTCAGGCGGGTGATGCGGCCGGTGATCAGCGGCAGGCGGTTGTAGCGGTCGATCCCGGGATCGTTCAGGGCGCGGTCGATCACCGCGTCAAAGGCCGCGACCCGCTCGCCGGGAATCTCGGTGAAGACCAGGGACGGCGCGGTGCGCGGCGCCACCACGCTGACCTGGGCCAGCAGGCTCGACTGGATCAGGACGATAGCCGAGAGGAGCGCGACGCCCAGGCCGATGGCGGGCGTGGCCGTGCGGGCCGCCGAGCGGGGGCCAGCCAGGTTGGCGAGGCCCAGGCGTACTGATCCGCGGGCGAAGCGGCGCACCCGTCCGGCTCCCCAGGCCGCGGCCAGACCCAGCAGGCTGAGCGCCAGAAAGGCGCCGGCCGCCCCGCCGATCAGACCTGCGGCGGCCCAGCGGCTAGGCGCGGTGAGGATGGCCAGGCCTGCGAGGCCAAGCGCCGCGGCCACCGCAAGCGCGGTCTCGAGGCTGAGCGTCGGGCGCCCCGACATCTCCTTGCGGAACAGGGACGAGGGCGGCGTGGTCCTAGCCCTGGCCAGCGGCCAGAGCGAGAAGGCGGCCGCCGCCAGCACCCCGAAGGCTGCGGCCCGGACCAGGGGCTCGGGATAGACGGCGAACAGGGCCGGCACCGGTAGCTGCTCGGCCGCCAAAGCCCCGATGATCAGCGGTGTCACCGCGCCGATGGCGAGGCCAATCCCTACTCCCAGCAGGGCCAGCACACCGATCTGGATCAGATAGATGTCGCGGATCAGCACCCCCGACGCCCCCAGGGCCTTGAGGGTGGCGATGGAGGCCTTGCGGCCCTCCAGATAGGACGACACCGCCCCGCCCACGCCCAGGCCGCCGGCTACCAGGGAGGCGAGGCCGATGAAGCCCAGAAAGTACTCTAGCTGGTCGATCAGCCGGCCGGCGCCGGCGGCGGCCTCGGAGCGGTCGCGGGCCTCGAAGATGGCGTCGGGGAAGGTCTCGCGGACCTCTTCGATCACCGCCTTGGGGTCGGCGTCAGCCGGCAGCACCACCCGCACCGCCTCGCCAAACAGACCGCCCGCGCCCAGCAGGCCCGCGGCCTCCACCGCGGTCACATCGGTCAGCACCCGGGGACCGAGCGCAAAGCCCCGGCCGATCCGGTCGGGCTCGGAGATCAGCACCGCGCCGACCCGCAAGGTCTGGCCGCCGACGGCGAAGGTGTCGCCCAACTCCAGATCCAGCCGGTCGAGCAGGGCCTGCTCCACCGCCGCGCTGGGAACGCCGCCCGCAGGCGCAAGCGCGGCGGCGAGGCTGCTCGCGCCATCCAGCTGGACCACGCCCACCAGGGGATAGGTGTCGGCCACCCCGCGCACGTCCACCAGCCGGCGCTGGCCGGTCGGGGTCTGCGCCATCGCGTTGGCGCGGACGGAATAGGCGCTGGGGCCCAGGGCCTCGAACACCGCCCGTTCTTGCGGGGTGAAGCGGCGCTGATCGATGCTGAACACCACGTCGCCGCCGAGGATCTCCCGGGCCTGACTGGCCAGGCCCTGGCGGAAGGCCTCGGCCGTGGAGCCGGCCGCAGCGATGGCCGCCACGCCCAGCGCAAGACAGGCGAGAAAGATGCGGAAACCCGCGACCCCGCTTCTCAGCTCCCGCCCGGCGAACCGCAGGGCGAGCCTCATGCGGCGGCCTCAGGTGCGGTCGGGACGATCAGGCCATCAGCCATGCGCACGATGCGGTCGGCGCGGCGAGCCAGGGCCTCGTCATGGGTGACCAGGACGAGCGCCGCGCCGGCTTGGGCCAGCAAGTCGAACATCAGGTCAGCCACCATGGCGCCATTGGCGCCATGGTGGC
>Ga0208316_1001167_pt1 | contig 16721 bp, 17 predicted proteins | sample MalvireepMed_231_FD_184240 | JGI IMG/M metagenome (GOLD analysis project Ga0208316, IMG submission 184240) | Marine viral communities from the Global Malaspina Expedition - Malaspina viral metaG DeepMed_231 (SPAdes) (version 2) | ecosystem: Environmental > Aquatic > Marine > Oceanic | place... | reverse complement strand
GGCGAGGGCCGGCGCCAGGGCCCAGCTGATCTTTGCGCCCGGCCCTCGCCAGGCCATCCAGGAGGTCGGCTCCACCGACAGCCGGCTGGTGGTCGCCCTGCTGGAGGACGTCAAGGGCGCGGTGGACGCCTGGGCCTTCGAGGATGGCGCCTGGACCTCGACCCGCCTGCCCCTGCCCACCGACGCCAACATCAGCCTGACCGACCTGGCCTCCGCCACCGACGCCCTGTTCGCCAAGGTCGAGGGCTTTCTTACGCCCACCAGCCTGTGGCTGGCCGATGCGGCCGCCGCCAGCGCCCGCCAGGTCGCCGCCCTCCCCGACCGGTTCGATCCCACGACCCACCTGGTGGAGCAGCACTGGGCGACCTCCAGCGACGGGGCGCAGATCCCCTATTTCGTGGTCCGCCCCAAGGCCGCCCCCCTGGACGGCCAGATCCCCACCCTGATGTACGGCTATGGGGGCTTCGAGATCGCCAAGCCGCCGATCTACATGCCCGAGGCCGGCAAGCTGTGGATGGCCAGAGGCGGCGCCTATGTGATCGCCAATATCCGCGGCGGCGGCGAGTTCGGCCCGGCCTGGCACCAGTTGGTGCTGCGCGAAAACCGCCAGCTGGCCTTCGACGACTTCGCCGCCGTGGCCCGCGACCTCACCGCCCGAAACATCACCTCGCCGCGACGCCTGGGCATCTATGGCCGTTCCAACGGCGGGGTGCTGACCAGCGTGTCGATGACCCAGCATCCGGAGCTGTGGAACGCGGTGGTGATCGAAAGCCCGCTGATCGACATGCTGCGCTATCATCGCCTGCCGGCCGGGGCCTCCTGGGTCGGCGAATATGGCGACCCGGAAGTTCCTGAGGACCGCGCCTTCATCGCCCGCTATTCGGCCTATCAGAACCTCAAGGCCGGGACCGATTACCCCGAGGCCTACATCACCACCAACACCCGCGACGACCGGGTCCATCCCGGCCATGCCCGCAAGTTCGCCGCCGCCCTGGAGGCGCTGGACGTCCCCTACATCTATTACGAGCCCGCCGCCGGCGGCCACGCCAACGACGCCGACCCCCAGCTCAACGCCGCCCGCTGGGCGCGGCACTATGTCTATCTGATGCAGCGGCTGATGGACTGAACATCCGCCGCTTGCGGAGCAAGCCCGACCTGAGTAGGTTCCGCGCCTCGCTCAGCGGGCCTGCTTCATCCCAGGCCCCCTTGCTGGCCCTAGGAGAGGTGGCTGAGTGGTCGAAAGCACCGCACTCGAAATGCGGCGTGCCTTAACGGGCACCGTGGGTTCGAATCCCACCCTCTCCGCCAGCGGCCTCTGACGAACCTTCCGCATATGACGTCAAAGCCGTAGCGTCATGCTCGGCCTTGTGCCGAGCATCCCTCGCTGAGGCGGGCGCGAGCGTCGAGAGGGATCCTGGGCACAAGGCCCAGGATGACATGTGGAGGGAAAATCCATGGGCGAGCGCGCCTTGAACGACATTTCGCGCCCCGGCCCCTCCGCTGAAGTCTCGACCACCGCCGCGGCCTCGCTCGCCCAGGTCTGGGCCGTGTTCGTGCCCATCGACCTGGCGCAGGTCTTCCCGCGGGGCTCTGGCCCGATCCCCGCCGTGGTGGGGACGAGCGATCAGACGGGGCCTTGGGATGTGGTGGGCAGCGCGCGGCGGGTGCGGCTGGCCGATGGGACGTCGGTGCGCGAGGAGATCCTGGCCAGCGAGCCCTGCGACGGGGCGGCGCCGCGTGAGGGCCGCGCCCGGTTCGCCTATCGGGTGGACGGGTTCGCCGGCCCGCTGGCGGCCCTGACCACCGCGGCTTTCGGCGAATGGACCTTTGTCGAGACCGCGCCGGGGCGGACGCAGATCACCTGGCGCTACGCCTTTACGCCCCGCTCGGCCCTGATGGCGCCGCTGCTGTCGGCGCTGATCGCGCTCTTCTGGCGGACCTATATGCGCCGGGGCATCGAGAATGTGCGGCGCCTGGGGGAGGCGGGCTGAACCGAGGCCCCATGCACACCTCCGTTCGCCGGTGAGCATGGATGGCCCGGTCAAGACGGGCCATGACGGGGGTGGGGGACGGACTACTATCACCCCACACTTCCCCCACCGCGTCATGCTCGGCCCTGTGCCGAGCATCCCTATCGAGGGCGGGCGCAAGCGTCGCGAGGGATCCTGGGCACAAGGCCCAGGATGACGCGGGGAGGGAGAGACGGCGCTTCAGGGGCGCGCCAGGGCGGGCCGCCCTTCGTGTCCTTTGCGCACCTTCGTGGCCCCTCTTTTCCTCTCGCGCCCCCTCGGGCGCCCCGACTTAACCGCAGATTCGGACTTCCATGCCCATGATCGCCGTCTGGGTTTTCGGGGTCTTCGCGTGCGAGCAGCTGTTCTTTCGGTCGAGGCCGCCGGGCCGGCGCCTGACCTGTTCATCGCCCAGCTGGAGCAGGCGCGGGCGCAGATCGAGACGCGGTTCGCCAGCGCCGGCGAGCAGCTGGCCCAGTCCCTGGAGGTGGTCAGCGGCCTGGTCGGCGGTCTGGACACGCTGCGCCAGGCGCTGAGTTCGGACTCCGTCTCGCGCACCACCGAGGATCTGCAGCAGACCGCCGAGGCGCTCAATGGGTTGCCGGCGGTCCAGGATCAACGGCTGAGCCAGCTCGACCAGCTGCAGCAGGCCAGCGGCCGCCTGCGCAGCCATGTGGATGATATGCGCCAGCTGCTGCGATACCTGCGGGTCTTCGCCCTCAATGTGAAGATCACCGCCAGCACGACCACCAACAGCTGGCAGGAATTCGCCGGTTTCGCCGAAGCCATGTGCGAACAGATCGACATGGGCGGCGGCCTGCTGAAGGACTTCGCCGAGACCCTGGACACCCTGACCGTTCAGCTGGACGGCGCGCTGGACTTCGAGAAGGCGCTGACGGCGCAGTACCGAACCCTGCTGCCGGCCGTGCCCCAGCGTCTGGCCACCAACGCCTCGGCCATCGGCGTGCACCACGCCAAGATCGCCGAGGTCGCCGCCTCGGTGGCCGCCGTGGCCCGCGACATCCAGAACAAGGTCGGCGGCGCCCTGATGGCCCTGCAGATCGGCGACATCACCCGCCAGCGGATCGAGCACGTGCAGTTCGGCCTGGGCGTCATCCGCGACCTCGACGCCGCCGGCCTCTCGGCCGAGGCCCGCGACCGGCTGGAGCGCCGCCTCCTGCACATGCTGGCCGAGCAGGCGGCCGACACCGCGGCCGATTTCCAGGCCGAAGCCCTGAAGGTCGCCCAGAACCTGGCCGGCCTCGCCAACGACACCGACAAGATCACCGTCTTCCACGCCCTGATGGACGCCGACGGCGATGGCGAGGGCCTGCGCGACCTGGAGGCCAGCGTCAGCCAGGCCCGCGGCCTGGTGGGCGACGTACAGGCGGCCACCGCCAACGCCAGCCAGATCGCCCACAATACGGTGGAGACCATCGCCATCCTCGAGCAGCGCGTGGACGTCATCCATCTGGTCAAGCGCGACATCCAGCAGATGGCGATCAATTCGAGCCTGCGATGCGGCCGGCTGGGCGAGGTCGGCAAGCCGCTGAACGTCATCGCCCTGGAGCTGACCAACCACGCCGGTCGCCTCGAAGAGGCGGCCGACCACACCCTGGAGGCCCTCGACGCCCTGGCCGGCGTGGCCGCGGGGATGGAGCCGGACGCCGCCGCCCAAGGCGGCGGCGACGCCATGGCCGAGCGTCTGGACGGGGCGGCGGCTCAGCTGCGCGCCGCCGCCGACATTGTCGAACGCGACCTGGCCGGCATGTCCGACCAGAGCGAGCTGGCGGCCCGGGCCCTGGGGGCCGCAGCCGACCACCTCGGCCGGCAGGGCGCCCTGGGCGACGCCGTCCAGGCCACCGCCCTGGCCCTGGCCCAGGCGGCGGGACCCCGGGTCGAGGACATCGACGACATCCAGGATCTGGTGGCCGCGGCCATGGCGACCATCGGCGCCCGCTACACCATGGCCCGGGAGCGGACCATCCACGCCCTGCACGCGCCGCAGGTCGCAGACGCGGCGCCGGCCAGCGCCCCGCCGGTCAATGACGACGCCCTGCTGGAGGCCGCCCTCTTCTGAGGCGGCCGCGCCTCAGCGCGCGGCGTCGACGGCCATGATTTCGCGGGCGATCTGGTCCAGGGCCATGACCTTCTGGGCGCCGCCGCGACCGATGGCCTCCTTGGGCATGCCGAACACGATCGAGGTAGCCTCGTCCTGGGCCACGGTGACGGCGCCGGCCTCTTTCATCTCCAGCAGGCCGCGGGCCCCGTCATCGCCCATGCCGGTCATGATCACGCCCATGGCGTTGGCCCCGGCCGCCCGGGCGGCCGAGCGGAACAGCACGTCCACCGAGGGGCGGTGGCGTGACACCGGCGGGCCCATCCGCACCGAGACGTGATAGCGCGCGCCCTGACGCTCCAGCAGCATGTGCCGGTCGCCGGGCGCGATCAGGACATGGCCGCGCAGCACCGGGTCGCCGTCCTGCGCCTCCTTGACCTCCACCTCGCACAGGGTGTTCAGCCGTTTGGCGAAGGCGGCGGTGAAGCTTTCGGGCATGTGCTGCACGACGATGATGCCCGGCGCATTGGCCGGCAGCACTTCGAGCACGGCCCGCAGCGCCTCGGTCCCGCCGGTGGAGGCGCCCAGGCAGGCGACCATCTCGGTGGTGTGGGCCATGGCCCGGGGCCGCGGCGGCGGCAGCATGGCGTCGGCCGTCAGCTTCTGGGCCGGCTCGTGGGCGGACCGCGCCGAGCGCCGGGCGCCCAGCCTGGCCTTGGCCGCGGCCTTGACCACGTCGCAGATCCGGTCGGCCTCCTCGGCCAGGAAGTCGGCGGCGCCGATTTTCGGCTTCAGGATGATGTCGACCGCCCCGGCGTCGAGGGCCTGCATGAGGGTTTCGGAGCCGGCCTCGGTCAGGGACGAGCACATCACCACCGGGATCGGCCGCTGGGACATGAGCTTGCGCAGGAAGGTGATGCCGTCCATCCGCGGCATCTCGACGTCCAGGGTGATGACGTCGGGAACCTCCTCCTGGATGCGTCGCGCGGCGACGAACGGGTCGGAGGCGACGCCGATCACCTCGATGTCCGGATCGGCCGAAAGGATCGCGACCAGCGTCTGGCGCACGCTGGCGGAGTCGTCGATGACGAGAACCCGGACCTTGGACATGGGGCGCCTCAGTGCTTCCGGAACACGGTGTTGGCCACGGCGGCCACCGGCAGATCGACGCCGGTGATGCTCTCGGAATGGCCGATGAAGAGATAGCCGCCCGGGCGCAGGTGCCGGCACAGACGCTGCAGCACCCTCGCCTGGGTCGCCTTGTCGAAATAGATCATGACATTGCGGCACATGATGATGTCGAAGGGCTCGCCCACGGCGTAGGCCTCGTCCATCAGGTTGAGCCGTCCCAGGGTCAGCCGGGCCCTCAGGCTGGGATGGATGCGGATGTCGCGGCGCCGGGGATCGTTCGGCGTCATCACGAACCGCCGGCGCAGCTCGGCCGGCACCGGGTCGACCATTTCGGCGGGGTAGACGCCGCGCTGGGCGGTGGCCAGCACCTCGGTGCTGAGATCGGTGGCCAGGATGGCGAAGTCGGGTCCGCCGGTCCTGTCGAGGTGGTCCTGCATGACCATGGCCATGGTGTAGGGCTCTGCGCCCGTCGAGCAGGCGGCGCTCCAGGTGCGGATCTTTCGCCGCCCGGCCGCCGCCAGCTCCGGCAGGGCCGTCTGCGCCATGAACTCGAAATGGCGCGGCTCGCGGAAGAAGTCGGTCTTGTTGGTGGTGACGACGTCGATCAGATGGATGGTCTCGGACTCGAGCCCGTCCTCCTTGAACAGATAGTCGCAATAGCTGTCGAAGGTGGTCCGCCCGGTGGTGCGCAGGCGCCGACGAAGCCGGCCCTCCAGCATGGTGCGCTTGGAGGACGGCATCTTGATGCCGCTATAGTCATAGATGAACCGGGCCAGGCGCTCGAAATTCCGGGCGCTCATATGGTCTTCGACGGGCAAGCCTTTTGGTCGGGCGGCGGCGGACACTGGAATTCTTCCTTTGGGCCGTCGCGACTCAGGCCGCGTGGCCGAGATCGGCGGTGGCGAGGGCGGCGGCTTCGTTGGACGACAGGAGCCGGGCGAGATCGACCAGCACCACGAAGCCGTCCTCGCGGCGCACCACGCCGGAGATGTATTCAGATCGCCACCTGACGCCGATGTCCGGCGCCGTCTCGATCTGGTCGCGCCCGAAGGGCGCGACCTCAAACACGCGATCGGTGACCAGGCCGAGGCTCAGCACGCGGTCCTCCAGCGGAATGTCCACCACGAGGATGCGGGTATTGTCCGTCGGCGTGGCCGGGGCCATGCCCAGACGCATCCGCAGATCCATGGTCGGCACCCCGCGGCCCCGCACATCGGTCAGGCCCAGAAGATAGGCCGGACCATTGGGGATCTTGAACGGCGCCTGATAGTCCAGGATCTCCCGCACCAGGGTCACCGGGGCGGCGAAGACCTCGTCGCCCAGGCTGAAGGTGACGTACTGAGCCTCGTCGGCGGCCATCAGGCGGACTCCCGGAAGTCGAGGTCCTCGGCGTCATGCCCGCCGACCGCCATGTCCAGGGCGAAGCCCTTGGCCCGGGCCTGCTGCTGCAGCACGGCTGGCTTCCGCGACGGGGCGGCGGCCGCCTTGCCCTTGGCCTTGGCCGGGGCGAAGCTGGCCTGTGCCTTGGCGGGCTTGGCGGCCGGACGGGCCGCTGCGCGCCCGCCGGTGGTGTCGGTGCGGAAGAAGGCGATGGAGGTCTGCAGCTCCTCGGCTTGGGCGGCCAGTTCCTCGGAGGTGGCCGACATCTGTTCAGACGCGCCGGCGTTCTGCTGAGTCACCTTGTCGAGCTGCTGGATGGCCTCGTTGATCTGGCTGGCGCCGATGTCCTGCTCGCGGCAGGCGGCGCTGATCTCGGAGACCAGTTCGGCGGTCTTGCGGATGTCCGGCACCAGGCGCTGCAGCATCTCGCCCGCTTCCTGAGCCGCCTTCACCGTGTCGCCGGAGACCGCGCCGATTTCGGCCGCCGCCGTCTGGCTGCGCTCAGCCAGCTTGCGGACTTCCGAGGCGACCACGGCGAAGCCCTTGCCGTGCTCGCCGGCACGGGCGGCTTCCACCGCCGCGTTCAGGGCCAGCAGATCGGTCTGGCGGGCGATCTCCTGCACGATGCCGATCTTCTCGGCGATGGTGCGCATGGCGTCCACGGCCCGATTGACCGCCTCGCCGCTGGCCTCGGCGTCCTTGGACGACTGGCGAGACATCTTCTCGGTCTGGGCGGCGTTGTCGGCGTTCTGCTTGATGTTGGCGGCCATCTCTTCCATCGAGGCCGAGGCCTGTTCGGCGGCGGCGGCCTGTTCGGTGGCCCCCTGGCTCATCTGTTCGGACGTGGCCGACAGCTCCTGGCTGCCCGACGAGACATTGTCGGCGGCCGAGAGGGCGTCGCCCACCACCCCGCGCAGGCGTTCGACCATGGACTCCAGCGAAAGGCCCAGGACATCCTTGTCCGACAGCGGCTTGGGCTGGACCGTCAGGTCGCCATTGGCGATCTCATCAGCCATGGCGGCGGTGGCCCGCAGATTGGCCGTCATCTTGTTGACCGTGTCGATCAGATCCTTGATCTCGTCGTTCGTCGTCACCGCGACCTCCTGGTCGAGGTCCCCGATGGCGACCGCGTCGATGGCCGTCGAGACCTTGCGCAGGCCCATGGTGACCGTCCGCGAAATCCAGAAGGCCGCGACGATGCCGATGATCAGGCCGGCGACGACCAGGCCGATGAACAGGCTCCGGGCTTCGGCGAACACCTTATCCCCTTCGGCGCTGGCGGCGGCGGCGCCTTCGCTGTTCAGGTTCACCAGCTTCACCAGGTCGCCCGACATGTCCTCATACAAGGTCCTGTTGGCCTGCAGGGCTTGAGCGGCCGCTTCGTTCTGGTTGGTGCGCGACAGGCTCAGCATCTGCTCGCTGGAGCGGAGATAGCTCTCGTACTGTCCCGAGAACTGGTCGTAGAGGGCCCGCTCCGCATCGGACGAAATCAGGGGCTCGTACTTCGCACGGGCGCTTTTGATCGCATCCAGCGTCGCGGCGATATCGCCTTCGAGCGCCGCCATACGGGCAGGATCGGTCGAGGTGACATGGGCGTACTGCTCCACCCGGAGATCCGAGGTGGCTGTATTGATCACGTGAATGGTGTCGAGGCTTGGCAGCCAGTTTTGAGTGATGATCGTCGACTGGTCGTTGACGTCGCTCATCCGCATGATCCCGACGACGCCGAGTATCAGGGATATGGCTAGAACTGCGGCGAAGGCGCCGGCCAGCTTTGTCTTAATCGTCGCACGCATTTCATAGCCCCTCTGGCTGATGACCGGTCAATGGCGGGTGGCGGACGCGACCGGCTGACGGGCGTCCTGCTGTTGGTTGAAAATGGTCTGGAGATCGGGAACGACGATGAACTCGCCGTCCCGCTTCACCAGGCATTGGATGAATTCTGGCCGCCAGCGCATGCCGACGCTGGGCGGCGCCTCGGAGTCGGCGCGGGCCAGGGTGGTGACCTCGTGAACCTTGTCGGTGCGCAGACCCACCAGGGTCGGTTCGCCGGACAGTTCGATCTCGATGACGACGATGCGGCTGTCGATCGTCGGCGCGCCCCGCTCCAGGGCGAAGGCGACGCGCAGGTCGGCCAGGGGAATGACCTTGCCGCGGAAGTTGATCACCGAACCGGCGAAGTCGCCGGCCCCGGGCACCACGGTCTCGGGCGCCAGGTCCATGATCTCCTGCACGGCCACAGCGTGGAGGGCGAACAGTTCGCCGCTCAGCTCGAAGGTCATCACCTCGACCTGTTCGGCGCCGGTCCAGCCCGGAGAGGCGGCGACCTCGCTCTGGATACTCATATCGCCTCGCGCATTTGCGCCTCCTGGTGCTGGCCCTTGGCGACCAGGTGCCCGACGTCCAGGATCAGGGCCACGCCGCCATCCCCCAGGATGGTGGCGCCCGAGAAGGTCGGCAGGCCGGAGTGGAGTTTGGACATCGACTTGATGACGGTCTGGTGGTCGCCGATGATCTGGTCGACGACCAGGCCGATCCGCTCGGTCCCGGTCGAGACGACCACGACCTTCTGGTGCAGCTCGGGCGGCGTGCCGGTCTCGAACATCTCGCGCAGGCGCAGATAGGGCACCAGGCTGTTGCGCAGGGAGATGAAGCTGCGGCCGCGGGAGCGCAGATCCTCGTCCAGCGAGAGTTCCAGGCATTCCTCGACCGCGCCGAGCGGGATCACGTAGCGGCCCTGTCCGACCCGGACCAGCAGACCGTCGATGATGGCCAGGGTCAGCGGGATGCGCAGCGACACCTCCGACCCCTCGCCCGGACGGCTGGCGATATCGATGGCGCCGCGTAGCGCCTCGATGGTGCGCTTGACCACATCCATGCCGACGCCGCGGCCCGACAGATTGGTCACCGCCGCGGCCGTGGAAAAGCCCGGGTGGAAGATCATCTGCAGCAGGTCGTGGTCGCTAAGGACGGCGCCGGCTTCGATCAGGCCCTGCGACTCCGCCTTGGCGCGGACGCGGTCACGGTCGATGCCCCGACCGTCGTCGCGGATGGTGATGACCACCTCGCCCCCCGACTGATGGGCTGACAAGGCGATGCGGCCGGTCGCCGGCTTGCCGGCGGCGACCCGGTCCTCGGCCGTTTCCAGGCCGTGGTCGGCGGCGTTGCGGATCAGGTGCACCAGGGGGTCGGCCAGACGCTCGATCACCGTCTTGTCGATCTCGGTCGTCTCGCCGTCGGTCGCCAGATCGATGGTCTTGCCGGTCTCCCGGGCCAGGTCGTGCACCAGGCGGCGGAAGCGGCCGAACAGGGTGGAGACCGGCACCATGCGCAGCACCATCATGGTGTCGCGCAGCTCGCCGGAAAGGCGCTCGATCTCCTCTGACACCGTGCGCAGGTTGGGATCGGCGCCGCTGCTGGCGATCTGGCTCAGCCGCGACTGGGCGATGACCAGTTCGCCCACCCGGTCCATCAGCTCGTCCAGGCGGTCGGCCGGCACGCGGACGCTTTCCACCGTGCGCGTGCGGGCTCCGTCGGGGGCTTCCGCCACGGCGGCGGCCGGCGGCGCCGGCGCGGGGCGCGCCTCAGCGCGGGCGTTCGAGGTGGGGGGCGTTTCGGGGGCTGACGTTTCGCCCGCTGACGCTGCGGCGGCTGGGGTCTTGGGGGCGTCCGTCTCGATCGCCTCGATCTGCAGGCTCACATCGTCCATCACGAAGATGAAGACGTCCTCGATCGCCTGCCGCGGCTGATCGGTCGTGAGCACCACCGTCCAGCGCAGATGACAGCCGGTGGGGTCCAGCATGTCCAAGGGCGGGATCTGGCTGGCGTCGACCACCACCTGGGCCTCGCCCAGATCGCGCAGCTCGCCCAGCAGGGCCAGCGGGTTGGAGCCATTGCGGAAGGCGTTTTCCGGCAGGTCGAAGATGATGCGCCAGGTGGTCATGGCCGGGGCGGCTTCGGCCGGGCCGGCGGCGCCGTCGGCCGCCCTGACCGCGCGTTCGAGATCGACCAGCAGGATGTCGCCGGCCGCCCCATGGTCGCCCTTGGGGTCCTCCATCAGCCGGCGCATGTGGTCGCGGGCCGCCAGCACGGCCGACACCAGGTCGGTGGTGGCGGCGACTTCGCCCTTGCGGACCCGGTCGAACGCCGTCTCGCAATGGTGGGTGAAGGCCGCCAGGGCGTCGAAGCCGAACATCGCCCCCGAACCCTTCAGCGTGTGAAGGCCGCGGAACACGGCGTCGATCAGGCCGCGGTCGCCGGGCGCCGCCATCAGGTCGAGCAGGCCCTGTTCGATCATCTCCAGGGTTTCGCGCGCTTCGACCTGGAAGACGGCGATGGCGTCTTGCTGGCTCATCGGCCCAGCACCTTCTTGGCGAGTCTGGCGAGGGTGTCAGGGTCAAAGGGCTTGGTCAGCCAGCCGGTGGCGCCGGCCGCCTTGGCCCGCTCTTTCATCCCGGCGTCGGATTCGGTGGTCAGGAAGACGATGGGGACGCCCATGAGGCTGGGCAGCTTCCGCATCTCTTCGATCATGGTCAGGCCGTCCATCACCGGCATGTTGAGGTCGGTGATGATCATGTCGAAGGCGGCGGCCTGAGCCTTCTCGATGCCTTCGGCGCCGTTGGCCGCCTCGGTGACCGTGTAGCCGGCGTTGGTCAGGGCGATCTTGATGGCGACCCGGATGCTGGGCGAGTCATCGACCGTCAGGATGGAAGCTGTCACGACATGTTTTCCTGATGAAACCAGAAGCAAAGGTCTTCAGCTGAGGCGTTGGTGATGAAGCCGCCGTCGCGGAGGACATTTCGAAAGTTCTCGGCCGGCCGTTCAAGCATCAGTGACTTGTGATTAGCGTCGGCGAAGCGTCGGGCGGATTCGATGAGCTGGATACCGCAAAGATCAACAGGCGCGTTATCGGCGATGTCGAGGCACAGTTGGTCACCCCTGGTGAAGGCGTCGATTATCGAATCGCGCAACGCCGCCGCGTTCTTCACGATGGCGGCGTCGAGCACCAAGTGTTGAGTCATCGATTATTCCAATCCCCCCAATGAACACGGAAATCGATGCGTCCGAGTTCAGTCGCCAGGGGAAGATCGGTCGGTAATAGTTAACAGGAATGTAATGATTGGTGCGGCAGTGCGTCGCTGCCTTCGCAATCGAGGTTGAATACTCAAATATCTGGTAAATGAAATGTTAACGCGAAAGTAGACGGCGTATCGACGTTATATTATCGGGCGCAGCCCTCCCGATTAAAGCGGGACGTGGGGGATTGCGTGATTTTTATCTCTTTAGAACCGCCAAGACCTGGTCATACCAGGTACGACTCCTTGTATGGGTGGCAAAACCTCAGCCCTGACCGCGCCGCCTGGGCGCTTCTGGGCCGAGCGCTGGCCGGGCCCCCTGGTGGCCGTATACCAGAGGGCTGCTCAGATCACCTCCGCGGCCTTCCTCAACAGCGTCATCGACGTCCTGCCCTCAGGTGACGGCCGGTTGGACGGCGCCTGAGGTGGCCCTACCGGCACGTCTGACCGCAGGTGGCTCGGCAGGCGCGCGGTAGACCTAAGGCGCCAGCCGGTAGCCGCCGGCCTCGGTGAGCAGCAGGCGGGCGTTGCCCGGGTCCGGCTCGATCTTCTGGCGCAGGCGATAGACGTGGGTTTCCAGGGTGTGGGTGGTGACGCCGGCGTTATAGCCCCAGACCTCGGCCAGAAGCTCCTCGCGGGACACCGACTTGTCGCCGGCCCGGTAGAGGTACTTCAGGATGTTGGTCTCCTTCTCGGTAAGCCGGATCTTGCGCTCGTTCTCGTCCACCAGGATCTTGGCCGAGGGCCGGAACTCGTAGCCGCCGAGCTGGAAGACCGCCCCTTCGGACTGTTCGTGGCTGCGCAGCTGGGCGCGGATGCGGGCCAGCAGCACGGCGAACCGGTAGGGCTTGGTGACATAGTCGTTGGCCCCGGCCTCCAGCCCCTGGACCGTATCCTCGTCCGAGGACGCCGCCGTCAGCATGATGACCGGGGCGGCCAGGCCCTGGTCGCGCAGGGCCTTGCAGACCTCGCGGCCATTCATGTCGGGCAGGTCGACGTCCAGCAGCACCAGGTCCGGGCGGCTTTCCTGGGCCAGGCGGACGCCTTCGGCGCCGGTGGCCGCCTCGACAGCGAGGAACTCGTCGTTCAATTGGAGTTGTTCGGCGACGGCGCCGCGCAGGTCGTCGTCGTCGTCGATGATCAGCAGGGTCTTTCTTTGCGCCATGGGCCAGAACATGCACCGTGTCGCCGTCTGCGGCCAAGAAATTTGGGAGCTGGGCCTTGATCTTCCACGCCGATTCCAGCGGCCGGTTCCGGGCTGGCGATGATCTGATGGCCTGCGCCATCGGCCGCGGCGGCATGGCGCCGGCGGCCGACAAGCGCGAGGGGGACGGCGTCTCCCCCATCGGGGTCTGGCCCCTGCGCTATGTCCTCTATCGGCCCGACCGCGGCCCGGCGCCGGCCACCGCCCTGCCGGTGCAAGCCCTCTCGCCCGACGACGGCTGGTGCGATGACCCGACCCACGCCGACTATAACCGGCGGGTGAAGCGCCCCTTCGCCGCCAGCCACGAGGCCCTGTGGCGGGAGGACGGGCTCTATGACCTGGTGGTGGTGCTGGGCCATAATGACGACCCGCCGGTGGCGCCCCTGGGCTCGGCCATCTTCCTGCACCTGGCCAAGCCCGACTACGCCCCCACCGAGGGCTGCATCGCGCTGTCGCGGGCCGATCTGACGGCGGTGCTGGCGCAGGCCGCCCCCGGCGACGCCCTGGCGATCGAGGCCTGAGACCTCACCCCGCCGCGCGGGCGCCGAACAGGGCCGAGCCCACCCGGACGCTGGTGGCGCCGAACCGCACTGCGGTCTCGAAATCCCCGCTCATGCCCATGGAGCGCCGCGCTAGGCCGTTGCGGGCGGCGATCTTGGCCAGCAGGGCGAAGTGCGGACCCGGCGGCTCGTCGGCCGGCGGAATGCACATCAGCCCCTCGATCTCCAGGCCATAGGTCGCTCGGCAAAGGGCGATGAAGCCGTCGGCCTCGGCCGGCTGGACCCCGGCCTTCTGCGGCTCCTCGCCGGTATTGACCTGCACATAGAGGCGCACGGCCTTGCCCTGGGCCTGGATCTCATCGGCCAGCACCTTGGCCAGGCGCTCGCGGTCCAGGGTCTCGATGACATCGAAAAAAGCCACGGCGTCCCTGGCCTTGTTGGTCTGCAAGGGGCCGATCAGCCGCAGTTCTACGCCCGCCCGGTGGTCGGCCCAGCGTTCCTGCGCCTCCTGCACCCGGTTTTCGCCGAAGATGGTCTGGCCGGCGGCGAGCGCCTGGGCCACAGGCTCCCAGGGCTGTTGCTTGGAGACCGCCACCAGGGTCACATCGCTCGGCGCGCGGCCGGCGGCCTGCGCGGCGCGGGCGATCCTGGCCAGCACATCGGCGCGGGCGGCGGCACTATCGAAGGAGGCGTCGGGCATGGCGGGAGATTTCTGCTTCTGGGACCTGCGGCGGACCGCATGGTCCTTAAGCCGCCGGGCGCGGGCGCAAAACCCCCTGCCGCCGCTTCTGCTGTTCACCGACCCGACCCGGACCCCCGACCCCGTGGCCGCCGCCGCAGCCCTGCCGCCGGGCGCCGCGGTGATCTACCGCGCCTTCGGGGCGCCCGACGCCCTGGCCGTGGCCCACGCCCTGCGCCGGGCGACCCGGGGCCGAGGGGTGAAGCTGCTGATCGGCGCCGATGCCGCCCTGGCCCGCGCGGTGGGGGCCGACGGCGTCCATCTGCCCGAGCGCCTGGCGCACCGGGCGCGCGCCCTGCGCCTGGCCCAGCCCCGCTGGCTGATCACCGCGGCGGCCCACAGCCTGCCCGCCGCCCGCCGGGGCTTCGATCTCGGCGCCCAGGCCGTCGTGGTCTCGGCGATCCTTCCCAGCCGCAGCGCCAGCGCCGGCCCGCCCATGGGACCCCTGCGGCTCGCCGCCCTGGTCCGCGCCGCCGGCGGGCCGGTTTACGCCCTGGGGGGGATCAACACGAAAAACGCCCGGCGGCTGCTGGCCTCGGGCGTGGTGGGTCTGGCGGCGGTGGACGGGCTTTCGCCCGGATCGTCTGAGCCTTGAAGCCCGGAACTTCAGCCTAGAATTTGAGGGCCGTCTCGAGGCGCACCCGCGGGGCGGCGTCGGTGGGCTGGGTCTTCTTGAAGGCCGGCTCGTCCTTCTCACCCAGGGCGACCGCGCCGCCGACGCGGAGGCTCGGCGTCACACTGAAGTAGGCGCCGGCCTGCACGTCGTTCAGCTGCACGTCGCGGCCGGTGGGCTGGTCCAGATCGAGGGACACGCCCCAGCGGCCGTTCTGCACGCCCCACTTCAGGGTCTTTCCCCCCTGAGGCAGAGCTTCGCTGCGGACGGTGAAATCCACGCCCTTCGGCTTGGCGGCCTGGGCATGCGCCATCGTCGACCCCAGAAGGGTCATGACGCTCGCCAACAAAACCGTCGTCCGAATGGACATTTTCACCGTCGAAGGGCCCCCTGCGCCCCGCAGGCGCCGATCAGGTGGTCCGATCCGCGCCGTCTTTTCGATTAGAGGTCCATAAACGCGGCGGTCAACCGGGCGATGCGTGACTCCAGGCCTCGGCGGCACAATGGCCCGTTCATGTGGCGCCAGGGCCACGTGATTCCTGTTTGGCGCCTGCAGTCAGGTTGTTATAGAGGGCGCGGACGCGGGGGCGGCGCTGCGGCGTGATCACGACGCGGAAATTATCACTGGAGACGGATGAACATGCCGTTTGTGCGCGGAGCTCGCCTTTCTAAGATCTCTGCCGGCGTCCTGGCGCTCAGCCTGGTTTCGCTGTCGGCCTGCGCCTCGCGCGGGAATGACGATGGCGGTTTCCGCCTGTTCGGCGGCGGTGACGCCGATGAGGCGCCGGCCGCCTCCATCTCGGTGAACGGGTATCTGTGGCGCGCCAGCCTCGACACCCTGGCCTTCATGCCCCTGGTCTCGGCCGACCCCTATGGCGGCCTGATCATCACCGACTGGTATTCCAGCGAAGAGCTGCCCAACGAGCGGTTCAAGGCCACCGTCTACATCCTGGACTCCCGTCTGCGGGCTGATGGCCTGAACGTGGCCCTGTTCAAGCAGGTCCGCGGCGCCGACGGCCAGTGGACGGACGCCCCGCCCTCGGCCCAGACCGAGGTCGATCTGGAGAACGCCATCCTGACCCGGGCCCGCCAGCTTCGACTTTCGAACATCCGGGGCTGACGCCCCGGGGCGCGTTCAGCCTGTCAGATCGAACGCGCCGTCCCTGCCGTGGCCGGCGCGCTCGAAAGGCTCGCCGGTCTTCGTTCCCTACAAGATCGTGAAGGCTGCCAGTCATGGCGCGCTACAATCCCAAGGACGTCGAGCCCAAGTGGCGCAAGGCCTGGACCGACGCCGAGGTCTTCAAGGCCGAGATCAAGCCGGACCAGCCGAAATACTACGTGCTGGAGATGTTCCCCTATCCCTCGGGGCGTCTGCACATGGGCCACGTGCGCAACTATGCGCTCGGCGACGTGGTGGCCCGCTTCAAGCGCGCCCGCGGCTTCAATGTGCTGCACCCCATGGGCTGGGACGCCTTTGGCCTGCCCGCCGAGAACGCGGCGATGGAGCGGGGCGTCGATCCCCGCGGCTGGACCCTGCAGAACACCGCCCGGATGCAGGACGAACTGAAGCAGCTCGGCCTCTCCATCGACTGGAGCCGGGAATTCGCCACCTGCGACGTGGAATATTACGGCCAGCAGCAGTCCTGGTTCCTCGACCTCTATGCCCGCGGCCTGGTCTATCGCCGCGAGGGCGTGGTCAACTGGGACCCGGTGGACCAGACCGTGCTGGCCAATGAGCAGGTGGTGGACGGCCGCGGCTGGCGCTCCGGCGCGGTGGTGGAAAAGCGCAAGCTGAACCAGTGGTTCATGCGCATCACCGACTATGCCGACGAGCTGATCGACGACCTGAAGACCCTGGACCGCTGGCCCGACAAGGTCCGGCTGATGCAGGAGAACTGGATCGGCCGCTCCAAGGGGCTGAAGTTCGCCTTCCCCTGGGCGGGCGAGGCGCCGGCCGGTTTCGAGGACGGCCTGAACGTCTACACCACCCGCCCCGACACCCTCTATGGGG
>Ga0208316_1001149_pt1 | contig 16882 bp, 5 predicted proteins | sample MalvireepMed_231_FD_184240 | JGI IMG/M metagenome (GOLD analysis project Ga0208316, IMG submission 184240) | Marine viral communities from the Global Malaspina Expedition - Malaspina viral metaG DeepMed_231 (SPAdes) (version 2) | ecosystem: Environmental > Aquatic > Marine > Oceanic | place... | reverse complement strand
GGATAAACAAAGAGAGGCCAATAAGAAAGGAATGTTTGAAGGTAATTGGATGAAGGTTCTTGGTACTGCTCTTGCTTTGGCTGCGGTAATTGCTGTTACTGGTGGGTTTGGACTTCCTGCACTTGTAGGTGCGGCTGGTTCTGGTGCGATGTTTACTGGTGCTGGTGCTCTGGCTGTTGGTACAGGTATTGCTTCTGGTCTTGGTACGTTGGCTGGAATGAAGGCCGGGGATGTAATAGGTGGAGATGTTGAAGGTGCATATGAGGAGGCTGGTACGATAGATGAAAGTAAGTTATATAGAGGTACTGTTGGAAGTGGATATAATACTTTATTTGATCCACTTACTACTCGTGGTAAGGGTATTCAAGAGACTGGTATAACATATGGGGATAAAAAAGATGCTAGTTTTATATGGGGACCACTTTCTGCAGGAGTTACCCAGGGTGGTACATCGTATGCAAGAAGTTTGCTTTAATAACATATAAGGAGTAATAAATGGCTTGGAATTTAGCTGACAAAATAGATCCACCCAGTCCTGAGACTGCAGCATACCATACTACCAGTCCTGAGCATATGTATGAGGTTATGATGAGGAATACTACAGGTGAGAATACGGGTGAGGGTTTGGGAGGTAGAAGCAAATCTGCTAAAAGCATAACTATGGCTTTGGGTACGTTCTGGAATAATCAGGTGAATACGGATAACAAGCCTCCATTTAATGCGTATGATTTCCAAGAAAAATGGCTGGGTTCATTTGAGGGTGCTATAGGAGATTATAGGGAAAATTTAACTGGGCATAGAGGGCCTTCGGGAGGAGGTCATTCCGGACAACCAGATGAGCTTAATTGGGAAGATCAGCCAGGCAATCGTGCTGCTATGAATCAAGGATTTATTACTGATACAGTCCAGGATTTTGAAGATTTTGCTACTAATATTGGATTTGATATGGATAAGAGTGATCCTCCCTATATATTACAGTCCACACCAGGGAGGATGTTTGGAAGTTGGTGGTATCAAGATGTAGCAGGTGCGGGAGATAAAAATATTCACCCTGAAAAGATGGATTGGAGTTCGGAATTTACTGAACCTGATTTTTTTAGGGAATTAGCTACAAATCCGGAGACAAAAGCTAACACTGGTGCTGGATTGACTTATTCTCGGGCTTTAGAAGATTCAGATCAAAATGTAATTGATACACAGGATGATGCATTAACTACCCTGGAAGGGAAGGAAGAGTCTATAAATAGAGAACAAATTAACCAGCAGAAAAAGTTTGTTGAGGAGATGAGAACTGGGAGGGCTTCTGGTGGCATTAGGGGGACTCGGACAGGAAGAGGTGCTCGAAGAGGTATGCCTGGCCTGAAAGATATAGCTCTACAAAGAGAAAAGGCTAGGCAAGAGTATGATAATGCTATAGACAGAGCTGTTATGGATGCAGAGAGAGATGATGAAAGAGCTTTACAAGATTTAGACAATGCAATTATGCTGGGCATTACATCAGGTACTGGTCTTAAGGCCAATCTAGAGAGGAGACTTGCAGACTTTAAAGCAGAAGATATAGAGGAAGAGCAATTTGATGCTCAGGCTGTTTTAAATATTTTACAGAGAGGCGGTGGAAATCCTGGTCCGTGGCCAGGTAAATGTCCTTCAGGTCAAAGTTTTAATGCTGAAACACAAGAATGTGAAGAATAAATGACAAGTTACCAAGGAATGACGAGTGAAGAGATTGCTGGGGCATTGTGGGATGCTCAAAGTGCTGCTATAGCCGAAGAAAGTGAATATTATGGTACTGAAGGTCGTACAAAGTTTATAAATGAGTATTCTAAGAGCTTTTCAACTTGGACGGATAGTGGTGAAAAATATGTACATGAAATGCAGTTAGAAAAGGGCGATCTATTAGTTGAACAGGCAGAGTTTGATGTAGGGTCATTTAAGGAAAGAGAAACCGCTAATGTTGAAATGGAAGAAAAGTGGTGGGAGGAGACAGGTTGGATTGATGAGGAAACTGGTGAATATCAGGAATCTAAGAAAGAGATGCTTGGAAGACAAGATGAGGAAATGAGTGTATTACTTGAGGATGAAAAGGCAAATCGTATAAGTACTGCTGTTGCTGATTATACTACAACCAAAGAAACTGCTGAATTTAAACAAATTCAGAGTGGGATTCGCGATCCCAAGCTTACTGAAAGAATAAAGGAAGAATTATGGTCAACTGTTGCTGATATTAAGGCAAACTTTTCTGATGAGAAAGAAAACAGAGAACTTACTTTGCAGAGGACAGTGAGGGATAATAAAAAGAATATTGATCGTGGATATGAAACAGTAGAAGCAGGAGTTAGTGGAAAAGAATTACAATTAGAGCATGCAATACAAAATAAAGATATAGATGATATAATTAATAAGGAAGCTTCAATATCTTCATGGGGTGGTAAATTATGGGATACAATAAGAAGAATACAGGAAACAGGGATATTTGATGCCCCGCCAGTAAAATTAGATACCAGTCCAGATTTATCTAAAAAGGGATTTTTATGGATAGGTGACAAGGATGCAGAAGGAAATACAATAGGAACTTGTGTTTTGTCTACCCCTGCTTATCAGCAAGATTTAATTACAAAAGAGCAATTAATGTCATTTGTAAGATGGAGATTAAAGACTCAACATAAAGAATTTTTAGGTGATGCTAAATGGTTAGGTTATCAAATGGCATATGCTCCTGTAGGCAGATTAATGCTAAAATATAAGTGGATAGCAAAGTTAATGAAAAAACTGGTATTGGATAAATGGCTTGGAGTAATAAAAGGTAAAAAATTTCCTATCACAAAATTTATAGTAGAATACATAGGATTAATTGGCTTTATTTTTAATTATAAAAGAGCAATAGCTCTAGGTAAGAGATTAAAGGGGAATCCTAAGCTCATATTACAGGCATATAAGGATTTAATTAAGCTAAAAGAAGAAGGAAAATATAATGGCTAATCAATGGGGGTTTGCAGATGTAAATACTTTAACTAACGCATCTTGGAGTGCATTTTTACAGTATCAGAAAGCATTATATCTGAGCGATATGAAGCAGCAGGGTGACTATTTGAAATTGATTGAAGGAATGGTTAAGCAATCGGTAAATTATGATAGTACTCCAGCTATGGATGAGTATGGAAAAGAAATGCTTAGTGACGATGGTTCTACTATGACTAGGTGGGATGTTCTTGATAAAGAGCTTGCCAATGCAGAAGGTATGTTTTGTGGTGGAATGGATTGCTTGGATGAGGAGAGTAAAGTCACTGCGAAAATGGTTGGATTATTAAAGCAGGCACGTAATACATATAAATTAATTTATGATACAAATAGAGATGCTATAAGCTTTCTTACTGGTGATCCTGACGATCCTGAAGATTTTGGCTTGACTGGAAGAATAAAAAAAATCCATGCTAATGTGTTAAGTGGTGAGGGCACTCAGGGAGCTGTTGATGTATTAAATGATATGGGTACCCAGTATAAGAATTGGTCTGGATGGATTAAAAAGGGTACAAGCGAGCAATATAAAAAGACAGCGGAAGACTTGTCAGCATGGATCAAGATTGTAGGCCAAGTAGCTACAGGTGATCTAGATCCTTATGGTTTGGCACCAGTTATTGGTGAGGATGGAGAGCCTCTTTTAGATGACAAAGGTCAACCTCTTATGTATCCTACATTGGATCTTGGAGATCCTAAAGATAATCCTGAACTATTCTCAGTTGGCGGACATTTACAAAGAGGTCAGACTACAGATGCTAAGACCCAGTGGAGAAAGTTTCTTAGTGATCCCAGTCCCCAGATGACTCCGGAAAAAGCTATGAAAATAATAGGTGGCCAGGATTTAGATCCGAATGATCCCAATTTAAACCTTGGAGACCCAGATACTCATCCTGAATTGTTTTTGTCTGGATCTTATCTATCAATAGGTGACTATGATAAAGCTTTATCTTCTCATGCAAAGTATTTAAATACAGTAGGCGAGGTGGCTGCGCGGGACAGATTAGATCAGGCTAAGCATATGAAGCAGTATGGTAGGACATTTAAAGATAAGGTGGAAGAGTTAAAGTCTATAGAGGTTGCTGGTGGTGCGAGTAAACTTTTTGTTGATGGAATCAGGTATAGTTTTACAAGTCCCACCTGGCAGACAGATATCAATCCTAAGATTATGGGTAGTCGTAAGAATTTGGTTGCTGACAATATTGCTCAAATGCTGGATAAGTGGGCTGAGGGAAAGGATTCAAAGAATTGGACTAAAGCCAAAAATGAAGCAATAGCTACATTGATATATAATTTTAAAAAGGATAATCCTCTAGCCATAAAAGATTATGAGCCTACAACAGAGGAAGTTGGCAGGGCAGCTATACAGAAGTATATTGGACCTATGAGTGATACTCAGGTTAGAAGGTTAGCGGAAGGAGAAACTGGTATCTTTGGTGATGATGGAATGGATTTTCCTGGCTGGAAAATATGGGGTAAGGGAGAAGAGGGGGTTGCTGAGGATTATTTTGTAAAACAAATCCAACTTTGGCAGATAGCAGATGATATGCAGAAAGAGCATGCTATGAGTGGTCTGCCATCAAATGCACAGGGTACTGGCAATATACCTGGTTCTGGTACTGGTGATAAATTCAATATGAAGAGTAGGCGTCCAAGTCAAAGTTTCATCCATCCTACAACTCAAACGGTTATGGTTGATAATAATGGTTTTCTAAAGAGTGATAATGGTGCAAATATGATTGGCATAGATCCGGATGTAAATACGATAGCCAATGCTAATGAGCTGGATATTCTGATGCAGTCCTATAATGGTGCTATGCTTAGCGGTCAAGATCCCAGCGATGCAGTTACTGGAGTATATGAGAAGTACTTGTCTGGGAGTGATTTAAACTTCCAGATTAATGAGTACAGGGATGAAGCAGGTGCAACGTATAGTGCTTTACTTATTGGTAAAGCTGATTATTTATCTTCTGTAAATGATTCATTAAATACACAGTGGAAGGATGTTAATAATCCTAATGTTCCTAATATTACTCCTGCAGATACATCATTCCTTCCAGATAGTGATGCTCCTGTGGATACATCTGCTGTTGGGTATAATACAGAAGCTCTCCAGGCTTTAAGTTATTTAGAGGGAGTTGCTGATAGCTTGGATGTGACTGATTTTCCCAATAACAATATATTAGATACATTAGATCCTGGAACACGTGATGCATTTGTTTCATCTTCTGAAAGTTCAGTATTTAAGGACCAAATCAATCTGGAGATAGATGCAATATTTGGAGAGAAAGGACTAAGTAATGAAGGGATAACGGCTTTAAATATAGAGAATGGTTTGTCTTCAAGTGACATAGTGGCAAGATACCTGAATAATAGGGATGATATTTTGGAAACTTGTCCGGAATGTATGGATGATCCGTTTTTAATGTCAAATCACTTTCTTAATAATTACTTAGATTCCTATGATCTTGAACAGTAATGCCTACCCCTTACCTAACAGATAATTCATATTATACAGGTTGGAATGTTGATTCTTTTTCCAACACCTTAAAGGACCTGGAACTTCAAGATCCAGAGGATTTCATGAACCTATACGGCTTTACTACTAGCGGCCTTAATAATGATGATATCATCAGAGAAGTCCTTACGGTAGATCCCTCCTATGGTAACCCCGAAAATACAGAATATATAACAGATCTTGATAACTGGAGATATCGCGAACAGGTACGCGGGATAGAGTCTACTGGTGAGCATGCTCATGTTAATTATACCAAGAATCAGCTTGTTAATATGTTCAGGCAAATGCAAGCTGGTACTCCTCATTTCATTGGAGGCCTTTTAGATCCAGAAACAAGCATGGGGAGCAAGGTTCATTGGGTAAATGCATTTGCAATGCAGATGGCTGACCAGTTATCCTTTCATAAATATTTTGATCCAGATTTCATGGGTGATGTAGCAGCACAGGAAGGAGAGGAGTTTGGTTTATTAGAGAAAGATTATTGGCAGCGTAGATGGGGACCTAAGAGCGATTTATGGGATAATGCTAAGCAGCATGCTAATGAATGGTATGAGATTGCTGAGAAGAAAAGAAGGGAAGTTCAGCAGACAATGTATGAAAGTTTAATGGATGATCCAGAGCAGAAAGCTTATATGAACTGGATAGAGGATGAACCAATGAAGGCGAATAACTGGTTTTATCCTGAGATGTTTAAACGTGGTTTAGCTATTATGCTTCCAGCCGTTACTGCTATTAGTACAGTTACCCTCGCTACTAGGGGTGTAGGTCTGGGGCCTGCGGTATCTGCAGCAGTTGCTACTGGTGCAATGATGGGTCTGGAAGGGTCTGATCAATATTGGCGAGCAATGGAAATACTTATAGATGAATATGGTATGGAGGTAGCTGATGCTGCTCCTATTGCAGCTGAGGTACAACAGATTTATGGTACTGTTTCTGGTCTTATGGAGGCAGTGCAGATTGGTAGAGTTAGCCGTATATTAAATATGGGAGATCCTATAAAGAGATCTTTTATGAGGAAACTTATACAGAAGGTATTAAAGATAGATACTCCTGCAGATTTACCACTTAAGAAAAAAATTGCTATTGGGGCGCTTGACACTGGTATAGAAACTCTAGAGGGTGCTTTTATTGAGGAAGCACAAACAGTTACCGGTATGGTAGCTGATGAAGGTGTTAGGCAAGGCTATGGACTCACCAGGGAGGATGCTTTAAATAAAATTGGAGAGGAAATGGGACCCATTAGTGGGTTTCAGAACTATATGAACGCAGCGGCTTCCGAAGAAGCTAGTGAAGCATTTTGGATGGGCTTTACTGGAGAATTAGGATTTGGTGGTGCTGGTAATATATTAACAGGTACGGCCAGGGCTCTCCGTGGTCCTAAAGCTCCTGGCACAGCATTAATTCCTGGAGCAGGTTTTACTCCCCCTGCCACTGAAACAGCCGTTGAGACAACCAAGCCCACTATGCCCACAGCTGGGCCTGATGAAGCGCAGTCTCCTGCCGTACAGTATACCAATGCTATAGTTGAACAAATGCCTGGCGGTCCCTTTGAATATGTTGATGCTAATCAGAGAATGCTGGATGAGGGTGGTACACAGAATAAGACAATAGATAAGCTCATATCAATGGATCGGAGGATTAAGGGTGTACCAGAGGAAAAGATTGTTAATCTTCTTAATCTACTTGAATCAGAAGGTAATATGGTAGATTATCAGAATGTACTGAGTATGATTTCAGACAATGAAGAGTTAAAGAATAAGGTTGCAAATTTAAGACGTCAAGATATGATTAATCTTATACCTGAAGATCAGCGTGGAGAGGAAGATGTTCCATCTGAGGCAGTGGAAGCTATCAATGAAATATCTAATGATGAGATAATAGCCAGGTATGATGCTATAGAAGATTTAGCTCAGGATGCACTTGAAGAGCAGGGTATTGATATAGCGCTTGACATTGCCGAGGGAGAAGCTCCTTCTGGTGTTACGACGACAGAGATGACTGCAAAGCAGAAGAAGGAAGCTGCCGATCGTATTTCTCAACAAGAAGAAGATGAAATGGAAGCGCAGCATCAGCTCCCCACAGGAGAAGCTAAGCAGGTTTCTGTCCCCAAGCCAACCAAGCAGGTTCCTGCTCCTAAACCAATTGAAATAAAGAATATTAATGAAAAGGGTCTGGATAAGAAAAAGATTATAGCATTTTTACAACAGAAACAAGAAAAAGGCGGCACTTTAGCAGTAGAAAAAGTTCTTACAGGCAAGGGTAAGGGTATAAAACAAGCCAATCTGACTGTTTTAGGAAAATTGCAAACAGAGTTAATACCTAAGCAAAATCAAATGCCTGCTAAGGAAGAGAATCGTACTGCTATTGTAAGTAATATTGTAGGAGCTTTACTGAAACAACAACAGGCTAAAGCTCCTGCAGTAACCGCCCCAAAAAGAAAGAAGAAAGTTAAGGTTAAAGAACCTCCTGCAGCTAAGAAGATTCCTGTTATAACTCAGGAGGAGGAGGATGAAATGGAAGCACAGTTCCAGTTACCTACTGAAGAAAAGGAAGCTCCAGCTGATAAGGCAGAAGCTTATTTAGCTATACCCGATAGAGTAGAATTTCCTCCAGCCAAATCCAGAAAAGAAGCTCATGCTATTGTAGATGGTAAAAAGGTTACTCTTACTGAAGAGCAGAAAGATAGGCTTCTAAAGATTAACAAAGGTAAGGGATCTGCTGTTCTTGCCACGCAAGGAGCTGCTCAAGCTCAATTATATGAATTAGGTCAGGAACTGATAGATCAACAAGAAGCTCCAGCTGAAGTAGAAGAAAGGGTAGTAAAGGATATCTCGGAAAAAATGAGTGTACCTCAGGGTAGTAAAATTACATTTTGGAGATCAGCGAAAACTAAGGAGGGTAAGGCAACTTTAGTTAAAACAAAGGGAGTCTTTTTAGGTTCTAAACCTACGAAAGAAAAGGGAGAGCCATCAACTTTAGCTGAATTGGAAAGTGGTGGAAGAGAAGATGTTGGTGTGACTGAAATGCCAATACAGATACGATTAGAAAGTGGTGAGGTTATTACTGCTGATTTAGACGATATACATTCATACGGTGCTTTAGCTAAAGAAGCTCCAGCTGAAGAGGTATATACAGGATTAAAGAAGATTGGTTCTGGGGGACAAATAGGTGCAGATCAAGCTGGTCTAGAAGTAGGACAAGAGCTTGGTTTGGAGACAGGTGGCACTGCTCCTCCAGGATGGATAACAACTACAGGTCCAGACCCAGATGTCTTACAATCTTTTGGGCTAGTAGAAGGAGAATCTGATCCTAAGATTTATCGTAAGCGTACTATTAAAAATGTAGAAGACTATGATGGTACTGTTATTTTTGGTAATGTTAAGTCTCCTGGGTCTAGGCTTACTCTATTAGCAGCTAGAAAAGCTAATAAGCCTGTAATACAGAATCCAACTGCTGAAGAGTTAAGAGACTGGATGGCTGAGAACAATATAGAATCTTTAAATGTAGCAGGCAATAGGAAGATAGACAAAGAATCTGTTAAGGCAGTTATTCGTGGAGCTGTTGGATTACAACAAGAAGCTCCAGCTGTAATCAAGACTGGTAAGGCAGATAAGAAAATTACTGCGAAAATGATAGATCCAAAGCAATCAATTCCTAAGTATGGTTTACATATTATAAAAGTAGGAGATGTAACTAGTTGGGGTAGTTTGGTAAGACCTGGGCCTAAATTGACTGATGAACACTATGTTGCATTTGAAGTGGATTCAGAATCAGGCGTTGTAACAGATATAGAGACAGAACTGACACCAGAGGAATATGCTGCTTTGGAAATGGGAATTATATCTGGAAAGGGAGCTGAGTATTTATATAATAAAGTTATAAAGATGGAAGGTTATAAGAAAGAATTCAAGGTTGATATATCTGGGGAAAAATTTAGAAAAGAGGGTTCATTTACAGAGGAAGCTGAAATTGTCGAGCCTACCATGTTGGAAGCTCCTAAGGGTATAAGTAAAGAGTCTGCAGCCTTATTTAAAGATATAGCTGCAAGCATAGGTGAAGATAGTGCTGAGGTCAGTCAGCCAACAGGTGAAGTTACCGGAGAGGTGGAGAAAGCAGTAAAGAAACTTGATGATGATTTGTGTACATAATGGCTAAACCCTGTCCAATAGATTATAAGGAAGTATTAAAGAGAACCCGTAAGAGTCTCACAGACCTGATTAAGGGTAAATCTCGAGTTGAAGCAGTCCAGGCAGTTAAGGCAATGCATGTAAAACTGTCTGTCCTACCCACCCAGGATGCGGCAGATGCCTTCCGGGAAGTTGCTAAGTCAATTTACCCTGAAGCAATACATGAAAATGCATTTGATCCCAGATTCTCCTTAAATATAAGTGAAATTCCCCAATGGGTAGCTGATATATCTCCTGCTGATTTTATTAATGAGATTGATTTAATTCAGAAGAAGACTATGTCTGGTATGGAATCTGAAGCTAAAAGTGAATATAGTGATGATGATTTTGAAAAGACTAAATTTGCAGAAATCAGGATAGGTGAAGCAGGTATTGATGCATTCCTCCCTATATTCTTTGGTGCTATAAGAACATCAGTTAATGCTAAAACTATGGCTAAAGTGTACGAGGCTATAGAAACTGTTAATAAATTTGAAGAATTTGAGAACTGGATTATTCCCAGGTTTGATAAGTATGATCAAACCAATGAATGGAGAACGCGGGCATTAACAGATTTCTATGTTGTTAATCGGCCTATAAATAAGGTTAATGCAGATGAGAAGATACAGCTTGTATGGGCTAACCTGAATCCACATATAGATGATATCAAGGAAGCTATCATGAAGCCTCAAACACGTAAGGCATTTCAGCTTAAAAGAGCCGTTAGCCTTAATGATGGTACAAAAGAACCAGAAAGACTACCTGCAAGCTTCTTAGATAGAAATGATGTAAAGATTTTTGGTACTCCAATGGCTGATTTAACCATGACTATTGGTGTTAAGGACATGGTTAATGTAATAGGACCAGCATCTATGGAGGGATGGTTTAGTAGACCTGCCAATGTTGAGGTTAATGCAGCACAGTTACACTTATGGAATCAGTGGCTTGCATTAGAATTTAAAAAGGGAGATCGCAGTGCTCCAGCTGTAATTGTTGCTATTAACTCAGGAGATCCTGGTACTGTTGAGCTTTCTGTTATACATCCCAGAATAGCAGATATGCTTATTCCACGTTCAGAAATAAAACAATTAGCAGAATCAATGGAACCTTATGAGAGGAAATTCCTAGAAAAAAATAGCTATAATCTCTTCAGAGCACTTAGAAATGCAGATAAACTTATGCATCAAACCACAACTCCCCAGGAAAGAAGGAGAACGGTTAAGGGTCTTAAAATTGCTGATCGGGAAAAGGCATTAAGAAAGTTAGCAGCAGAAATGGCATTTGAGAACTATGGAAATTATTTTGCTGGAGAGCTAGAAAAGGGTTATATTGAGAAAGAGCATTACATTGAATTCCTACATAATGCTCAAAATGCACCTCGGGCCAATGGTGCCCTCTTAATACCGATGCATTTATATTTAGCTGGTATCGTAGCTAAGCATGAATGGCTTAAGGGAGCACGTTATAACCAGTACTTAATACATGACCATGCTCGTGGTCACTTTAATAGGTTAAGACTGGCTAATACTAAAGGTATAGTACTGGAAGGTATGGGTAAGAGCAGGCATTTAGTCTTTGATCCTACCAAGGTAGAAATATGGGTGGTAGGTGATACTGCAGCAAGAGAAGGAGTAAGCGAATATAAGGTTGAGCATTTAAGAAATATACCCGGTATCCGTAAAATAGTTAATATTAATGATGGCATGATGTTAAGTTCAACTGACGTATTAAAGAGAACAGGAAAATTTGCAGGTAGAAATCCTATAGGAAAATGGGAACTTCCTGTAAAAGAGATTAAGTCTGCATTTTACTACAGATCTCCAGATGGTAATAACTTTGTTGAAATGAAGCTCAGCGAACAGGAGGGTATACCTGATATAGAGATACGACATGCACGTACTGGTGAGCTTATAGCTGAAATAAGAGATGAGATGGATGAGATAAGAATATTTAATGCTAAAGGTGAGATGCTAGACCATCTATCCGATACTGATGTCACAAAAACATTAGTAGGTGATTTTAACTTCACAAAAGCTCGTAAAAGTCATACTGAATTTGAACTTCCAGAGGAATCCAGAAGAATCATTCACCTACCGTTAACAGTAGCACACACTACAGCTCCATTATATAGACAATATATGTCTACCATGTTTACTGATAAGTTAAATGCTCAGAATCAGGCAGATATGGATAAATATAATGATATGCTTACTGATGTGATGTTAGGCATGGTAGATAAGCATTTTAATGCCTTTCATGATGTAATGACAGATCCTGATAAACTGCGTAGACTTCTTCAGACAATGTGGGCACAGGAACTGGATAGCGGGGATCCATTAAAGGAACTTTACGATATGGTAGGTGGCTCTGGAATACATAATCCAGCATTTATGAGCCAATTACGACCTATGCTGTCCAATATGATGGTTAAAAAGGGCATGCTGCAAGCCAGGACATATGAGGATAAGATCCATCGTAGCTTACAGGAAGACTTTGCTGGTTCCGATGGTGTTATTAAGACAGATCTTAGTGGTAAAATTAAAGAACCTGGCAAGCATGTAATTGTTAGTTCCGGGTTGGCATCAATATTCAGGCTTGCAGAAAGAAAATATAAAGACTTTTACGGAGCTGCACGTTTGTATGATATTGGTTGGGATCCAAAAAGAGATGATGAAGGCAAAATTACTGAAGAGGGCTTTACGCATGAAATGAAAGTGGATGCTATCAATGCAGCAATAAGAGATGAAGGCTTTGAGTTATACATGAACATATTCAGAACTCCATTATCTCACCATTCTGGTATGGTACTTAGGAAGATAGCAGAATTTGAAATAATGCAGGGTACAGCTCTTAAATACCATCCTGATGATGTGTTCTGGACATTCATTGGAGATCAGGATATAGATAAAACCTTTGTTACCCTGGTTAATGAAGCATTTGCTGAAGCAGCATTAAAGTATCAGAATACTAAGTATTTTAAAGCCCAACAGCAAGTTGGAGCAGACTTAGACCAGTTTGAGGTGGCAGAGCCTACCTCTCTTGCTAATTATGGTGAAACCATAAATAGTATGGCTAATCAGGTTGGTGCAGCCATGATTGGTAGGATGGCCAATATGAAGACAATGTCAGCGATGCTTTCAGTCAAATTTGGTAAGATTACATTTATGGATGGCACTGTAATACAGTTTAAAAGCCCAAGTGAAATGACAGTAATGGATTATGCACCGCTTAAGATGACTGACGAACAGGGTAATCCCTTAAGGGAAGAAGATATATTAAAGTTAAACCCCTCATTTGCATCCATTCATAAGAGTGAAGATGGCAACTGGTACCTGGTAACTACAGTGGAGCATGAGCATTTACTTATTATTAATGCGGCTACAGACCATCCTAAGCTTGGACTCCTTACTGATAAATGGGGATATGATGGGACAGATTGGATTACTGCCAGGCAGATTAAGGTAGTAGAGGGTCAAATAGAAGAAAGGCATGTTAAGGTAATAACTAGGTTGAAATCCATGTTTAACCTTTCTCCCCTGTTTAATGGTAAAGGTCGCCATGGCAAGCAACTGAAGGTAAACCAGGTCTTTTACAGAATGCGACAAGTATATGATTATAATATGTCAGATCCTGAAACACAGCTTGCAATGATTCAGGCAGAAACCAATGAAGTTAAGAAGGATAAGGTTTCAGGAGAAGAGAAGGAGATAGTATTCGGCATTGAATCCATTGAAAATAAAGAAAAGATCGTATCCCTGGAAAAGGTAGTCATGAGGCCCGTCGAAAAGCTGATGAAAAAGTATGAAGGCGAGATTGTACCAGAATTTTCTGGACAATATACTGAAGATGACTATGAGGTTATGCATTACTTAGCTACTGACAAACTTACCAAGGAAGTCAATGGTAATCTGGAATTATTTGACATTGATAGTCCTGATCTGATAGCTGCAGGTTCTAAATTCATGTCCAGATGGGCAAATAAATATTATGACTTATTTCAGGGCCGTAAGGCATTAGATGGTACATATACTGAACATGCTACAATGGCTCGTAATAGATTTGATGAGGACGTCAATGCATGGATTCAGGTAGGTAAAAAGCAATTAGACGAACTAGTAGAAGAGCATGGACCTGGTGTTAAAGCATGGACTACATTGAAATTTTTACAAGGAATCGGTACTATGAGTGGTAGTGAATTTGTTAATAGAAAGAATATACAGAACTTTCCCGACCCTATAATGCTGGATGGACAAGTAATGACGAAATATATGGATTATTGGGAAGATACAGAGTTAAATTTCGAGGAGTACAGAGACTTAAATCTTGTAGAAGAGGCTAAAAGAACTCAATTAGGTAATCTTAACGTATTTAATAAAAAGAAGTGCTAATGGCAAAATGTAAAACAGATCCTATTCATAACGCAGCATTAAATCACATAAGCAAAGTCTTATCTGAGATTGAAAATTCTTATGATCAGACATTTGGTTCTCCTGTAATGGAAGTACATGCTCCTGCTATTAAGAAGATAGATGATGATATAGCTGATATCCAACTTGATATTAATATTGCTAAGGGGCGAGATAAGATCAAACTCGACAAGCAAAAGAAAAAGCTAAAGAAGCAAAAGCATCGCCTTGTAACTGCAAACAAGGAAGCAGGAAGAAAATTGCACTGGATGAAGAAGCTTAGGGGCTTAATGGTAGATAAACTGAAAGCCTATGCAGATGATAACTTATACAATATTACACCTGATATTTACTTTCCAGTAATAAAAGAGATGCTCAAACATGATCTTGGTAGGCCATTTAAAACTCTTGATCTGTTGTATGAAGGAGATCTAAGAGCTATATATGGCAAGTTAAATAGAATGTACAAACATCAGGCTAAAGAAGCTATCAAAACAAAGATTCCTAAGTTAAGACAGCAGCATTCTGATGCTACCACAATAGCGTTAAAGCATGACCCTTCACTTAGAGCATATAACTTGGTTATAAAGTCCAGGCATGTACCTACGGAAATATTCAGTAGAGTTAATAAATGGGATAATGCTATGAGAAATGCTCGTACTCCATTTGAGCAATCTGTTGAGTCAGATGAATTTCTATTTAGGGTTAATACTCCTCCTGGTGGTATGATTACTGAGGAAGAAATAACTGAATCCTTAAGAAATGCAACCAAATTTGCTTCAGATATACTGGATGGCAATACAAGATATATCATTCCTAAGCCTCTTGGGTTTGTTAAAAAGACCGATCCCAGATATAAAGAGCTACAACCTTATCAGAAAGATCGTAAAAAATATGAAGAAAAGGTAAGGGAAGATATCTTATCAGGCATTAATGATGGTAAGAATATACAGAAGCGTATAATAGGCGGACAAACATTCTATTATGTGCCTATATTACAGCCTTCAGAGGCACATGGTGGTAAGGAAGTATGGTATGCATACCAAGTACCCCATAAACCGCCAAAAGAGGGTCAAAAAAGCGACTTCTTGATGTTACCAAGGTCTAAGGGCAAGGAAGCCAAAGATCAGGCTAAACGGCAAGAATTCGACGAATTAATAGGAAACCTTGCTCCACTGGCTACATATACCAAAGCAGATGGCAGGGTAATTACTGGAAGAATGGAGGAGGGATGGTACAATGCAACAACACATCCTGCCTTATCTGGAAAGAAGAAGATAAAAGTAGGAGGACAGCTAGTTGAAAAGGATTACATAATTGGCAGTTATTCTGGCTTTGTACCTGTTGACAACATTAACCCAGTCAATGATCCTAAGCATGATGGAGCATTACCGCCAGGTTTCTGGCCGATGATTAGTGATATAAGGACTATCCTTGCCAGCTATTATCTAGAGTTGGGAGAAAGAATTAAGCTTCATGAAGCTAAAATGAGTGCTCTTATTGTTCAGGCTAACAAAAGTGGCAGTAAATTCATGAACAGGGAAGACTTTAATAAGTTTCTTAAGACAATTACCCAACTAAACAATCTTCGCGGGGGCCTATCTATTAAGGACGGCCAAATATTTACATCCAATACAGTATTCTCTGCACAGGAGACATTCTTTCCAAGAAGATGGGATCCTAATGGGACTGTGACAGGAATGCAAAAAGGAATGCAAGCAATTAAAGGTAAGATTGAGAAAAAAGGAGATAATGTTGAAGGCTTAAAGGAAGACGTAAAGCTTACTGGGGCAGATCACATGAAGGAGCTAACTAATCTTACCACCCAGATAAAAGATTTAGAAGAATCTCTGGAAGTACTTGAGGAGAATTTTGATGTATTTATAGGGGTCAAGGATATAACTGATGCTAAGGAGTTTACTATTGAGCGCAGCATTTCTGCTGCACAGCATAGATCTGCATTCATGCCACCATTACCCGGACGTACTGATCCTGGCAGAAGAGGGGACTTTGATGTATTTCATGAATATTTCTATGATTCAGAAAGAGGTATGGCTAATCTGGAGTTATCGTATGATCTTTTAAATGTAACTATGAACTCCTCTAAGGCTGTATCATTATTTGCATTAGACCAGGTAAAAGCAACCATGGGACGCCAAGACATTGAATCAGGTATGTTAGGTATTTCATATAATGATGTAGGCTTCACAAAAATGCTAAATGCTACCCTATTGAGATACAGAGGTAAAGATAACAAGATAACACCTACAACGGTTCACAATGTTGTTAGAATGTTCAGCATGCTGGTTAGTGCTAATCTTCTACAGATAGGTGCAGTTCTTACCAATCATTGGCAGAAACTCAGTCCATGGGCCTATTCTACAGCAGATGAATATATTAAGGCTGGTAGATTGATGAAAATGACTGTTCCTCCCGGAATGACTGGAGAGGGCAGATTGTTTTCAGAGGTTATTGCAGAAGCATCTGGAGTAACAGATGTAGTGACAGCGCTTGCTGATGCATTGCTTGGCAGCTTGACCTCAGAGCTAACAGGAACTGATGGATTTTGGACTAAGAAGGATTTGCTTATATTACATCTCCCGCTTGTTCCATTTAAGAAAGCAGTCAAGAACACACAAGTATGGAAACGTCACTTTTCAGCAGCACTAGAGAGGCGTACTGATGTTTCTAAGGCCACAGGTGATGAGTTAATGAATATATATGAGGGTACCTGGATGCTAATTAATGGCATTACAGAGAATTCAATCACTCCTGCA